>OCVV011158900.1_pt1 | contig 23827 bp, 32 predicted proteins | sample 1539721 | NCBI WGS metagenome assembly OCVV01 (sample SAMN02144230, study PRJEB22623) | gut metagenome | biome: sheep rumen | host: Ovis aries | place: New Zealand
AAAGGGTTGCGGAGCGGGAGAAGAAGTCCGGCTTTTCGAGGGATTCCGGAGAGACGTTGGTCCAGATGACTTCCGCTATCTCTGCGGAGTCGGCTGGATCCGTGATGTAGTTACGGTGTATGGGGTTGCATCTGTGCGAGTAACGGGGGTTGTTGAAATTCAGCACGAAGAACTCCGGGGCCTTCGGGTCACGGATGTACTTCGGCGCGTCTTCAATCTTGCCGTAGGCGGGGTTCTTGACGGGCGGGTACTTCTCCAGGTACTCGTTATAGAGTATGGTTGACAGGTCCGGGAACTTGTAGTCATACACGCACATGGTATAGTCCTTCTGCATCATCTGGTGGATGACGGGGTTATATATCGAGAAGGACTTACCGGAGCCGGGGGTGCCGAGAATCATCACGGCCCTGAAAGGGTTCACAATGTTTATCCATCCCCGATGCATCTTCTGCTTGTATTGGAATTTCGTCGGGAGGTTGATGCTGTCCGGTGTGTCAATGAGGTACTCTGTTTGCTCGAAGGTCTCGTCTACGTCGTTAAGGGGCTTCTGGAAGCCCATGAGGTTACGGCTGATGGCTGCTATCGCCCAGCTGGAAAGGATATACCCCGATACGGTCGTAAGGAAATAGAAATACGGGTTTTTCGGCCACACGAAGAAGAGGGCGATGCCGGCGGTGAGCCCTATGATTATGGCCGCCCAGCTGGTCTCCTTTCCTTTTCCGCTTCGCGTTATATGGGTGAGTGCCACCAGCAGCAGGATGATGACCTTCGACTGGAACGGCGTCTTGAAGATGCCGCTCTTGTGAAGTCCGATCATCAGGGAATCCACCACGGGATGATGGAGGCCGTAGGAGGCAAAGACCGGGTGGCAGTAGTAATAGATATTGACCAGCAATATCGCTGCCGCGAAGACGATGATGTAGTTGAACGTCTTTTCGTATTCTTGTTTGTTTGACATATCGGGGTATGTTAAGTCTGATATTTATTTTTCGAGGATAACCAGCGCCAGTTCCTCCTTGCCGTTCTGGGGCTTTCCTTCGGCGTCCCAGCAGCACGGCATGTTGTCCGGGTCAAGCCCCACGACGGGGTAATCGCCGGCTGCGCTGGCGGTGTAGAGCTTGACCGGGCGTCCGTCAGTGGTGGCGAACTGGACGTTTCCGAGTTTCCTTGAGGTGAACTGTTTCGCCTTTTCTATGTCGAAAGGCTGTTCCTCCTTGCCGTTATCGGCCTTGAGGAGGACGATGACGGAATCACCTTCCTTGAGGTTGAATCGTTTTGCAAGGTAGGTGGCTGGGTTGACGGTCTCGCCGTCCTTGGTGGTGTAGATACACTTCTTGTCCTTTACTGAAAGGAGCATTTCGAGTTTTAGTCTCATGGCGTTTATCTTTTAATTGTGTTAAAGAGTTCTTTGAGCGAGTTGTCATCGAGATGGAGTGTTGTATAACTCTCGGCAATCTCGAATTCTTTAGCGTCCGGAACTTGCTCCTTGATGTAACGTACCGTTATCGGTATCTCACCGAAGAGGTCATCCACGAAGACGGTGACGGGAGCGCCGAGGCGGAGGCAGCCCCCCTGCTGGCGGACAGCGTTGCCGATGTCTGCCAGCAGGTTCTGCCGGAGGCTGCGCCCCGAATCATGATGGGTCTTTCGCTTGAAGAGCATAGTGTGTCGGTTTATCTGTTATTCGTGGGTCACCCTGTCACGGAGCTCCGCTTTTTTGGCGGAGTTCCAGCGTTCGGTGGTACCGACGAGGTAACCGGTGATGCGCTGCAGGAGGTCGATGTTCTTGCTCCCGCACTTGGGGCAGACGGTGATGCCTTTCTGCCCCGTCTCGTAGCCGCAGTCAAGGCACCTGGCCCTGTTATGGTTGACGCTGCCGTAGCCCATGTTGTATTTGTCCATGAGGTCGACGATCTGCATGATGGCCTCAGGGTTATGGGTGGCGTCGCCGTTCATCTCGATATAGAAGATATGTCCGCCTCTGGTGAGGTCATGATAAGGGGCCTCGATACGGGCCTTCTCTTCGGGCGTGCAGTGGTAGAAGACCGGAACGTGGTTGGAGTTGGTGTAGTACTCCTTATCCGTCACGCCGGGTATCTGTCCGTACCGCTTGCGGTCCACCTTAGTGAATTTCCCCGACAGGCCTTCGGCAGGAGTGGCAAGGACGGAGTAGTTGTGCTTGTATTTCTCGCAGTAACGGTTGACGTTGTCGCGCAGGAACGTTACTATCCTCAATCCCAGTTCCTGTGCCTGCGGGCTTTCGGCGTGATGCTTGCCCGTGAGGGCCACAAGGCACTCGGCAAGGCCGATGAAGCCTATACCCAGTGTACCTTGGTTGATTACTGAGGCAACGGTGTCTGTCGGCTTGAGGTTTTCCGAACCGAGCCACATGCCGCTCATCAGCATGGGGAACTGCTTGGCAAGGGCGCTGGACTGGAACTCGAAGCGCTGGTGAAGCTGGAGGGCGGTCACGTCCTCAAGTTTCTGGAGCCTGTCAAAGAAGGCTTCTATTACCTCCGGACGGTTACTCCCGAACTCCGCGCCCATTTCCTTCACGGTCTGGATAGCCAGGCCGGGGAGGTTAAGCGTGGAGAAGGACAGGTTACCTCGTCCGATGGATGTCTTCGGACCGAAACGATTTTCATAGACACGGGTACGGCAACCCATGGTTGCCACCTCGTGCTCGAAACGGCGGGGATCGTCGGCTTCCCAGGCGTCGTCCTGGTTGAAGGTTGCGTCGAGGTTAAGGAAATTAGGATAGAACCGTTTCGCGGTGACCTTGCAGGCGAAGCAGTAAAGGTCGTAGTTGGGGTCGCCGGGAAGGTAGGAGACTCCGCGTTTCTTCTTCCATATCTGTATGGGGAAGATAGCGGTCTCTCCGTTGCCGATTCCCTCGTAGGTTGTGTTAAGTATCTCGCGTATGATACAGCGTCCCTCCGGGGAGGTGTCGGTACCGTAGTTGATGGATGAGAATACGACCTGGTTGCCGCCACGGCTATGGATGGTGTTCATCTTATGGACGAACGCCTCCATGGTCTGATGGACGCGCCTTACGGTGCGGTTGACGGCGATTTGGCTGATTCGGGCGGCAAGTACGTTGTAATAGTTGTAATCATCGGTGGCCATGATTTCCTCGTCTACGTCTTCCTTGATATAATCGTCTATTGACGTATTCTTTATCATATCAAAGAATCTGTCGTATGAAACCGTGACGATGCTTTCCTCATCCGAAGGATCTTCCATTTCTATGTCTGAATTTATACTTGTGGTAGGCATTATGCCCCGCAGGTCAGCCCGCAGCCTGTCCACTTCTTCCTCGTATGTTTTCCGTACATACGGGGCAAGGTAGAAGTCAAAGGCCGGGATGGCCTGTCCGCCGTGCATCTCGTTCTGTACGGTCTCCATTCCGATACAGGCAAGATCGGCGGCCGTCTCAAGGTGCTTTGCCGGACGGTGTGCGGCGTGCCCTATGACGGCTCCTTCACGAAGAAGCTTGTCCGTGGGGTGTTGGATGCAGGTAAGGGATTTGGTTGGATAGTAGTCTTTGTCGTGGATGTGAAGGAGGTTGGCCTTTACGGCTTCCTTCACGGGCTCCGACAGGAGGTTTTCATCCACGTAGGTCTTTGTGGTTTCCGAGGCGAACTTCATCATCATCCCCGCCGGGGTGTCGGCGTTCATGTTGGCGTTCTCACGGGTGATGTCGTTGGCTTGGGCCAACATGATGGATTTGAAGATGGCGTTGCTGTCCGCCTTGCGGGCTATGGTCCTTTCTACGCGGTAGCGGACATACTGGCGTGCCACGTCCGGATGGGACTCACGCATGAGGACGGTTTCCACCATGTCGTGTACTTTCGTGACGGGGAGACAGTCGGTTTCCTCGTTACGGCAGATATCATCAAGGCACTCGGTGATGGTCCCGACAAGCTTGTTTACCTCAGAGAGACTGGTCCCCGTCTCCGGGTCGGCGCTCTCCATGGCCTTGATGATGGCGTTCTTGATTCGCTCCGGGTCGAATGGCATCATCCGCCCGTCACGTTTCTTGACTGATTTAATGTAACGTTGTTCCATGGTAACTAATATTTTTTCTTATAAATGGTTCTTCTCTTATTTGTCCGTCCGGATTTCAAAATGTCATTCAGGATATCTATCCAGGACACGTGGGCAAGTTTTTGTTCTTCTGTCGTGACTGTCCTGTCGATTGTTTTAAGGAATTCATCACGGCTTGCCTGGTCGCGTAGTTTCTGCCTGTTGGCCCGGATCTCTTTTTCGGTCATCCATTTCTCTGCCTTTTCCTTTACTTCCTTCATATCGAGGGATGGAAGCAGGTCTGAGGCTTTGAAGGCATTCTTTGTCTTGGCGTCAACGAGTGTTATGCCGAAGAGCTCATTCATCACGTTGAACGAGAAGCCTACATAAATTCCTTTTTTCTCAAGGATTTTTTCAAAGTGTCTTTGTGATTTAGATATCCTGAGAGCAAAGGCCGCCATTCTTCCGACGCGGGCACGGTCGTGCTTGCTGGAGGACTTCATGGCGGCTATCTGCTCCTTCGTGGAGTTCTGCTGAAGCCTTGTCTCCACTTCTTTGTAGAAGTCCTTCCCAAGTTCCTTCTCATTGAAAGGGGTCTTTATGATGTCCCCGTTTTCATCGATTCCTTGGAAGCTCAGGCGGATTCCGGTTGCATCGTTATATGTAGATACTGTTACGCCAAGGCTTTCGCATACCGCCTTGAATTGGTTAAGTGTGGCGAACTGATAGGTCATTGCCTCTTCCAAGACCCGCAGGTATTGTTCCTTGACATTCTTTCCCTTGGGGTCGAACCTTATTGAAGGTGCAATTGTCTCCGGTTCCTCCTGAGGTCCGTTCTCTGTTATGGAAGGTACGGTCCCTATGGGTGATATTTCACTCATATCGAAGAGAGCGTCTTCCTGAATTCTTTCTGCAGGAACAGGTTCCATTCCGAGCGGGATTGGTTCGATTTCTGTTATATTGTTATATAACAGCGGTTGTTCTTCGACGATTTTTTCCTTCTTGGTTTTCTTCTTGGGGTTTCCGACAGTATAGTGATACTTATCCGCAAGGCGGAGGATAAGTTTCTCCATACGCTTCTTCTCAAACTTATCGTTGATTTTTTTCCCATGAAGGTCTACGCGACATGAGACGACATGGTAGTGTGTCCTGTCGATATCGAAATGCTTATATATGATATACGGTTGTGAACCATAGCCGAGGGACTTCATAATATCCTTGGCGTAGTCGCAAGCCTCCTCGTCGGCGAGGACTTCCGATGGTTCCTCTGGATTTGGATTGATGGACATTTGGAAACTGACATTCTCTGTACGTATGTTCCTTCTTTCCAGTCTTCCGAAAGTCATCCTTGCGAATGCCGGTTCAGGTGACGGCATCCCTCCGAACCCAATGACGGTCGCAATCCCCTTGCGTACCTTGCTTTCGTTGTACGTAAGGGTTCCGTTCATGCTTCCGCGGCTTTTATGAATCTTTACGACCATGTTCCTTTTATTGCTCTAAGAGTCTGGGAAAGGAGAATGCGATGGTTTTGAGTGGCAGTCACCACTCCCCGGGCTGGGCCTGAGGTTCCTGCCCTTTCTTACCAGCCAACTCCACGCGGAAGGCGGAGAGGTTGTTGTGTTGGAATGCCTTTCCCTCTTGGTTCCTTGATTCACTCTGACGGAACGAGCCGACCACGCTCACGGGCTGCCCTTTCTTGAGGTAAGGGAAGATCCCGGACTTGGAGGCGGTTACGTTGAAGTAGGTCGTTTCACGCGTCTCGCCAATCGTTTCATTGCAGGCTATGGTGAAACTGATGAACTCCACCTTTTGCCCGTTGCGGGTCGTAACCTGGGTGGTTGCGTCTTTTGTCAGGTTCCCTGTTGCGAATGTAATTATCATATCTATTCTGATTTTTTCTCTGTTGCAAATTCATCAATCTGCTTGATGACGTCAAGCTGGATGTTATACACTGCCCTGGTGAGGTCTTCCAGTTTTTGAATGTGTTCATCCACGATGGGAATAGTCAGCGCACGTGCCTGGTGAAGTGTATTGTAACTTTTGATAAGTTGGTTGTAATTGTGACCGATTTTCTCTACTTGTTGAGACAGCTTGTCAATACGACCAAGGATCTCGCGGTCTTTGACTTTCCCTCGGCTTTTGTATTTTGTTTTGTGAAGGACAGTGTCACGGACGTATTTCGAAAAGGACAGGTACTCGAAAGCATCCATATCACTTTTGATGCTTTCAAGCTCTTTCTTTGTAAAACGGATAGTTTTGTTTTGTCTTTTATCTTCTTCTTTTTTCATTTCCGTTTTATACGTTTTACTAGATATTAAATGGTCTTTTGTTTTTAATTAAAGTATTAATTGTCCGTTTAAGGAGAGTGCGACTCCGGAGCGCTCTCCCCCGACCTCCCTGGGGGCGGGCCGGATGAGCACCACTGTGGGGTGCGTTGTTTTTGCCATGCAAAAGCACATCTGGCTAAAACATAACGACCTGCTAGAAGTGGCCCAGTGTTACAAAGGTAATGTTTTTATTTTAAAACGCAAATATTTTTGTTTGAAAAGAAATGTTTTCTTATATTTGTATGCGGTTATAATTTTATAATTTTATAAATGTATAAATAGAATTTATGGCTAACAGATTCGTTAAAAGAAATCAAATAGGTGAAGAGAAGAAAGAGGTTGTCGCGGTTCCGCCTGTCGAGTCTTCTGCTCCGGTTGAAGTTCACGAAGCACCGGTGTCCAGTCCTGTTGAGCCGGAAGTTGCTTCTTCCCCCGGGGTTGTTGTGGAAGAGATGCCTCCCGTTGTTGTCAATCGTCCTGTACGCGGCCGTAAACCGAAGGTTAGGAAGCCGGATAACCCTTCTCTCAGTAAGGAAGATAGGACGAGTATGGGTTTGTCGGTCGTTGTGATGGAGAAGTTTATGGATTATAAACTTGCTTATCGGAAGAAGACCAAACGGCGTTCTATATCCAATCAGGAGTTTCTTGAAGTTCTTATGGACGTTTTTAAAACACAGTTTCGTTTATAAATGTATAAAAGTATATTTTTATAAATTTATAAATCGTTTTTATAATTGTTTTATTATCAATAGATTACATTTTACAATATGGCTATTATCTCTTTTTTCAATTCAAAGGGTGGCTCCGGCAAGAGCTTGCATAGTATTTTGTTCGGTAGTTATCTTGCTTATGCTGAGCAGAAGCGTGTCTGCATCTTGGATTTCGATTACGGGCTCCGTCTCGAGAGGTTCCGTAAGGAAGAGGAGGAGTTGTTAAAGAAGGAGGATTCCGCTCTTTCCCGTTACACTGCCGCGCATCCTGATGATTCCGTAACGGGCAGCGAGGGTGTATTGGATATCATCACGGTTCCCCGGGAGGTCAAGGAGCGTGGCGAAAGGGAGCGCGATGAATTCAGTGCCAGTCTTGGCGAATACATTGAGGGGGTGTCCAAAGAGGGTTACGATTATATCATCCTGGACCTCCCTTGTGAGTTCTCTGCCGAGGCGCTTTCCTTTATCGTGCTTTTGGGTGCGGCCGACCTTGTTGCCGTTCCGTTCGACTACACTCCGACGGTCCGTAACTGCGCCCTCCATACGGCGGAGGTATTGCGTGATAACGGCGTCCCGTTGGTGATGTTTTGGAACAAGGTGTCGGTCAGTGATTTGAAGAAGGACGGTTTTCTGGACCGGATTGAGAGTTTCCTGACCGACCGTGGCTACGATGTCCTGCCCCACCGTGTGAAGTTCTTCCAAAAGGCGACGCGTGAGTACGAGGGTGGAAAGGGCTTCGTGGTGTCGACTCTGTGCTGGCCCCGCCGTTACGTGGAGCTCAACTGCCCGGTGCTTGAGATTCTTTATGCTTGCTTGAAGGGACGTCTTGATGAGATTGTAGAATAGAGACGAGACAACCAAACAACAGGGCTGATGTTCCATATTGACGAAAGGGGCTTTTTCACGACCTCGATGTATTATGAGGACCGTCGGATGTCCACTATATCCGGGCGGTTCGACCGCATCGAGGTACAGACGAGGGAATACCTTGGGAAACGGGTATGCGGCGTTTGTGTAACGGTCTTCCGCACCAACGGAGGGAGAACGAGTGTTTTCTTCAATGTGGAATTTCCCTGGGTCAAGTGTGCGCTCCGGAGTGTTTTCATATTTCGGAAGCGACCTGTCGAGAGTGGGGATTTGGTCTCTTTTATCGTCAGGAAAGGTTCCGACGGTCTGCCCGTTTTAATGGTAGTTTCAGGAAATGGGTCCTTTTCCCGTGTGTTAATAAACTTGTTGATTGATATAGGTTATGGCCGGAAAGAATAAAACCGTGATTCCGGAGCCTTCTCAGGAGGTGCATTGTGAATGCGGCGACTGCGAGAAGGCTTACGGGTATTGCTGGCCCGTCTTGGGTGGTGCCCCTTACTTTTGTCGCTGTCCCCTTCACCCTTTTACCCTCCTGAGGGTAAACCGTAAGGCCTGCGAGGATTTCGCCCGTCGGTCGGAGCCGCGCCCCGTCAGGACGGATGTCCACCTCTCCGCTATCGACCTTGAGGAGATGAAGCCGGAGAGGGTGGTCCCTCTTTTCCGCGTTGGCGAGCGGCATCCGTGGAAGTCCGTTCCCGTGTCGGAGGTCCCCCTTGGGGGGCTCAGCTGGGACGGCAGTCCGGCGGTACGGAAGGAAGACGCGCAGGAGGACTTGGAGTGGTAAGTATGCACAGATAATGTAGAATAGATATGGCAAAGAATGTTATGGGGAACGGCGGTTTCGATTCCGCCTTTAAGTTATGGAACGCCTGTTCGGACGATAACCCGAACGACGCGCTGGCTTATGTGCATTTCTCAGGGGGTTACGCTTATGCTTCCAACGCCCATATCCTTGTGCGCGTCCCCTTGACACGCTGTACAGGGTTCACCGCCGAGGAGCGCTCCCTTCTCGCGGGTAAGGCGTTGCACATGGATTTGTTGAAGTACCTTGCGAAGTTTGATAACCTGACCGTCACGGAACTGTCTTACATTGACGGAAACGGCAACGCGGTGGATACGGCCTGCATTGAGGGCTGGGTGGAGAAATGCCGTGTGAGCGTGTCGCTTGCTACGCAGGATAGTGTTCGTCGTCCGGATTTCGAAAAGGTGCTTACTGCACCTGGTGGGGTGCGTAAGAGGATTGAGGATATCGGCGTCAATGCCGGCCTCTTGTCGAAGTTGGTTTCGGCCATGGGGGCCGAGAATATCAAGATGCAGTTCACGAAGGCTGACGGCAAGATTTTCATCGAGCCTGTGAGTGATGCGGATTTCTCGGAAGGCATTCTTGGTCTTATTATGCCGATAGCCGTTACCGGCACGCTTGAAGGGTTTGATGAAGACTCTGATTAAGAAACATACCTATTTTTTGTTAGGTTTTTTGGTTTTTTCATAGTTGGTTATGTTCTGCTTGCCTGCCTGTGAGGGTCGGCAAGTTTTTTTATTTCGTTCACGTCAGGGGTGACAAGTGAGCTCTAGGCGAACGCAGTCGTTAGCCCTGACAGTGTTATTCTTTTTTATTTCTCCGTATGTTATTTCTTTCTCGTGTGTTTGGTTTGTATGGGTGGTTTGGGGAATTGAAAGCTGGGCCGCCCCTCTAATGCTCAGGCGGCCCGAATGCTGTTTCAGGCATCATTGTCTTTTCTCTCCGGAGTGCGCCTTGGCGTATGGAGGAGAGGGTGTCACTCCCTCTCGTTCGGGAAGGGTCCCGAAAAGAAAGGGAGTGTTATAGTGTGTCCGGTTTATTTGGTCTCGTTGATTTATTATTCTGCGCGTGGAGGTTTCCGGAGGCTGTTACCGTCGCGTTGTTCCATGCAGCAACCAGAGCCAGAACCTAAGCGGCCGTAAAGGGCCGTGGTGGTTCTGGTGACGGGGGCTGCATAGAACAGGGAAAGCCGCTTTGCGGCTGAGGGAGGAAGAAGTAACGCCCGACGGATATCGTTCGGTGTCCCTTAACCCGCGTGTGTTGGGAAGGGAACACCTGGGGCCCACCGAAGCATTTTTCTTGTTGCACAAAAAAAATGTGGGAGGCGGGAGAGGTGTTCCGTGCGTGGGCGGGTGCTTTGTAGCGGAGGGAAAGGGTCCCGTGGCGGTTAGTGCGCTGTGCGGCAGAGCTTAGCAAGCTCGAGAGTACAGCACACGTGGAAATGTGCGGACAGGATCGCGTCTTCCTGCTTCAGCAGGTGGACGCGATCGTGGCAAGGAAACACGGGAAAGAAGAGAGGAAGAGTTTTATATTTGAAGTGTATGTGTTTTTATCGGTTTTCTTGTAATTGGTTTGTAAGGGTGGTGAGGGGTGTTGACATGAAGTCTGTTTTGAAGTAAGGTTACTGTTATCATGTTGTTTAAACCTCGTCCAAAATTCCAACAACTTCCTATAAGCCTATATGGGGGTATGTTCGTATGAATCCACCCACAAATCCTATGTTATTCATATTTGTCAGTGTCTAATCTGTTGTAATGTGTTAATATAAAGTTCATTATGAGCTCTACTACCTGCTATTAAAGCGAGAGTCAGGCACCTATATTGCGAGAGCCAGGCACTTTGTTTTTGCTAATAATGCGAGAGTCAGGCACTTTTTGAATTATTGCGAAAATTATTTTACCCTTGTTCTCGTAATAATATGTTGAATGGAATGAACGTTTGTTGGATTCGTTGAAATTCGGGAAAAATTTGGTCTTTTGAGATATGCTTGTTTCCTTAGGAGATTTTAGGTGAAAAGAGAGGGATGGTGTTGTCTTGCCTCTCCCAGTGATGTTCGTGAATATACGCTTTCCCTGCCATTTGTCCGATACCGGCTTTTCGAAGGTGTCGTTATTCTGTTATACTTGTTATTCTGTTACTTGATATATGGGGGACGCGCCGATTCTTCACGCGAAGAAAAACCGTGATGCCCGCGTCCGCCGCGGGCTTCACGGGGTAGTGTTCAAAGGTCGCGTTGAAACAGTCCGTAAGATTTTTCTATTGTCCTGTATTGCCGTCGCGTGACGAACGCGACACTGCGACCAGAGAACGAAGGGAGGGGCGTGTATGGGAGGCGCATTGTGGGAGGGGCTTTCCTGAACGCTTATTCTGAAATCCTTTTCCCGCCGTTACTCGTAACTTGTTACTGAGTATTCGGCATTGAGACCGGAAGAAGGAGGTGAAGGCGTTTCAGGCCTTCTCCTCTCTGGAGGTCGTTCAAACGTGTGGGATTGAAGAAGGGCGTAAAGGAAAGGAAACGGGTAGGAAAGGGACCCGGTAGTGTAGTACAGGAGGCGTCCTGTACGTACGGACGGGAAATGCGTGGCCTTTCCTGGGCCCCTTTTGAAGGGCCTCTTGCGGGGTACATCCGGCGGTCAGCGTAGCTGACAGGATGTTTGCCGCAAGTAGCCTTGAGCGCAAAACCTCATAACCCCGTTTTGAGGTTTTTGGAAAAAGGGAAAGGAATATTAATGAGGCTCTCCGTGGATTCCCGCTTGCGGGAATCATTATCTTTTTTAAAAAAGGTGACCGTTTAGTAGACAACGCCCGGTGTAATTGTGACCGTTTTGTGGACACCGTTCCCCGAAGGTGACCGTTTAGTAGACAACGTTATCTGTCGGTTAATGGGAAGGAAGAAGCGCAGGGCCCCTTTCGGAGCGTGTGCCGCCTTCAGGGATTGCATCCCTGAAGGAAATAAAGGCCAGGAAAAGCGGTACGGTATCCGGGTCGAAGCCTGCGTTGGCCCAGATACCGTTAAGCTGTGTGGATGGGAAAGGGAAAGCGCTGCGGGAGGGTTTTTGCACCCGGCTCCGCAGTGCGTGATATACCGACTGGGACGACGTGCTTTGGGCTCTAATAAGAGCCGGGAGAACGGACGGCAAGCCTGTTAACCCCGGTTGTTTTAACAACCTCGGTTGGCAGGCGACAGTCGGGATATGGGATTGAGGGGTGGAAGTGGAGAGGGTTGCCGCGAAGCCGTGGTTCATTGATGGATGAAAGGTCCGTATTTTGGGGAGGAAGGGACCCTTTTGCGGATTATGCAGAGGTGCGGAACACGGGCGCACCCGAAGAGGTGCCCGTGATTGGTGAAATCGAAAACAAGGCTTGCCTTGGAAAGAGTTCACCAATGAAAGCAAGAGCGTACAAAAGGGAACGGAAAAGAGATTAAAATTTTTTTGGGTATCGGTGTCTTATTTATATGTAATCAGAAAGGTTATCCTTGTTTATTGTTCGGCAAATGTCGATAACAAGAACGGCAATAGCAGTGGTACGGTACCATTACAGGTTTGTCGATGTTGAAGATTCGGATGGCAATTGTCCGGCAAATGCCGGATAGTATGGTTGGAGATGCCTTTTGTGACATAAGAATGTCCGTGATAGTGGAGGATGAACGCCGGGCCCCTTTTAGAAGGGTATGCACCACTTCCTGGAAGGGACGTCCGTCTGACGAAACTTCCAGGAACTGGTGCGGAAAGCATTGACGGTAGCCGGCTACACCGCTGGGGTTCGCCCGCGGTGAGTCCGGATACAATGCGTGCGGAGGGAAAAAGGGAAAGCGTTCAGGGTGGGTGGCTTTTCCGTGCCAGGCTCCGCACAGAGGGGAAGTGCCGCTGAGGACGTTGCTCAACGTCATAGGCTTGAGATGTGCCTTTCGTCCAGCGAAAGCGTAGACGAAGGCAGAAAACAAGCCGGCAGGTAGGCACGGGCCCTGAGCGTGGCGTGTGGAGGAAGCAAGGGTAAGGCTGGTGTCCGGGAAGTATTCTTGTGTCCCGGAGTGGGAAGGAGGGACCCTTTTGGCTTGTGGGTAGGTTGCGAATCATGCGGGATACCTCCTCCTCGCTAAGCGACGTGGAGGTATCCCAGCATGGCGGTCGTGACCTAATGCGGGAGGCTTGCTTGCAGGCCACCGGCTATGGTCAACCGACCGCAAAGCAACGAGCGTGCGTAAAAGGGATGTGGGTTGGGATTTAGAAAAGGGCACCGCGGCACTGGCTCCTTTAGTGTATCGTCCGGAAGGTTGGGCCGTGTTTATACGCCCAAGCTCTCCGTGACAGCCCTCAGTTTTCGCCGTGGGAAAGTGTAAGGATATATCTAATTGGGTTGTTTTTGAATAATTTTAATTATCTTTGGGTGGATAATGTTGTCTTTAAAGGGCTTGTTATATGTGGTTTGTATCTTCAAAAGGTTTTCATGACGGAAGCAAGGGAAAATATGATGGTGAATTTCATAAGTCCCTTTGTGGTAAAATGTACGGTGCCAACTGGCGTGATTTCAAGGGTCCATATCATTCTTACGGGATGGTTTTGGATATCTTGATGGACAATGATGAAATCATTTCAGTCTTCTTTCATTATAAGAGAAAGTATTTGAGTGAGGTCGTACAGCTTTTATATGAGAACATGGATGCTTTACATTGGAAGTGTGTGATTGAAATGTCTGTTGAAGGTTATGGAAATAGTGGTTTGCATATAGATGTGTTTGTTGACGGGAAAAAGCTTGTCGGATCTGGAAAGACTGTGCCTCAAGGGTATTTTTCGACATATTGTAACGCAATAAAGTCTTCGATATTACCATAATTTGTCTGTACTTGTCTGGGCGGGGCATGTGAGCGTGATGTTCACTTGCCCCGCCCGTGTTTTCCGTATGAGTGAACGTATAGGGCCCGCGTGGGTGGTGTCGGGATGTCCGCCCGCAGAGCAAGGACATAACGACGCCGGAAAGGCGCAAGACACGGCGTAGCGATGCGAGACGGAAGCCATGTATGGCGACGTCTGCATCGCTTTGCCGTGTAGAGGATGCGGGTGGACGGAACGTGATGCGGAAAACCCGTCACCCCGACGTACTCCTTTAGAGGAGGAGAGGTGACGGTAATCCGTCCCCTTGGTGTCTCGTGGATGACGGGGCGACCAGGCTTAGAGACTGGTCGCACGTCATACTGCATCAAGGGGAACGGGCGATAGCCGTAGTCCCTTGTATCCTTTCTCCGCGAGCCGGGACCCGGCGCGAAAGGAAAAGCCCTTCAGGGCTGGGCGTATATATATGAAGAAACGATGAAAAACGGGTGGCGAGAGGAGGAAAGGTGTCATCAGTATCCTTTGTATGGGGTTGAAAGGGTGGTTTGGGGAGTTGTGATGGTCTTGATGTCTTCCGTGGTTCTTTTTCCTTGTCTGCCGCAGGCGTTCCGAAGCCCGTCCCTGTGGGATAGGAGGCGTAGCGGTTCGTAAGTACCGGCGAAGCGTGCGTGTCGGACGCCATCATCGAGGAAAGGGCCTGTAACGGCCCTGACGCAAGAGGATGGCAAGGGAGACGGTAAAGGGATAGGCTTTATTGGAGAGTCCGTTTCATAAGGCCCGGAAAAGGGGCCCGGCGGGTCGGACAGCAGGCTGGGACATCGTTCAGCCTGCTGAGCGTCCCCAAGGGGTTCCAGCCTCATCGATTGTTAAATGGATGAGCGCTGGAACCGAGGATGAGTAGCTCGGTTGAGAGCGACACTCATCCGAGCCTGCCCTTGTGGGTCTTGGGTTCCGGCGCTGGAGACAAGCGGGCGCCAATCTTGTTGGCGAGAAGCTTGCAGCGCAGGTTCCCAAGAAGCGGTGCCGGGGGTTTAGCGTGGATAGACGGGAAAAGAGGGCCCACAGGAGGGAGAAGGCTCCTGTTCCAGGGGAAGGGGGAAACCAATGATTGCTCCGAGAACGTTCTCGGAACAATCATTGTAGAGGGACGGTGACCGGCACGCGTCTCTCTGTAAGAAGACGCGTGCCTTTCACCGGATGGCATTGCGCGTGTGTTGTAGGAGGGAACGGAGACTGTGCGGAAGGGAAAAGGAAGCGTGGACGTGACAGGGGCCCCGGTGGGATATTGAGATGAGACTCTGGCGAAGGGATACCGAAGCCAGAACCTCATCTATGGGAGTATGTGCGGCTGACGGGGAAAGGGAACGGAAGGGTTAGCCGAAGAAAGCCTTAGGGAAGGAAAAGTGTGACCTGCGGAGCCTGTGTCCGTTTCTTTATCATGGTTTGAGGGGTGGTTGCATGGGGTTTTGGTGTAGGGGGATTGCCGGTCTTCAAGTGGACGTAATTATACAAGAAAGGGGAGAAGGCGTGAGCCCCCTCCCCTTTTGATAATTTTTAGTTGTAAGAAAAGTCCTAATTTCTTAGCCAAACCACGGGGTTTGCTTTAAGGATTAGGATTTTCCCGACCATGGTTATTTATTTGCCATTTCTTCTACTTCGAACTCTTCCATAAAGCCGTGGAACCAGGTAAGGAACTTTTTATCCGCGCTGCCCCGGTTCACTTCCATTCCGCACCACTCGTCGAGGGTGAGCCACCTCTCCCAGGCTTTCCCAAGTCCCTGTTCATGTTTTTCATCCTCTGGGCCAAGGAGGAAGCCTATCTTGTAGTTGTCGTACTGGAGGGCGTTTTCTGATTCCTTGATGAAGAGGACCATGGCGCCGTTATTATTGTCTACGGCCAGTTTGCCGAAATACTGTGGCGTCAGTTCGGCCTCGCTTCCCAGGATCAGGAAGTGTTCGCTTTTCATCACGTCCTCCGGCACGTCGATTCCTATACGGGATACGTGGGTTTTCCAGTTATAGCTCCTTATGAAGGAGTTGATGATGCACTTCATTGCTACGAGCGGCATCAGGCGCCCGCTGCCGTCATGGCAGTAATAGGAGCGGAGCCACTTGTTCCCGTCGCGGTCTTCTGCGACGGTGTAAAACATTGTTCTTTGTCCCATTGTGTCAGTTTTTTGTCACTTCTATGAATTTTCCCATACCCTTGTATCTTACCGAGCCCTTGACCTGTAACCCCTCGTTTTTCCTGAGAATGGAGCAGGCCGCCTTGACGGTGTTCTTTTCCCAGAAAGGGAAGAGGACGGCGTTGCCGGCCTTCATCTCCCGTATGAACGGCTTTACGCCGCCGAAGGTGGTGGCCCTCCGGTAAGGTTCGTTCTCGTTATCCCTGACATAGATTGGGATGGGTTTATTCTTTTTCATAATCGTTAGGGTGTTAGATCCGTTTCAGTTTCTTGTTTTTAAGTCCGAAAGCCTTTCTATATCTCTTTTCGGCTTCTCGCTTGCTCAAAAAGAAATAACTCTTTACTCCGTATTCAGAGGATATTACTATCGCTCCGCTCGGAAAATCTCGTTTGATATTTATCCAGTTCATAGTGCAATCAGTTTTCAAAAAGTCCTTTGCGGTATTCAGTTTATCTGTACAAACAATATCCCATATAAATCCAGTTGCCTTTTTCGTTAATTGTTCTTGAAGTGTTTAAAACAGGATTTTCTCGGTGCCGTTGAAGAAGGTCACCTCATCGTTCTCATCCACGCGGAGGATGAGTTTCTTCTTATCGTTCCCGATGACGTGGTCATTCTCCATGTAGAATGGTCCTTGGACCCGGAGGAGGGCGACGTAGAGGGCTGTCTGACGCAGTTCCCGCATAGACGTGAAACGTGTGGTGCGGGATCCGACCTCGTACATGTCCCAGTCGACGGATCTGTCGGAAATATCTTCCTGCGTCACAATACGGGCAAGTTCTACTTCCCAGATGGAATGGGCATTGACGATTTCAGGGTATTCCTTGACGAAATCTTTGAAGAAGATTCCTCCGGAAGAGTAACCGGTATCGGTCTTCGTGATAAACTCTACACCGTCAATCTCAAGCGTCCCGTACCGGTGGGGGTTGCTCGGGTAGTTCATGTAGGAGAAAACGACCTTTCTGTCCGTAAACTTACCCTTTTGGCGCTTCCACTCAAGAAGAGTTGGAAAGGTTTCATAGCGCATCGTAACGCCTTCTTTACCGTCATTACGCTTGAGCTTGATGCCTTCAAGGTAGTGCTCGGGTATGACCTCCGGGAGATTGAGGCCGTAGTGGTCTATATAGAGCCAGCCCGTCTCGCCGTAAAAGTCCTTGTCGATGAATTCCCGACGAAAAGAGGGAATGAGTTCCTTTAGGCGTTCGAGTACGCCCTGTCTTGTCATGGTTGTCATTTGAATTTCACGTTGGTTATTTCTATCCCGTCGCACTTACCCAGTTAATCATATCATTCAGAGTCTCATTCAATACGGAACTATCGGAATCCGCAAAGAAGTCATACTCATAATCAGAGCGCCCGTTCGGACTCACTACACGAACTCCAATAAACCCAGGCTTCTCCCGCGTGCTCACTGAATACCCGTTCCGCTTTGCTATCTTGATAGCGGATTTCAATGCTTCTCGTATCTTCATGTGTTATCTGAATTTAACGTTAATGATTTTCACCCCATCGCAAACAGGACCAAGAAGCTTGTTAAAAGTCTCCTGGGACATCACGTTTTTAGCGGTGGTATTGTAGTTTTGCGTTTCGGCATCGAATTCGACACTGAGAGTCAAGGATACAAATTGAGTAAACCGCTTGGTTTTCTGTTTTCGGGGCTTACGGATGAAAGCCTTGGCCTCGCTCATACTGAAGCAGGTTTTTTCCTGGATCTCTCCGTCAACCATTTTGGTTGAGAGGAAGGAACCATCGTGGAATTCAAGGATCTTGTTTCCGTAATAGATGTGCTCTTTTGCCATGGCGTTACTTGTATTCAGGGATGAACATCTGTTCGTCTTTGTCATACTTCATGACGACTCGTCCGTGTTGGATGTCTTCCTTCAGTTCCTGCAGGAAGAAGATCGTATCCATGATGCTGTTGTCTGACAGAGGTGACATCTGACCGTCATGCTCGCTTATCTTGAGGTTGTGCGGATTCCCGCCGATATCCTCCACGCTGATTGTCCCCGTGTAGTCGAAACTCGTCACGAGGCATTTTTCGTAACGGGTTTCCACGTGCAACTGCGGGCCGAAATCGTTCAGTTTTCTGATATCCACACAAAAGGCCTTGTCTCCCGTCATTTCGGTCAGGAGGGAGATGAGATACCTTTGTGCCACTTGACTGAAAGTGACTTTCATCTGGTTCAACACGTTACGTGTGGACTCGTAGATTTCCTTATCGAGGTCTCTTTTTTTCATATTATACTTGATTTTTTGTCGGTGAGGGCGAGCCTAAAAGTCGGCTACGAGTCGGTAGGTCCGTCCGCTCGCGTTTTTCAGGACTTCACGGAGTTCCGAGTCCGTGTATTTCTCGGCTATCTCCCGGCTGACGCCGTTATGGTTCATGGTAATCTGGATAGCCCTCTCGCGGGTGACTTTGATGTTTTTACGTTTCATGGTGCGGTTATTCTGATATATGTTTCTTGATTCTCTCGTAGAGTGGCGGGGAATTGCGCTCTATGAGCTGGAGGTCTTCGCTCATCCCTTCCGAGGGAAGGAGGGTGTAGTCGATGTCCAGCCTTTCGAACAGTCTCAGCCACCTCCACCCGCTGTCGTAGAACTTGTTTGATGGAGTTCCTTCGAATGTCGGGTGGATGATACGGAAAAGACGCTTCACCTTTATTTGCAGGCCGGATTCCCGGAGGCGCCTTTCAAACTCCTTCTGGCAGTATTCTATCGTCATGTCCGGGAGTTTGTCCTGGTGTCTTTTGATGTCCTGATGGATGTCAAGTGAATCCGTCCATTCGAGAGCGTTCAGGATGGTGTTTTTTGTCAGCGCGTGTTCCGCGAGGGAACAGAGCGTTATAGTGTTTTTCATTTTGTCTGAATGTTACCGTTGAATGCGCTTTAGGTTAAGAGGAAAGGGACGGCCGTTATGGCCGTCCCCTCCTTTCCGTTCCCGGTTTTTGCGGTGCAGGATTGCCGTGATGAGAGCGTTTTTACTCAGGGAACGGGGTTCCGTTAAGGTATTTGATGAGGTCTTCGTCAGTGACCTGTTCTGTTCGAATTCGTGACTGACAGACTCCGTTCTTATTGAAGATGAAGAGGACCGGGTATGATATCTGCGTGAATCGTCGTGTCAGGTCTTGCGGAGCCGGGGCGACTACGGGGAAGGTAATGCCGTATTCTTCGAATTCCGCCATGGTCTCCTCTTTTTCACCTATGGATAGTACGAGTATCGGGTAGTTCTCCGGTGCGATGTTCTTCACCTGCAGGAGGCGCTGCTTGCAGTGGCCGCATCCGGGCTTGGTTACCATGATGGCGAAGGGAGTCCCGCTATTCATGAGGGTTTCCGGGGTGTACTCGACTCCGTCCGTGGTCGTGAGAGTAAAGTCCGGGACTTTCTCTCCGACCTGGACGAGAAGGGCTGGGTTGACGTTCCCGAAGCAGGAACTGAGGAGCATGATGCCAATGATGGCAAGCAGGAATGTTTTTAATGTTTTCATGATTTTTAAGAATTTTGGGTTATGTTGTTGATTTGTTTAGTTTTTTGTAGTAACAGAACTTTATGGTTTTATGGTTTTAGATAACAACTACTTTCATGTGTGTTATGAGGAACTCAAGTGCCTCATTTTTACTCTCGAGTTCATCAAAGTAGAAATTGACTTCGTAACCTTCCCCTTTTTGACAATACTCCGGATCCGGAGCATTGAAGAGGACTGCAATGAAATAATCTCCCAGATTCCTATCTTCGTAATCGATTACTCGGACAATATTATCCGTGTTAAAGAATTCGTTACCCGAAAGATTTGATTTAATGGGGTTTATTTTTGAAAATTGGAATAACATAGTATTACTTTTTCGTTTCGTATGGTTGAAATTCATAGAAGGACTTGAGCTTGCCTATCTGTCTTCCTCTTGGTATGGCTTCGAGCCTTGTGGCCCGGTGGGTTTGAGGGGTGAAGAAGGCGATTTTTCGGTCCTCGTCAAGGATATACCCGCGCTGTCGGAGGTAATAGGCCTGTTCGGTCTTCTTCTTACTCCATTTCTTGACACGGATTTTCGTTTTCTGGGGAAGCCCGAAAGCCACTCGCGCCTTCTCTGTCTGCCAGGTCTTCTTGAATGAGGCAGCCCGTTTTTCAAGCACCTCCGGCGTGAGTTCTATCTTTCCCCACGAGGACGCCGATGCAAGTCCCGACAACCTATGCATGGCTTTTTCGTGCTCCGGTGATTTCGTAAGGTGGTATCTCTTCTGGACATTGCTTACGGAAGATAGGGAGATGCCGAGCGCCTTGGCGATTTCCTTGTTAGGTGTATCGGCGAAATGCTTCCTGATGAAGTCTATTTGCTCTTGTGTCAGATAGTGTCCTGTCGGCATATCTTAGTCTTTGCAAATGATTTTTCCCCATTCTCCAGCATCTCCCATGATTTCCATTTCGGAGATTTGCTCGCCCACGTCGCCGTTCCTAAGTACGTTCACCCCAAACCGGGGCTGGTGAAGCAGGGTTCCGTCCTTGAGCATGGTAAGACCTCTCAGTCTGGGATTGTCGAAAGCATCCTGTGTGCCCCATATTTCAAAGGTGATACGAGTCCCTTTGGTATCGAGACTGTAATTGTAGATATAGAACCACGAGTCGCGGTCTTGCTTGAGGTCAAGGTCCTTGACCGGGATGTCCACCACGATTTCCTCCGGGGTGTCGTAATCCTTCCCGAGCATTGCCACGAAGCGTACCTTGATGAAGTCTCCAGTACCGAATTCCCGGATATTGTATATCTCCTTCGGCGGCCGTGACGACTCTTCAAGTTTTCTGATAGCCATCTTGATCCTCCAGTAGGCCATCGTCTGGTATTTTTCTCCGTAGGTTGCGTATTCGAACACTCCCGGCAGAAGTGATGCACTTTTGTTTGTCTGTGCAAGTAACAACGGAGTTGCCGAACCGATTTTATTAAAGAAGATTTTGTCTGAGAGTTCTTCCCACGAGTTGATGGCGTCAAGCTGCTTTTGATTAGAGGTGAAATCCACTTTGTAGATTTCAATGACGCAGTCTTCTTTCGTGAACTCTTTCAGAGCAAATTGTTTCGTATCTTCGATAGTCGGCATCACCCAGATTGTAAACGCTCCTTCTGATTCAATAAAGATGAAGAAACAGGGCTTTTGTGATTGTTTCCAGGAATTGTAATCCATTTTTTGTTTTGTTTGTTATTGACAGAATCCTATCGTCACACTTTCTTAAAGTGTGTGAGCTGGTGTCCGTGGTTGAACAGTTCGCAGGGTTGATGATTGGGGTAGCCCATAGGCTGCATACATTTTCTTTTCATGCCGATGTCGCACAGTGAGCACGGATCCGGGGAGAGGCCGGGGACATGGTTTTTCTTTACGGCTCTGTAAATGATGCCGTTGATGATGATAGCGTTTTTCGGGATTTCCATAGCGTATTTTTTTAGAATAATTTTGATTCAAATGTATCGGGGTTTACATACTCCTCAACCTCTTCTCCGGCCTTCTCCTTTATCCATTCCGCAAGGATATGCCGGTGACAGAAACGGCCGGGTTTTTCGTAGCACAGCAGGATGATGTCTTGAAGACCAAGGGCTGCGGTCCTCTCCTTGATATCTTCCAGCATGATGCGTATCGTGAATTCCCGTGAGTCAAGCATCTTTTTGTACCTGATTGTGTAATCGGTCTCTGAGAGCAACCCTTTCTTGTAGGGTTCCACTATGTCTTTCCAGGAAGGAATGACTTCCTTCAGGATATAATTGACGGGGAACCCTGCCGGGGCTGAGTTTGAGACCTGTACAAAGAAGACCTTATCCAGGTCGAAATGCTGGTTGCCGTAATAGGATGTGTAGAACATGTGTCTGTCCGGGATTTCCTTATATCTTTCGGGGTTTCATTTTTGTTTTCCTGATGACATCATTGATGATATCGGAGTCTATAATATCGAAGCTGAAGGCGCACGAGAACTCATTTAGGTTCCCGTGGAACCGTGCCGTACCGTCCTCTTTGAAATATACTTCCGTCATTTCCTTGTCGAAGGTGTATTTCTTTTCTTCGGTCCAATGGATGAACTCGATGGGGCTCATGCCTCTGACCTCCTTCGGTTGCCAGAACCATGTTCTGTACCTGTCGAACCACTTGCCTTCGTTCTTTTCTAACTGGCGCATAAAGTCGGTGCATGTTTCTTCGTCATGCTTCACGTCGCAGGTGATTTCCTTCTTCTTTCGGGCATCCTCTACGATGTCGTTGAGTTTGTTAAGAAGAAATACTTCCTTGCCGGAGGGCAGTACGGCGTAGGTAGGGGTGCGGACTACGTCCGTGCCGTACCACGCGCTGAACTCCGGAGGCAAGGGGTTCTTTTCTATCATCGTGTATTTCTTTGACATAGCTTTTTATAAAAGTTAGGCTTTTTCATTTGTCTTTACCGATATGGTAATGTCGGTGTCGGTATCATCCATATCATCGTAGCATCCAAGCATAATGTCTAATGCGTTTATCGCATCTTCGGTTGATTGGATTTCATTGCCACTTACATAAATGTTTGCAAGGATTTTGTATTTCATGTTAGAATCACGGGAAATTATTTGTAATCACGCGGTGAAAAAAGACCAGTTGGTAATCCTGAGGCTTGTTTCCTCTATGGGGTATCGTGTAATGAAATAACCGAAGAAACGGTCGATTTTCTCAGGGTCGTTGTCGTTGTCATGACGGTAATCCCTGAGGATGCAGGGGACGTAAGGAAGCCCTTCCTTGTGACGGATGACGTGTATCTTATACGGCGCTGGTACGGCTCCGTCGTCAACGGGAGTCTTGGTGAAGCGCCCGATGACATTCGCTTTTTCCCCGGTATCGGGAAGGACGAGTTCCAGGTGCAGGCATTCAAGGGCTGAAAGGTCTATCATATTTTCAGATTAATGTAAACGTGCTCGCAGGAGCTCATACAGGTTACGGATGACCGTTGAGAGTATGTTCAATTCTTTTGCAATCGGCTCATTTTCTTTCAGGAGGGTCGCTTTTATCTTTTCGCCCTGTTCCTTTGAAACGAGGATATCGTCATGGTAATCATCTGAGACCCTTAGGCGATAGTAGGACATGCTGCCGTCTGCAGATGTTTCTTTTCTCAGCTGGCGTATCGTGTCAAGACGTATAGTTAGCGGTTCACCTTCATGATAGTATTCGGAGTCTTTCTTGCCACTTGACAAACCAGCATGTACGTCGTTCATCATGGCAGCACTGTCGAGGTAGATGGTCTGTATTTCTTTGTGCATGGTAATATTTTATTTCCAGATTTTTTGTTCCATTCTGTTGCGTTTATCCTCGTTTTCTTTTCGGAAGATGTCGTTTTCGGGCTGTCTCAGTTCATGGATGAGGATATCTGCAACTTCCTTCATCATCTCCTCCGTTTCGAGGGATATGTTCATGCCTCTTGAGCCCAGCAGCGGCGTTTTTTCTTCCGCCCCGTCGGAGGTTACCCGTATGAGGTAACCGTTTTTACCGTCCCGGACGGCGAGGTAAAGGCCCCGGCTGCACCTGATTTCAATGATTACCTCCTCGTGGAAGTAGAGTCTTGTTTGCAGGTACATCGGGTGGTAGGGTCTCTGCATCCCTTTCAGCCACCTTATTATCGGCAATGTCTGGATATAGGTCTCCAGTCTTTTCTGGTACCGTTCGTAGATCTTGCCGTACTCCTTGAGGGTGGTTCTTATCTGTCCGGTTGTTATGTCGGTATTGATTGCCATGGTAAGTGGTTGTTTACTGGTTGTCGTTAGCCCTGGTATGTATCTCGTATCTGTTTCTTGATGCGGAGCATCTCGTTGACGAGGCTTTTGAAGGTGGCGTTGGTGTCGTCCTTGGTGATATATGTCATGTTCTGGTCGTGGATGGGCGCTACCGGGTAATTGACTGCCGGATTGTATTTATGTGCCACTGAGATTGAGTCGAAGTAAAGGACCACGGTATCGGAAGTAAGGGTTACGGTTATATTTTTTCCCTGTCTTTTGATATCTACGTTTACGAGTCCTCTGGATTCAGTGTAGTCTTTTGATATATTCAGGCCGGGGAGCGTCATGTCCGTGTATTGCCTGTTGGCGGTGCAGTAG
>OCVV011342047.1_pt1 | contig 23822 bp, 19 predicted proteins | sample 1539721 | NCBI WGS metagenome assembly OCVV01 (sample SAMN02144230, study PRJEB22623) | gut metagenome | biome: sheep rumen | host: Ovis aries | place: New Zealand
TCAATGCGGTAAAACATTCCGTTAAAAACAGAAATGCTCCAGCCAATTGTTGCCAGTATGCAAGTAAAGAGTGCTATGTGTGCAGGAATCCAAGTTCGTTTTGTTTTGTTCGGAAGTGAACTGATTGTGTAATATACATAGAGCGAAAGAATTGCATAGTAACTTGCAAAAACAAGAATGCGGAAAATGTTGTGTAGTAAATTGATAAAGTCTGTCTGTTCAAAGGCAATGAGTGTAATCCAACTGCAAGTGTCCGAAAAATCCATCAGAAAGGTCGTTCCCACTAAGTGTATAATATAGTGCGACTGTTCCTGAAGGTATCTCTGAGTAAGAGCAAGAGAAATAAAAATGACAAGCATGACAATCGAGCAAAAAACAGAAAGCGTGCAGTTAAGAGCGTAATACACAAAAGCATTGTATCATTCAAATAGAATTTAGTCACGAGCTAAAAGCATTGTCCTTGTGTTTGAAATTTGCTACAGTATAGACATGAATCAGAATAAACAAATTGTAATTGCTCTTACTGGTGCAACTGGTGCTATGGGTGGAGAAGTGCTTGCCCATTTGCTTGAATCAAAAAATAACTATGCTATTCGTGTTCTTGCTCGAAATCCTGGTAAAGCGCGTAGCTTCTTTAAATCACTGCTTAAAAAAGGTAAAAACAGAATTACTCTTGTGCAGGGTAACATAACAAATGCAGATGATGTTGCTTGTCTTATCGAAGGTGCAGATTATGTCATTCACTGTGCGGCTGTTATTCCTCCTAAAGCAGATCACAATCCTCAAAATACTATTGCTGTAAATTTAGGCGGAACAAAACACATTGTCGATGCAATAAAAAATTCAGGCAGACAAGAAGAAATAAAACTTGTTTACATTTCAACTGTCGCTGTTTACGGTAACCGCGATTATCATCATCCTTGGTGCAGAATGGGAGACCCTGTTATGGGTAGTGCCTATGATTATTATTCAGCAACAAAAATAAAAGCAGAACGTTATGTCATTGAAAGCGGTCTTGCTCATTGGGTTGTTCTTCGACAGACTGCTGTTTACCATAAGTATTTTCTTGCAAACAATATGAACGACGGTCTTATGTTCCACACTTGTTGGAATGCTCCTTTTGAATGGATTACCGACCGAGACTCTGGTGTGCTTTTGGAACATCTTGTTGATTACGATTTGGAACACAAACTTGAAGGCTTTTGGCGTAATGACTATAACATCGGTGGCGGTGCATCTTGTCGCGAAACAGGGTATGACACTTTTAATTCAGGCTTTGGACTTATGGGGGCAAGTGCAGAAAAATTCTTTGAACCTCACTGGAACATTCCTCGCAATTTCCACGGTGTGTGGTATACCGACTCAGATGTTCTTGACAAATGGCTTAACTATCGAAGTGAAAGTAGCAAAGACTTTTGGAAGCGCATGGCAAAACAATTGTGGTACTACAAGTTGGGTCGCCTTGTTCCTGCAAAACTTATTCGTAAATTTGCAATTGAACGTTTGTTAACGAATTCTAATGCTCCTCAAAACTGGATTCGTCTGGGAAAGAAAGGTCGTATTGATGCCTTCTGGGGAGGAAAAGAAGCTTACGATGCATTCCCTAAAACATGGAAGACTTTTCCTGTTTTAGCAAAAGGACAAACTCCTGAAGGTTCTATTGATTATCAAGCGCTAAAAGATGAAGCTAATGCTGAACGCTACAAATTGAATCATGGATACGATGAATCAAAAGCTGACAGCGAACTTGATTTAAAAGATATGCAGGATGCAGCTGCTTTCCGTGGAGGTTCACTGGTAAGTTCTTCGGTTATTAAAGGAGATTTGCATACTGCTTTAAAATGGAAGTGCCACCAAGGTCACGAGTTTAGTTCAACTCCTTTTGCAATTCTTAAAGCTGGTTTTTGGTGTCCTGTTTGTTGTGAAGCTTTACCGCCAGAAACACCATGGGCTTTTGATCAACTAAGCGCACATATTCCCTTCTATGCACAAATTTGGTATGACACCCATTCAAAGTCAGAAGAACATAATGTGTATCCCTATGACCCACACGAAGATGATGATTTAATTGTAAGTGCAGGTAAACTCTAATGAAAAAATGCGTCATCTATGTTTTTTCGGGAACAGGAAACACGCTGCTTGTTGCGGGTTTATATAAAAAATTTTTTTCAGACTATGACACAACAATATACAGTTTAGGTTCTGGACAAGCTATTCCAGAAGTAGATGCTTTTGATTTAGTTGGCTTTGCTTACCCTGTGCATGGATTTAACGCACCGCAAATTATGGTCAACTTTTGTCGTAGTCTAGCTGCTCCTTCTCAGAAAAAACAAGCTTTTATTTTTAAGACAAGCGGTGAAGGTTTAACCTTTAATAATTATTCTTCTCAAAAGATGATAGGCATTCTTGAACGTAAGGGTTTTGAATTTTTAACAGAGCGTCATTATGTTATGCCTTACAACATGATTTTTCGTCATACTCCAGAAATGGTAAAGTCTGAATACTGGTATGCCTATGCAATGGTTCAGGCAAATGTAAAAGATTTGCAAAAAGGATGTGCGGAAAATGTTCATACAAATCCACTTAAAGCCTGGTTTGTTCCCATAGTGCGCATTGAATGGTTGTATGCAAAAGCACAAGGTCCCTTTATGAAAGTTGACATGACTAAATGCGTTAAGTGTATGAAGTGTGTAAAAATGTGTCCCTTACAAAACATTTCATTTGTTGACGGTAAGTTTTCGTTTAAAACACATTGTGCTCTGTGTGTTCGCTGTTCCTTTAACTGTCCCACTTGTGCTATTAGCATTGGTCTTTTGAATAATTGGCGCATAAACGGTTCTTATCAAATTGAAAAAACAGCACATGACGCATCGCTTCCTTTCCCCTGTTTTGGAAAAGAACTTAAGGGAATTAAAAAGTGGTTGTACTACAAATACTACCGCCGATGTGATCAAACTTTACTCAATGCTGGCATAGAACTTACCTGTACCCCAGAGGAATAAGGCAATGAGACTTTGGGTCTTTTCACTAACTGCTGTTTTTTTATGTCTCTTTGCAAGTTCTTGTGCACAACGCCAAGAAGCTCTGACTGTTCAAGCCTTAGGTACGGTTTGCACTATTAACGCTTATTCAGACGGAACAAAAGACTTATATGCTCAACTTTCGGCATGTCTTGAAAATGTAGAAAAAACCTTTAGCACTACGCGCGAAGATTCAGAACTAAATAAAGTAAATTCTTGTGCAGGACGTAATGCAGTTTCTGTAAGCCCACAATTATTTTATGTTCTTAAAAGTGCAAAAGAGTATGCTGCTTTGTCTGACGGTCTCTTTGACCCAACAGTAGGTCCTCTCGTTACATTATGGAATATCGGTTCTGTTCAGTTTAGAGTTCCCTCGGAAGAAGAAATTGAAAAAGCAAAACAGTTAGTTTTATGGCAGGAACTAGAACTTGATGAAAAAATGTTAACTGTTTTTCTTCCTCACGAAGGAATGCGACTTGACTTAGGTGCAATTGCTAAAGGCTATGCGGCTGACTGTCTTACAGAAATTCTAAAAGCAAATAATGTTAGTGCGGCAGTTATAAACTTAGGCGGAAATGTTTGTGTTTACGGAACAAAGGCGCAAGGACAAGCGTGGACTGTAGGCATAAAAAATCCACTCTTACCACACAAAGAACCGCTCTTAGTTGCAAGGCTTTTTCCTGAACAGTGGGGTTCAGAAATTTCTGTGGTTACAAGCGGTGCTTACGAACGTTTTAGTCATACTGAAGACAACATGTTGTATCATCACATTATAAATGCACAAACGGGATACCCTTCTGACCCAGCGTGTTTGAGCGCAACTATCATTTGTTCTTCTTCTATGGATGCAGATGCTCTTAGTACTATTGCTTTTATGTATGGAAGTGAACGTTTTTTGAAATCAGTCTTTGCTCAAAAATGTGAAGCGGTTTTTGTTGAACTTGATGGTTCTGTTACGGCAACAAAAAAGCTGAGCACCACTATTAGTTCTTACAGTGACACTCAGCCTGTTCGTATTAGCTTTAAATAAAGGGTTAAATAAATTTGTGTATCTCTTGATGAATAACCATTCTAGTCTTAACACCTACGATGTAAGAACCAAAGATTGCGGTGAAGGCATCGAAGCCTGCTGCAAAACAACACAAAAGTGGTGCGGCATCTTTTAACAGTAAGTATCCCGCTTCAAAGCCACGACCGTACATAACACACATAACAGTAATGGCAATAAAAGCTCCTCCCGAAGGAAGACCAGACTGTACGAATGAAAGCAAAAGTGCAACGCCTCCAATCCACAAAATGTCAGTTACCGAAATGGGCAGTGGAATGTAAGAGCGCAAAATCAATACAAAACAAACTGCTTCAACAAGAGCCGCACCTCCTCTTCCAAAAATAGAAAAGAGCGGAAATGAAACAGCATTTATTCTTCTTCGTATTCCAAGACTTTCTGCTCCGTGACGCATGTTCAGTAAAAGTGTTAGGTTTGTGTCGCCACTTATAAAACTTACTAAGAAAGAAGTGATGCTTGCATACAAAACGCGGTAGGGGTGTGGTTCATGGCACAAAAAGCGAAGTATAAGCGGATAGATAACTGCTGCAACTAAAATAAGATCTACTGTCAGCATAATGATAAGCGGTGTGTAGACTCCTGCTGCAATTATGTTCTTAAAGTTGAATGCCCAACGAGTCATGAGTGCAATCATGCCTATTGCAAGAAATTCGGTAAAAAGAGACATGACAATATAGCACACTTTGCTAAGAGAATCGAAAAGTGTAACCGCAGGCTTAGAGATACTTTTGTCGCTTGCAGCTCCCGCTCCAGCAAGTCCTGCAAAAACAAAACAGGGCAGAAGATATGCTCCGTCAATAAGTGCCTCGAATCCTGTATAGGGGAAGAGTCTTCTTAGTAAATCACGAACATCAATAGTTGGAATTTCGCTTGCTTTTTCAATAGTAATCGGAATGCGTGGTAAATGAACAATCAGTGCTGTTAACAAACCTAAAGCAACCAAAAGCAGTGAAGATGCAATAATAACGCCAAAGGTCCACAAGCCTGTTTTAACAATTAACTTTTCGTCGCGAAGTTTAAAGACAGCAGTTGCAACAGAAAAGAAGAGTAGTGGCAGCAATGTGTATCGGCCGAAGCGTAAAACCATTTCGACAATAAAATCAAGAACCGCCTGAGACTGAACACTATCCAAAGGAATAATAAATACAGTAATAAGACCAATTACAATACCAATTAAATATTTAAGCCAAATTTTCATGATTGTATTATAACAAAGTAAAAGCAGTTTGCAAAGTATTTTCTTGTATGATATACTGAGCGCATGGCTAAAACAATTTTAATTGCTGGAAAAGATATGCCCCAAGGCGAAGCATTTGTCGAAGGAATGACGGAAACAAATCGCAATGTAGTTGTTACCCGACCCGAAACAGAAATTGAAGAACAAAAAGCTTTGGAAAAAAAGACAGTCGCAGAAAAAAAAGCAGAAGCAGCAGCTATTGCCGAAGCAGAAACGCGCGAAGCTTCAACCGGTGTGTTTACTGTTGCATGGAATCGACCGTCATCGGTTTCTGCAAGAACAATTGTATTGCAAGCAGAAAATGCCTATGAACAGTTAGATGAAGCTGTTTTGTTTTTTGACGAAGAAGCCTATGCTGCCGAAGCAGAACGTCTTGATGTAAGTGAATGTGTCAGAACTTGTGATGAACTTGTTGTGCCGTATCAAATGCTTGCGCTCGAATTGATTTCACGTTTTGAAAAACATAACTCTGGTGCTAAGCCTGGAACTTTGGTCTTTTTGCTAAAAGAAGGTCCTTCTGTTGCAGATGGAGTTCGGGCACCAGCAATTCGTAACGGACAGAATTCACTTGCTTCTCCAGCGGTTGCAGCTGCAGCCAGTGCTTTTACCGCATTTGCAGAAAACTTTGCAGCAGTGTATGGCGATGATCCTTATGTGAACATTGTACTTGTTCGCGGAGACAGTAATTCTGAACTTGCGAAAAATGATCATCAACTTGCATCTTGGCTTGCTTCATTTATGGATTCTATTGATTCACTCAAAACAAAATTGAATGCAAAAAAATCTATTGCATGGAATAAAATTGGTGCAAAGTCCGTTGGAGCATTCTCTCTGTTTAAGTTATAAGGAGCCGTTTGTGTTTGATGTCGATTTTATTACATCATGTTCTATAAAAATTGCAGCCAGTTGTGTATGTGGAATTCTTTTGGGAATTGAACGCAAGTCTCATTCTCAAGTAGTTGGATTGAGAACGCTTGTTCTTATAAGTGTGTCGTCAACATTACTTTCAATTCTTTCTGTCTTTATGGCAGAAAATAAACTCTTCCCTGGTGACCCAACACGAATTGCAGCTGGTGTTGCAAGTGGCATAGGTTTTTTAGGCGGCGGAACAATTATTCGTCAGGGCTTAAACATTAAAGGTCTTACTTCCGCAGCAATTATTTGGGCTGCTTCTGCATTAGGCATGGCTTTAGGTGTTGGACTTTATGTTCAAGTTGCCTTAGTGCTTATAGTTTTGCTTATTCTGCTTAAACTGCTTGAAAAATTTGAATGGATGTGGTTCCCTTCAGAACGAATCAAAACGCTTCACCTTATTTTTAGTGACGATGATATCAACATTACAGAAATAGAAAAGTCTATCAAAGAAGGTGGTATTCACATTACCGACATGAACATAGAAAGTGTATATGCAGAACATGTTCTTAAGTTGCATTTTTTAGTTCGTTCTCCTCGTGAAACCGATATTATTTCGTTATCAAAAAAATTGCGCGAAATACCTACACTGGTAGAATTTTCTGTTACGGAATAAACTTCAATGCCACAAGCAGACAACCCGCTGATTGTTCAGTCAGATAGAACACTCCTCCTTGATGTTCATGCTCCTCGTGCAGATGAGTGTCGTAATGCGCTTATTCCCTTTGCGGAATTGGAACGCTCTCCAGAACATTTGCATACATATCGCATTACTGCTTTGTCTTTGTGGAATGCAGCAAGTGCAGGTTTTTCAAGTGAACAAGCTGTTCAAGTTCTCGAAGATTTTGCTCGATATCCTGTTCCAGAATCGGTTGTGGTTTGGCTTGAAGAAACAGCGCTACGCTTTGGAAAAATACGCATGGTTCCTGCTCCCGAAGTTGATGGACAGCCTTATGTCTACCTTGTTTGCCAAAATGCATTTGTGTATAAAGAAATTTCTTCGAATGCGTTACTTGCTAAACATCTTTCTTCTTCTGAATATATTTGCCCACAAGAAAATGTTGTTTCGGTAAGTGACGAAGAAAAGCGCTGGTGTTTTTTGTTGCCTTTAGTTGAGCGCGGAACTGTAAAACAGCTTTTGCTTTCTGTTGGTTGGCCAGTAAAAGATGATGTTCCACTTCAGGACGGTCAGCCTCTTGAACTTTCGCTTAAAGAAGTTGCTTCGAGCGGTTTACCATTTACTATTCGCGATTATCAAAAAAATGCTGCCCTTGCTTTGGTTGGCAATAAAGGTCCGGGTACTGGCTTTGGAACAATTGTGCTTCCTTGTGGTGCGGGTAAAACCATCGTCGGTATGCTTATTATGTCACTGCTTAAAACAAATACTCTTATTGTTACTACAAACATTTCTGCAGTGCATCAGTGGATAGACGAACTACTAGATAAAACAACACTTACTCGAGAACAAATTGCAGAATATACAGGTGAAGAAAAAAACATTTTACCTGTTACAGTTGCGACATATCAGATTCTAACATGGCGAGCAGATAAAGAAGGTCCTTATACTCACTTTTCTTTATTTAGACAGAACAATTGGGGACTTGTTATTTACGATGAAGTGCACATGCTTCCGGCTCCAGTGTTTAGAGTTGTTGCAGAATTACAAACAGTTCGTCGTGTAGGTCTTACTGCAACTTTGGTTCGTGAAGATGGATGTGAAGGTCATGTCTTTTCGCTTGTAGGTCCTAAGCGTTATGATGTTCCTTGGAAAGAACTTGAACATTCTGGTTGGATTGCAAGTGCTGAATGTGTGGAAATGCGTCTTGATTTGCCTGCAGAAAATGAATTGAAGTATGCCGTTGCAAGTGTTCGAGAAAAACATCGTATTGCAAGCGAGAATCCACAAAAACTTTTGCTAACAAAAAATTTGGTAAATGCTTTCCCTGAAGATAAAATTTTAGTAATAGGACAGTATCTTACGCAGTTGAATGAAGTTGCACAACTGTTGGATGCTCCGCTTATTACCGGAAAAACTTCAACTGCCGATCGTGACAAACTGTATGCTCAATTCCGTCAGGGAGAAATTCGTGTGCTTGTTGTAAGTAAGGTTGCAAACTTTGCAATAGATCTTCCTGATGCAAGTATGGCAATTCAGTTAAGTGGCACTTTTGGTTCTCGTCAAGAAGAAGCGCAACGCTTGGGAAGAATTTTACGACCTAAAGACAGAACCGCACGCTTTTTTACGCTCATTACACGCAACTCTGTAGAAGAAGATTTTGGAAATAATCGACAAAAGTTTCTTGCTGAACAAGGATATTCATACCGTATTGTCAGATACACAGGTGAAGAATCTTTGTGTGAGGTATGCAATGGAATTGAGTGAAAGAACAAAACGGGTAATTGCCTGGCGAGAACACTTTGAACTTTTGCCCGACGATCAATTTCTTACTATCATGCACACTTATTTGGGAATGATAAAAACTCCCTACAATAAACAGAAACTTATTGAAGCTCTTAGTTCCTTTTTGCGTAAAGAAGAAATTCAGAAAAACATTGTGTCGCTTTTGTGTACCCAAGACAGACAAATTGTTTCGTGTGTAAGTTTTATTTCGGGAATGACAGAAAAAAAACTTTCTGCTTTGTTTGCTGACACTCAACTTGCTTCTGTTTTGCATGAACGACTTGTTAATTTGGAAGAACGCTTAGTTTTGTTCCGTCTGCGCAATGAACGAGATGGTGTTTATGCGGTAAACCCTTTGTTAGATGATGCTCTTGCTCCTGTTCTTTCACTTGATACTTTGTTTGCTTGTAAAAATGTTCAGCCGGTAAAACAAAATGGTTTTTATGTTCTTACCGATGCACTTTTAGCTTCTTTTGTGAACTATGTTTTTAGTCATCCTGATTGTTGTAAAGCTGATGGTTCTTTTAAGAAAAAAACAGTTGACGATTTATCTCAACTGTATACTACTGTTCCTGCACTAAGTGTTTTGTGTAAAGCTTTTTGTGAACTTTCGCTCTTTCATCAGGCAGAAAAAGAAATAAGTGTTGATTGGGATCGCTTGCTTTTGTTTTCACGCATGAATCCTTTGGTTCGCTCTTCTTATGTTGTAGCTGCATCAAGTGGTCATTTGTCACGAAGCGATTTGCGTGTTAAAGCTCAAAGTATTCAAACGCTTTTGTCTTCAATTCCTGAACAAGGTCTTTCTCGAAAAGCTTTGGTTCGTTTGTGTCAGGTTCTTCAAGAATTGCAAGGCTCAACACTTTCTACAGGAAGATTTGCTACTTTGCTTCGTAATTCTGAAAATGTTAGTTCTGATTTTTCTTTTGCTTCTTGTGTTGACTCTTGTATTGTTATGGGTATTGTTCAACAGGTGGGACAAGATGCTAAAGGAGAAGCGCTTTATGCAACTTTTCCTGACGCTTTGTCGAATGCAGTTTCTGTAAGTGATGTTCGTGTTATGGAAATAGATGCCTCTGGTCGAGTAACACTTATGCCAGGACTTTCGTTAGAACAATTGTTGCCGCTTGTTCAGTGTCTTTCTTTGCAACAAGTTGACGTTGCAATGACCTATGCAATTGAAAAACATTCTGTCTTTAGAGCCTTTGCTCGTGGCTTTACTGATAAAACGCTTCTTGAAACTTTATCGCGCTTTTGTCGTTATGAAATTCCGCAGACGGTTCGCGTTAGTGTAGAAGAATGGTATGCAGCCTATACTTCTGTGATGTTGTATAAAGGTTATGTTCTTTGTGTTTCTCAAAAAATGCGTGCAGTTATTTTAAATACACCAGAACTTTCTTGTCATGTGGTAAAAGAACTTGCCTCTGGAGTTTTTTTGTTCGACTTTAATTCTGATGAAGAAGCTGAAGAAGTTTTGCAAAAGATTCATCTCGATGAAGTAGGTGTAGTTAGCCTTGCAAATCGTAAGACGCAAGTGTTGCCTTTGCCTTCGCTACAAGAACCTTCTGTCTTACATATTGAACCTTCGTTTTCAGATTCTGCTTTTGATGAAAGTAAAACCGTTCTTAGTCTGTTAGAAAAAAAACTTGCAAGTTTATCTACCACATCAGATCAAAAAGAAATTCTAACAGAACGTCTTGAGCGGCGCATTATAGTAAGTGAAAGTCAACTTAATCCAGATTGTGTTCGCTTTGAGAGACGAGAAGCAACTGGTATGGATTATGTAGGAAAAATGCACATTGTAGAAACAGCTCTTCAAACTCAAGAACTTTTGGAAATTCTTGTTGACCCCCAACTTCCTGCCGTGCGTGGATACCCTTTAGAAATTTTAGACAAAAAAACATCAGAGGCACAAGTTCGTCTTAAACTTGCTTCTGGAGAAATCCAAGATATTCTTATTGGTCCTGCCTTAAAAATTCGTAAGACAAAACTCCCTCTCGATTTCAATTGAAACTTACCTGTTAAATGTGGTAAGATAGGGCTATGGATAGACCGCTTATCTGTCTTACACTTACGGGTAAGACGCTTTTAGAAGATCTTGCTTTGGTAAATAAGTATCGCTCTTCAATTGATGTCGTTGAACTTCGTGCTGATTTTCTTGATGATGATGAACGACTTTTGATTCGTAAGTTTCCGTTAATGGCAGGTCTTCCTTGTATTCTTACTTTACGCCGCATGGTCGATGGTGGTCAGTTTAGAGAAGGCGAAGCAGCCCGTACTGTTTTATTTGCCAGAGCGCTTTCTTTCGCTGGTGAAGAAAATACAAAAACTTTTGACTATGTAGATTTTGAAGAAGATTTTCGAGTTCCGTCACTACAAGATGTGGCACTTGCTTTCGGTACAAAAATTATACGAAGTGTTCACTGTATGGACGGTCCTGTTGCAAACATTACAGAAAGACTTCGCTCTTTGCGTACCACTTCTTACGAAATTCCTAAAATAGCTTTTATGCCTCATTCACTGTCTGATATAACAAAACTTTTTGCCGAAGCCCAACAGATGAATGATCATGATCACATTTTAATTGCAATGGGTCCTTTGGGTTCACCATCTCGAATTCTTTCTGCAAAATTAAAAAACTATCTCACTTTTACCAGTGCACCTGAACTTGCTTCAAATGTTTCAAATCTTGCACACTTTGATCCAATTACATTAAATGAAACCTATCACTTTAAAACAATAGATACTAACACTACGGTCTACGGCATAACAGGTTGGCCCTTAACTGCAACATCGAGTCCTGTGTTACATAACACTGCGTATCGTGCGCATAACATGAATGCGGTTTATGTTCCCCTTCGTTCAGAAAAAATAGGAGATGTTTTTCCTCTGGCGCGACAACTGGGTGTCAAAGGTTTTTCGGTAACTATTCCTCATAAAGAAAGTGTCTTAGGTTATCTTGATTCTGTTGATGAACATGTTGCAGAAATTGGTGCTTGTAATACTGTTGTTGAAAGAGGTGGCAGTTGGTATGGATACAATACAGACTGGTCTGGTTTTAAGCGCTCGCTTCTTGAGTTTACAGGTCTAAAAAATCTGCGTGGAAAAAAAGTTTCTATCATTGGTGCTGGCGGTGCTGCTCATGCGATTGCTTATGCGGTAAAAAAATTGCATGGTAACGCTTGTGTTTTTAACAGAACGGTTGGTAAGGCACGCTCGCTTGCAGAAAAGTTTGGATTTAAATATGCACCACTTGGTCCCGATTCTGTGCATTTGTTAAAACGTTTTAATGATATTATTATTCAAACAACTTCAAAAGGTATGAATGCAAAACTGCCTGCTGATGAAACAAATGATCCTATTTATTTTTATGAGTTTACGGGAAAAGAAAAAGTTTTTGACATCGTGTATGTGCCCGAGGTAACTCCCGTTATGGCGCGTGCTTCTCAAGCAGGATGTAAAGTGTGCAACGGTTATGAAATGTTGAAATATCAGGGCTGGGAACAATTTGCCTTGTTTACAGGAGTGGAATACAATGATTACAACGAATGAACAGAAGGTTCTTGCGGCAACTTATGCAATTGATTCACTGATTAAAGATGGAAAAATTTTCAGTGGAATGAAAATTGGATTGGGTACAGGTTCTACTGCTATGCCAGCAGTTAAACGTCTTGCCGAACGTATTGGAGATGGAACGCTTAAAGATATTAAAGCTGTGTCTACAAGTTTTCAGACAACGCTTGCTTGTGAAGAACTTGGTATTCCTGTCTTTACGCTTAACGATCGTGCTATTGCAGGACAGCTTGATTTAACTGTTGATGGCGCAGATGAAATTGGTCCAGATAACACATTGGTTAAAGGCGGTGGAGCTGCTTTGTTGCGCGAAAAAATTACAGCTTACAGTTCACGGGAATATGCAATTGTTGCAGATGAATCAAAAGCAGTTGCTACTCATGGAACAAAGTTTCCTCTTCCTGTCGAAATTATTGCTGATGCTCGTGTCAGAGTAATTCGTGAATTAGAAAAGTTAGGAGCAAGTTGTACTGTTCGTGAAGGTGTTAGAAAAGCTGGTCCTGTTATTACAGATAATGGAAATATGATTGTCGATTGTCTTTGGGAAAAACCTGTTGACCCAGTTGCTTTAGAAGATGCTATTGATGCAATTACAGGCGTTGTAGAGTGCGGCTTCTTTACCAAACTGCGACCTGTTGCTTTTATAGCACATGCCGACGGTTCGGTAGAAGTCAAAAAATAATTTCTGCTTACTGTACAATTTGGCGTGTTTTTTCTTCACCCAGAATTGAGAAAATCAAAGTAGATTCTTTTTTAGCAGTGAAGGGAACTGTTACTGTTTTGCCAGGATGAACAAATTGAACTTGGCTTGTAATGTTTCCTTCGCTGTCTCTAACATCAAGTTGCATAGGAACTGCATACGGATACTCTGGTGCATCGTAAGTGAAAATGCCACTTACATTTGTTGATTCTTCTGTAACAGCGGCAATTGCAATATCAACAGGAATGTGACTGAATGCTTCAACTTCTTTGTCTGCAGAAGACTGAGAAGTAACTGTTCCGGCTTTTTCTGATTCACTTGCAATGTGTGAAGTAAAATCGAACACAACTTTTGCAGAAGGCATTGCGCGTAAAACCTGAGCGATTGTATTTCCTTCTACATTAGGAACAGTAACCTTTTCGGTTTGATTTCCGCTACTTACTACAAAGCGAATGTTCATAGGTGGAGTAATAATAGTTCCTGCATCGGGATACTGTGCAAGAATGGTTCCTGCTTCTGAAGAATCTTTTGTGTAGACGGGAGCCATAACATTTACATTTGATGCTTCACTGCTGAACAAAAGTTGTAGCCGTGACCGAACATTTGAAATGTCTTGTCCGACATAATCTTCAAGATGGTCGAGCGCAACACCACGGTCAACGGTAATTGTTACGCGCTGATATGCTTTAATAATTGAACTTGCCTTAGGATCTTGTTCAAGAATAGTGTTTTCGTTACCAGGTAAGTCGGTATAGCGCAACTGAATTTTTGCATACAGTTCATTTTTTTGTAAAAGTAAAAGCGCTGTAGTTAAGTCTTTTCCTATAACATTGGGAACCATAACCTGTTCTTTTCCCTGTACTGAACCAAAAAATACAGCAAGACATACTGCAATCATTACGAGAAAAGTTAAAATAATGGTTACAAGTAGCGGTTTTCCGCCATTACGCAAACCTTCAATTTGTTTTTCGTATTCGACTTTTGCTTTGTCAAAGTTGAGTTTCTTCATGTCCATACCTTACCATTTTTTTGTATTTTATTCTAGAACAGAGCCTATGAAATTTCTGGAACCGTTCATAAATGATTTGTAATCCATTGCCTTTTTTGCTTGCCATTGTAGTTCTGTAACAATAAGAACACCGTTTCCTGTTTGAATAAGAATACCACGCTGCTTATTGTAATCGAGTACTGTTCCGGGAACAGCAGATGTGTTTTTAGGAACGGTGTTGTCTTGGATTGCAATTTTTGTTGCTGCGCTCGCTTTTAGAATTTTAAGTTGCTGTCCATTTGCAATCGTGTAGCATTGTGGCCAAGGAGTGTATGCTCTTATTTGTGCATCGATTGCTTCTGCGGAATTACTCCAGTCAATTTTTCCGTCTTCTTTTTTTATTATAGTACAGTAACTTGCTTGACCTTCTTGTTTAACAGCGGCAGGTAGTGCATTTGTTTTTGCGATAGTTCTTAGTAAATTAGTAATTGCAATAGCTCCATGTAGGGCACAGTGGTTGAGCAATGATTCTGCGGTTTCTGTTCCTGTAAGCGTTATGTTTTGTTGAAAAAGAACATCACCTTCGTCCATGCCAAGTGCCATCTTTTGGAGACTTAAACCTGTTTCTTTGTCTTGATTTAAAATAGCTGCGTTTACAGGAGTTGCACCTCTGTATTTAGGAAGCAGAGAAGGATGTAAGTTTATTCCTCCGAACTTGAAGAGTGAAAAAAACTTTGGACCTAAAATGTGACCGTATGCAAAACAAACAAAAATATCTGGATGCACTTGTTCTATTTGATTTCGTGCTTCTTCTTTGACATGTTCTGGAGAAAAAATCTGAATGTTGTCACCGCGAGCTTCGTTCCAAATTCGTGCGTACTGTTCAACTTCGGTGGGTATAAGTTCTTTGTGTCTTCCCTTTGCAGACGGAGGATTTGTAAGAATGCCCACAACCTTGTACTGTTCACTCGGAACAGATGAAGACATGGCGCTGTCTCTTAAAATGAGTTCCAATGCTTTTGCGGAAGCGGCTGGACTTCCCCCGAATAAAACACGTAGCATCTAGTTTGCTCCGTCTTGTTTTTTTGCATTCAGTTTTGCTTCAAGGTGTGCTTTCTTTGCAGCTTTTTTTGCGGCCTTTGCAGCAGCATTTGCCTTTCGCTTTTTGAATGTTTCAATTGTCTTTTCTTTAAAGGCTTGGTCGCCTCGGTCAATATACAAGATACCATCAAGGTGATCGCTTTCGTGCTGAACAATGCGTGCGAGCAGACCTTCTGCATCGAGAGTGAAGGGTTTGCCGTTAATGTCTAATGCAGAAATGGTAACAGCCTTGGGGCGTACAATTGTTTCGTATACTCCTGGAATAGAAAGACAGCCTTCTTCGTATTCAGAAAGTTCTGAAGACGTTTTGGTAATAACTGGATTAATGAATACTCGTTCAACATCATCATCTGACATGGCAACAAAAAAGCGTTTTGCAATTCCTACCTGAGGAGCAGCAAGACCTACGCCGTTTGCTTCATCCATAGTCAAAAACATTTCTTTTATGAGAGCACGAAATTCATCGTTTATTTCTTCGGCTTTAACAGCTTCACATTTTTGTCGTAAAACTGCTTCGCCCAGTTTGTATATCTTAAGCATGAGGAGCCTCCTTGGAATTAAGTCTCAGTCTTGCTGCGTATGCGTGTGCGGCAAGTCCTTCTGCATCGCCCAAGTGTCCTGCTGCAGTTGCCGAAGCAATAGCTCCTTTTGAACCGCTTACACTTCTGAGTGTGGTAACTGTTTTGAGGAACATGCGTACAGAAAGTCCTCCGGTAAAGCGAGCACTTCCAGAAGTAGGCAATGTGTGGTTTAATCCTGCTGCATAGTCTCCAAAAACTTCTGCAGATTCGTGTCCAATAAACAGTGAACCGTAGTTGTGCACTGTTTGAACAATTCGTTCCCGCTCTTTGGTGTCGTCGAGTGCAAGCTCTAAGTGTTCGGGGGCTCTCTTGTCTGCAAGCAAAGCTGCTTCGTCTAAATCTTTTGTAATGATGATTCGACCGCAGTTTGTAATGCTCTGTTCTGCAGTTTGACGAGTAGGCAATTGTTCAAGTTGTTTTTCAATTTCTTGTGCAACAGCTTTTGCAAAATCTAAATCAGGTGTTGCAAGTGTAGCTTGAGCAACAACATCGTGTTCTGCTTGAGCAAGCATATCTGCTGCTACCCATTGGGCATTTGCGTTTTTGTCTGCAATAATAAAGACTTCGGTAGGACCTGCTATCATGTCTATGCCACAAGTTCCATACACCAGTTTTTTTGCTTCTGCAACAAATTTATTTCCTGGTCCAACAATAACATCTGCACGAGGAATGCTTTCTGTTCCGAAGGCAAGAGCTGCAATTGCTTGTGCTCCTCCGACAGCAAATACTCGGTTAACTCCACAAATATATGCTGCTGCCATAATGTTTTGATCTGCATAAGGTTTGCCACCTGCAAAACATTTTTGCCCAGAAGCTTTTGCTTTTTCTAAATCATCTGGGTGAACACGAGGTGGAGTACACAGAACAATTTCTTTAACGCCTGCTGCAAGTGCTGGAGTAACAGTCATGACAACGCTTGAAACTAAGGGGAATCTTCCGGCGGGAACATAAACACCAGCTCTTTCTACTGCGATGTTTTTTTGTCCAGTAAACATGCCGGGTTCAAGTTCAATTTCAAAATCGTCAAAACTTTCTCTTTGTTTTTTTGCAAAACGAAGTGCAAGGTCGCATGAATAACTGAGCGACTGATACAAATCTGGGTTGCTCTTTTTCATGTTATCGGCAGCAGCTTTAAGTTCACTTTGTGGAATTTCAAAAGTTGCAGGGTTTGCCATGTCAAACTGTTGGCTGTAAGAGTGGAGCGCTTCGTCTTTTTTTTCGCGGACATTCTGTAGAACCGTGCGCACTACTTCTATGCTATCACCGAAATTTCTTCCTTCGAAAAATTCTTGTTCTACTTCTTCTGTTTTTTGAATTCGTATCATGTTTAGTTCCTCTTACTTTGCTTTGTGACGCTTGTCCAGTTCGTCGTACACATCCTGCCAGGTAACTCCCTCTTTATACATAAGCACACTTACAAAATACAAAAGATCTGCGGCTTCCCAAATGACATCTTCTTTTGTTTCTGCTTCGTCGGTAAGTTCTTCGGCTTCTTCCATAACCTTTTCCCGTACCCGCTGATCGTTGAGCGTTGCAGTGTAGCTTCCTGGTTTAGGATTTGCAAATCGTTCTGTAATAGTTGCATACAAACGTTCCATAGAACTTTTTTCATCTGGTGCTGAACCAAAACATGTCCAACTACCGGTATGACAGACACCACCGTTTGGCTCAACAGTTGCAAGAACGGTATCTCTGTCGCAGTCAGCGCGAAGTTTTATAACATTTAGAACATGTCCACTTGTTTCACCTTTTGTCCACAGTGTATTTCGTGTTCTGCTGAAGAAAGTTAATTTTTTTGTTGTAAATGTTTTTTCAAACGCTTCTTTGTTTGCGTAACCCATCATCAAAACTTCACCATGAGTGCTTTGTGCAATGACAGGAACCATTCCATTTGTTTTGTTCCAATCGAGACAGCGAATAAAACTGTCTTTAAGCGAAACAGCACCGGTGTACAAAGCCATGCCTAACTGAACATCACAACCTAAGCGTTCCAGCTGTTCTATTTGTTCAAGAGAATTTACTCCACCTGCGGCAACGACACGACAGCTAACTGCTTTGCGTAACTGTTCAACTTGTTCCATGTCTGTTCCCTGCATGCAGCCTTCTTTTTCGACACAGGTAAAAAGCAGTTCGCTTGCATATTTTTCTGCTTCTTTTGCTCCTTCGATAAGAGGAATACCTGCAGTTTCTGTCCAACCTTTGACAGCAATGTTTCCGTTTATAGCATCCACAGAAATGATAATTCTTTGCTTACCAATTGCGGCAACCAGTTCGTCAAGAAATTCTGTATTGAGTATGGAATCTGAATTTTCGCGTTTTGTATTCCATGCTGCCGAACCAATAATGACTTTTTCTGCCCCTAACGAAATAAGTTCTCGTGCTTTTTTTACGCTTCGAATGCCACCGCCTACACGGACATTTCCTTTTCTAAGCAGTGATTTTAACAAATCGGTATTTGCGGTTTTGCCTTTTTCATCAGTATTGCCTAAAGCAGCATCTAAATCAATAATGGCTACTTCACCGTAGAGGTTGAATTCTGAGATGAGAGCATCAGCATCGTCGCGCTGAAGAATTAAATCTTTTCCGTTTTTAAGCTGAACAACATGTCCGCCTTTTAAATCAATAGAAGCAATTACCATACTTTGTATTGTAGCAGAAAAAACAAAAAAAGTGTAGTATATGCGCCATGGAAAGCCAGGTCATTAAGCTTAGCAACGTTTCATTTTCGTATCCTCAGTCAGACTCTAAAGCGCTTACCGATATAAATTTGTGTATAGAACGAGGACAGTATGTTGCGGTTGTGGGCTCAAACGGTTCTGGTAAAAGTACACTTGCTCGTCTTTTTGCTGGATTTATTGAACCTGATGAAGGAAGTGTAGAACGTTCTGCTAATCAAATTGCGGGAATTGTTTTTCAGCATCCCAAAGAACAAATTGTTGCTGGCGTTGTAGAACGAGACACCGCCTTTGGTCCACAAAATTTGGAACTGTCAAAAGCAGAAATTGAACTGCGCACTATGGAATGTCTTTCTGTGGTTGACCTTGCAGACCGTGCCTTTTCGCGAACGAGTCAGCTTTCTTTGGGTCAGACCCAACGGCTTGCACTTGCGGGAATACTTGCGCTCTTTCCTGATTTTTTAGTTCTTGATGAAACAACAGCGATGCTTGATCCTAAAACACGCTCTGAAGTTATTGAGTTTGTAGATCAGTGGCATCAAAAAGGGAACAGCATTATTCATATAACTCACGATGAAGATGAAGTGCATCATGCGTCACGAGTTTTAGTCCTTGATAAGGGAAGCATTATTTTTGACGGTTCTTCTTCTGAGTTTTTTGCAAAGGCGTCTTTAGTGAATTTGGTTTTTGGTTCTGATGAACAGTTGATACAAGCAAAACAGAGTGCACTTCCTTTTGAACAGGCACCTCTTTCGCTTCGTGTTAAAGAACTTTCTTTTTCCTACGCAGAAAGACAAGTGTTTGAAAAACTTTCATTTACTTTGCAAAAAGGAACGCTTACCGCACTTACCGGTCCTTCTGGTTGCGGAAAATCTACATTGCTTGAATGTCTTGCTGGTCTTTTAATTCCTTCCGAGGGAACAATACAGTCTGCTTCTCGGCCTCTGCTTGCTTTACAGGATACAGAAGCTGCTCTCTTTGAACCCTTCGCCGCAGATGATGTTGCTTTTGGCGCACGCACGCAAGGTCTTACTGGTAAAAAGTTAAAGCAACGTGTTATGCATGCAATGGATGTAGCGGGAGTTCCCTTTGCAGATTTTGCAGACCGCCAGACTTTCCGTTTGAGTGGAGGAGAAAAGCGTAAACTGTCACTTGCAGGAATTGTTGCCTTGGATGGAGATGTCTATCTTTTTGACGAGCCCACTGCCGGTTTGGATGCAAGTTCAAGACGAACTATTTTGCTTTTGCTTAGACAACTTGCACAAGAGGGCAAAACGGTTTTATTCACTACTCACCGCATGAAGGAAGCTCAGTTTGCAGATAGAGAATTGTCATGGAATGAACTAATACAAAAAGCTCCTTCTTGTCAAAGCGAAAGTTCTGAACAGTCTCTTACCGATATGCCACCTGTTCGAAATGCAGAAATGCTTTTGGGTATACGAAAAGCTGCTTCTTCTTTTTTAGCAGATCCAAAAATTCCTCCATCGCCTGTTTCAAAATTACCGCCTGTACTTAAGTATTTGGTTTTTCTTACTGTCTTTGCATTTTCTATTGCTTTTAAGACGCTTGTTCCTTGTGCTTCTATGCTTGCTCTTTCTGTTTTGTATGCCTTGCTTGCCCGATACCCGCTTTCAAAACCGCTGCTTGCTGTCTTAAAGTTTTTGCCTTGGATTCTTTTTATTGTAGTAATGCAACTTATTTTCTTTCCAGCACAGCCTGATGAAATTCGCTATATTGATTTGCGTTGGTTTATGGTTACGCCGTCAAAGATTCAATTGTGTATTTGTTCAGTCTTGCGCATTATTTCTTGTGTTATTACAATGGGTGCCTTTGTCTATACAATTGATGAGCGCCAGTTGCTTGATGGACTTTCTGATTTGTTAATAGTAATTGCTCTTATTAAAAAATCAGTGGTAAGAAACATTGTGCTTGTGGTAGGCATTATTTTTAGATTTATACCCTTGCTTATGGAAGAAGCTTCTAGTATTGTTAAGACACAGATTATTCGTGGAGCATTTGCTCAGTCAAAGGGATTTAAAAAGTTCCGACAGATTATACCGCTTTTTGCCCCGCTAATGATTCAGACATTTAGAAAAGCAGAGTTGTTTGCACAAGCGCTAACAGCCCGCTATTTTAGATAAAGGAGTTTTTATGGAACAGTTGAAATGGGTTGTGCTTGCATTAGCAATAGTCATGTATGCACTGGTTATAGCATTTCAAAATAAAAAAGTGTGGTTTACTTCTTGTGCCGCAGTTATAGTTATTATTTTAGGCATTATATTCCCCGATGCGCTCTTTAAGTTACCAGAAGACATTCTTGCTCTTTCCGGAGATGCACCAGCTCGCCTTTATGCACCTGTACATGCTTTCCAAGATGTAATCAACTGGAATGTTCTTATGATTTATTTGGGTAGTATGATTATTGCTGCCTTGTTCATTTATTCTCGAGTTCCAGCACGCATTGCAGATACCATTGTCATGCACTCAAAGAATACAGGTCTTGCCATTGTTGCCATTTTAGCTATGACCGGAATTATTTCTATCTTTGTAGAAAATGTTGCAACGGTTTTAGTTATGGCACCTATTGCTCTTGCTCTGTGCAAAAAGTTAAAGCTTAATCCTACTTTCTTTATGATAGGTCTTGCGGTTATGAGCAATCTTGAAGGAACAGCAACTTTGGTAGGAGATCCGCCATCAATGATTTTTGCAAGTTTTGCAGGATACAACTTTAATGACTTCTTTGTTCACGACGGTCGCCTTTCTATTTTCTTTATTGTTCAGACGGGAATGATTGCTGGTTGTGCTTTCTTCTATTTCTTCTTTACAAAAGCAGGAAAAAACAAAATTGAACTTGAAAAAGAACCTGTAGTTTCTTGGTTCCCCTTAGTTCTTTTGCTTTCAATGATTTTTGGTCTTGCAGCAGTTTCGTTCATTCACACCAGTTTTGAATATTTGAGTGGACTTTTTGTTCTTGCTTTGGGAATTGTAGGTCTTGTTTGGTACCGTTTCTTGCAGCGTAAATCAACTGCCGAAACAATTACTCTTGCCAAAGAATTAGATTGGGAAACAATTTTCTTTCTGATTGGAATCTTTGTGGTAATCGGAGCAATTCGAGAAACAGGTCTTCTTGACGATTTTGCTCACTTCCTTTCTGGTCTTACAAACGGTTCTGTTATTGCAGGCTTTATTGTTATTTTGCTTGTTTCCATTGTTATTAGCGGATTCGTTGATAATGTTCCCTACATTATTGCTATGCTTCCTGTTGCAGCGGGTATGGCTCAAGCTATTGGCGTAAGAAACGAACTGTACATGTTTGCGCTTTTAGTTGGATCTTGTTTGGGCGGAAACCTTACTCCCTTTGGCGCAAGTGCTAACATAGTGTCTATGGGAATTCTCAAAAAAGAAGGCTACCCCATGAAGTTTAGCGGATGGCTTAAGGTTGGAGTTCCCTTTACGGTTATAACAACACTTGCTGCGGCTGTAGTTTTGTGGCTTTTGTGGATTTAGTTTAGGCTACAATGTTAAAGACGGTGCCGGACTGGGGCATGAGGCCTGCAAAACCATACAGTCCCTGTTCCTGTGCCTGAGAAATTGAATCAGAAATTTGTTTTTGATATGACTGAATAAGCATATCCTGCTGGGCTTCAGAAAGTTCTAATGCTTCTGAGCTATCTGGCAGGATATTTTTATTGTCTGAACCCTGTGTTTTCATAGAAACCAGTTGTTCAATAAGTGCGTTCAAAATAGAAATGCGGTTTACCGAAACACCGTTCTGACCAGATGAAGCTGCAATTCCGTGAATATGGTCAAACTGAGCGTACACAACAGCACTGGGGCTTACGGGTACGTACAGAGCGCCAAAACCGCTTCCAAAGAGATTGCTATAAGATGATGCGTTCAAAGTAATGTCGTTTGAAACCATAATCTTGCCTCGTTTTAAGTATCGGCAAGACCGTATAAAAACATTAAGGGTTATAAAAATGACTTTAGAAGAACTGCTTGCTCCAGTCGGCAATACGGTTAGGTAAGTCTTCTACAGCTTCCAAGGCGTTGGTGTCAGAACTTTGCTGCAAGTAGGGAATAATTACTTGCTGTTTAAGGCTTGTCCAACGGTAGGGAAGAATGTTAGGCAGTGTAAGCGATGATGCTTCGGGGAGCTTTCCTAACAGTTGACTGTAATGAGTTGGGTAACAGGCTTCGTTAACTTGCGCAATAGAAGAAAATCCTGATGCAATTCCAAAAATGCGAGTGTCAAGTTTCATATCTTCTTGAATTTGAATAAGCTCTACTTGCGTTTGTGTTGTAAAAAACCACTTTAAGAACAATTCAGCCTGTGAACTGTGTTTTGCGTGTTTGTATAAACCTACGGTTATTATGGAATCTACAACTGAACTCATACCGTTAGACTGAACCCATCTAAATGACAGCGGTTGCAGCTGTGAGGGTGACAGAGTGAACAGTTGATCGCTTGTCATGTAGGCAAAGAGTGTGCGTCCCGAAATAACCTGTTTGTATTCAGGCATAGTAAGGTATTTGAACTGAAAGTTTTGTTCCGCTGTAGAGTCATTGTTACAGTCAAGTGTCCATGCCCTCAGGTAACGAATAGTCTGTTCCATTGCAGATTCGTTCCAAGAAAAACTGTTACCCTTTTCGCGGTAAGATGCTCCCTGAATCTTTGACACCAAATACAGAAAGTCGGTATCCCACACTGGTGCAAAACCCATAGCAGTAAAGTTGCCTGCTTTGTCTGTTGTGTTAAAGGCTTTGGCACATTCTTTTATTTGATTGAGTGTAAGAGACTTTCCTGCAGGAAGATTTTCTTCTTGTCTTGCATCGTAAGCAATAGCGGGAATGTTAAAACTTATGGGAACCAAATACTGCTTTTCGTTTATAACACCATAATCAATAAGCTGACTGTAAAAAATGGAACGGTTTAAGTCACGTTCTTGAAACAGGTAGTCGAGGGGAGTAAAGTATTTTCGTGTTGTCGAGTTTTTAAGCCAAGAACCTATAATAAGGTCTGGAGTTTGTTCGTCTTTTGCCGGAGGTAAGGCTCGTGCTGGTTGTTCCTTGTAAACCAAAACTGCCTTTGCATTTTCGTGAGACGCATTAAACTGTTCGACATAAGTTGCAAACTCTTTGCAGCTTGTCCAAATAACAAGCGGTTCTTCTTTTTTAGAACTGCAAGAAATGAGAGTGCATAATCCTGCAAGAGCAAGTGCAAACGAAAAAAACTTACGCATGAGACAAACTGTCCGCAACTTCGTAGATGGCACTGTAAACAGTCTCAATTAAATTTTCTTCAAGACTGCTGAAGGCAACGCGCAAAGTGTGAGCATCTATAGAAATAGTTCCAATGCCTCTGTCTTTAAGCAAAGTTTGACGCAACTGTTCTGCATCAACGGTCTTTGTGTGGAAAGCCATAAAGTAGCCAGAGTTAAAAGGCAGAACTTCAAGTTCTTTACTTGTGTGACTTGAAACAAATGCCTTTACTGCTGCATAGCGTTTTTCCAGTATTGCACGGAACTGAGCTTTTTCGTTTTCGTAGTTAGAATCGTTGAAGGCACGCAA
>OCVV011346981.1_pt1 | contig 23820 bp, 20 predicted proteins | sample 1539721 | NCBI WGS metagenome assembly OCVV01 (sample SAMN02144230, study PRJEB22623) | gut metagenome | biome: sheep rumen | host: Ovis aries | place: New Zealand
ATGCTCTTCTTGATGTAGGCAAAGGCAGCCTTGCCGCACATAGCCTGGACAACGCCGTAGGAGAACTGAGACTGGTCAATATTATCGAGGTCGATCAGGTTCAGGATGCCGGGGCGGTAGTCGCCGTCCGCGGGTTTTTCCACGACATTGACCTTGAGGTCCGCGCCCACGATGGCGATCGCTTTTTCCATGACCTGACGGTCGCCGATGACGATCACATCCGCCGCATCATTGACTTTTTCCAGGGCACATGCCTTTGCCACGATCTCGGGGCCTACACCGGCGGGATCACCGATCGGTACTGCAATCATAGGTTTTTTCTCTGCCATTTTTATTCCTCCGTTTTATGTCTGTATATCTGCAGTTTTAATATCCATTTGCATGAAAATGTCCGCAGAGGCCGGCTTTTATCTATTTTACCACGCGAGCGGCCGGCCACGCAGATTTTTTCAAAAACAGGTCCTTGCCCGTCACACCCTGACCGGAGATCAGATAAACAGTTTCTCCTTCAGGTAGTTGACGCAGACATTGAGGGCAGTCCTGTCGCCCTGGCTTCCGCCCTTGGTGATGAAGTCCAGGCCGTCGAACTCGCCGCCGCTGAACTGGCCGTAGGCGGCAAGGGGCAGAACTTCATCCTTGAGATCCAGTCCTGCCGCTCCAAAATAGCCGCTCAGAGCCTGTGTCACATCGCCGCCGCAGGCATAAAGGCCCTGGAAGCGGGGCTCCGCCCGCAGCAGGCGGACCGTGATCTCCGCCAGAGAGTTGTTGATCATGTCCGTCACTTCCTCCATGGAGCAGCCGTATTTCTCCATGTAAGGAACGAAGTCGATCCTGTTTTCCGGATAAATGCCGTCTCCGACAACAGAGGATGTGGTGTAGTTGTCCGCTTCATCGAGGACTTCCTTCACGACCCTGCTGATCTCCTCTTCCCTTCTCTCTTCTCCCTCGAGAAGTTCCCGGGTCCTGACCATGACGTTGTTGACTTCCTGTGTCAGCCAGAACTCCTCCAGCTGGGCCGTGGTGCTGGAATTGACACTGCCGACGACGACCAGGATATGGTTCTGTCTGCGGTCCATCCTGGGTTTGATGATCTTTCTGGCCAGCGTTGCGGTAAAGACGCCGGGATCTACGGCGATGATCTTCTCCCCGCTCTCGATGCAGGCGTCCGCGATCAGATCCAGGTCCTCCTGGGAGACGCAGTCGAAGGTCAGGATGCGGCTGCCCGCCTGATGGCAGGCGCGGATCTTTTCTGCAAGCACCGAAACGCCCTCCATCATCTCGCCCATGCGGATGGCGGTCACCTGGTATTTACTCTGTTCCCGAAAGAGCCTGTCCACCTCGGAGACCCTGACCGGGCACTTGGGGTCCAGCGCGATATTGGTCCTGTGCAGGGGCGTTCCGTTCACCAGCATATAGTTGCCGATGACGATCCTGCCCGAAGAAGGAAAGCAGGGCGCAGCCACTGCTATGTAGTCCTCTCCCAGACAATCCAGCATGGCGTCTGTCTCACTTCCCAGATTTCCTCTGAGGGTGGAGTCGATCCGCTTGCCGTAGACCAGGACCTTGTCATTTTTCAGAGTCTTTGTTGCCTCGAAGACTCTCCTGTAGGCTGTATCGGCGTCCACTCCCCGGCTGTCTGTGGGATAGAGCAGGCAGTCGCACTCCTGCATCTCCTCCGGATCATTATTCTCCAGAGACATGATCGTCGCTGCCCGATACTGCATTTTTGTCAGAAGCACACCGGTCGCATTGGCGCCTGTCAGATCATCTGCCACTACTATACATGCAGCCATATTGCCTCCTCATTTATACAAATCATGAATCAGTATACATATTTGTCCATATTACCGAATATCCCATGCCCGCATGGAACCGGCAGGCATGGGATATGGTTTATGACGGGACTATGAATTCCGGTCTGTTCTCTCAGGTGTTCTTTCTTTTTTCAGAAATGGTCACGAAGTAAGCAGAACACCTGAGGAAAACAGCCGGACCAGTCTGTTATCAGTGCATGAAGATACTCAGAACGAGGATCTCGACAACACCGACTGCCCACGCGATGGTGGAAGTGATGGACCAGATCTGCAGCTGATCCTTGGCTTCGCTGACGCCCAGTGTACGGTTGACGACCCAGAAATAGGAATCGTTGAAGTAACCGAAGAAGAGGGAGCCGACGCAGCATGCGATGGCGCCGAGTGTAGGGTTGACACCTGCAGCGATCAGGATAGGTGCGGAAATGGAGGCAGCTGTTGTCATGGCAACAGTACCGGAGCCCTGGATGAAACGCATTGCAGTGGAGATGACCAGAGGCAGGATGATGATCGGGATGGCAGTGTGGGAAAGACCTTCTGCCATGAAGTTGCCGAGGCCGGAATCCTTGATGATCTGGCCGAGGGCACCGCCGCCGCCGGTGACCAGCATGATGATACCTGCGGACATCATTCCCTTTTCCATCTCTGCCAGAGCGGTGGAGCGGTCAAGGCGATTGCCGAGGGTGAAAATAGCTACAATCAGGCCCAGGCCTACTGCGATGATGGGCTGGCCCAGGAAGATCAGGACGCCCATGATACCGGTCTTCATGCCCAGTGCGGACGCAACGGTGTTGATGAGGATCAGGATGATGGGCAGGATCAGGGGCATGAAGGACTCAAGTGTTCCGGGAACACCGGTCATATCCATGCTGAAAGCGCCGTCGTAATCGGGTTTCTGGTAAGGAGCTTCATGAGGCTCGTCGTTTTCGTCAAGGAGCCAGTAATACTTCTTGGCAAGGACAAGGCGTGCATAGACGATGCAGGCGATGGCCATGGGCAGGGCCAGAACGATTGCCAGAAGGATGAAGAAACCTACATCGATTCCGAAGATACCGCAGACGCCCAGAGGGCCGGGTGTGGGCGGAACCAGGGAGTGGGTGATGACCAGGCCTGCTGCCAGGGAGACGCCCAGAGCGATGACAGACTTTTTGGTCGCCTTGGAAAGAGCCTTTGCGATGGGGGCAAGAACGACGAAACCGGAGTCACAGAAGATCGGGATGGATACCAGGAAACCGGTGAAGGCCAGAGCCTCTTCTTCACGTCCCTTGCCGAAGAGCTTGAGGAAGGTGTAGGCCATCCGCTTGGCCGCGCCGGTGACTTCGAAGATCTGTCCCATCATGACGCCGAAGCCGATGATGATACCGATGCTTCCCAGCGTGCCGCCGAAGCCCGAGGTGATCGAATTGATGATACCGAAAGTCTTTCCGTCTTCCAGAGTGATGTTGAGAAGGGGCATGCCGCCGATGACACCGACTAAAACGGTGGTGGTGATCAGAGCCAGGAAGGCCTGGATCTTTGTTTTCAGAACCATGATGATCAGAAGAATAATGCCGATCGCCAGGGCGAGCAGCATTCTCTGTCCGCTTAATCCGTTAATCATTTTTTACTCCCTTTCTAAGTAGATAATTGTCAAGTCCCTTTATGAAATTCTCAGATTATTATTTGGCCGTGAGGACCTCGACCGCTTCTCGCAGAGTTGTATTTTCGCCGACATTGCCGGGGAAAATGACATAAGGGGTCTGCGGGAACTTGCTCTCCTCTCCGGTCTGCCATACAGGAATACCGGGGCGGATCTGACCCAGGACATTGGCGCGCTTGACGGCCAGTGCCTTTGTTCCGACATCACTGGAAGTGATGCCTCCCTTGGCGATGACGAAAGCGGGGGTGACGGTCAGTCTTCCGACCAGAGACTGCACTGCATCGGAGATGCGGACGGACAGACGGAGCTCGTCTTCCTTGTCGCCTGTATCTGCTGTGATCAGAGCTCTGGTCGTGTAGCAGCAGACGGTCTTTCCTGCGCGGATGCACTCCTCTTCCTTTGCAAGGCAGCGCCTGACTTCGTTCTCGAAAGCTTCCTCATCGCGGACCAGGGTCGCGTCAAGCTCGATGAACTCGATATCGGTGAGCTTTTTGAGCTCCTCGACCTGAGCTGTCGTCTTGTTGGTGTGGGAACCGACAACGATGATGCCGCCGTTGTCTGTCTCTTTGACGACCATCTGGGCTCTTGTGAGCAGAGGCTGGTCTGTCACGCCGCCCATGACCTTGACGATGGCGGCCGCGGTGCGGAACATGAATACCTTGCCCTTGGCCATTGCGCGGTAGAGGGCTACGCAGAAGACCTTGAGGTCAGCGTAATCGACTGCGTTGACGACGATCTTGTTGAAGTCCCTGACTGCCATGAGCTGAGCCTCGATCTTGTCAAAGGCCATATCATGGATATCCTCGAGAGAGATGCAGGTGACATTCTCTGCCTTGTAGGCGCCGCCGGTCTTCTCTTCCACATAAGCGGGCATGGAAGCTGCCTTGTATCCGAAGGTCTTGTCCTTTGCGAACTCTGTCTCGCAGGCATTGACCAGCTCATCGCCGTATTTTACATAGTGGACATTTCCGATGGTGAAACGCCCGCCCTCTTTGAAGAAGGGGCACATGATCTCGCCGTCGATCTGCTTGCCGGTGTACTTTTCGTAATCGGCCTTGAGAAGCTCTGTCTCCAGCGGATAATGTCCGCGCAGAGTGGAGTCGCTGCGGCTGATGAAGATGTACTCTCTGCCGGTCTCTCTGGCCACTTCGTCCACGACTGCAGCGATCTCGTGATGAGCCTTTGTGGTCTGCTCCGCTGTGAAACCGCGGGAATTGGTCATCACGTAAAAGAGGTTGTTCTCTTCTTCGAAGCCGGCCTTGATGCTGTCGTGATCCCAGTTTGTGTAGACATGAATGTCATGTACGGTCTGGACGCCGGTGGGATCGTCATCCAGAACGACGATCTTCTTGTTGTTGGCGGCAATTTCTTTTGCCAGGAGGGCGTCTGCCGCCGCCTCATCAATTTTCTTATAGGAAGTTAAAACATCCGCACTGATCGACATATCGCTAATTCTCCTTATTGAATATACATATGACCGTGTACCGGGGCCTGCGGACACATCTGAACCAGACTGCGTCTTCCCGGCCTGCTGTCTTTTTCTTATTCGGGTCTCTTAACCTGGCAGTCAGCCAGCTTCTCGAAGTACTGGACGATGCCGCCGTGGTCATCATTCATATGACCATGGATCTTGAGATACTGCATGATCTCGTAGAGCTGTGCGGTGTAGGGGATCGGAACATCAATCGCATGAGCGGAGTTGACACAGTTCTTGATGTCCTTGTGGTTGATGCGGATGGGGCCGCCGGGCTTGAAGTTGCGGTCGATGATCATGGGGATCTTGGCGTCCATGACTGCGCTGCCGGCAAGTCCGCCGCGGATGGCCTGATAGACCTTCTCGGGATCTGCGCCTGCCTTTGCGGCAAACACGAATGCCTCGGAGACGACTGCGATGGTGTTGTTGACGATCATCTGGTTTGCAAGCTTTGCAGTGGAGCCGCTGCCGCTGGGACCGATCAGAAGAGCGGAATTGCCGAGAATATCGAAGAAGGGCTTCATGGCGTCAAAATCCTTCTGGTCGCCGCCGCACATGATGGCAAGGCTTCCTGCGACTGCGCCGGGCTCTCCGCCGGAAACAGGTGCATCGACAAAGCCGACACCTTTCTCTTTCAGCTTCTCGTAGCAGTACTGGGACTCGACCGGAGTGACAGAGCTCATGTCGCAGACCAGTGTTCCTTCCTTGATGGTGGACGCCACACCGCCCTCACCGAAAAGGATGGACTTTACGATATCACCGTTGGGAACCATGGTGATGATGACGGGGCACTCCGCTCCGATTTCCGCGTAGGAGGCCTCTCTGCCACCGTTTGCGACGACATCCGCTACCGCCTCTTTATTGAGGTCTGCGCAGACAACTTCCACGCCTGCCTTGAGAAGGTTCTTTGCCATGGGTCTTCCCATAATTCCAAGACCGATAAATCCTGCTTTCATTTCGTTCCCCTTTCTTTCCCTTGTCCGGGAAATGATCATTTACCATGACTCTCCCGCCCGTAAAAACGGCCTTTATATCAGTGGTCATGTCCTATGCATCTTCCGGCAGCCTCTCCTCTGCAGTGGAAAGCCGCCCTTCAAAATCGGAGTACCGGTATACCGCTTTGATGATTTTATTGTACAGCATACCGGTATACCGGTCAAGCAAAAATCCCTCTGCACATTTCACAAAATATAATTTCGATATTTGTATAACTCCTACAAACCCGTTATTTAATTAACATTTCTTCAATCAGCAACCCCGGGAGAAAGGGATCTGAATGATCTGAAAATTTCTCTTACTATTGCCGGCCGCCGGACAGGAAGGCCGCACAATATTGTGTGTCCAATGGTTGACATCCATCCTTAGAGTCAATACAATAACTTTGATTTAATTTTTCGGGTTTTTAGATACCTTTAATGCATCGAATAGGAGTTTATATGGCAAAATACAAGCCGCTGCAGGAAAAAGCATACGAATATCTGAAGGACAAGATCACCAGAGGTGAGCTTGAATCCGGCAGGTTCTATTCCGAAACAAAGATGGCTGCAGAGATCGGCATTTCCCGCACGCCTTTCAAAGACGCGCTGGTACGTTTGTCACAGGACCGCTACATCGACATCATACCCAGCCGCGGATTCTGCCTTCATGTGCTCTCTTTGCAGGACATCACCAATACCTATCAGTCCCGCACAGCTGTGGAAGGATTCTGCGCACTCACTCTCCACACAAGACGCAAGGAAAAGGAAGCTGCCGCTGTCATCGAAGCCCTGTTCAGGGATAATGAAAATATGGCAGATGCTGTTGCAAATAATGCTTCCTTCCAGGAAATCCTCAGCTATGATCTGTCTTTTCACAGACGCATCGTGGAATTCAGTAAAAACGATGAGCTGATCAATCTCTACGAGTCCCACAATCATCAGCTCTATGATATTGCCATGAAGACCTTTGAGCTGGAAGGAAGACCTTCCATCGCTGTAGCCGAACACCAGGCTATCCTGGACAACCTTGTGTCCGACGATAAGAACGCCACTGCAGATACCTATCTCAGTGTAATGGAGCATATGGACAATACCAGAGACATTGTTATCAGCCTTATGTCCTGAACTTTTTCGTGCTCATGACAGAAAAAAACCGGCATAAAACACGGTATAACTCCTGGCATAAAACACGGCATAAAAAAGACCCGGAAACTGTTCAACCAGTTTCCGGGTCTCATTTTATTCAATCATCATTGAAAGCAGTGCCGAAGGCATCTTATTTGCTGTCAGCCCCAAGGCTTCCTGTTCCGCTGTCGGCAGACAGAGGGTTCCGGCCTTCCGGCACACAGACCCGGCAGTCGATCAGCAGAGGGCTGCTGTCTCGCGTGCGATGGCAAGCTCCTCATTGGTGGGGATGACATAAACCTGGACAGCGCTGTCGTCGGTGGAGATCTTGATCACTTCGCCGCGGCCCTTGTTTGCCTCTTCGTTGAGCTTGATGCCCAGGTAGCCGAGGTACTGCATGACTTTGGCGCGAACGAAGCCGCTGTTCTCACCGATACCGGCTGTGAAAGCGATGTAGTCAACACCGTTCATGGAAGCTGCATAAGCGCCGACATACTTGGCAACGCGATAGCAGAATGCATCGATGGCGAGTTTGCAGAACTTGTCGCCTGCAAGATAGCCGTCTTCCAGATCGCGGAAGTCGGAGGACTTGCCGTTGGACAGAGCGAAGACACCGGACTTCTTGTTGAGGACGGATACGACCTCAGCGGCTGTCATGTTCTCTTTGCCGGCGATGAACTCGATGATAGCGGGATCAAGGTCGCCGCTGCGGGTGCCCATAATCAGGCCCTCAAGGGGAGTAAGGCCCATGGAAGTGTCGACGCACTTGCCGTTGCATACTGCAGAGATGGAAGCGCCGTTGCCCAGGTGGCAGACGATGGTCTTGATGCTGTCATAAGGCTTGCCGACGATCTCTGCCATCGCCTTGGAGACGAAGGAGTGGCTGGTGCCGTGGAAGCCGTAACGGCGTACTTTGTACTTATTATAATAGTCCATCGGAAGGGCATACATATAAGCCTTCTCGGGCATGGTCTGATGGAAAGCGGTATCAAAGACTGCTACCATGGGAGTGCCGGGCATCAGGGCCTTGCATGCATCAACGCCGATCAGGTTTGCGGGGTTGTGGAGGGGAGCCAGATCGGAGACTTCCTTGATGGCCTCGATAACTTCGTCAGTGATGACAACAGAGGTTGTGAACTTCTCGCCGCCATGGACGATGCGGTGGCCGACTGCACCGATCTCATCAAGAGACTTCAGAACGCCGGTCTTCTCATTTGTCAGAGCCTCGAGCACCAGGCTGACTGCCTTATTGTGATCGGGCATGGGAGTCTCGTTGACTTCCTTGCCTGTATTTTTGACCTTGTTCTCATATGTGATCACGGAACCCTCAATGCCGATTCTCTCACACAGGCCTTTTGCCAGGAGTGCCTCGGTATCGGAGTCGATGACCTGGAATTTCAGAGAAGAGCTGCCGCAGTTGATAACCAGAATATTCATTTTTTCCTGTCCTTTCGATAGATACTAGAGTTAAGCATGATGCAACATCTGCAGGCACTATCCCCTGCAGAGACGGGGTGCCTGCCAATAAATCCATGTTCCTATGAAAAAGAACATAAGACTGTTTGAAATATTACCCTATGTTATTATATCATTTAGACGGATTCATTCAAGAACGAAACGGCACTTATAGCCGTGCAAAACTGTAAAAAAAACCGATTGCAAAGCTTGACAGAAATCAGGGATCACATGAAAGTCACAGGTATCATCATGGAATGCAACCCCTTTCATGAGGGGCACGCCTATCTCCTGCGCGAAGCCAGGAGACTGACAGGGGCAGACTACCTTGTCGTCGCGATGAGCGGCGATTTTGTGCAGCGGGGGGAGCCCGCCGTCTTCGACAAATATATCCGGGCGGAGCAGATCCTGCATGCCGGTGCGGATCTGGTCCTGGAGCTTCCTCTCTACGCGGCCTGCGGCAGCGCCGAATATTTTGCCCGGGGAGGGATAGCCCTTCTGGATCGTCTCGGTGTCGTCACGGATCTCTGCTTCGGCTCCGAGAGCGGGGACATCGGTAATCTCCTGCTCTGTGCCCGGATACTGGAAGACGCGGAAGGCTGGGAAGGCTTGTCTTTTGCAGATGCGGAAGGCCGGGAGGGCTTGTCTTTTGAAGGCGCGGAAGGCCGGGAGGGCTTGTCTTTTGAAGGCGCGGACCTCTACAGGGAATATCTGCAGGCAGGGCTCAAGAGCGGCATGCCCTTCCCGGCAGCCAGAGCGGCTGCCCTGGAGCAGGCTTTTGTGCAGGTTCGCACTGGCGGTCAGGAAGAAAATGAAGGACCTCTTCAATATCCGACCCTTCCCAATGACCTTCTGGCGGTGGAATACTGCCGGGCCCTCTGTCTGCTGGGATCTTCCATCCGTCCGCACGCCATCCCCAGGATCAGCGTTCCCTCTGCCACGCAGCGCAGACAGAGCCTCCTGCAGAATCGTGAAGAACTCTTCCCTCCCGCCGGGGGCCCCCGGTCCGGCACCGGATCCGACCGCATTCCGGATCTGCCCCGGACTGCCGTCACACAGGTTCCTCTGTTTCCGATCGGCCCGGATGATTTCAGCCGGCAGCTCATGTATGCGCTGCGGATGAAAGAGGGGGAGCTGGAAACATACGCAGATGTCTCCGAAGACCTGGCCTCGAGGATCAGGAAAAGCCTCATGCAATATGCCGGGTTCAGCTCTTTTTGTGACCTTGTCAAGACCAGGAACCTGACCCGCACCCGCATCAGCCGATGCCTTGTGCACATCCTTCTGCAGATGAAGCAGGAGCGTCTGGACACGCTGCAGTCGCAGGGGATGGCTCTCTATGTAAGACCCCTGGCAATCAACCGCGCGGCGGCACCTCTTCTGTCTGCCGTCAGCCGCAAGTCCTCTCTTCCCTTCCTGTCCAGGCTGTCCGCGGCTCCCGGCCTGCTGACTCCGTCCGCCCTCTCCTTCCTCGAAGAGGAAATCCGCGCAGAGGACCTCTACTGCCTGACACTTGCATCCGCCGCAGGTGCGTCTGCCCGGGCCGGATCCATTCCTCCTGTACCCGCCGCGCTGCAGAGAAAGATTCCGACAGGCAGCTTCCAGGCATGACTTTTCACTGCCTGCCGCCTGCCTCCGGCTGCCAGCCGCAATGCCGCATACACATGTCCCGCATGTGTGTGCGGCATTTTTTTCTCTATGCGGCAGGCAGCGCGCAGGGGCGGCCGCGGGAAGAGATTTGCGGAGTCCATTTCTCCGGCAGGAAATACGGAGAGCCATTGACAAATGTTTCTGATTTGTGTATCCTAACTTCGTTAGTAAAATCTAACTTTATGGGGTGAATACTGCTTTTCACGGTTTGAGGGTCCGCCCCTGAGCCGGTCTTTTTTACCCCGGTTCTTTTATTCCGGTCTTTTTATCCAGGTCTTTTTGATCCGGAGATCATTCATCACGGTCAGGAGACATTCTTTTTTGTCAGAAGGAGCATTGCGAGCAGATGGAGATTCATAAGGACTACGAAACACTTGCAGATAATCTGTGCGACATCCATTTCCTGTATTCCAAAGATCTCTCAAATGTATTCGAACAGCACAGCACAAGAGGGGAAGAGGCCGCCCTCTTCTGGCTTTCCAGGCTGGAAAATCCTGTTTCCGCGGGAGAACTTGCGTCAAAACTCGGAATAACCTCCGGGCGGATCGCCAATATTCTCGGCAGTCTGGACAGGAAGAAGTTCATCGAGCGCCGCCGCTCCTCCCGGGACCGCAGGCAGATCAACGTGTCTCTGACAGATGCGGGCGCTGAGCACATCCGATCTGTCTACGAAACTGCCAGAAAAAATCACATCACCCTCCTGCAGAAAATGGGTGATGACAATGCGGTCGAATTCATTCGTCTCATGAACCTGGCGATCAGGACCGCTTCGGAAATTTCCGGGACCTGACCGGGAGTCCTGTCTCATAAAGAGCAGCTGTTTCTACCCGAATATTTTTCCAAAAACCAGAATCTTTGCCGCGGTAAAAAACGACCGCACAAGGAAAATCTTTCTGTCGGTAAAAAAAATCCGACGAAGGGAAAAAATCTGTTGAAAAAATATGACCTGTCGAAACAGAAAACTGTCTGTCGAAATCAAAATCTGTTTGTCAAAATAAAAATCTGTCTGTCGAAATAAAAATCTGTCTGTCGAAATAAAAATCTGTCTGTTGAAATCAAAAAAGATTTCTCCCCGCAGCATGGGATGCCCCGGAGAGAAATCTTTTTTTGTTCATCACATACTGTTGATCAGTCTGCCCTGCCTGTGCCGGGGTTCCTCTTGGCCGCCTCCCGGTTGATGATAAAGATCGCTTCGATGGTCTTTCTGGGCAGGAAGAAGGACTTGTCATAGGGATTGAGAACAATTCCCTGGATCTCCGCCGGGATGATCTCCCTGACACCGGGGGTCTCCTCTGTATCAGCCGTTTCCGCCTCCTGTGCCACTGTGGTTCCGGCGGGCAGGAAACGTTTGAAGAGAGCATCCATGGCATAGGACAGGACCATTCCCGTGCTGAGATCGGGCGCGGCGGGATCATTGGAGAGCGCCTTTTCCTTTGCCATCGCGGCATTGGCCCTGTCGAGCTGGGCGCGGCTGGTGTAGGCGGGCTGCCAGAGCCTGCCGTCCTTGGTCCGGATGATCTGCATGCTGTAGACCATACCCTTTTCCGGTGTCTGTGCCCGGCTGTTCCCGGGGACTCCGGACACTCCGGAAGTGCCCTGTGTACCTGTCTCATCCGAAGCCTTTTGCGGCTCAGCCCGTTTTGCGCTGACAAGCGGCACAAAGACGCGGCCCTTGCTGTTCATGCGCATGCGGAGGACTTCGAGAGCAGTGAGGAAGGTCTGCTCGTCCCTCTTTGCCCGCATGTTGTCGATTGCCTGCTCAAGGGGCTCATTTCCCTGAACCGCAGCGGGATGGCGGGCGCCGGCACGGGTCATGGCATTCTCCCACCTGGCCTTTGCCGCCGGGTTGTTTTCCCGCGCCTTTTTCTTCTGTTCATTGCGGGCGTCAAAAGCCGCAGCGGTCTGCCTCAGATCAGCGGGCAGGCGGCGCATGCATGCATCTTGGACTTCCTGCGGAATTCCGAAAAATGCCTCCGCAACGGAGCCTGCGACCGCCGCGATATCAGCGCTGTTTCCGCCCAGCGACACTGCCCTGCGGAGAACATCTTCAAAATCTCTTCCGTGCAGAAAGGCCGTCATGGCCGCGCGCACAGTCATGGCCGGCAGGCTTGCGCCGGCTTCTGCGTCCGTAGGGACTGCAGTGCCTGCCGTCAGCATCCGCCTGTCCCCGGCACGCAGGATCTCCTGGCGCATCTGGTCTTCGTCCGGGATCTTATAGCCGAATTCTCTCTCCAGATAGGCGGAAATATAGGGCTTTGTGCTCCCGTGAATGGCCAGAAAAACCGCACAGGCCGCAGCTTCGGCCGCCGTGACGGACTCCTTGCTCGAATGTGTCAGGCCCGCCTGTACGCAAGCCATATGCCGCATCATATAGAGGTCGTCCTGGAAGACCCAGGCGACAGGGCTGACTCTGGCCGCAGGACCGGCATCGTCGGTCTGTACCCGGCCTGCGCCCTCGCGGAAAAGCCAGATGCTCAGATCCATGGGGTAGCCTGCCAGCGGGTATCTCTGCCCGTAGCTGCGAAGGGCTGCCGCCACCTCTCTTTTAAAGTTTTCCTCAAAAGCATTCTGGGGAATGTGCCTGCCCTGCCCGTCAGTTCCGCCGACGGAAATACTGCCCCCGGCATTTGCTCCGGACGGATCAGAAACTGTTTTTTCTCCCGCGGCCTGCTCCCTGCCTCCCTGGTCCGAGGCGGCCTGGTCTGCCGGTTTCTTTGCAAAAATCGAAGGCAGGATCCTCTCAAACTGCAGAAGACCGGCCTCCACCGCCGCTGTCATGACGGTTTTGTCAGAAAACTCCTCCCCCGCCTGTGCCTCTCCGCCTGCGGAAGAGGACGAGGAAGCCGCCTTCCGAAACAGAGGAATGCTTGTGTCTGTCAGATCTTCATGCCTGTATTCATAGGGAAAACCGGCCAGATCTCCGATGATCGCTCCAAACATATATGTTTTACTCCTTTTTTCAGCCTCAGTATCCCAACACTTCCCGGATCGCCGCTGCGGCGCCGTCGTGTTCATTGTCTGCGGTTATTCTGTCCGCCGTTTCCTTGACGAAATCGGGCGCGTTGCCCATGGCGACAGACAGTCCCGCGCCCCGAAGCATGGGCCGGTCATTGTCGCCGTCGCCCAGCGTCATGATCTGCGCGTCCGTAATGCCCAGACGTCTCCCCAGCCCCTCCAGGGACCGCCACTTGTCAGCCATAACGTGGGTGATCTCCAGATCCGTCTTCCAGGGCAGGAGGATGTGCAGCAGCCGCGCCCCTTCACTGCCGCGGATCTTTTTGATCCTCTCAAAGGCGGCGTCCCTCTCCTCCTGCGAAGGGAACATGAGGGAGATATTTTCCACATGGGAGGAGGGGTCCGTCAGCAGCTCTTCGAAACCGGGCACAGTCTTCCTGCTCCGCATGATATAGTCCAGGATGGGCGGCGCGATGGAGAAGCGCTCCTGCAGCATGGCATGCGTGTGCGGATCGTGGTATCCGACACCCCGGATGAAGATCTCGCGGATCACATTGTCACCGGGCGCCGCATCCAGCACTCTGCGCACGACTTCATGCGGAAGATGCGCCTTATACAGGACAGTCCCGGGTGTTTTTCCATTCATTGTACCGGACAGGATCGACCTGCCCCGGTCCTCGATCTGTGCGGACAGATCATAGGTATTTGCGCCGTTGGAAGTGATCACATAGCGGATCCCGGGGATCTCCAGCACCTCCCTGGGAACACCTGCCAGCGGCCTTCCCGTCACCGGAACGACTTCGATCCCCATGCGGATTGCCTGCTCGAGCGTGGTCCTGGATACAGAAGTCAGGACTTTCTGTCTGGTCAGCAGGGTGCCGTCCAGGTCTATTCCGATCATGCGTATTGTATTGTCCATATCGTAGTACCTCTCAGGGAATGAAGTCCGGGATGAAGCCCTGTGTCCCGGACTGGACGCAGGGCGGACGGCAGACCGGCTTTTCTGCTGCTCTGACCCGCTTTCTGATGCTTTCTGATGCTTTCCAGGGTCCATCCGGTTTTAGAGAAATATTATATCACGCCATGCGGATTCATGGTATAATGACATTCCACGGTTCCCATTATACATCCTCGCCTGCTCCTTCCGGACGCAGACAGGAGAAAACTGTACTTTTTTCGGAGAACCTTCCATGGAAAAATATTTTGATCTGCATAGTGCAGAATTTACAATAAGGTGTAAAATGTATTTTACCGGCTCAGCCGGGTCTATGGCCCAAGGGGCAGAAGGCGCACCCTGTGCTCCCCGGTCATTCAAACATGTCATCGTCTTCTGCCACGGTTTCGCCGGTCACAAGGACAACGCCATGGCACACAAGCTTGCCTCCAGGATCCTGGAGAGACACGATGACACTGCCCTTGTTATTTTCAACTGGCCCGGCCACGGGGACGATGAACACGCCGGGATCACTCTCAGTGACTGCGACGCCTACCTGGGAGCTGTTCTGGATTATGTCCGCAAAACCTTCCATCCCGAAGTCCTCGATGCCAGCGCGACCAGTTTCGGCGGCTACCTTGTGCTCAAATACATCTCTGACCACGGTATAAATCCTTTCCGCAGGATCTGCCTGCGGTGTCCCGCCGTTGTCATGTACAGGGTGCTGACAGAGACAGTCCTGACCCAGGAGGAACTGAAGGTCCTCGCCACCGGGGGCCAAGTGCCTTCCGGCTTTGACCGCAAGGTCATGCTCTCCCCTGCATTTATGCAGTCTTTGAAGGACAATGACATCACAGTCCGGGATTTCAGCGCCTATGCAGACAGCATGCGCATAGCACAGGGAACAGCCGATGAGCTCGTCCCTTTTGAAGCCGTGCGTTCCTTTGCGGACAGGAACCGGATCTCCATGGTCACGGTCACGGATGCCGACCACCGCTTTCTGGACCCGGCAAAAATGGATATCGTCCTCAATACATTTATGGACTTTCTCGGGCTGTAATTTCGGGGATTTCTCCCGGGACTGCCACCCCGTAAAAATGCAGATCATCCCATATCTGATATAATCTGTTTGAAACAATACTCTGTTTTAAACAATAGTCTGTTTTAATAATTAATCTGTTTTAAACAGCAATCTGTTTGAAAGAATAATCTGGTTTAAAGAACAGTGAGTATGAATGAATTTGTCCTTCCTCTGACGAAGGATTTATTAAAATACCATACGAAATGGAATGAACGCTCTCTCAAGCCCTATACGGATGAACTGTTCGACCTGTGGGCGGAAAACAGCGTCGACGGCCTGCTCGACACGCAGCTGCAGGGACCGACACTGACCCGTTTCGGGATCATTCCCGACGACAGACGCAGCGCTGACCGGATCGTCAGCCTGCTGCCCACCTACAAGGCGATCTTCAACCGCAGCGACGTGCAGGTCTACCGCGCTGACGGACATGTCTATATCGATGTCCCCTGGCAGACCGACCAGGTCTACCTGGGCGATATCCTGACAGACAGTGAATTTGACGAGGCACAGAGCATTCCCCAGTCCATTCCGGTAGCCATCGGAATGGACATCTACCGGCAGAGTTACTACGCCGACCTCTCGCGGACACCCCACCTGCTCATCGCGGGGACGGGGCGCACCGCTTTTTTGCATGGGATCATCATCAGCCTGCTGCTCTCCCATGCCCCCGAGGAGATCGAACTCTATCTCTGCGGCCAGCGGCGCAGTGAATTCGACCGATACAGTCCCATCCCCTACTGCCAGGTCTCTTCCGATCCCGCCGAGGAGATGGCCCTTCTGGAGGACCTCAACGCCGAAGTGGACCGCCGCTACGCCGCCCTGTATGACAGCCGCTGCCGCTCCATCTACGACTTCAACCGCAAAGCGGGACTGATGAAGCATCTGATCGTCATTATCGAGGAATATTCCAACCTGACCGCCATCGGCAAGCGTCAGGCCGCCAATCTCCTGACCAGGCTGGCCGAGATGTCCTCCGCCTGCGGCATCCACGTCATCGCCGCATCGGAAAAGAGCGTCTATTTCCGCCCCATCCGGGACAGCTTTCCCTCCCGCGTCTGCCTGCGCACCGATACCGTTGCAGACTCCTACGTCATGGTCGACCGCAAGGGCGCCGAGAAGCTCGGCAAAAAAGGCATGCTCTACTACCTGGACGGCTCCTCCCAGACTCCCTACCTGCTCCAGAGCGGAATGATCACCACAAGGGAGATCCGTTCCGTCGTCTCTGCAGTCATGGACAACTTCGAAGAGCCCGAGGAGGAAAAGGGCCCCACCATCTGGGACAAACTTTTTTCGAGATGATTTTTGAGATAATCCTTTTCAGAAAAATTCTTTTCAGGATTATTCTTTACGGCTTTACGGAAAAATCTTTTCGGGATTATTCTTTTCGGAATTGTTTTGAGATTTATTTTGAGATTCTATTAAGGTTTTTTGAGAGAAACAGGAAAGCTTTTCAGCCTCAGCAGACACTGAGATTTACGGAAGAGGAAGCCCATGCGTTACAAAGCAGTTATTTTTGATATGGACGGGACGATCCTGGACACAGCCAACGACCTCACGGCCTCCGTCAACTACGCCATGGGCGTATGCGGACACAGACATGACTATGTGCGCGCGGACGGAATGAAGATGTTCGGAAGCGGTGCCCACACTGCGCTTCAGCGTGCCCTCGCCATGGAAGCGGGCGAGACGGATCCAATTCGTCTGCGCCGGATCGGCTCCGAGGAAATGATGACTGTTCCCGGAATCGACGAGGAAGAGGTCGCACGGATCGAAGAGGTCTTCCGCCCCTATTATCTGGAGCACAGCATGGATGAGACCGGCCCCTATGACGGCATCATGGATCTGCTGCAGGTCCTGCGCGAACGCGGCATCAGGACCGCAGTCGTCTCCAACAAGCCCGATCCCGCTGTCAGGAAGCTGGCAGCCGACTGTTTTGAAAATCTCTTTGACACTGCCGCGGGCGAACAGGCAGGAATCCCCAAAAAGCCCGCCCCCGACATGGTGGACGCTGTCCTGAGAGATTTCGGCATCGCCCCGCAGGAGGCCCTCTACATCGGAGATACCGAGATCGATGTCCAGACCGCGGAGAACACCGGCATGCCCTGTGTCTGCGTCTCCTGGGGTTTCCGCTCCGTAGACTTTCTGCAGTCCCTTCACCCCTTCGCCATCATCGACAGGCCCGGGGAGCTTCTGTCTCTCCTGTGAGCTTTGACGAACAAAAAAAGTAAAAATGAAACTGCCGCCCCGTCCTCTGCATACCACCAGGTACTTGTGCAGAAGAAGGTGCGGCAGTTTTTTGCCTTCATAAACTTAACTCAATCAGATCTTAACTCAATCAGCCGTTCTGATCAGGTCATCAGTTCACTTCGATCGTATAGACGGCCTCGAAGGTATCTCCGGGAGCGGCACACTGCTCACCGTATTTTTCCGGGAGCTCGCCCGCGAATCCCATGTTGTCGCAGCGGCCGATCCAGGGCTCCAGGCAGATATAAGGTGCATCGCTGTGGGGCTTGGACCATACACCGAAGGAGGGGAATCCGGGTGCGGACAGGGTGACATAAGGAGTCTTGTCGGGATAGCAGAGCGTCACCTTCTGCACGGTTCCCTCGTCAAAGATATATGCGTCTTTGTCAAAGGTCGTCTCCTCGACAGGCATGAAACCGCCGTCCAGGGCCAGCTTCTGCGGATGCTCAAAATCGATGCCCTGGCTGGGCTGATCGATCAGCACATAGGGGATCTCCGCCGTCTCTTCATAGCCGTCAAAGCGGATGAAATAATCGGTCTTTTTGTCACCGGGATCTGCGGGGCAGTTGAAAGCCGGGTGTCCGCCGATGGAAAAATACAGAGGCTCGGAAGCCGAAGGATTTCTGACCTTCCACTCCACGGCCACGGTGCGCCCCTGCAGGCGGTGGGTGATGGTCAGCTCAAAGGCAAAGGGATATTTTGCCCTGCTCTCCTCATTGTCGCACAGACGGAATGTGATCGAATCCGCTGTCTCTTCGACCAGAGTAAACTCCATGTCACGGGCAAATCCGTGCTGTCCCATGGGATAGCTCTGTCCCTTGTAGCGGTAGACGCCTTCATTTACCTTGCCGACAAAGGGAAACAGTACAGGAGCATGCCTGTTCCAGTAAGCCGGATCAGCCTGCCAGACAACTTCATGCTGCTTCACCTTGTCATAAATACTGCACAATTCCGCCCCGTGGGGCGCGACTGCGACCTTCAGGAACTCGTTTTCAATGACATGCATTTCACTTCCCATTTTTCCCTCCTTGCAACTATTGCCCGCAATCATCCTGCATCAGCCTCAGATCGCGAAAAAACTGTTCATTCTTTTGTCCCGCAGATGCCGGGGGCTGCTCCGTCCGGGTCTGGGCTCACGATTTTTTTGACCGCCCCGGCCCAGTCGGGAAGAGGGGCCTCGATCCGGATCTTCTGTCCCGTAAAGGGCTGTCTGAATCCGGCGCGGCAGGCATGCAGCATGAGCGGGACTGCTCCCGCTCCCGCTTCCTCTTTCTCCGGTCCGTACATGCGGTCCCCCAGGATCGGATGGCCTGTCAGAGCCATATGCACGCGGATCTGATGCGTCCTCCCGTGCTCGATCCGGCAAGCGACCAGGGAAGTCCCGTCGGAAAGCTGTGCCAGCACATAATAGTGGGTGCGCGCAGCCTTGCCGTCATCTGCCCCGATCATGTAAAAAGAATCCGGGCTCTCCCTGCGCAGGGGCCTGTCGACAGTGCCTGAAAGCCTGTCTCCGAAGTGTCCTCTGACACGGGCTATATAGAGCTTGTAATTCTCTCCCGAGGTCATTTTCTGCAGGACCTTTTCAGGATCCGCAGAGACACCCTCTGCAGCCCCTTCATCAGAAAAGCCGAAAGAAAAAGCTTCCTTCAGCTGCGCCTGGCGCTGTTTGATCAGCTGAGCCGCCGTCTCCGTATTCAGGGCAAAAACAACGATCCCGGAAGTATCCTTATCCAGGCGCCCGGTCACGCGCACGTCCAGCTCCTGCCCGATGCGGCCCAGATGTTCCGCCACCTGGTTGGACAGTGTGTCATCAAAATGTCCGGAGCTGGGATGGCAGACCACACCCGAGGGCTTGTCCGCCGCGAGTATATCCCCGTCTTCATACAGTATCTTCAGGGGGAATCTCTCCGAGAGCCAGTCCGCAGGTTTCACCCAGATTTTCTGCAGCCGTCCGTCGCGGGCGGCAAGATAACCTCCTGCGTTTCCGTTCCGGTCATCCCCTCCGGGAGCTCCGCTCTTTTCTCCGTCCGGCTTCTCCGCGGCTTCGCCGCCCTGGGTCAGCCGGATCTCCAGCACATCCCCTGCCTGCAGGGCCGCGTTTACATAGCGCTTTTCCCCGTTGAGCAGGATCCCGTCTCTGCGGTATTTGAAACGGCTGAGCTGTTTTGAGGAGAAGCCGATCCTGCGCATCAGATATTCCTTGATCGTTTTTCCCGCATCCGCCTCTTCTATTTCAAGACGCAGGATGCGGGGTTTCAATATTTCCGACAAAAAAGCTCCCTTCCCAAACAGTTACCGTCCGGTCAGCTCAGGAAATCTTCCTTCCATCACCGAGATGTATCTCTACTGGATACCGCCGGAACATTTCCGCAAGCCTTCTCCGGTATGGCCCTCCGGAATCCGCCTCAAAAAATCCTTACCAGAACTTCAGAACATCCTTGAGCGAAGGCATCAGGCTGTCAGTCTCGGCGGCGCCGGCTGCCTCAGCAGGGATCTCAAATGTCTCGATCTCATTGTATTTGTCAAGCGTGATATCAAGCGTATAGCTGGTGACTTTGAGTTTGATCCCCTCGAGAGAAAGGCTTTCCATATAGTCCGTAAACATGGATTCGATCATCTGGGCGCCGATCGGCGTACAGTCCATAGTGATCCTGGCCGGAAGTTCCGTCTCCTTATAAATATAAATCTGCGCGGGCACCTCAAGGCTTTCCCAGTCGACGTCTGCCGTCTCGATGGTGAGACCGCCCAGGCTGAAACCGCCTTTGTCCAGGATCTGCCTGAGAAATTCTCCGGTGACCACGAAATCCATCTGCCAGGCTTCCTTGTCATTGATCATCACGGTCTCTTCCTGAAGCTCTGCGCTGATATCGCCGTCCGCGATCGCCTTCATGATTCCGACTGTCTGTACAAGCGAGGTGGGTACTGTGAACCCTTTCTTTTCCGAGGTCTCTTCGGCAGGGGCTGTTGTGCGTTTGAGCCAGTCCCCCTCCTGCCACTGAACATACGTTGTCTTCGTACCGTCCTCCGCAGTATCCTTGTAGATCCTGCCCTTGATCACCTGTTCCTGGCCGATCGCTCCGATCTTGATCTCGGCCGTTCCCTTTGTGCGCTCCGGATTCTTTGTCATTTCCAGATCCAGATCGGTTCCCAGTTTCATGTTTAAGCCGATGTTGAGCGCCTCGTAGGTCGCATTGAGATCTCCGTCGCCCCTGATCTTCACCTCGGCCGACTCAACCTCGGCGACATTGGTCAGGGCTGCATTGGTCAGGGTCAGGACTGTGTGGACATCCTTTTTGAAGATCCTGCATCCTGTGAGTAAAAATATTGCAATAAGAGATATTGCAAGAATAGTTCTGATTTTATTTCTCATTTTCATTTCCTCCAAATCTCTGAAACCTTTCTGTTTTCTATCTTACATCACTTTCTCTTTTTTTCATAGCTTGTCGTCTTTCAAATCGAGGACCCGCCTGCCGGTCCTGGTCCCGCGTGCGGGCATCCTCTCACTACACACACAAAGGAATGCATCGGCCTGAACGGCGTCCGCATTCCTTTTCTATGTTCAGCTGCTATTATATACGTTTTAAGAAGATGATATCCTCGCTGGTGCCGAAAAGCCGGGTGCGCAAGTCCGGGCAATACCCGGGCAGAGCCCCTGCTCTTCCCCCGCCTGCACCGGGCTCCTCAGCCCAGGATTCCCGTAGACTGCAGGAAGAGAATGAACATTATGACCGGTACAACATAGCGGATCATAAAGCGGTAGAGCCCCTTGAGGCTGAATGTCACGCCGCCGTACTCCACTTCCTCTACGATCCAGTCCGGGCCGACGACCCAACCGATCAGAATGGAGGACAGGAAGGAAATAAACGGCATCATGAAGCTGTTGCTGATGTAGTCCATCAGATCCAGGATCTGCGCGACACTGCCGTTGGGCAGAGGCAGTTCAATATAGAAGAGGCTGTATCCCAGCGCCACGATGACCGACGCGATTGTATACAGGACGGTCAGGAGGATGGTCGCATTGCGTCTGTGCAGATGGAAGATCTCCATGCAGTTGGCAGTGATGGTCTCCAGGACAGAGACACAGCTGGTGAGTGCCGCAAAGCCGGCCATCAGGAAGAAGGCCAGGCCGACAAACCTGCCCAGAGTGGGCATGGAGTTAAAGACCTTGGGGAGCGAGACAAACATGAGACTGGGACCCGCCTTCATGCCCTCGATGCCGTCGAAGACAAAAATGGACGGAATGATCATCATGCCTGCAAGCAGCGCGACGCCGCAGTCGAAAAACTCAATCTGGTGCACGGCCGAATTGATATTGACATCCTTTTTAATATAGGAACCATATGTGATCATAATTCCCATCGAGACACTCAGGGAGAAAAAGATCTGGCTCATGGCATCCAGCAGGACCTGCATCAGGCGCCGGATTGTGATGCCCTCCAGATTCGGCGTCAGATAGACGGCAAGTCCCTGCAGGCCTGTGCGCGTCACTCCCTGGGCATCCGTATTTTTGAGTGTGAGGGCAAAAACAGCGATGGCAATGATCATGATCATCATGACCGGCATCAGGATCGTGGAGCATTTTTCAATACCCTTCTCCACACCGTTGAAGACGATGAAGGCTGTGAGCAGCATAAACACTACCGCATAGATCACGGACTGTTTGGGGTCTGTGATGAAGCCGGTGAAGAAATCTCCCGACGCGGCCGCTTTTCCCTCTCCTGCCAGATAGACAACGATATATCTTGTGATCCAGCCTCCGATGACCGCGTAATAGGTCATGATGATGGCCGGCACCAGAAATGTGACGATGCCCAGGAATTTCCACTTGGGACTCATGGATGCATAGGCCCGGATCGAGTTCATCCCGGTCCTCCGCCCGATCGCAATATCCGATGTCAGAAGTGTAAAGCCGAATGTGAGGGCAAGGATCATATAAATGACGATAAAGAGACCGCCGCCGTCCTTTGCAGCCAGATAGGGGAAGCGCCAGAGATTTCCCACGCCGACAGCGCTGCCCGCAGCCGCCATGACAAACCCGATCTGGCCGGTAAATCCGGATTCCTTCTTTTTGTGTTTCTTCTGAGTTCCTTCAGTGCCAGTTCCCTGTGTTCCCAATTATTTGTCCTTTCCGATTTCTTTCTTTTTGCAAAAACCGCGCTGCAGTCCTGATCATCAGGTCAGTGCTTTCCCTTCAGGGTCCTCTTTATTTTCCCGGCAGCCCGTGACAGCAGACTTCTGTGGGTGATCACTCCCACAGCCTTTTCAAAGCTTTCACCGGCATCGATCATCCGGTAAAACTCCTCCGTCCGGGGATGGATCTTTGTGGGCATGGCCAGCTGTTGATTGTGATCTACGATCCAGTCATAGTCCACTTCCTTCAGCTCCATGCAATCCCTGATCCCGGCAAGCAGCTCCTTTCCCTTTTCCGTGTGAAAAAGGATCGTTGAAGCTCCCTTCTCCATTGACAGGTCCGGATACAGTTCTCCGATGTGGTGGGCGTCACAGACGGTAATATCGGAAATCCTCTCCGGCCTTGCATAGATACAGTTTCCGCAGGCCTCCCGGTATGCCAGACGTGCATAATATAATTGAAGATAGGCATCATCTTTGATTTCAAAATGCTGCCAGGATCCATCTTCAAAATCCACGCGGGCCGACCGGCTGCTCACTTTGCCGTTTACCGGTGTTTTATCGCGGAATGACCAGCTTTTGATCGTCTTTCCCTTCCGTCCGGCAAGTTCCCGCAGATGCATCTCCAGAAGTTTCTGACTGGGAGCACCGTGACAGACCAGATCCACCAGCAGCAGATTGTCCTGTTCGCCCGCAATATTGCGGAATGCGGCTACCTGGCAGGGGGTACCGGAAAAAAGGACTCTCTTCCCTGCCCTGACTTCTTCTGCCGCCCTCTGATAGATCTGCTCCGTATCACTGAGAATATACTTGGATTTTGAGAAGGCTCTGATGTCCTCCTCGCAGTATGCGATATCATTGACGGCGCGAAATCCATCCCATCTGACTCCGCAGACCGCATCCGGCTGCCAGGCCCTGACGACTGCAGAAAAAGCACCTCCGGATGAACTGCGGGCTGTCACATCCGCATCCTTATGAACACCGACCCTGGCTTCCCTGACCTGCCTGCAGGCCGCCGGCTGATTCAGCATCGGGCATGTTTTTTCACACTTTTTGCATGCAATACAAAGATTTTCGTCAACTTCAGGATAAAAAAAGCCATGTCGATCGGCCTTCATCACGATGGCCGATTTGGGGCAGACATCTCTGCAGGCCCGGCATCCGCTGCAATGTTGACGATCCGGAAGGTTTGGTAATCCGCTGCTCATTTATCTATCTCCATCTATCAGCTGTCTGTTCTCCGTTCATCAGCTGCCTTTTTTCCCTTTATCAGCTGTCTGTCTCCGTTCACCAGCTGTCTTTTTTCCCTTTATCAGCTGTCTGTCTCCGTTCACCAGCTGTCTTT
>OCVV011354687.1_pt1 | contig 23820 bp, 20 predicted proteins | sample 1539721 | NCBI WGS metagenome assembly OCVV01 (sample SAMN02144230, study PRJEB22623) | gut metagenome | biome: sheep rumen | host: Ovis aries | place: New Zealand
GCCAAGGTTCTTGTCGAGCTTGGCACGCTCGCGCTGCACCTGGAGGCGCTCACGCTTGGAGATATTGTTGAAATCCTTGTCGTGCATCAGCTGGTCGAGGCTGTTCATCTTCTTGACGGCCTTGCGGATGGTCTGGAAGTTGGTGAGCATGCCGCCGGGCCAACGCTCGGTGACGAAGGGCATATCGACGCTCTGAGCCATCTCGGCGACGACGTCCTTGGCCTGTTTCTTGGTGGCGACGAAGAGGACCTTCTTGCCGCTCTTGGCCATCTGCTTCAAGGCAGCGGCGGCCTCGTCGGCCTTGGCGATGGTCTTCTGGAGGTCGATCACGTGGATGCCGTTGTGCTCCTTGAAGATATAGGGAGCCATTTTGGGATTCCATTTACGCTTGAGGTGGCCAAAGTGGCAACCAGCCTCGAGCAGTTCTTCGAATTTGAGTTCGTTCATGTTGTTTACTTTCCTTTTTGTTTGTTAAACTTTTGCCAATCGTCAGGCAGACCTTCGGGCCGTGTTTTCCGGCTGTCCTATGCTGCGCGGAGTGTCAACGCGGCGGTGCATCCTGGCGATTTGGATACTAAACTTTGTCCAGCTATTACAGGTTTAACGCTTGCTGAACTGGAAGCGCTTGCGAGCTTTGGGCTGACCGGGTTTCTTACGCTCGACCATACGCGGGTCGCGCATCAGGAAGCCTTCCTTCTTCAGGGCGGGGCGATCCTCGATGTTGTTCTCGCAGAGGGCGCGGGCGATGGCCATACGCAGGGCCTGGGCCTGGCCGGTGATGCCGCCACCGTCGAGGTTGGCTTTGACATCCCACTTGCCTTCGGCGCCGGCGACGGCGAAAGCCTGGTTCACGATGTACTGCAGCGGACCGGTGGGGAAGTACTCCTTGTAGTCGCGGCCGTTGACCTTGATTTCGCCATTGCCGGTGGTCATATAGACGCGGGCGACGGCGGTCTTTCTTCTACCAATGGTGTTGATAACTTCTGCCATATCTTATTTTCTTATCTTACTTCGTTAATATTAATGGCTTTGGGGTTCTGACCCTGGTGGGGATGCTCAGTACCGGCATACACATAGAGGTTGCGGTAGAGGGCATCGCCGAGGCGATTCTTCGGAAGCATGCCGCGGATGGCGTGCTCGAGGATGCGCTCGGGGTGGGTGGCGCGCACCTTGGCAGGGGTGGTCTCGCGCTGGCCGCCGGGATAACCGGTGTAGCGCTGATAAATCTTGTCAGTCTCCTTCTTGCCGCTGAAGACAACCTTCTCGGCGTTGATGATGATGACATTGTCGCCGCAGTCCACATGAGGGGTGAAGCTGGGCTTGGTCTTGCCGCGCAGGATGTTGGCAACGCGGGTGGCCAGACGTCCGACGGTCTGTCCTTCGGCATCAACCAGGACCCATTCCTTCTGGACGGTCTGCTTGTTGGCTGATACGGTTTTGTAGCTTAACGTACTCATTTTTTTATTTTTTCCCTTTTTTTGTTCGCTCCCTTCCGGAAGCGTTCAACGATGATGTTTTTTTTCCTCTTTTTTGTTAATATCTCCTCCGATTGAAGCCTGTTTTGGAACGCCGACGGATATGCGCACAAAACATCTACCAATCTGAAAAAGAGCACACTGAACGGGTATACAGGGCACAACTTTCCCATTTTTGGAGACTGCAAAGTTACGAACATTTTTTCAACTGACCAAATTTTTTTTATTCAAACACGCGCAATAAGAGAAGTTTTTCTACGTTATAACCATACAATATACATATATACAATTCTATTTATGACCGTCATTACCATCATATCAGCCATCCTCATTGCCGGCCTGCTGGCAACAATGCTCATCAGCTATCGCACCAACAACCGCCTACGCAACGAAAAACACGACCTTGAAGCCCGCCTCTCGACAGAGGAAGCACGATGGCAGACCGAAACGAAGAATCTATCGCAGCGCCTCGACGAAACACGACAGGAGCACCAAAGACGCATCGCAGACCTCACCCGCGACTATACCGCACGCCTCGACAGACAGAAAGAAGAATCCGAAAAGACCATCCAGTCTGCGAAAACCGACGCCGAACGCACCCTTCAGATGACCAAGGATGACGATGCCAAAGCCCTCGCCAACTACAAGGAGGAGGCCCGTCGCCGACACGAGCAAGTGCTCGACGAGACCCGTCAGGCCTACCAAAAACTCATCGATGAGCAGGAACGCCGACACCAAGCCGACACCCGTGCTCTCGAGGAACGTTTCCAGAGCACCGTAAAAATGGTCAAGGAACAGGTACTCAACACCTCCGACGAGATGCTCAAACGTCGCCAAGAGGAATTCTCCTCCTCCTCCACCCGCAACATCGATTCCATCGTCAAACCGCTCAAGGAGACCATCGACAAAATGAAAGAAGAGATGGCCAAGAACTCCACCGTCCAGACCAATATGAGCGCCGAAATCAAGACCAACATGGAGCACATCATCCGCCAGAGCATCGCCGCCCAGCGAAGTGCCGAAGAGCTCACACGCGCCTTCAAACACGAAAGCAAAACCCAAGGCGACTGGGGCGAGGTAATCCTGAGCAACCTGCTCCAAAAGCAGGGCTTCTCAGAAGGCAAAGACTTCGAGGTTCAAACCGTCATGCGCGACGCCGACGGCCAGACCATCCGTCCTTCCGACGCCGAGAACCTCCGACCCGACGTCCTCCTCCATCTCGACGACAAGCGCGACGTCATCATCGACTCCAAAGTCTCCATGACAGCCTTCATCAACTTCGCCAACGCCGACGATGAAAACATCCGTCGCCAGTATCTCCGAGACCATATCCGCAGCATCAAGGACCATGTCGACGAGCTTTCGGCCAAGAATTACACCCAGTATCAGGTCAACCCCCACCTCGACTTCGTCATCATGTTCGTCCCCCAGCCACCCGCCCTCTGGGCGGCCACCGCCGAAGAGCCTGCACTTTGGCAGGACGCCATGCAGAAAAAAGTCTTCATCGCCGACGAACAGACCCTCTACGCCGCCCTCCGCATCATCCGTATCACTTGGACCCACATCGACCAAGAGCAGAATCACCAAAAACTCTACGCCCTCGCCCAGGAAATGATCGACCGCACCGGCAACTTCCTCAAAGAATACGACATCATAGGCAAACACCTCCGCGACGCCCTCGACATCTTCGAGCTCAGCCGCAAAAAACTTCTCCCCGGCGGCCGCAGCATCGGCACCACCGCAAGCCAGATTCTCGCCTTGGGCATCGACAACGTCCACACCAGCAAATCCCGCAAAGGCACCGCCATCATCCCCACCGACTATGTCGACGCCTCCCTCAACCTCCAACCCCCAACCCCCGACGAACCCGACCCCGAACCTGACCCACAGTCCGAGGAAGAAACGGACTAAAAAAAACGATACTTTTTCTGCGCATATTTGAAAAAATATGTATATTTGCATCTTGGAAAAACCATTGAAGCAACATCCATACAAAACACAACAAACACCATATCAATAATTTAATATTTTAAAATATGCGCGTAATCATTACAAAAGACTATGACGAGATGTCTGTCTGGGCCGCTAACTATGTGGCAAAAAAAATCATCGATTTTCATCCCACGGCGGAGCATCCTTTTGTCCTCGGATGCCCCACCGGTAGTTCCCCCCTCGGACTCTACCAGCATCTGGTGAAACTCAACAAGTGCGGAGTGTTGAGCTTCCAGAACGTGGTAACCTTCAACATGGACGAGTATGTAGGTCTTGACGTTAACCACCCCGAGAGCTACCACTCCTTCATGTGGAACAACTTCTTCAACCACATCGACATCAAACCCGAGAACGTCCACATCCTCGACGGCAACGCCCCCAACCTCAAGGCGGAGTGCGAACACTACGAGGAGATGATTGCCGCCGCCGGCGGAGTGGAGCTCTTCATGGGCGGTGTGGGACCCGACGGCCACATCGCCTTCAACGAGCCCGGCTCCTCCCTGGCCAGCCGCACACGCATCAAGACCCTCACCACCAATACCATCCAGGCCAACAGCCGCTTCTTCGACAACGACGAGAGCAAAGTGCCCAAACAGGCCCTCACCGTCGGCGTAGGCACCGTCATGGACGCCCGCGAGGTCCTCATCCTCTGCAACGGCCCCAAGAAAGCCCGCGCCCTGCACCACATGATCGAGACCGGTGTCAACCACATGTGGACCTCCTCCATGCTCCAGATGCACCCCCACGCCGTGGTAGTCTGCGACGAGGAAGCCTCCGTAGAACTCAAAATGAGCACCTACGACTACTTCAAAGACAAGCAGCGCATCGAAGGCAGCATCGAAGAATTTGTCAACCTTTACAAGTAAACATCCCCTATGAGCAACCCATCCTACCGCCCCCTGACCCCTGCCGAGATTGAACAACTTGAGCGCCAGGGCAACTGCGCCGAGGACTGGAGCGCCCTGCGTGTGGCAGAACCCTTCTGCCCCGACTGCATCAGAAACAGCACCTTCATGGGTGCTGTCTCTCTTGGCAGCATCGAGAGCCGCCGTCGCACCGACGGCGCCCTCGCACTGCCCGAAGGCATCTATGGCTCCACCCTCGCCGACACCGCCCTCGGCAACCACCCCACAGTCCACAACGTCCACATGCTCAGCGGCTACACCATAGGCGACAACGCGCTCCTCTTCAACATCGACGAGATGACCGCCGCCCCCGACGACCCCTCGTGGCTCGAACCCATGAACGAGAACGGCGGCCGCCGCATACTGCCCTTCAGCGGCATGACCATCGGCGACGCCTATTTATGGGCCCGCTACCGCGGTCGCAAAACCTTGATGGAGAGACTGGAGCAATACACCCGCCGGCTCCTCGCCACCCCCGAAGGCCGCTACGGCCAACTCGGCGACAACTGCGTGGTGAAGAACACCAAAAGCCTGCACAACCTCGTCGTCCGCTCCACGGCCGACGACCCCTCGCGCATCGACAGCTGCATAGTCCTGCGCGACGGCGTGGTTGGCTACGGATGCACCCTGGAATACGGCGTCATCGCCGAGCGTTTCCTCCTGGGCGAACACGTGCACCTCGAGTTCGGGCTCCGCCTCAACGACACCGTCGTCGGCGACAACTCCACCCTGGCACGCTGCGAAGTGGGCAACAGCATCATCTTCCCCGCCCACGAACAGCACCACAACAACTCCTTCCTCATCGCCGGTCTCATCATGGGCCAAAGCAACATCGCCGCCGGCGGCACCATCGGCTCCAACCACAACAGCCGCACCGCCGACAACGAGCTGGCCGCCGGACGCGGCTTCTGGCCCGGCCTCTGCTGCTCCTTCAAGCACAGCAGCCGCTTCGCCTCCTACTGCCTCCTGGCCAAAGCCGACTACCCGTCGGAGCTCGACATCACACTGCCCTTCGCCCTGGTGAACAACAACCTCGCCAAGGACCAGCTGGAAGTCATGCCCGCCTACTGGTGGATGTACAACATGTACGCCATGAACCGCAACAGCAAGAAGTTCGCCAAGCGCGACAAACGCAAGTTCAAGGCCCAGAACATCGAGTTCGACAACCTCGCCCCCGACACCGCCGAGGAGATGCTCCGCGGCATGGAGCTGCTGCGCCAGTGGATAGCCGCCAGCACCGACGGCACCGTCTATGCCGACGGCATGGAAAAAGGCAAGCGCCGCACCGTCATCCTCAAGGCCAAGGAAGGCCTGCAGGCCTACGGGGACATGCTCGTATACTACGCCATGAAGTACCTCACCGCCGCCGGCGGCGACGCCCTCCCCTCACCCACCCTGGCCGAAGGCGCACGCACCAAAGAGTGGATCAACCTCGGCGGACAGCTGGTGGCCAAGGCCGACATGGAGCAGCTCATCGCCGACGTGGAGAAAGGCACCCTCGGCAGCTGGGCGGACATCAACCGCCGCCTCGACGACCTCTGGCAGGCCTACCCCGCACAGCGCGACGCCCACGCCTACCATGTGCTCTGCGCCCTCGAGGGCACCGACCGCCTCGACAACGCCCGCTGGCAGCGCCTGCTCGACCGCTACAACGCCATCCAGCAGTACGTCGACGAGCAGATACGCCTCTCACGCCAGAAAGACGAGCAGAACCCCTACCGCAACATGACCTACTGGGACGCCGACGAGGCCGCCGCCGTCCTGGAATAGGAAACAAGACATGAAAAGAAGCCGCTCTCGATCGAGGGCGGCTTAACTTTTTTTCAAGAATCAGCTGTGACGCGATTACTTACATGGCGTTGACCTGGCGCATGCACTTGGACTTCAGGTTGGAAGCCTTGTTCTTGTGAATGACGCTACGCTTGGCCAGCTTGTCGATGATGCTGATCATCTTGGGCAGACGCTCTGTGGCCACGGCCTTGTCTTCCAGAGCACGGAAGTCGCGCAGAGCATTGCGCATGGTCTTGGCATAGTATCTGTTCTCAACTCTTCTTTTTTCGCTCGAGCGAATTCTCTTTTTTGCAGACTTGTGGTGTGCCATTTTCTAATTTCTAATTTCTTAATTCTTTATTCTATTTCTTTTGTACCGCGTGCGGGATTCGAACCCGCGATTTTGAGAATGAAAATCTCACGTCCTGGGCCAGCTAGACGAACGCGGCATCACTTTTTCGACTCTTTTTTTCGTCAAAAGCGGGTGCAAAATTACGAACATTTTCCGACATGGCAAAATTTTTTTCAACCCCGCCGGTTGATATCTTTTGCCCCTTATTCGTTATCTGCCTGAAAACGAAAGCCTAAACGCTTGCCGGTGACCAATGATTTTTTATCAAAATTGGTCCTCATCTCACCCACAGAAACGAGCTTCACCTCGTCGTACGGAGGGGTCAAAAGATCAAAATTGGTGGTATACTCGATGGCCGATTCGATGATGCCCTGCACACTCTCCGGAGTGACCGTCGAGGTGTTGAAATTGGTGTAGAGCATGCCCAGCTCGCGCTTGCCCTCGATGAAATAGTGGCGCTCGTTGTTGACAAAGACGCGGCCGATCATGTATCCCAGGTCGTTGTCGCGCTGGTAGGCGAAACTGTCGGCCAGGAAGTTGTAGATGTGGATGACTCCGCAGTAGGAGCGCCGCGGGTCCTCACGCACATAGGGGGTCTTCATCACCTGGTGGTCGCGCGAGAACTCGAAGACATTGGTGTGCATCATGAAGAGCAGTATGTCGCCGGCGAACTTCACCTCGAACTCGAAATCGCCGCGGTCGGTGAACTCGAAGGCCACCTGGCGGCCCTCCTCGCGGCAGCGCGTACGGAAAAGCTCGATAAGCTCGCGGGTCTCGCGACGGAAGAGCTCGAAGGTCTCCTTCGTGGCCTGGTAAACGTTCTGTTTCAGCTCGCTTTTCTTGAAAACGAGGTCTTTCAAAGTATCTTTCAGTTCCATGTCATTCTATTATAACAACCATCCATAACGCCGGAAAAAGAAAAATATTATGCCACCCCGGCAAAACTTTTATCAACCCCCACCCAAAACCCGTCCGAGAGGTATCCGATACGGCCGTTCTTATATTGTTCTTATATTGTTTACATATTGTTCTTATATTGTTCCTATATTATAGATATAAGAACAATATGTAAACAATATGAGAACTATATGAAAACAATATAAGAACGGCCGAATCGGACACGTATTATCTCCCTGTCGGGTGGGGATGATTTTTTTTGTTTTTTTTATTTTTTTTCTTGCATGTTAAAAAAAATGTGTAATTTTGCAGCCGAAAAAATGTAGAACTAAAAGGTATTGAATGAAGCAAACCTATCAGTTTTAACCCCTAAAAAATAGAGGAAAATGACGGACGTAAAAACAAGACAACTGTCAGACAACGAACTGATTACGCGCTACCAGCAAGGCGACGCATCCTGCTTTGAGGCACTCTTGGAGCGCTATCAAGCCAAGGTGTATGGCTACATTTTTTCGGTGGTGAAAGAGAAGGAAACGGCGGACGATATCTTCCAGGACACCTTCTACAAAGTAATCGTCACCATCAACTCGGGCCTGTACAAGGACGAGAACAAGTTTGTGCACTGGGTGATGCGTATAGCGCACAACCTGATAGTGGACTACTTCCGCCGCAACAACAAGATGCCCATCGTGCCCAACAAGCCGGAGGGCGATGTGGTGGACAACCTCAAAATCCAGGACGAGAACGCCGAGCATGCCATCATGAAGAAGCAGACGAGCGCCAACATCCGCAAGCTGGTGAAGATGCTGCCGCCGGAGCAACGCCGCGTGGTCATCCTGCGCCACTACGGCAAGTGCGACTTCAAGGACATCGCGGCACGCACGGGCGTGAGCATCAATACCGCCCTCGGGCGCATGCGCTACGCCATCATCAACCTGCGCCGCCTGGCCCAGGAGAACAACATGTATATCGAGCTTTAAACCAAGTAGACAAAGTAGATTGATAAGCAAAAATAAACTAAAGGAATTGGCCGCCTACCGCCTGCAGAAAAGATGCGACGAGGAGGCGGTTTTTGTTGTCGAAGGGGCCAAGATGTGTGCCGAGGCCCTGTCGTCGGGATTCCGCGTGCTGACAGTGTGCGCCACGGCGGAATGGCTGACGGCGCACGCCGGCGGCATCGCGGCCGCTGAGACCTTCGAAGTGAGCCCCGCCGAGCTGGAACGCCTCTCCAACTTCAAGAGCCCCAACCAGGTGTGGATGCTCGTGGAGCGAGGCCTCGCCCCGCACGCCACACTCCACACGCCGCTCACCCTGGCCCTGGACCGCATACAGGATCCCGGCAACCTGGGCACCATGCTGCGCACGGCCGACTGGTTCGGGGTGCGCCACGTGGTGTGCAGCCCCGACACCGTGAGCTGCTACAACCCCAAGGTGGTGCAGGCCACCATGGGGGCCATCTTCCGCACGCAGGTGGAATATGCCGACCTGCCTGAGTGGCTCGCCGGATGCGGCATGCCCGTCTACGGCGCCTCGCTGCAGGGCAAGAGGCTCTCAACCCTCAACCTTCAATCGTCAAGCCCCAAAGTGCTGGTCATAGGCAACGAGAGCCGCGGCATCAGCCCCGAGGTGATGGCGCAGGTGACCCACCCCGTGCTCATACCCAACCTCGGCGGCACCGCCGAGAGCCTCAACGCCAGCGTGGCGGCAGGCATATTGATAAACTGGATGACTAACAAAGAATAGACAATGGAACAACTGCAATACCAAGAAGGACGCACCGAGATAGGCCAGCTGGGCAAGGTGCGCCTCATCGACCGCCTGACGGCTGACAGCGGCTGCAAGGGCGACGACTGCGCCGTGCTCGGCGAGGGCAGGGAGAAGACCCTCGTGACGGTGCAGACCATGGTGGAGGGCGTGGACTTCGACATGATGTACACACCCCTGAAGCACCTGGGCTACAAGGCCGTGGCCATAGCCATCAGCAACATCGCGGCCATGAACGGCACGCCGCGCCAGGCTCTGGTCTCCATCGCCGTGAGCAACCGCTACTCGGTGGAGGCGCTGGACGAGCTCTACGCCGGCGTACGCCTCTGCTGCGACCGCTACGACGTGAGCCTTGTGGGCGGCGACACCGCCAGCACACGTGCCGGCATGGTGATCAGTGTCACCCTAATAGGCACCGCCGACGAGGACCGCATCGCCTACCGCCACGGTGCCAAGCACAACGACCTCATCTGCGTCAGCGGCGACCTGGGCAGCGCCTATGCCGGCCTGCTGGTGCTCGAAAGGGAGAAGGTCACCTATCAGGCCAACCCCAATTTCCAGCCCGACCTGGACGGCTTCGACTACGTGCTGGAGCGCTTCCTCAAGCCCGAGCCACGCATGGACATAGTGAAAAGCCTGGCGGAACGCGGCGTGGTGCCCACGTCGATGACCGACGTCAGCGAGGGCCTGGCAGACAGCCTGCTGCACCTCGGCAAAGCCTCCGGCCACGGCTGCGAGGTATACGAGGAGCGTCTGCCCATCGACTACCAGTGCTCGCGCGTATGCTCGGAGATGAGCAAGAACCTGCTGCCCGTCAGCTGCGCCCTCAACGGCGGCAAGGACTATGAGTTGCTCTTCACCGTCAGCCAGGCCGACTACGAGAAGGTCAAGACCATGGAGGGCATCCACATCATAGGCTACGTCACCGAGCAGGGCATGCCCTCCGTCATGGTGACGCCGCAGAACACGACTATCGACCTGGTGGCACAGGGATTCAGCTATGACAAGGATTGACACCTTCAAACATAAAGGCCTGCGCCAGCAGCTGTGCGACGAACTGCGCCGCAAGGGCATTGTAGACGAGGCCGTGCTACGGGCCATGAACGAGGTGCCGCGCCACTGGTTCATCGACAGCGCCCTGGACGCCTTTGCCTACCAGGACCGCGCGCTGAAGATAGGCTGCGACCAGACCATCTCGCACCCCTCCACCGTGGCCATGCAGAGCCAGCTGCTCAGCGTACAGCCGGGCATGAAGGTGCTGGAGATAGGCACCGGCAGCGGCTACCAGACGGCCATCCTCTGCAAGATGGGAGCCAAGGTGTTCAGCATCGAACGCCAGAAAGGGCTCTTCGACAAGACACGCACATTGCTCAGCCAACTGGGCTTCCGTGCCCGTTGCTTCCTCGGCGACGGCTACCGCGGGCTGACGGAAGTGGACTACGGCCCCTACGACCGCATCATCGTCACCTGCGGTGCACGCGAGGTACCGGCGGCCCTGATGGGGCAGCTGAAGGAGGGCGGCATCATGGTCATCCCCCTGGACGACGACGAGGGCCAGGAGATGCTGCGCATCACCAAGAACGGCCCTTCGCAGAGCGAGTGGAAGGTGGAGAAATTCGGCGCCTACAGCTTCGTGCCCATGCTCGACGGGCGCCAGATGCGCTAGCGAAGGATGAAATGCTGGCGCGAAAGGCGCGGATTGCGCACGGCGATGCCGTAGGAGAAGAAGTCGAGCGTCACCTGCCAGCGGGGGTCGTCCATGACGGATTGCCAGCGGTCTTCGCGGCGGTGGGGATGGTCGAGGAGGAGGAAGTCGCCGTCGGGGCAGGAGAACGTGGCCTCGCCGCCGGAACGACGGTCGGCCGTGACGCCATAGTGGCGCTCCAGGCGCCAAAGGGCGCCCTCGTAGCGGCCGCGCGGCGCACCGGAAGCACGCGAGAAGAGCACCTCGGTGTAGAGCCCGTAGACGAAGGGCGAGTGCAGGTTGAACTGCGTCTTGGCACGCAGGAAGTGTTGCAGGCGATTCATGGGTGCAAAGATACGCAATAAAGTTTAAAGTTTAGAGTTTAAAGTTTAAAGATAATGAGAATCAGAAATATACTACTTACAGTGGCGGCTACGTTCACCCTGTTCGGCTGCGGCGGCAACGGCGATTACACCCCTAAGCCGCAGGCCTACCTGCGCGTCGACATGCCGGAGCATGAGTATTTCCTGCTGGACACCATGCGCACGAATCCCGGCGACACGTTGGTTTTCGACGGCGATACCACCATCGTCCTCTCGGGCTACACCAAGACCTTCCCCTTCATCTTCGAGGCCAACAAGTGCATCGAGTGGACGGAGAAGGACGCCCCCAAGGGGGAGCGCTGGATCGACCTGATGTATCCGCAGTGGGACGGCGTGGTGTTCCTCACCTACAAGCAGCTGAACGGCCGCGACGACCTGCGCGGCCAGATCGACACCTCGTCGCGCATGCTGGAGAAGCACTATCAGTTCACCTCGGGCATCGACGAGCAGGTCTTCGAGAGCGAGGACCACACGGTGCATGCCGTCCGCTGGCACCTCAAAGGCAGCCGCGTGGCCTCGACATACCAGTTCTACGCCACCGACTCGGTGCGCCACTTCCTGCGCGGCGCCCTCTACATCAACAAGGCGCCCAACAACGACTCCCTGGCCCCCATGCTGGAGTACATGCAGCGCGACATCGACCACCTCATCGAGACACTCCGCTGGCGGCAATAAAAAAAATTATTCACGCAGGCAATATTTAATGGCGGTTGGCGTTAAAAGAAAATTATGTCCAATAAATATGCCGACCGGAGCCATGTGGTGAAGATTATCTTCATCGTTGTAGGAGCCCTCTTTGTGGGGCGCCTGGCTGTGCTGCAGCTCTTCAATCCCGAATACAAGGAGAAGGCCGAGATGCAGTCGCTGCGCAACGTGACGCAATACCCCGCCCGCGGCTTCATCTACGACCGCCACGGCGAACTCCTCGTCCACAACGAGGCCGTCTACGACCTCATGGTCATCCCCCGCATGGTGAAAAACCTCGACACCGCCTATTTCTGCCAGAGCCTCGGCATCACCCTCGACGACTTCGAGGAGCGCATGACGAAGGCCCGCAAATACTCCCCCTACTCGGCCTCCATCTTCATGAAGCAGATCTCGAAGGAGGAATACGCCAAGTTCGAGAACAAGATGTTCCGCTTCAAAGGCTTCTACATCTCGCAGCGCACCCTGCGCATCTACGACCGCCCCATCGCGGCGCAGGTGCTGGGCTATGTGGGCGAGGTGGACCAAGGCGACCTGGACCGGGACCCCTACTACAAGCGCGGCGACTACATCGGCAAGAGCGGCCTGGAGAAGAGCTACGAAGAGGTGCTGCGCGGCACCAAGGGCAAGAAAATCATGCATGTCGACGCCCACAACCGCGAGATAGGCCCCTACCGCCACGGCGAATTCGACACCCTGCCCATCGAGGGATGCAACCTCTACACCACCCTCGACGCCGACCTCCAGACCTACGCCGAGGAGCTTATGGCCAACAAGCGCGGATGCGTCGTGGCCATCGAACCCTCCACGGGCGAAATCCTCGCCATGGTCTCGGCCCCCACCTACGACCCCAACCTCCTTGTGGGACGCATACGCGGCAAGAACTACCTGATGCTCAACAGCGACATCTCCAAGCCCATGCTCAACCGCGCTCTCATCGGCCAGTATCCGCCGGGCTCCATCTTCAAGGTGGCCCAGTCGATGGTGGCTCTCGACCTCGGCGTCATCAGCCCCAACAGCGGCTTCGCCTGCGAGAAGAACCTCGTGGGATGCCACAACCACCCCTCGGCACGCTCGGTGCAGGAGGCCATCAAGATGAGTTGCAACCCTTACTTCTACCAGGTCTACCGCCGCGTTGTGCAACAGGGAAAATACAAAAACCTCTACAAGGACGCCCAGTACGGCCTCACCGTCTGGCACGACTACATGATGCGCTTCGGTTTCGGACAGAAGCTCGACATCGACCTGCCCAAGAGCGGACTCTCCTCGGGCAACATCCCCGACACAGCCTTCTACAACAAGTGGTACGGCAAGGAACGCTGGGCCTTCTCCACCATCTACTCCAACTCCATCGGCCAGGGCGAGGTCACCGTGGTGCCCATCCAGATGGCCAACCTCGCGGCCATCGTGGCCAACCGCGGCTACTACATCACACCCCACATGGTGCGTTTCTACGGCCCCGACTCGGTGCGCAACGAGAAATACCTCCAACGTCACGAGACCGGCATCGACCGCCAATACTTCGACATCGCTGCCGCGGGCATGTACGACGTGGTGCATGTGGCCGGCGGCACGGCACGACGCGCCCGCGTCGACGGCCTCGACATCTGCGGCAAGACCGGTACCGCCGAGAACTTCGGCAACGACCACTCCGTCTTCATCTGCTTTGCCCCCAAGGACAACCCCAAGATAGCCATGGCCGTCTACGTGGAGAACGCTCAGGGCGGCGGCGGCACCTGGGCGGCACCCATCGCAGGCCTCCTGGTGGAAAAATACCTCAACGGCGAAGTGAAACGCACCGACGTCGAGAAGATGTACAAAGAAATCAACCCCTGCCAGAAACTCCCCCTCACCCGGAGAGTGAAGAAGAAAAAGAAGTAGAACATGTACCAAGAAAAACTCAAACTGGACTGGATTACCATCGGGATCTACCTGGCCATCATGCTCTTCGGGTGGATGAACATTTACTCGGCCTGCTATGATGAGAGCCACGCCGCCATCTTCGACTTCAAGCAGTACCCTGGCAAGCAGCTCATCTGGATGGGCCTGGCCATACTCACGGCCGCCGTCATCCTGCTCACCGAGCCACGCGTCTTCTCTAACATGGCCTACCCTATCTACGGCATCGTCCTGGGTCTATTGATACTGACCCTCTTCCTGGCTGTCACCGTCAACGGCGGCAAATCGTGGATCGACATCAGCGGCTTCCGCTTCCAACCCTCCGAATTCGCCAAGTTCGCCACCGCCCTGGCCCTGGCCAAATACCTATCGGCCATCGATGTCGACCTCAAAGACCTGCGCACCAAGATGGTCTCCATAGTGCTCATTGCCATCCCCGCCGCCCTCGTGCTGTTGCAGCACGACACCGGCTCGGCTCTGGTCTTCGCCAGCTTCATCTTCCCCCTCTACCGCGAAGGCGTCTCGGGCGCGGTGCTCGTGGTGGGCGTGGCGGCTATAGTCCTCTTCGTGCTGGCACTGCTGGTTAACAAATACATCCTCCTCGGCATCCTGGCCCTGCTGGCCGTGGCCTACCTCTTCGTGTGGCTCAACAAGCGCACGCGCAAGGACTACCTCCGCGCCATCGCCATCTTCCTCTGCTGCGCCGCCTTCGTCTTCTCAGTCGACTTTGTCTTCAACAACGTTCTGGAGAGCCACCAGCGCGAGCGCATCGACGTCTTGCTGGGCAAGACCGAGGACCTGCAGGGCTCAGGCTACAACGTCAACCAGTCCAAGATAGCCATCGGCTCCGGCGGCCTCATTGGCAAAGGCTTCCTCGGCGGCACTGTCACCAAGGCCAACTTCGTGCCCGAGAAGCACACTGACTTCATCTTCTGCACCGTGGGTGAAGAATGGGGCTTCCTGGGATGCACCATTCTGCTGATACTCTACGGCGTGCTGCTGCAACGCCTCGTCAACATGGCCGAGCGGCAACGGTCGCCCTTCTCGCGCATCTTCGGCTACTGCGTGGCCAGCATCCTTTTTATGCACCTTTTCGTCAACGTAGGCATGGTGCTGGGCCTTGTGCCCGTCATCGGCATTCCCCTGCCCTTCTTCAGCTACGGCGGCTCCTCGATGCTGGCCTTCACCATCCTCCTTTTCATATTCATCAGGCAAGACGCCTCGAAAAACCAGTTATTGTAATCCAACCCCCTCTCTATGTCAAAAAAAACAACCCCTAACGAAGAACGCTGCTCCTTCTGCGGCCGCCCGGCGTCGCAGACAGGCATGCTGCTCAGCGGTCTTAACGGCTACATCTGCGAAGACTGCGCCCGCCAGGCCGGACAGATATTCAAGGAGCACCAAGGCTCCAGCCAGCCCGACGCGGCCATCGACAACGAACCCATACCCACCCCGGCCGACATCTGCGCCTTCCTCGACCAGTACGTCATAGGCCAGGACGCCGCCAAGCGCGTCCTCGCCGTGGCCGTCTACAACCACTACAAGCGCCTGCGTTACAACGCCACCCACCACGACAACAACGACGTAGAAATCGAGAAGTCGAACATCGTCATGGTAGGTGAAACAGGCACCGGAAAGACCCTCCTGGCCCGCACCATAGCGCGGCTGCTCAAGGTGCCCTTCTGCATCGCCGACGCCACCACGCTGACCGAGGCCGGCTACGTGGGCGACGACGTGGAGAACGTCCTCGTGCGCCTGCTCCAGGCCGCCGACTACGACGTGCCCTCCTGCGAGCGCGGCATCGTCTTCATCGACGAAATCGACAAGATTGCCCGCAAAAGCGAGAACACGTCCATCACCCGCGACGTCAGCGGCGAAGGCGTACAGCAGGCCCTGCTCAAACTCCTCGAGGGCGCCCTCGTCTCCGTGCCCCCCGAGGGCGGACGCAAGCACCCCGAGCAGAAACTCATCACCATCAACACCCGCAACATCCTCTTCATCTGCGGCGGCGCCTTCGACGGCATTGAACGCGCCATTGCCGCCCGCCTCAACAGCAACGTCATCGGCTTCAAGGGCGACGAAACCCGCGCCACCCTCGACCGCGACAACATGCTGCAGTATGTCCAGCCCATGGACCTCAAGAAATTCGGCCTCATCCCCGAACTCGTGGGCCGCTTCCCCATGCTCACCGCCCTCCAGCCCCTCGACCGCGAGGCCCTGCGCCGCATCCTCACCGAACCCAAAAACGCCCTCGTCAAACAGTACCAGGAACTCTTCCTCATGGACGACGTCACCCTCGAGTTCGCCCCCGAGACCCTCGACCTCATCGTCGACAACGCCGTGCGCTACCACCTCGGCGCCCGCGGTCTCCGCTCTATCATGGAAAGTATCATGACCGACCTCATGTTCGACCTCCCCTCCCTCCCCAAAGGCACCACCTTCACCGTCACCCCCGAGCTGGCCCAGAGCAAACTCAAACTCTGACCCCGCCTCACGCCGCCGCTGCGTCTCCCGATAGGAGGGGTCCGAGAGAGGACGAAGAGATACATAATCCGGCATTTCTTATATTGTTCTTATATCGTTCTCATATACTTCTTATATAGGTGATATAAGAAGTATATGAGAAATATATAGGAACTATATGAGAAGGTCCGAATTTGGTAGGTGTCGGGGCGGTGTGCGACAGGCACTTGCGCGCGGAGGAGTTTTTCTTTAGCGGGTGCTGCTTTTTTTTTCTCCCCATATTGAAAAATTTTGTATATTATGCAGCATAATCCATTTTGCCGCAAACAATAAAACCGACTGAATATGTAAAAGATGACGCAGAAAATCAGCCTTTTGTTGTTGAGCCTGCTTGCGTTTGCCCCGATGCGTGGTCAGGATACCATCACAGAAGCCAATAGCTGTTATATGTATTTCCCTCACACAGTGACACTCAGGATTTCTAATCTTCATGACTATTTAGGACGCAATGTTTTTTGGGAAACAGTTGCCGACACTGGCACTATGATTTATGGCGTTTCCATCAGGGGGTATTGCCCGTTGGATTCTGCCATCAGCATTTCGTTGGCAACGAAGGAGAATTTTCACTACACTTTCTACGACACTGTTTGGATCGACTCTTCTTCTTTGGCCCGATACTTTAAATGCAGGGCGATAAATCATTTCGGTGATGAGAATGAGGTTGACTTTGTTGAACAATGTTCCGAAGCCTACTTCCATCGCCCGTGGCTGATGACGGACACTTTCTATGTTGTTGCTAGATTTCGCAATTATAGGAGTATATACGACCATGACCTCTACTATAACACGGAATTAGCTGTAGATTATGATTCTGTTTTCCAGTCTTTTGGAATATCAGAGGGAAATGAGGTTCCTAATGAATATTCAGGTGATTATAATTTTAATGTGTCACCCTGGAATTATCTTTGGGGAGACGAGTTTCCGATCCTGGAGCCCGACAGGACGCGCTGCCGGAGGCCTTCGGGGCTGCGCATGAGAGAGCGGGGCGACGGGTGGGCGGTGCTCCAGTGGAACAGCGGCTCCGGCGACAGCTACCGCGTGACCGTCGAAGGGCCGGACGACACCGTCGTGTATGAAACCGCCGACACGACTCTCCGCCTGGACAGCTTAGTGCCGGAGGCGTTCTACTGGGTGAAGCTGCAAAGCCTTTGCCGCTACCAGCACCACAGCTACGACTCCACCCTGCTCAACCCCGGGGTTGCACAATTTGGCTTCCGCAACTTCAGCGCGGGACTGAGCGGCGTCGATGCCGATCTGCGCGTGGAAGTGTATCCCAATCCCGCTAGTGGCTGCCTTGTCCTGGAGGCCGGGGACGACAGCCCCGTCCGCGCCGTCCTGACGGACCTCGGCGGGCGTGAAATCATGGCCGTCGACTTCCGTGCCACGGCCACGCTCGACGTCAGCCGCCTCGCCGCCGGTCCCTACCTCCTCCGCCTCACCACACCCACAGCCACGGCCGTCAGGAAAGTGGTGGTGCAGTGAGGTACTCCGGCGTTGAATCTATCGCGTGAGGAAGGGAACAAAAAAAAATATTTTGCCATATCGGGAAAAATTCGTACTTTAGCATTTTGAATCGGCACATTGAATCGGCCACAAAGGTCGTTTAATGAGTTGAATTAGATATTAGTACGAACAAAAAGAAAACTTGGGTATATATATGAAAACACTCAAAAAAGGACTCTTCCTGCTCTTTGCAGCCATGCTGATGGCCTCCGGTGCCTACGCCCAGTCGAAAAGTCTTGCCGCCAAGGCTGACGACCTCTTCGACCAGCAACGTTTCATCGAGGCCGTGAGGGAATACGAGACTGCATACGAGAAAATCAAGGACAACAAGGCCGAGAAGAACCGCGTGTACTTCCAGATTGCCGAGTGCTACCGCCTGACCTACAACTACCCGCGCGCCGAGCGCATCTACAAGCGCCTGGCCGACGAGGAGTACTACAAGAGCGAGCGCAAACTCTACTTCAACCTGGCCGAGATGTGCCGTTTCCAGGAGAAATTCGACGAGGCCGAGCAGTACTACCAGAAATACCTCGAAATGGAGCCCAAGGACAGCTATGCCGCCAAGCGCAAACAGTCGTTGATATACGTAAACCAGCTGGCCAACAACCGCACACGCCATACCATCAGCAAGAAATCGGAGTGGTGCACGGACTACAACGACTTTGCCCCCCGCTTTGTGGGTAACGACACCACCAAGATTGTCTTCACCTCTGCCCGTTTCCCCGAGGGCGAAGGCCTTGACAAAGACCCCTGGACCGATCAGGCATACTCCGACATCTTCATGGTATATCAAGACCGCAACGGCCAGTGGAACTCCACCCCCGAGCCTTGGGACAAGAGCGGCAAGATCAACACTGATGTCAACGAGGGCGAACCCTCCTTCACCCCCGATGGCAACACCGTCTTCTTCTCGCGCTGCGACATCCGCGAAAACGAGACCGTGCGCTGCCGCATCTACACTTCCAATCGCGCCCAGCAGAACCTCGACTCAAAGAGCAAGAAAAAGAAAAAAAGTGTAGCCAAGAAGAGCTCCAAGAAGAAAAAGAAGAAAGGTGACACGGAAGAAGAGCCTAAGGAGGAGACCGCTCCTGCCGAGGAAGTCAAGCCCGGCGAATGGAGCACTCCCACCTATGTACACCTTGGCGACACCGCCTACACATTCCTCTATCCCGCCATTACGTCCGACGGACTGACGCTCTACTTCTCGTCCAATATGCCCGGCGGCTTCGGCGAATACGACCTCTGGCGCGCCACACGCAAGAGCACCGCCGACGACTTCGGCCGTCCCGTCAACCTGACCTCCATCGTCAACACCCCCGGCAAGGAGATTATGCCGGTGCTGCGCGAGGACTCGCTGCTCTACTTCTCTTCCAACGGCCTGGCAGGCGTCGGCGGACAGGACCTCTTCTACACCCGCCTCAACCCCAACGGCAAATGGTCCGTGCCCGAAAACCTCGGCATCCCCATCAACTCGTCCTACGACGAGATGTCCATCGTCTTCTATCCCGACCACTCGAAGAATAACATCCTGGAGCGTGGCTACTTCTCCTCCAACCGTCCTTACGTGGACCCCCACAACCGTGCCGCCCAGAACGACAACCGCAGCACCCAGGCGCCCCCCATCAACGACGACCTCTTCTACTTCGAACTCCCCGGCCTCAACTACGCCATCCAGGGCACCGTGCGCGACGAGAAGTCAATGCAGCTCATGAAAGATGTACGCATCAAGCTCGTAGGCTCCGACGGCTCCACCGCCGAGACCCGCACCGACAAGAAAGGCTTCTACAAGTTCGACAGCACCATCGTTCGCCGCGACGTAGTGTACAAGATGTACCTCTCCAAGCAGAGCTACTACTCCTTAGAAGGCTCGGAGAGCACCCGCGGATACAACACCAACAAGACCATCGTGCACGACTACCGCATGGAACCCGTGCCACGCCGTCCCATCGTGCTGCCGCAAATCAACTTCGAACTGGCCAAAACCGACATCCAGTCACAGTTCATGGACTCACTGATGGACCTCTACCTTGTCATGGAGAACAACCCCAACCTGGTGGTTGAGGTACGCGCCCATACCGACTGCCAGCCCTATGTGGGCCTCACCAACGACACCCTCTCTCAGCGCCGTGCCCAGAGTGTGGTGGACTACCTTGTCAGCCGCGGCATCGAGCGCGAACGCCTCGTAGCCAAAGGCTATGCCGAACGCGTGCCCCGCACCCTCGACGAAGACATGACCGTCATCTACAACGGCAAGAAATACGAATTCTCCGCCGGCACAGTGCTGGAGTGCGACTACATCGCCACCCTCAGCGGCGACCGCCAACAGGCAGCCCACTCGCTCAACCGCCGCATCGAGTTCCTCGTGCTCCGTGAGGACTACGTCTCCCGCTCCCTCGTCGAAAACCTCACCGCCACCGAAGAGCCTGCCGATGGAAAGAAAAATGGCAAGGTGGTCGACCTCGTAGACCGCAAGAGCACCGACAACGAGCCCGAGGTGCAGCCCACCATCGTCCACGACGAGAGCACCCTCTACGTCACCATGATCAACTCCACCAGCGGCGAAATCTCCTGCATCGCCAACGGCTTCCAGGTGCCCATGCTCATCGACGAGCGCTACGCCGAGCCCATAGCCATCTCCTGGGAAGAGGCCATGAGCCTGCTCTACCAGCAGCGCCTCACCAAGGAAGACTTCCCCCTGCGCGACAAGTCCTTCGACCCCGAAGGCAACATCATCGACCGCACCACCATCGTCTTCAAGCACATGCAGATCGGCGAACAGCGCCGCGAGAACGTCGAGGTCGTCGTCGTCAAGGGCATCGACTACAAGTTCATCATCAACCGCACCGGCCTGCAGCAGTTCGGCAACTACGAGTTCGACAAGCAACGCTCCAAGCTCATCTTCCTCGATGAGTAACACCCTCATCACCATCCTCGGCCCCACGGCCACCGGCAAGACCGCCCTGGCGGCCGAGGTGGCCTATCGTCTGGAAGCCGAAATCATCAGCGCCGACTCGCGCCAGGTGTTCCGCGGCATGGACATAGGCACCGGCAAGGACCTCGCCGACTACACCCTCCACGGCACCACCATTCCCCATCATCTCATCGACATCTGCGACCCCGGCGAGGAGTACAGCGCCTACCGCTTCCTGCGCGACTTCAACGCCGCCTTGGCCGACATCCAGAGCCGCCACCGGCAACCCATCCTCTGCGGCGGTACAGGCCTCTACATCGACACCGTCGTGCGACGCTACCGTCTGGCCGACGCTCCCGTCGACCCCGACTACCGCCGCTCCTTGGAGCCCTACAGCGACGAGGAACTCACCGCACGCCTCGCAGCCCTCGGCCCCCTGCACAACCACACCGACACCGAAACGCGCGACCGCCTGGTCCGCGCCCTCGAGATACAGGAGTTCGCCCTCGCCCACCCCGACGCCTGCACCCAGGCACCGGACCTGGAGCACCGCATCTACGGACTCCTCCTGCCACGCGAAGAAGTAATAGCACGCATCGAGGCACGCCTCCGCCGCCGCATAGACGAAGGCATGACCTCCGAAGTACAGCATCTCCTGGACCAGGGCATAGCCCCGGAGCGCCTGATGCGCTACGGACTGGAATACCGCCACGTCACCCGTTTCCTCCTCGGCCAGTGCACCAGGGAGGAACTCTTCCGCGACCTCTTCACCGACATCCGCCGCTTCGCCAAGCGCCAGATGACCTGGTTCCGCCGCATGGAACGCAGCGGAGTGCCTATCCAATGGATCGACGGCACCCTGCCCCTCGAGGAGAAAGCCTCGTTGATAACAACTACTCTGTAGGCAATTTGATTTCCTTGAAGCGGCTCTGGCGTTTCTGCCAGCGCTCGCGGGCGTACTGCTGCATGTCCGCCACCTCGTCGCTCTCGTCGATGATTTCGAGGCCGAAGATGGTCTCGATGATGTCCTCCAGGGTGATGATGCCCTGGAAGGAGCCGAACTCGTCGATGATGCCCGCAATCTGCTCCTTGTGCTTCAGCAGGCTATCCCAAATGTCGGCCACGCTCATCTCCTCGTTGAAGAGGGGTATCTCGCGCTTGATTTCGCCGAGGGTCATCTTGAAGTGGTCCTCGGCCAACTCCTCCAGCGCCTCGCTGCGCAGCACGTAGCCGGTGATGAAATCCTCCTCTTCGGCATAGACGGGTATGCGCGAGAAGTGGCTGTACTCGTCGCCTTTGTAGAAGTCCTTGAGCGTCATGCTCTCGGGGGCTGTGGCGGCCACCACGCGGGGGGTCATCACATCGTAGGCCTTCACATCGCCGAGCTTGATGATATTCTGGATGATCTTGTTCTCGTCCTCGTCGATGACGCCCTCGTCCTCGCCCATATCCGCCATGGCGGCCACCTCCTCGCGGCTGACGGCCGTCTCCTCCTCGTCCTTGCGCGAGATGAGCTTGGTGAGCCACTGCACCAGCACCACCACGGGGTAGAGCCCGATGATGAGCACGCGGATGGTGTTGGCCGTGAAGCCCATCATGCGGCGCCAGTTGTTGGTGCCGATGGTCTTGGGCACAATCTCGGAGAAGATGAGTATCAGCACCGTAGTCACCGCCGACACCACGCCGAAGGGCACGCTGTCCAGCGCTATGGCGGCCTGGCGGCCCACGCCGGCGGCGCCGATGGTGTTGGCAATGGTATTCAGACTCAGGATGGCGGCAATGGCCTGAGCGTTGTCCTGCTTGTATTTCTTGAACAGGGTGGCGGGCCGGTAGCCCTCGTCCTCACGCATACTGATATAGCTCAGGGGGGTGGACATCAACACCGATTCCAATATCGAACACAGGAACGATATCGACATCGCACCTAACAGGAATATAATGAGTAGTGTCATTTCATCTTTACTAAAATCCGGTGCAAAGATACGAAGGTTTTGCGAGGTGGCCAAATAATAATGCAAAAAAAGCCTGCAATGCCGTTTTTTTTTCGTATCTTTGCATCCTGTTTTAAAATAAATAATTGTTTAACCAAAAATATAAAACATTATGAGTCAGATTATAGGAATCAGGGGCCGTCAGATTCTCGACAGTCGCGGCAACCCCACAGTGGAAGTCGACGTCTACACCGACCAGGGCGCCATGGGCCGCGCCGCCGTACCGAGCGGAGCCTCCACGGGCGTGCACGAAGCCTGCGAACTGCGCGACGGCGACAAGAGCCAGTACCTCGGCAAAGGCGTCCTCCAGGCCGTCAACAACGTCAACACCGTCCTCAACGAAGAGCTGCAGGGCATGTTCGTCAGCGAGCAGAAAGCCATCGACACCAAGATGATCGAGCTCGACGGCACGGAGAACAAGTCGCGCCTCGGCGCCAACGCCATCCTCGGCGTCAGCCTGGCCTGCGCCAAGGCCGCTGCCCAGGAGACGGGCCAGGAGCTCTACCGCTACCTCGGCGGCGTGGGCGGCCACACCCTGCCCATCCCCATGATGAACATCCTCAACGGCGGCAGCCACGCCGACAACAGCATCGACTTCCAGGAGTTCATGATCATGCCCGTCGGAGCCCCCACCTTCACCGAAGCCCTCCGCATGGGCGCCGAGGTGTTCCACAACCTCCGCCAGGTCCTCAAGAGCAAAGGCATGAGCACCAACGTGGGCGACGAGGGCGGCTTCGCCCCCAACCTCGGCTCCAACGAGGAAGCCCTCACCTGCATCCTCCAGGCCATCGAGAAAGCCGGCTACCGCCCCGGCGAGGACGTCTTCATAGCCCTCGACGCCGCCGCCAGCGAATTCTACAACGCCGACGAGAACATCTACGAACTCAAATGGAGCACCGGCGACAAGCTGACGCCCGCCCAGATGAGCGACTTCTGGAAAGACTGGGTCAACCGCTACCCCATCATCTCCATCGAGGACGGCATGGCCGAGGACGACTGGGACGGCTGGCGCCTCCACACCGACGCCATCGGCGACCGCTGCCAGCTCGTCGGCGACGACCTCTTC
>OCVV012858912.1_pt1 | contig 23809 bp, 12 predicted proteins | sample 1539721 | NCBI WGS metagenome assembly OCVV01 (sample SAMN02144230, study PRJEB22623) | gut metagenome | biome: sheep rumen | host: Ovis aries | place: New Zealand
AAGTGGCAAAAAGACTTCAAATCAAACAAAAAGCAACCGAAATGAAATAAAACTAATTGGTAGTGAACTAAAAAACAGAATTTTTAGAACCTACCTTTAGCTCCTTCGCTGGAGCAAGGGGGATTTAGTTCTTTACGAGTCTGACTTCGTAAATCTCACCGATTTGTTTGTTAGGTTTTGCCACGAATTTCACGCGAACCTGTTTCTTGCCTTTAAGGACGGAGGCAGGGATGCTGTAGGTTTCATATTTGAATTCCGAGATACGATATTTGCCAGTGTTGTTCACTGACTGAATCAGCACATCGTCGATGAAGATGTCGAACTCGTGGGTTTTCCATTCGCCAACGCCCCAATACTTCAGTCGGAGACTCAGTTCGGTGTTGCCTTCGGTCTGCATCAGGTAGCTGAAATAGTGACCGTTGCGAGCATCGCGGAAGAATACGTTGTTTGTGTTGCCTCGCTGCGATTCGTCAGTTTCCATCTTGTGGTCGGTCTCTGGCTGCTGTTCGCCTGGTTGCACCTTATCCACTGTGCGAGCTTCGAGTGCCTGACGTTCCTTCTCTTTCTGAGCGAGGTCGTCGATGTATTGCTGATAACGACCTTCTGTGAGTGCCAGCCAATACATCATGTAACGGCTATCGTGAATCTCGAAGAACGGTTGCAATTCGCCATCGATTTTGTTCTCCATTCGAGTGGAGAGGGTGAAATGCAAAGGCTTTCCAGCCACAGGAGTCAACTGATTGGCAATGCCTTCGATGTTGTTGTTGATGAGGATAGGTGCTTGGTCAATAGGAAGTTTTGGACCTCCTGCATACTGACCAAAACGGCTGTCGTCGGCAATCAGGGAACTCATGGATTCGGTGCCCGTCTTCATGCCTAAGAGGATAGGTCCGTGCATCAGAGCCACATACTGTGGTTCGTTAGGCAGATAGCGGAGGCTGTTGTGCATTGGGAAATGAATCTCCACCACGTCGCCTTTCTTCCATTTGTGGTCGATGCACACATAAGACGAAGGTCCCGTGATGCAGTCAACGGCTTTTCCATTCACGCTGATAGCGAACTCGCCTGGCTTCACCCATCCTGGATAGCGAATCATCATTTTCATCTGTGCTTTGCCACCTGTGACGGTCAGTTTGCTGTCCTCGGAGTAGGGAAATGCAGTCTCTTGGCGCAAGGTGATTCCTTTTTCCTTCCACTGTAATTCGGAGGCAACAAAAAGATTGACGAAGAGTGCGTCGTGGACATGCGTGTAGATGAACTGCCCATACTTTCCATGATTCTCCATACCCGTTCCCACGCAGCACCACATCGCTTCGTTTGGAGCGGAGTAGTTGCGGTAGTGACGAGGTCGAGCAGGGGTGAAATACACGTATCCTCCATGTTCAGGATGCTGGGTGGAGAGGATGTGGTTGAAGGTAGCCAATTCGTAGAAGTCGGCATATCGTGCCTCTGGGTTTCTGCGGTGCAAGTCCTCGGTGAGTTTCAGCATGTTGTTGGTGTTGCAAGACTCAGGACCATCGATGTCGTTGATGAAGTCGAGGCACGCATCCTTGGCAGGGAAATGCTCGCGTCGGCTGTTTCCACCAAATGCCAGGGAACGTTCACCCGTCACGATGTCCCAGAAGAAGGAACTTGCTGTGTGGTAAGCCTCGTTGTTGCTCAGTTCGGCAATTCGTTCAAAACCTATCACTTTTGGCACTTGTGTGTTGGCATGCATATTGTCGAGGCAATCCACGCGTTGCGACATAGGGAGAAGCAGACGCTTGTGGGAGTAACGCATGGCTGCATCCAAGTATTTCTGTTCCTTCGTGATGGCATAGGCATCGGCAAGCACTTCGTTCATACCTCCATGCTCGTTGCCCAACATGCGTTCCATCTGCTCGTCATTGAGTTGGGCGGTTATGAAGATAGCCCAGTCGCAGAATTTCAAAAAGAGCGATTTCGCTTGTTCGTTGCCGCAATAGAGCCAAGCGTCGCGCAGTCCTGCATACATCTTGTGGAGGTTGTAGAATGGTGCCCAAGCACCGCTATAAACTCTGAGGTTGCCACTCTTCACACCCTTCCAGATGTTTTCGCTATTTGGCATACCACCCATATAGCCCAACCCCCAATCGGGATGGTTCTTCAGGTTTGCCTCTGCGCATTCAGCCACTTCGTTGATAATGTACTCCATGCGCTTTCTGCATTCCTCATTGCCCGTTGCTGCATTGATAGCCATCGCTGTGAGGTAATGTCCACCCACGTGTCCGTCCAGTCCGTCCCAGTTGGGATAGCATTTGGCTTTCAGTTCAAGTCCTGCTTCCTTTCGATAGGGTGCCATCAGTCGGTCGCAATCGTACTTCAGCAGCGTTTGGATGTTCAGGTCGCGAGCATGCTTGAGTGGACCATCTAAGAGTGTGACATCCCCTAAAGGAAACTCGTCAGCATACAATTTGTCTTGTGCATAACCTACTGTTGTAGCCATAGCCACCACAGCAGTAAGAATCAATTGCTTCATGATTTAAATATGTATTAGTTGTTGTTAATTTGCAATCTGTGTGCAAAGATACAAAAAGAAAAAAAAGCGGCAAAGGAAGATATGAAAAAAAGAATGCCAAAGCCCCCCTCCGGCTCCCCCGAGGGGGAGGGAGGCCATCCGGATGGAAAAAAAAGGAAAAACGAAAACGATAACGAAAACGAAGGCATTTGCCATCCGGATGGCAGTTGTCGTTTTCGTTATCGTCTTCGTTAAAAGATTTCGTCTTCGTTAAAAGAAGATTTTCTTTCCGTTTTGGATATAGATGCCTGGACGGAGAGGTTGGGAGGAGAGACGGCGACCTGTGAGGTCGAAAATCTGCTGGGAGGAGCGGAGTGGGGATGCGGTTGGAGAATTGATGCTGGCTGGGATGTCGGGAAGGACGTTGCCATTAGGAGAGACAATCGCACAATAGTCGATGAGAGGAATTCCCTTTGAACTGTTGGCTACGAGGACGATGTCCATATCGCCTGCCTCTTCTATTTGAATGTCCTTGGAGGCAAAGAGCCAATCGCCGTCTTTTGGACTTTTATAGAAAAGCATGCTACCCGCTTCTTGTTGCTGACCAAGATAGAGTTTCACGAAACGAAGTTGGTCGCAGTGGTGGCGAGCAAGGATTGTGTAGGTGCCTGGCTCGGGGAAATGCACGTTGAATGCAAGAACACTGTTCTTGGCTTCTGGCACGTGGATGTAGGCATCGCCTGTGTAATTCTTAACGGATTTCTCCAAGAGGAACGAAGCAGAGTCAGGCACGAACTGGTTGTCGTCGGTGTAGAAGCCAGCACCGAGCCATGCTTCGCTATTCTCCTGAATGATGAGGGCAGGACCCACGAGGAACTGAACCGTGTCGGACTGGAGCACATGCTTCTGTGTGTCGAAAGCCTCCACATAGAATTCGTAGCTATCTGGGTCGAGGTGGTCGGGACTGAAGGTGAAGGTTCCACTGCGTTTGTTGAGCATGAGGGTTTCCACCTTCTTCTTGTTCAAGTAGAAATCAAGATGCGAGAGGAGTGCGTAGTTGGTGGAAGTCATGGCATGGATGCTCAGCATGACACTGTCGCCCGATGTGAGCACATCGGTCTGTGTCGGAGCAAGTTGACTTAGACGGATGAAATAGCTCACAGGAATGTATTTCAAACCAAGATATGCATCCATGGCAATGGATGCCTGATGTGTGTCGGGGTCCCAAGCTCCGAGTTCATAACCTCCCATGGACTCTGGCTCCCAATAGAAGCATCCTTGTGCGCCAACATCGATGAGTGCCTTCATGAATTCGGCGAGGAAATGGTTGGCTTGGAGAGGCTGGTTGTTGTAGTGCCCTGTCTCCACACAGATGACAGGTTTGTGGTAGCGAGTCTGCACATCCTTCATGTTGGAGATGTATTTGTTGATGGTGGAAGTGACTTGCGAATCATTGGTAATGTCGAGGTGCGACCAACGAGGATAGCACGACATGCCGATGACGTCAAACTTAGCTCCATTCTGCGTCAGACGGTCAAACATGGAGCGATAAAGTGAGTTGTCGTGTCCGTCGGGCAGATGGACGATAGCGAGCATGGTGGAATCCACATCCTTGATGGCATCGTAGGCACTGTTGATGAGTTGTGCGAAATTCTTGTAACCCTGTGTGCTGTTGGTGCGACCCGTTTCCCAAAGCATACCACGCTTGGTTTCGTTGCCTATCTGCACCCATTTAGGAACGATGCCGAGTTCCTTGAGCGAGTGGAGGACATCGTAGGTGTGCTCATAGACTTTTTTGCAGAGACCTTCCACACTGTGGTCGGTCCATGAAGAAGGGATGGTTTGGCTACCTGGGTCAGCCCATGTGTCGCTGTAGTGGAAGTCAATCATGATTTTCATGCCCAAGGAATGAGCACGTTGGCACTGTTTGATGACCACGCTCTTGCTGTTGGCTCCGTTGCCTGTCCACACACGGAAACGGACGGCATTGATGCCCTCTTCGTTCTTCAAGATGGTAAGCAAATCCTGTTTCTGACCCTTACGGTTGCGATAGTCGGAACTGGCTCCAGGTGTGTACCAACTGACGTCGGCACCAAATCCGAAGCTGTCTTCGAAGGCGGCGCGATTAAAGACTGTGTCGGCTACGTATTGCTGCTGTGCCGATGCTTGATTTGTCACAAAAAGTAAAGTGATGATAGAAAGAAGTTTTAATGGTTTCATTCTTTTTAAAAATGAGGTTGATATTTGTTAGATAGCTATCATTTCCACATCGTCAATGCGACATTCGGCTTGGGCTTCACCTTCCACATGGAAGATGATGGTGGCTTGGTTGCCCGAAACTTTCACGTTGAAGGTCTCGGAATGCCAATCGATTTCTTGGGTTGGGCAGTTGTGCGTGATGGTTTTTCCACCTGTCTTGACGAGAACCTTCACATTGCTGAGTTTGCCTTGGTTCTTCAGTTTGAAACTGAGACGGTAATTGCCATTTGGGAATGAAATGTAGGGTTCAGGCTTGATGGTTTGGCTGACTTCCCGCTTGAACGGCACTTGGTCGGTGATGAGTAGGCTCATCTTACCAACAACGTGCTGCTGGTCGGCCTCGGAATTGTTCTTGTTGAGTTTGATGCCATTGTCGTAGTCGTTGCCAACGGGTGAGCCTTTTAGGTAAGTGGTGGTCCAACCTGTCAGCACATCCTGACGAGGTTTCACGGGTTCGGGGATGAGTCGGCGGTCGGCTTCGAAACTGAAGTTCTTCACATAGTTGTTCTTTGGAGAGACACGCCAATCGAGGGTGGCAGGGTTGAGTTGCCATGCCGTCATGCTATTGAATATCGGAGTGCCATCAGCCTCAAACGACATGGGTAAGACTTGGTTGTAGCCCAGTCCGTTGTTGGCGAAATCTGCCCAACGGTCGCCATAGTACATGACCAGTTCCTTGCCGTCCTTACCTTGGAGGTTGGCAAAGAAACCGGTCTGAGTGACATGGGCAAAGTCGGCTTCACTACCTTTGGTGACAAGCATTTCGTTCTCGGGCAAGTAAGGTCCATAGATGTTGTCGCTCACGAGGTAATAGGCGAAGGAACAATCCCAACCATAGATGTTAGAGGCATAGAGATAGTATTTGCCCTTGTACTTAAACATGCAGTTTCCTTCACGACTGGCTCCCTTGAACACCTGATGGCAGGTGAGCAAGGTGATGCTGTCGGTTTGAGCATCTACACCGATTTCGGAGATGTAGGTGCGGTTTCTGCCTTGCGCATTGGAATAGACAAGGTAGGGGATTTGAGTATCGGGGTCGATGAAGAGCGTTTGGTCACCTGTGTTGGGGGTACCACAATATGAGCGCATGTCCATATTGCGGTATTTTTTGAAAGGACCTTCGGGCGAGTCGGAGGTGCAAAAGAGCACACTGTTGTTATGCTGCATGACCAGTACGTATTTCTTGATGCTCTTTAGATAACCTACGCCCAATCTGCCGAGCCATCCACCCCAGCGGCTGCCACCAGTGGCTTCCGCTGCGGTGAGTACGTCGGGCAGTTCGTGCCAGTTCACCATGTCTTTCGAAGCATAACAGCTGACCGAGACGAAGGTGTTGCGCTGGTATTTCTGTCGAGGGTTGTCGCGATAGAGTTCCGCTTCCTTATAGTGGTTGCCGTACCAATAATAGGTCGGCTCACCCGTCGTAGGATTGGGAAAAAGAAAGATGCCTCCTCCTTGGCTGTAGATGGGTTTGCCTTCAACGGTATTCCAGAAACAATCGTTCTGAATTTCGAAATAACCACCTTCAGAATGAGGCTGTGATTGAGTGCTCAAAAAGGGAAGTAGGAGAAGGAGAATAGAAAAGAGTTTCTTCATTTTTTATTCTTCATTTTTCACTTTTCACTATTCACTTATTAGAGGCCAACCATTGTCCCAACGGATTGGGCGGAGGAAGAGTTTGCTGGCACCATTGAGTTGCTTGTCGTAGGCATGAGCGATGAAATACCACTTGCCATCAAATTCATAGACACCGCTGTGGCCAATGCCGCTGTAGCGGTCGGTTTCACCAGCGATGATGCTACCACCTGTTTCGGTCATAGGTTTGCCATTGCGGTCGAGGTAAGGACCGGTGACTTTCTTACTACGACCAACAGCTGTCTTGTAGTTGCTGCTGATGCCCTTGCAACAGTAGTCGAAGCTTACGAAGAGGTAGTAGTAACCGTCGTGGTAAGCGATAAACGGTGCCTCGATGGCATTGCTGTTGGCTGTAGGTTGATGGTGAGCCACAGCCTCGGGATTGCGACGGCGAGCGATGGTCTTAGGCTTGCCAGCAGGAGTTTTCATATCCTTTTTCAGCTTCACGAGTTGGATGCCATCCCAGAAGGAACCGAAGGTGAGCCAAGGATTGCCTTTCTCGTCGATAATGAGGTTCGGGTCGATGGCATTGAAGTCGTCGATGCGAGGTTGCGATTGGATGACTTTGCCAAGGTCTTCCCACTTGTAGTCAGGAGAAGAAGGGTCGAGTGTCTTGTTGGTGGCAACGCCGATGACAGAGATGTTCTGGTAGAAAGTGGAACAACTGTAGTAGAGGTACCAGCGGTCGCCTACCTTTTGAATATCGGGTGCCCAAGTGTGTCCGTTGTAGGCAGGAACAAGTTCGTGAGCCCAAGAAGGAATAGGGTCGAGCGGTGCCTTCTCTGGCTTCCAGTTGACCATGTCGGTCGAGGACATCATACCGATGCCGAAGCCCGTGGTGAACATATAGTATTTGCCGTTTTCGTAGGCAAGAACAGGGTCGTGAACGTTTGGATAGGAAGCATCTGCTTCGGGACGAGGACGATTGCGGTCGCGAGCTGGAGCAAGAGCACGGGTGACGAAATTCACGATGCCTTCCGTGACTTGTGCGTGGTGGAGATAGTTGGAGAATCCGTGGTTGCCACCAGGAATGACTTTCTCTTCAAACTGCTCGTATTTGGATTTCGACTTCTCGAGAGAACCACCAGCGATGATGCCATCTTGGTCGCCATAAACCATGAAAGTCTTGCCCTTGTATTTGCCGATAAGGTCGAGTACAGGAAGTCCGTTGATGGCTTCGTAATAGACTCTACCGAGCTTCATGCCCATCACGTCCATCGGTTGTCCACCATTGGCATCGAACTGCTGGAGCATACGTGGTGCGGTTTCTGGAATGAGAAGAGCTGGATAGACAAGTACGAGTGCCTTGAACATCTCGGGATTGGCAGCTGCGGTGAGTGCAGCAACGAGTCCGCCCTGACTGCATCCGAGCAATGCTACGCGGGTGCTATCCACAAAATCCCACGACTTCACTTGGCGTGTGATGTCCTCCACGTTTGCTTGTTCGGTGAGAATCGTCATTTCAGTGGTCTTACCTTCGCTTCGGCTACGGTTTCCACCGCCGCAGAACTCGAATACATAGCTTGCCACGCCACGCATGGCAAGGCATTCAGCGTAGGCTTTGGTTTCCTCTTCACTGCCATTGAAACCATGCGCCATGATGACGGTTGGCTTGCGTGCTTCAGTGGTGTTAGGGATGAAGGCTTTTCCCCAAATGTCCTTTCCGTCGCGACTCTTGCAATGAATTTCGCGCGTGGTGAAAGGGTCGTTGAGGTCAGGGAAGTTCTTGGCTTTCATGGTGTAGTCGGGGAATGCACGGAGGTTGTTGCGCAGGAACACGTCGATGTTCTGACGCTGGTCCTTAAACTGCCAACTGAGCCACATGCGGAGCATCTGCGAGAAGGAACCGCCATACTGCTCGTGGAAGGTGCCGCCATGACCTACGCGCAACTGATTGGCAAATGCTACAGGCACATGCTTGATGTTCTCGTAATCGACAATTGCGTTGGCATAAGCCACATCGCCCTCTCCACCAATGAGATAGAGGATAGGACCATGCAGTTTCTTCAGGTCTTCTTTACTGGCCCCCGACATGGATATGTTTCCCATGCCAGAGTTGCACATGATATAGGTCTTCACGCGTGGGTCAGCAGCATTGGCAAGCACTTGCGCGCCTCCACAGCTTTGTCCTCCGAGTGCCACATACTCGAGGTCGATGCTCTTGTAATAAACACTCTTCTTGTTCTTGTTCATCTTCTCAGCCCAGTCGATAGCACGAATCATGTCCTCGTTAGGTGACTTGTTGAGTTTTCGGTCATCAATACGCTCTTGCATCTCGCCCAAAGCAATGACGAGGTAGCCATAAGAGGCGAGGTCGTTGAGCATCTTTTCGTGTGGCAAAGATGTGTCGTTGCATCCACCATTGGCAAAGACGAGCAGCGGAAGTGGTCCCTCATGCTCCACGGCAGCAAGCATGTTCTGCGGTTTATAGACTACGAAGCCAGGAAGTGTGGGTTCCGAAATGGCTTCCGCTTTGAATTGTCCGCTACCACCCTCATCTATGATTTTCTTGGTGGGTGCAGCGATGCTGGAAATGGATAGGCATAGGAGACATGCCAGAAGATAAAAAGGTTTCATAATGGTTATCGTTTAAAGTTTATAGTTTATCGTTTAACGAAGTTAGAAGAAACGTGAAGCGAGGAGTGTGAAGCGTGAAGTGTGAAGCGTGAAGCGATTCCATTCAGATGGCATTTTTCCCTTTTCCCTCTTCATTCCACTCCCCTCTCCCTTTGGAGAGGGATTGGGGGTGAGGCTTTTTCACTTTTCACTTTTCACTCTCCTCCCCTCGGGGAGGTCGGGAGGGGGCTTTTCATTCTTTATTTATCGGGGTCCCAAATACGATTTCTTGAGCCCGCCCCAGTCGAGGACGATGCGCTCAACCATCTGTCCTGTGTCGATGCTTTTGAGTTGGAGAGTGTGTTGTTTGAGGGATTTGTCGATAGGTACACGTAGTGTGAATTCCTTTCCGTTCTTCAGCACTTGCTCTTTCCAAGGAAAAGACCATTCGGTGAACTGGTTTTCCAAAACGATTGGTGCTTGTCCATCCACGCTGATGCTGAAGCGATTGCTCTTTCCTTCGTAGATGGGGAAGAATGGCAGGCAATAAACGTGGAGCGTAAGCACATCGGCAGGGATGGCTCCCGTGGCGTAGTCGGCGGAGGCGGTAGTGGAAGCGATGGCATCGCCCAATTGAAGGGCATCCCAGTCGTAACCGATGCCATGAATCACAGAGGCATTCGTGAGATGAGTAGGATGGGTAAGGTCGATGACGCAGCATCCTTCCGCTTTTTGTTTGGAGGATGATACAGAGAGATTGACTGCTTTTGGTTCTGTGCCTTCCGTGTAATTCAAATCGGGCATGTTCTGATAGAGTGACACGAAACCAGGAGGCACGGTCATCATGCCGTTCCACTTGCCGTCGAGCTGGGTGTTATAGATGTGGCAAAGTTCCTCAATCCTATTGAAAGCGGCTTTGGACTCGTTGGCTGCCCAGTTGGCTTCGGCGTAGTGTCCTGCGGCATGCTGTTCATGGTTGAGTTGAGCGAAGAGGAACTTGCGGTTCATCTGCTCTGCACCTAAAACCATGAAACCTATCAATTCGAAGAAAGCGGGCTGAGCTTGTGGGTCAAGTTTTTGCATGATGCCTTGAACGCGACGGGCGATGGACGCATAATCAGCGAGTCGTTGCTGTGCTTCCTGATAGTTCTGGAAGGAGAATTCGGAATCGCGGAGTCGGCAACGCTCGGGTTCATCCCATTGCCAATCCCAACCCATGTATTCGGGTTTTCTGCTCCATGCCAATCGATAGTATTCGTCGAGTACATATTGGAAATCTTTTCTGTATTTTTCTCCGAAGATATTGGCAAGCATCTTTGCCTGATGCTCGTTGATGGAGCGATAGTCGAATGCCTGAGGATCGCGAGCGAAATCGAAGAAAGTCTGGACTCCTAATTCCATTGGTTTGATGTCGCCCACATTGAGCAACCAATAGCGGTTGCAACCAGTGTCGTAAGCCTTCTTCAACTCTTCGTACATCAGAACGGGTGGGGTGGAACAAACCCAAAGGTAGTCGTGAGGAGTGCCCAAATAGGAGAGATGATAATAAACACCCGAACCACCGCTGCGACGCTGTTCAGCTGGATTGCTGAGGCGCTTCATATAGCCATAGTTGTCGTCGGGCCAAACAAGCGTGACATCTTCTGGTACTTGCAAACCCGCCTGATACACATCGAGGGTTTCCTTGTAGGGCACAAATATCTGTGGCACTTCCTCAGCTTGCTTTCCCGTGAAGAGTTGTAGCAGTTTGCGCTGGTCGGAAATCACGTCGGTGAGTACTGCCACGCGTTCCTGAGGGGAGGTCTGTCCACGCATTCCCTCGTCGTGTACGCCTCGCATTGCCACGGTGTAGATATTCTCGAATTCGTATGCTTCAGCCACACGATTGGCAAACTTGCCGAGGATGGTGCCACGGTTGGTGCGGTAGTTCCATTCGCCATCTCGATGGGTGTCCCATTCAGAGAGGGCTGCGTTGTTGAAAAGCATGGGCTCGCAGTGGCTGGTGGTGATGATGATGCCCATCTCGTCCGCCACGACTTTGCTTTCGGGATGAGAATAGAACGCACCTGTGCAACTGTGCATGGCAGGAGCCACCATGTTGCCACCGAGACGTAACACCAGTTCAAATACGCGCTCATAGGTGCGGGGACCGATGTCACCCAGTTCCTTTTCGTAGTTGTTGCTTGCCCAAGGTTTCAGCCCCCAGTCCTCGTCGTTGATGAAGATGCCACGATATTTTACGGCAGGCGACTTCTGAAGAATTCGTCCATCTGTCCAAAGGATTTTGCTAAGTTGAGGTACGGGTACGTCTGCCCACCAATACCAAGGGGAAACGCCGATTCGCTTGCTGATTTCGTAGATGCCATAAATGGTGCCACGGCGGTCGCTACCTGCCACGATGAGTTGTCCGTTGTTTGTGGGCTGGATCAGGAAACTTTCCCATTGTCCTCGAATGGCATCGACATTGAAGATACCAGCAGAGGCTAAGGAATCGATGAGCTGGCTGTGTCCAAGGGTGCCTACGAGAATGCGGTTGCTGGAAGAGGTGGGTAGGTGTTTTCCAACGACACGCACAATGTCTTCTTGCAGTTGTTGTGCAGCGCGGTGAACAGCTTTCCAGTCGTTGTCATCGACTTGTACGCTTGCCATTTGCCGGGTGTCGGCAATGGAGAATGTGCTCTTGGCATGCACAGGGTTGCCAAGAAAGAGTGAGATGGTGAAAAAAATACAGCTAATTCGTTTCATGTAGCAGTTGTGATTAGTTATGAAAATCAATAATAATGTATGTAGTCCTTATTTCTTTATTGGCATTAGCATTGGCTTTTCCATCCGGATGGCAAACCAATGCTAACGCCTTTCTTTATTTGAATGAAACGCTTATTTCCTTACTTTCTTTCCGTTGAAGATGTAAATGCCTGGAGCCGTTGGCTCGAGGATTTTACGTCCTGTCAGGTCGAACCATTCGTTCAGAGGCTGACGAGAAAGAGTTGCGTGGTCCATCATGAGCTCATCGATGCTTGTGTCGAGTCCTTCGGTGAAATCGGTGACTCGTTTTTCCATGGAATAGAGCAACTTCACATCCTCAGGAGTCAATGCACGATTGTAGATGAGGAGATCGTCGTAGCAGGCTTCTGCAGTTCCAATACCGTTGCCGATACCCAAGGTGAAATACTTGGATTTGGCGATGGTGTCAAGCACCTTCTGCATATCGAAATTGGCGATGTTGCTGCCCGCTGTGGATGTGAAAATCTTGGTGCGCTTGATACCGTTCACGTATGTTTCAATACCCGATTTATCAATGACGACGGTCACCAATCGCCATTCGCCTTCTGGAATGGTGGAGTTGGACGCCTTTGGATAATTGATGGCGAAGGTGTCAACCTTGTTCGTATAGCCGATGTAGCTGTTGAGGGTGAGGAAGAGACGTTCCTGATTGGTGGCAATGATTGGGGTGCTTGTGGTGAAAGCCCATGCCGTTCCAAACAAGTCCTGGGCATTTCCGCGCTTCATCCATGCACTGACGGTGATTCCCTCCAAGTCGGTTCTTTCCATTAATGGGTTAGGCATACGCAAGTAACTGCCTGAACTCTTGGCATGAGTGCCTTCGTGGAATTGGATGACTTGACCGATGCGAGCGCCATCTTCTTTCAGATCAGGAATCGTGCCGTTGGTCAATTTGCTGGCAGTTCCTCTTTGGGTTTCGTCGTAGGCGTTTACAATGGGTTTTTCGTCGAAAGGATAGTAAGCCACGATGCCCCCAAGATAATCGCCTGGCAATGAATCTGCCTTCGCAGCACGAATGTTGAACTGCTTCTCGTAGGCGTAGTTTTCGGCAAAGATGCGATTGGTGAGAACAATGTGGGTCACAGTGTCGGCAGGATTGTATTTGCCAGTATTGCTGATGACGCTTGGCACGGAGGAATACCATTCGTTTTTCACTCCATAGACAGATGAAGTAGTGAGGTCGATATGGGAATTGACGGTGGAATTATTGCTGACAGGGTAGGTCATGTTCTTGGCGTTATAAGCCACAGCGTACTGAGGCAGTACCTTGTAGGCCCACAGCATGAAACCATTTCGGGAAGCAGCCGTGATGCCAATGGTTTTCAGCGTTGTATCGTCGATGGTTTGCCCTACCACAACACCTTCGTAGTCCATTCCTCCCACTTTGAGATTGATGTAGGCTGTTCCTTCTTTCATCTTCCATGTACCAGTGTAAGCACCCTCAATCTTTCCGTCAGCAGTGAGGTTCACGATGGATGGAGTGGCGATGGCAAGTGCCTCGTTGTTTAATCCGAATTTGTGGATAAGCATGTGGTATTCCCCCACCATTTGCTGCTCTGAGAATTCGCAGCCAGACTTGATGTCGGCATCCGTGACGCTTTCGCCATTGAATTCCATAGGTGCAGAGAGTAACCAACCGTTTTCGCTGGTGAAAAGTTGATGCACTCGGTCCTGGAACCATTCATTGCCTGTGTTGAAGCGAGTGTGATAGACAAGGAACGCTCTGCCTTTCTCATCCACAATGGCAGAGTTGTGACCCTGAGCCACCTCGCCATTGGCTTGGAAATTCCATTTTCCAAACGCTCCAACGAGCAGATTTCCTCGCTGAGGACCATCGTTAGGACCATAGTTGAGCTGGTAGCGGTTGAAGATGGCATTCTCGCCAGAGTTGTCGAGGAAAGGACCATCGGGATTCTTGCTTCGGAAGGTGCGCATCGTGTAGCCTCGGGTTGCTTCGAGTCCTCCGTAAGTGACAAAAAGATAATAGTAGTCACCGATGTGCTGAATGTAGGAGCCCTCACCCGACACATAATAGCCACCTGCTATCTGAGTGCCAAAGTATGGGTCGCTCAGTGGATGTCCACTTGCGTCGTTCTGGATAGGGTAGGTGGCGGTGTAGTCTCGAAGTCCATCTTCCTCATTCAGTTTCAGAATGAAAATACCTCCGCTCCAAGAACCGTATGCCATCCAGAGTTGACCTTCTTCATCGTAAAAGACACATGGGTCGATGGCATGAGGCAAATAGTCGCCCCATCTCTCGCCTCGGTTGTAGCGAGAAGGTAGGTCGTTCTGTGTGCCAATGACAAGTTCCAAGTCGGTCAGTTTCCAAGAGATTTTTGGGTCAGTGGTGTTGCGGAAACCTGTGTAAACGACAGGTCCTTGATATACATAAGGTCCTTCGATATTGGAAGAAGTGAGTAGGATGATGGTGGAGTTCCAACGGGGACCATTCAGGCTGAGATAAAGGCACCATTTATTCATTTTCTTGTTCCAAATGATGTCGGGTGCCCACATGTTTCCAGCCACGGTCCAAGCTGAGCCATTGCTATTGTTGATGGCACAACTCCACGCTGCAGCATCGAAGTTTCCGAAGTTCACTTCTGTCAGTACACCGTTCTTCAACACCTTCACCTTTTTCGTCATGTTGGTGTGGAAGGCATTGTTGTAATTCGTGACAGACACGCTGCCATTCGCATTCTGAACGCCAAATTCTCCGTTGTTGTTTACACCATTCCAGTTGCGAAGGTCGGAAGTACGGGCAATGGCATTATGCGAACCAAAAATGTAGTAGTGGCCATTTCTATCGTAAACGATGCTGGGATCATGAACTCCTGGATAGGACTTGAAAGAACTTCTATAAAGGTTGTTGACGTCGGTTTGTGTCAAATAAATGGTATCTGTTTCCGACGTTTGGGCATTCATGGCAAGTGGAATGCATGCCATGAATGCCACGATGAATAGATGATATTTAGTATGGTTAGATTTCATCTTATTTTTTCACTTTTCATTTTTCACTTTCTTAGATAGCATTTGTTGTCGAAAATCATGGTAGGCTTGCTGTCCGCATTATAGGCTTCCCAGCGAGGGAGACCCTTTGTGTTGGGATTGCCTGTCTTGATAAAAGCAATCCATGCGGAACTCATCTTGTCGGAGAGTGCAAAGGCTTCCTTTGTGGCACCATTCATTTCTGACTGAAGTCCCACATTGTTGAACATGAAGGCGAGTTCCATACCGTGGCAAGCACCGAGAGAGTTACCCACAGGTTTCCAGTTGAACATATAGAGATAGACAGGTGCACCTCCTTGTTGTGCCTTGATGGTTGCCTGCTGAATGGCTCCATTACGGAACATCTGGTCTTCCTTGGCATTGACAAAATCGAATTCGTTGTAGTTCCAACCAATAATCATAGGCACATCGCGACTCACTTCGGGAGCTGCACTGTCGAAACCAGGAGCCACCACATACTTGCCATCAATCACGGGTCCCATGCCTCCGCCACCGCGTTCGCCCTTGGCTTGCAGTGTCATGTTCACCATCCTCGAACTCTTGTTCACTGCTTCCACAAGTCTTTCGTATGGCACAGCATTCAGTGCAGCAGCATCATTTTCGCGGATGCCCAGTTCCTGAAGCAATGCTTGTGCGTAGAGTTTGGAGTTTTCGTTGGTGCCGTAGCGGGTGAAAGAACCGCTCTGCACGATGGCACGATGAAAAAGACCTTTGGCAGATGGCATCATCATGACGGTTGACACCTTTCCGCCACCGCCCGACTGACCACCAATCGTGACGCAATCAGGGTCGCCACCGAAATTAGCGATGTTGTCGTGAATCCATTCCAGCGACTTCACCAAATCCTGCATACCGAGGTTGGCTGATTCTGCAAAACGACCTCCGAGCCCAGACATGTCGAAATAGCCTAAAACGTTGAGACGATGGTTCACGGTAACAACTACGATGTCGCCCTTTTCAGCCAGTGCACGTCCTTCATAGCAAGGCAAATCGATTCCTGAACCCGTGGCAAATCCACCGCCGTGGAACCACACAAACACTGGGCGCCTCTTTCCGTCGTTCAGTCCTTGGGTCCACACATTGAGCACGAGGCAACGCGCTTCATCCATAGGTTCCAACTTAAACTGGAATCCGAAGTCGTAATCACTTTGCTGGTTGCCATTAAAACGGAGGGTCTCACTCTGTGGTGCTTTGGGTCCGTAGATGCGACACATCTTCACGCCCTCGTGCGCTTTGGGTTTCTGTGGAGGCATAAAGCGTTCAGCCTCTGCGTAGGTGATGCCTTTGAAAGTGTAGATGTTTCCATCCTTATATCCTTGCACTTTTCCATAGACGGTGTTGGCAATAGTGCTCTGGTTTGAAACACATGGGCGCACACTCTGTGCTTGAGCCGTTAAAAACATGGCTGAGAATACGCCAAGTGCTACGATTAATTTGTTTGCTTGTTTCATATCAGTATGGGTTTTATTTAGTTACAAGTTATTTAGTTTCTTTCTGTTTTAAAAACGATACAGATATCTTCACAGACCTCTGTACCTAAAAGTTGATTTTCATTAACTAATCAAATTAACTAGCCATCAATAAGTTTACATACTAAAATAAATCTGTATTTATTCAATTTCTTGTTTTTATTCTCAAAACAGTAAACGAATTAGGTTTGAATATATAGTTGAAACTCTTGCTGAATCCTTTGAATTCACTCGTCTTAGGCACAATCTTGGTTGGATTGGCAGTTGAGTTTTCGTCCTGTTTGCTTGCAGAAGAGAGGGTGATGACCTTACCCTTGGCTTCCACAGTGGCAGCATCGAGGTTAATGGTTGGAGCGAATTCCTTATCGGTGGCATTCACCACCTTGATGATGGTTTCGCCAGTGCTTTCGTCATAACCAGCCACGGCATAGTGTCCCGATGGAGCAGCTGCAATCTGTTCGAATACTTTCTCGCCATTGAGATAAGTTCTCACCAAATTGTCCTTGCCCAGTTCCACACGAATTTGATACCATTTGCCCAATTCCATTGGCAGACTGCTTCCGCCTGGATTGCGATCCACATTGGCTGCTCCGTTGGTGGCACGATTCATGGTAATCACCTTGCGGTCGCCCACCACTTGTGGCAAATGAAGTACGAAGTAGTCGTTGGCATTGTCGTCGCTTCCTAATACGAACTGTGGAGCGATGGTAGCCTTGCGAGGCTGACGGTTCACATCAAACTGAGGAGCTGGCACTTCGCGCTCTTGCAGTTGCACTTCGAATTCTACGCTTCCGCCGTTCAACTTGATGTTGTCGAGCAGGTTGACGATGGTTGGACCTCCCCAACGGCGTCCACCTCCCTTTTCAATCTTCTTCAGACTGCTGAGCGCCACATTCGAAGCAAGTGTTTTGCCCTGAGCATCTTTCACGCTCACATTGCGAACCATCTGTTCCACATCTTGACCTATGAAACCAATCTTTCCCGAAGTGAGGTCGAGGGTCTTTTCTGTTGTGCTCACACCTATATTATACGTAGGGCGGTTCTGTGCATACATTTGTTGCACGTAGTAGGATGCACGTCCGAGTACTTGCTGGTTGTCAATCCAAATGAGGTTGGTTGGCCAGTCCTTGCGGTTGTTGTTTTGGAAGAGTGGGGCGTAGGATGCCATCTTCACTAAATCGCTGTTGCGCTCCACACCCGTGAGGAAAGCTGCTTCGGCAAGGGCACCATTCATGTTTGCCTCCTGAATCACGGCATACTCACCAATATAGATGTCATACTTGCCACGTTCCATATTGTCGAAGAGATGGTCGTTTTCATAGAAGAAACCAGAGTTCACATACCAGTGAGGGTCGATCATATCCGCCTTTTCCAATTTTTCACGACTTGGAGAGAGTTGCAGCGTGGAGATGAAGGTGATTTGAGGATATTTCTTCTTCAGAATGCGGTAGAAATAGTTGTAGCGCTCTGCATAGTGGTCGCCCACTTGTTCGTTACCCAACTCCACATATTTCAGATTGAAAGGTGCTGGATGACCTGCTGCAGCACGTTTTGCACCCCATGGATTGCTCGTAGGAGCCGTGGCATAGTCAATGGCATCGATGATGTCCTGAAGGAATGGCTCGTAGTCTTCCGTCCAGTCACCATTGCGAACAGAACAAGACAGTCCCACATTGGCTACAAACATACCTGCTGCACCAATATCCTCGCAGAATTGCAAGAACTCATGATAGCCGAAGCCCCAAGTGCAGTGGTAGTTCCAAAGAATCCACTCGCTGTGACGTTTCATCGGGTCACCCAATGTCTCTTTCCATTTGGCACGGTTTTCCAGTGTAGCACCCTCGGCAATGCATCCGCCTGGCCAGCGCATAAAGCCTGGTTTCAGGTCGGCAATCATCTGTGCCACGTCGGGGCGCATACCGTTCTTCCGCCCTTTGAAAGTGTTCTGAGGGAAGAGAGACACGTAGTCCACATAGATTTTTCCTGTATTCTCAAACTGCAATTGCAGTGTTGCTTTGTCGTCAGAACCTTTTGCTGTGAGCACAGCGGTAAACTCCTGCCAATGGTCGGCTTTCGACACGTTAAACGCCTGCTGTGCCATCACTTTTCCTTTCTGAGAAACAACCTTTGCTGTTATCTTGCCGCTATAATTCTGGGGATTGACATAGAAGCGCAAATCGTATTTCTCCTTATTTATAATACGCATGCCCCAATAGCCTGAATTCTCAAGCACCACACCATTGGCTTCCGTCTGAAGGCGCATGGCATGAGGTGTGGCAGGGTCGAGCTGATTCTCATCCGTCACGTCGTAAGTCGCTTTGCCTTTCACGGACCAACCATCCATCTTGAGCGAGTCCATGTCCCAGCGAATTTTCCAATCGCGATAGTTTCCGTGCTCGTAGTTCAAACTATGAGGAGCAACCGCAAAACCATCCCGATAAGTGGTGCCCGAAGGGACTACATGCTCCTCGAAATTGCGGTTCTTCACCAGCTCAGCATAGAGACCACCATCACCTGCATGATTGATTTCCTCAAAGAAAATACCATAGAGACTTTGGTCCACGGCATGTCCTTTTTTGGCAAGTTGAATGTTCATTTCTTGTGCCGTAGCATGAATCGATACCAATACGGCAGAAATCGTTAGAAGTTTTTTGAAATAGTTAAGCATAACAAAGGTTTCTAAAATAAGTGTATTTTTTTGGTTAGATTGAATTTCATCGCAAAATAAATACATTTAGTATTAAAATGTATTAGCCATTTGTGTTTTTTTATAGGTTAAATGTTTTATTTTTCAGCAATTATTCGTAAATTTCCGCCGAATTATTCAAATAACGCCGTTATGAAACCTTTTTTTCTTTTTCTCAGACACTATTTTCTTACCTTTTTAGTGTTGTCATGCTTCTTCTCTTTTTCCGCTCATGCATCCAAAACCTCTCCACCTCATGTGCGTCTCGTTGACATTTGGGCATACGGAGACATCGTAACGGATTCCACTTTACTCGCCACAGAGCAAAACAACTTGCGTTTTTATTGCACCACCGTGGAGCATTTGCCAACCGATTCAGTTTCCTACGAATTTCAGCTGAAAGGTTATGACAAAGATTGGTTTGAGCCATTTCCTGAAGGATGGTACTTTTATACCAACTTGCAACCAGGTAATTATGTGTTTCGTGCTCGATGCCGATATGAGGGTGGTGACTGGGGACCTGTCACAGAGCATCCGTTCACCATTGCTTGCCCGTGGTGGCGTACATGGTGGGCATACCTTATCTATATATTCTTAACCTTAATCATTGTGTTCGAATTGGCATACCTCATCGTCAGAACCATCCGTTTGCATAACAAACTGAAGTTGGCGCAAGAAACAAACCGTTTCCGAACGAATTTCATTTTGGAGGCAAGTCGGCAATTCCATATACCTATTTCTATTATTCTGTCTGTCACACAGAAACTGACGGGTAGTCAGGACGACCATCTCACCCGTACTGACGTACAGCATCTCCGCAATAGTTGCAAGCAGTTAATGCAAATGACGGAGGACCTCGTGGATTTCGACCCAAACACGGAAGTGGCACCCTATGCGGGAGAAGGGGATGTGCTGGAAATGCCTGATGTACCTATCAACGACTTGATGGTGATGGTGGTGGAAAGCAATCCGCAGTTGGCGGACATCATTCGGCGCGATTTATTGAAATATGTGAAGGTCACTCTCCACGATGGTGGTGAAGGTTTCGAACAGGTGCTTCGAGAGGTGGCACCCGTTGCCGTAGTGATGGACATGCAACTCGATGAATCGGTCAATCCTTTCGACAATATCCACACCATTCGCACCCTTTCTTCTGCCTGTATCGTAGTTATTTCGGATTTTTCCAACAAACGAGACATCATTCGAGTCATTCAGTCGGAAGCAGATGATTTCTTGCTGAAACCATTCAGTTGCGAAGTGCTCACAGCCCTTGTGTTGAAACATATTCGCAAGATGACCGTTCCAGAAGCAGAAGAAGAGTCAGAAACGGCAGAGGAGGTCATCCATCGCCCATATCCACTCCTTGCCTCGGGCGAAGAAAAGCATGTGGTTGTTTTGGAAAAACGTAAGGATAAGTTTTTGTTGGACCGCATAAATAGCCTTATTGCGTCTAACATGGGAAATGCCAAGTTTGATGTGAACTCCTTGGCTGAGTCCCTGAAAATCAGTCGGGGACAGCTCTACAAGAAACTCAAGGAATTTCGTAACATGACTCCTGTGGAGTATTTGCGTAACCAGCGTCTTGAGCGTGCAGCGACTCTCCTCAGTGAATCGCCCGAGATGACCGTCCAGGAAGTGATGCTTCAAGTGGGTATGCCTGATGCCGCCAATTTCTACCGCCGATTCAAGGAAAAATACGGTATGAGCCCCAATCAGTATAAATTAAGAATGAATAATGAATAATACATTTTACTCGATTCATTGGATAAGTAATTTACATTCTTCATTCTTAATTCTTCATTTTATTCAGTAACTTTGCACGCAAATCACACTTTTCCAATCAACTTATGGCAGACAATTTAATTACGAGTGTACAGAATCCCAAGGTAAAGAAGTTAGTCGCTCTCCAGCAGAAATCCTCAGAACGCCGCAAGGAAGGACTCTTTGTGGTGGAAGGGCAGCGCGAACTCATGCATTGCCTCGAAGCAGGCTACGACATCGATTCCCTCTTCATTTGTTCCGAGCTTTGCAACTCCTCTGCTCTTCAAGATGACGCTTCACGCTCCACACTCCACGCTTCTCGTTTCATCGTTTCTCAGCAAGTCTATGAGAAAATCGCCTATCGTGGTTCTACGGAAGGCATGATAGCCACTGTGAAGGTGAAGTATCACAGTTTAGATAGCCTCCACTTCAGCCAGAATCCTTTGTTGGTCGTGTTGGAGAGTGTGGAGAAGCCTGGCAACTTGGGAGCCATCCTTCGTAGTGCCGATGCCGCAGCAGCCGATGCCGTGATTATATGTGACCCTCTCACCGACCTCTACAATCCCAATTTGATTCGCAGTTCCATTGGTGCTGCCTTCAGTGTTCCTACCGTGGCATGCACCTCTTCCGAATGTATCGACTTCCTCAAGCGTCATCACATTCAGATTCTCACTGCCCAACTCCAAGACTCCCATCTCTACTACGACACCGACATGCGCCGTGCCACTGCTATCGTGATGGGAACGGAATCTACTGGTCTCACTCAACAATGGCGTGAAGCAGCCGATGCCCATATCCGCATCCCCATGCTCGGCAAATTAGATTCTCTCAACGTCTCCGTCAGTGCCGCCATCCTCCTTTTTGAGGCAGTAAGGCAGAGAAGCCCCCAAGCATAAATGAAGAATGTAGAATGGTTGCTTAGCTTCGAATAAGGAATAAAATCTTTACCAACGAACTGAGATGTGCCGACCATGAAGTTCACGACATTGCTGATGGCAGATACGATGGGCGAATACAGAAATATCAGCAAGGGAATCAAGGTAACTAAAATAATTCCTTGTAGATGATACAAACAGGGGGAGCGTCCCAAAATGACTACTCCCCCTGAAAACGTTTGACTTATTGCTTCTTGATCGTGAACTCTACTTTTTGTATTCCTCGCTTGTAAACATTGCAAAGGATGAGGGCGTAGCGCAGCGTTTCGCCTTGTTTCATCGATTGCTGGATGTGCGCCATTTCGCTCTCTGTAAGTACGTTCTTGAAGAGGACAGCCGAACGATTGCTCGGTACAAGGCGTATCTCATCAGTAAGCGGTGAAAGGACATAGGCGTAGGTTGCCATATAACGGGCACCTGCCTGCCATAGCGGGTGGCTCTTGTCGAGAATGTTCTCCAAGTAGATTTGCGCATGCTTGTCGAATTCGGGTGTCGGTGTGCCGTCAGCGTATGTCACCTTGCCCTCGGCATCTACCATATATTCGCCACCTTTGGCTATGGCATACTTTTCTACCGGGCACTGCTGCTCATACTCTATGTCGGCCTCGCTCTTTACTTCTTTCTCCACAGGTTCTGCCACCTCTTCCACTTTCTTGTCTGCGAGGATGCGCACAAGCTCGTATGTGCGGTTGCTGGCATCCTGTGGCGGATTGGCCAAAATAGTCCGCTTCACGCGCAGCACGTATTCATGACCTCTTTCATAAGTGAAGCCCTTGACTTCACTGAAGTACAAGTACTGCCATTGTCCCGGCTCGTCTTCCGTCATCACTTGCATACATTCAATGGGATGCTCTCCCATGCTGTCGAAGAGGTCATACATAACGGCCGGTTCAGCGGAAACATTCATGATAATTTTCTTGACAATGTCTTTGTCATCATCGTCGCTGCTGCAAGAGGCGAGGGAGAAAGCAGCAAGCATTGCAAAGGCGATTCTCCAAATCTTCATTGTTTTCATTTCTTCTAATCTGTTATCGGACTCCATATATTTTGTGATATACAGTTTCATCTTTAGATTTCACTTCATAGACATATCGTCCTTCGAAATTTAAAGATGACGTCTGAATAGCACCCTCTGCCTGTTCGCAAGATTTGAGTATTAACTCTTTTGAGGTTCCCGGGGCAAACGATTGTGAATTGAATTTGATTCCGTTCATCTTGTAGGCATCAGAATAGGCTAATTCAATAGCCTCAATTTCGGAATTATTACCGTTAATAGCTGATGTGAGCCCAAAAGTGTAAACAGAATCACTTTCATCATCGCTGCTGCAAGAGGCGAGGGAGAAGGCAGCAAGCATCGCAAAGGCGAGTCTCCAAATCTTCATTGTTTTCATTTTCGTTATAATTTTGATGTTAATAATCTACATGATTAAACGCCGAAAGACGGAAATCTTGCACCGTCGGGCGTTAAACTTTCCTAATCGCAGGACATAAAGATGGCGCGAGTCTGATTCTGTGTATTTGTTCCAAGGCATCGCCAAACGCCTACCTACTAATACAAGTCTCAGCTCGCGCCTAAACGCGAGCATCAACTTCTATCATCTCGTAGGTTAATATTTTGGCGAATTTTGGAACAAGAATCAAAAAGTCAACGCTTCCTTATGTCGTTTCTATGTTATGTTCTATCCACTCATGTCATTTTAAGAGGTTTCTATTATCATCATTCTCCAGCACACGCATCTGATTGATGGCTATCTGATTGAGGCGGACAAGGCGGTCGCCCTGTGGCACTCCCTCATCAATGAGAACTGCATTTATGTTCTCCATATTTGCCAGACAAATCAGTTCATTGATGGAAGCATAGTCACGGATGTTCCCTTTCAGTTCAGGATGGGCTTCGCGCCATTGCTTGGCCGTCTGTCCGAACATGGCAACATTGAGCACGTCTGCTTCCTCTGCATAGATGATGCTGGCCTGTGCTGCTGTTACCTCTTCAGGAATGAGATTTTGCTTAATGGCATCTGTATGAATGCGGTAGTTGATTTTCGACAGTTCACGCTTAGCCGTCCAGCCTAATTGTTTCTGCTCCTCATCTTTCAGACGTTGGAACTCCCTAATGAGATATACCTTGAACTCTGGACTAATCCACATGGCGAACTCAAAGGCAATGTCTTTGTGGGCGTATGTGCCGCCATAACGTCCAGCCTTCGAGATGATTCCTATGGCATTGGTTTTCTCCGTCCAT
>OCVV011340275.1_pt1 | contig 23798 bp, 12 predicted proteins | sample 1539721 | NCBI WGS metagenome assembly OCVV01 (sample SAMN02144230, study PRJEB22623) | gut metagenome | biome: sheep rumen | host: Ovis aries | place: New Zealand
TACCTCTGGAAAAGACGGCATGCCTGGTGCCATCCGCGCTGCCGAGGAACTGCGTGACAGCATCCCCGGAGCTGTTATCCTTCAGCAGTTCGAGAACGGTGCCAACCCTGCCAAGCACTATGCTACCACGGGTCCAGAAATATGGCGCGACACCGATGGTAAGGTTGACATCTTCATTGGTGGCGTAGGAACAGGTGGCACGATTTCTGGTACGGGAAAGTATCTGAAGGAGCAGAACCCGAATGTGAAGGTGATTGCTGTCGAGCCGAAGTCGAGCCCGGTATTGAATGGCGGTCAGAGTGGTCCTCACAAGATTCAGGGCATTGGTGCCGGCTTCATTCCTAAAACATACGATGCCAGTGTGATTGACGAGGTGTTCGACGTCGAGAATGACGATGCCATCCGAACTGGCCGCGAGATTGCTCAGTCAGAAGGCTTGCTGGTTGGTATCAGCGCTGGTGCTGCACTATATGCTGCTACCGAGGTGGCAAAGCGCCCTGAGAATAAGGACAAGAGGATTGTGGTCCTGTTGCCGGATACCGGCGAACGCTACCTGTCTACTGTACTCTATGCCTTCGAGGACTATCCTCTGTAGGAGAATGTGAAAGCGCATATATGCCCCGGCCCTACAAGGGTTGGGGCTTGTTGTGTTCAGATGCTAAGTACCTGGTTTTCATGTGTGTTAGCAAGCGCCGGTTGACGCTCCTGCCTGCGTCGGCCTTCTCAGCATATTGTGTTTTCCGAGCCTCATGTATGCGCCATTGCTACCTGCTGTTTGCCACGTGTAATCATCTTATAATGACACTGTTAGACGAAAGTAATCCCCTGAAGAGTTGCCATCCTGTCATGGCTCTCGGTATTTGTCGCCTTTTATTGGCAAATATGTTCAGGAAGATGAGCGACAAGTTTTTGCTTGTTGCTGTTGTAAGTAACTTTTTCTTCAAAAACTTGCAAGAAATATAAAATTATTTGTAACTTTGACCTCAAATTAACTTCAAATTCTAAAATCATAAAGACTATGGCAACAATTATCAAGGACCTTGATCCGCAAATCATTTGGAAGAACTTTTATCTCTTGACACAGGTGCCGCGCCCAAGCGGTCACTTGGCACGGGTGCAGCAGTTCCTGCTCGACTGGGCAAAGGAACATGGCATCGAGGCTTTCAAGGACGGGGCTGAGAACATCGTGATGCGTAAGCCCGCTACTCCTGATCGCGAGAACGCTAAGACGGCTGTGCTGCAGGCTCACATGGATATGGTGCCGCAGAAGGTGGACGAGAGCAACCATAACTTCGAGACTGACCCCATTAAGACCTACATCGACGGGGACTGGGTGAAGGCGAAGGGTACGACGCTGGGTAGCGACGATGGCATTGGCGTGGCAGCCATCATGGCCGTCATGGAGAGCAACGACATCAAGCACGGTCCGCTGGAAGCCCTCATCACGGCTGATGAAGAGACCTGCATGTATGGCGTGAACCACCTCGCTGCTGATACGCTGAAGGGCGACATCCTCCTGAACATCGACAACGAGACGATGGGCGAGTTCGTGATAGGCTCGGCTGGTGGTGTGAACATCAACGCTACGATGCAGTACAAAGAGGTAGAGCTGGAGGAAGGCGACATTGCAGTGAAGGTGTCGCTGAAGGGCTTGCGTGGCGGTCATAGCGGCTTGGAGATTAACGAAGGCCGTGGCAATGCCAACAAGCTGATGGCTCGCTTTGTGCGTCAAGCCATTGCCGACGACGAGGCACGTCTCTGCTCTTGGCAAGGTGGCAACATGCGCAATGCCATTCCCAGAACAGCAAACGTCGTGATGACCGTTCCTCTGGAGAACTACGATGACTTCTGCGAACTGGCTCAGTACTGTCAGGACGTCTTCAACGACGAGTTCCGTGGTGTGGAAGAGGGCATCACGCTGACCGTGGAGTCTGCCGCTATGCCAGCAGGACGCGTTCCGGAAGAGATACAGGACAACTTGGTCGATGCCATCATGGCTTGTCACGATGGTGTGCTGAGGAATATCCCCAGCATCCCGTCCGTAGTGGAGACCAGCTCGAACCTCGGCATCGTGACCATCGGTAATGGCGAGGCCAGCATCCTGATCCTTGCTCGCTCGAGCAACGAGACGATGATGGAGTACATCCAAGAGATGCAGGAGAGCTGCTTCTCGATGGCTGGCATGAAGATAGAGTACGGCGGTCATTATGGTGCTTGGCAGCCCAACTTCGACAGCCCCATCGTGGCCAAGATGGTGGAGGTGTATCGCAACGTCTTGGGCGAGGAAGCGAAGGTGGAAGTGTGTCATGCTGGACTGGAATGCAGCATCATTGGCGGCGTCTATCCCAACATGGACCTCGTCAGCTTCGGTCCTACACTCCGCAGCCCACATACCCCAGACGAACGCTGCAACATCCCAAGCGTGGCGAAGTTCTGGACGTTCCTGAAAGCATTGCTGGAAGCGATTGAGAGTTAATAGATAATAGATAAAAGTTAAGAGTGAAATATAAATCCGTTTAATCTGTTTAATCCGTTGTTGGTTTAACTATTCAAAGTTCGGTTCGATGAAGAATTTGCTTGTACTGCTTGTCGTTTTGTGCGGCTGGGTTGGGGCTTTTGCCAAGAAGGCTGAGCCGGTGGTGGTGGCGTATGTGACGTCGTGGACGAGGGTGATGCCCGATCCGACGGTGATGACGCACATCAACTATGCGTTCGGACATGTCAATGAGCAGTTCAACGGTGTCCGCATTGATAACGAACAACGGCTTCGCGACATAGTGGCCCTCAAGAAGCAGCAGCCCAAGTTGCGCGTCATGCTCAGCATTGGTGGCTGGGGCAGTGGTCGCTTCAGCGAGATGGCAGGGAACGAAACGAATCGCAAAGCCTTCGCCAAAGATTGTCGCAGAGTGTGCAATGAGCTGGGGCTGGACGGCATTGACATCGACTGGGAATATCCCACACAGAACAGTGCCGGCATCAGCGCTTCGCCAAACGACACGGAGAACTTCACCCTGTTGATGCGCGACCTCAGAGAGGCTCTGGGCAAGAAGCTCTGGCTCACTCTGGCCAGCGTGGGCAGCGCACAATACATCGACTTCAAGAGCTGCCAGCAATACCTCGATGTGGTCAACGTCATGGCCTACGATATGGGCAACGCACCCAAGCATCACTCCGCCCTCTATCGCTCGAAGATTGTGGGCTGGCTTTGTGCTTCGGATGCTGTGGAAGCGCATCGCAAAGCAGGAGTACCAGACGAGAAGATAGTGCTGGGCATGCCCTTCTATGGTAGAGGCAAGAGCGGCGTGTATATGAAGTATCGCGACCGCGACAAGCACACTGAGACAGAGGTGTGGAGCAACACATCGAAGGCATCGTTCCTCGTTGATGAGGACGGCGAGTTGGCCATCGGCTTTGAGAGTCCGAGGTCGATTGCCATGAAGTGTGCCTACATCAAGGAGCAAGGCTTGCGAGGCGCGATGTATTGGGAATATGCCGACGACAACGAGCAGGGTGACCTGCAACGAGCTGTTTGGCAAGGCGTGCTGCAAAGTGACAAGCAGCGAAGCAAGGCCAGTCAGAGAGCGGCACAAAGGTTGGCTTCCGTCCTGAAAGAGAATCAGAAGCGCGAAGACATCACACCCGATAGTTTCTTCCACGATTGGCGAGCACTCAAGGCAGAGATGCTGAGCGAGAAAGATGCGACGGCACAGGCTATTTATCGTGCTGCAATGGCACATCTCCTCATCGGCAATGCTTGGCGTTCGCAGAGCTTTGACAGCAAGACGAAGAGCCATCCCGACAGTATTCAGGAGTGGACACGCGAAGAATATCGTCGTCATTCAGCCCAGCTCTACAGTCAGGCTTTGCAGGATGTTGAGGCGCTTCATGCCGTCAAACTGCCCGACACAAAGCCTTTGACAGAGCAAGGCAAGGACGATGGCGTGTTCGGAAACGATGTGCTCCACCTCGTTTGGCAGACTTGTGTGAGCGACTTGACCGAACAGGAAAGGCGAAACCAGCGTGTGCCTCGTTATGAAGACATCATCAATGTCTATCGCAGGCATGGACTGAGAGAGGCGACTTTGATGCTCAGGCTGGATTCTCTGGAAGAAAAAGGTGGGCAGGACAAGGAAGAACTACTGACGAGGCTTCGCGACGAGTATGCCGACTTGGATGCTTGTACCGAGGTCTATATGTTGCAGGCAGGTTTGCCCGATAAGACAAATCAGGAAAGGGAAGACCTGCTGAATGCAGCGTTGAAGCACTATCCCAATTGCCGGCAAGCAAACGAGTTGCGGAACCGCATTGCCGAACTTCGTTATCCAAAGCTTTCGGCAAGGTTCCACGAAATGGTCTATCCCGACAAGAACTACGACATCCCCCTCCAAATCAAGAACATGAAGTCGGGAAGCCTCTCCGTTTATCGTTTGCCAAAAGGCTTCGAGTTCAGCGATGAGGAAAAGGACGGCACGAAGGCTGAGCAAGTGAAACATACCGGCACTCTCGTCGAGACTTTGTCCATTCCGATGCAAGGCGTGGAAGCCCTCGAAACAAAGAACGACACCTTGAAGTGGCACTCTCCAGGTTTCGGATGCTATGCCTTCATTTTGGATGGCACGACTCAGGAAAAGACCCTCTCTAACTCCCCCTTAAAGGGGGAGAACTCAGGGAAGAAAGCCTCCCCTTTAAGGGGAGGTTTGGAAGGGTCTTCAAGTGTTACTCACCAGTTCGATGTGTCGGCTCTCACCTTCATGTCCGTTGCTTTGCCCGACAATAAAGAGCGAGTGATGGTGACGGACGCTATGACGGGCGAACCGCAGCAAAGCGTCAAAGTCAGGTTCTATCGGAGAGAGAGGCAGGAATACACTTTGCTCGAAGAGAAGTTGACCAACGAGCGCGGCATTGCCAAGATTGCTTACGAAGGCAAACGGAACAATATCTATGTCGAGCTTTCGAAAGGCGAGGACAACGCTTTCGATAAGGAAAGTCTGGGCTGGCGTGCTTATTACGACAACGACGACAAACTTGCCCACCATCTCAGTATCTATACTGACCGCAGCATTTATCGTCCAGGACAAACGGTCTATGTTGGCGGCATTGCTTATACCCAAAGTCACGATCAAGCACCAAAGGTAGAGGCTGGGGCAGAGTTTGCTCTCACACTCATTGATGCCAATGGTCAGGAGGTTGTGAAGCACACCTTGAAGACCGACGAGTTCGGCACTTTGCAGGACAGCTTGCAATTGCCGGAATCGGGTTTGCCAGGGCATTACAGCCTTCAAGTTGGCGATAATTGGCATAGTTTCCGTGTCGAAGAGTATCGTCGTCCAACCTTCCAAGTTGAGATGGATGAGGCTCCAGCCATCACGCTTCCAGTTGATAGCATCACCTTGACTGGCAAGGCTTTGACATATAGTCAGTGGCCCGTAGCAAATGCTCGAGTCACAGGCACTTATCAATGGCAGCAAAGTTGGTGGTGGAAGCGCATCAGTCCAAGCGAACAGCACAGCATCGACACACTTTATACGGATGAGGAAGGCAAGTTCAGCGTTCGTATTCCTGTCTCGAAAGAACTCACAAACGAAGACTTACGATGGGGCAGGGCGCTTCAGCTCTCGGTTGATGTGCTCAGCATGGAGGGCGAGACACAGCAGGGCAGCATTCGTGTTCCGCTTTGCAGCACGCCACTCAGGATGCAGGGAAATGTTCCAGAGCAGCAGAACCGCGAGTCACTCAAGCCGTGGCGCTTTGACCTCTATTCGAGCAACGACAAAACGGTTGAGGGCAACGTGCTTTGCATGCTCTCGCAAGATGGCAAGGAAGTGAAGAACTTCTTCGTTCCAGCAAACCGCGACACCATCCCCGAAGTGCTCCGAAGCCTTCCTTCTGGTCATTATGAACTCAAAGCAAAAGCCGAAGTGAAGGGCGATACGGCATCTTATAAAGCTAGCTTCACCATCTTCTCCATTACCGACAAGCGTCTCTTAGGCAAGCACGACCTTTGGCTTTACACGCCAAGCAATGTGATGTCGGCAGAGAAGCCAGCCCGTTTCCAAGTCGGTACAACCCTTCCCAATGCTTGGATCTATTGCATCTTGACGGGCGAGAACGGCATAGTTCGCGACACGATTCTCCATCTCTCCGATGAGGCAACGATGTTCGAAGTACCTTACGAAGAGCGATTCCGCCACCATCTTGCAGTCACTTTGATGCTCATGAACGAAGGTGAGATGCATCAAGAAACAATTGATTTCAGCCTGGAACAGCCCGATACGAAGCTCACAATGCGTTGGGACACTTTCCGAGACCAGTTGCAACCCGGTCAGAAAGAGCGTTGGAAACTGACTTTGACGCAACCTGACGGCAGCCCTGCTTCGGCAAATGTCATGGTCGGTATGTACGATGCTTCGCTCGACGCGCTGTATCCATACAATATGTATTTGGGCATTTATCGTGGCTGCAATCGTAATGTGTCGCTTCAAGTGAGGGCTTACGACTGGTATGTAAGGCAGCGTTATGTCGCACTCAACTTGCCTTTGTACTTTTTACCTTACGAAGGTTATGACTTTGCAAGGTGGAACGAAGAGTTCTTCCAAGGTATGAGAATGACGAGAGGCGGCAAGACTATGCGTTTGCGTGGTGTGGGAGCAAACAGGTTGGAGGAACGTGTCTTCGACATGGTTGAATCTCCGAGAATGGCAGCTTCAGCTCGCGAGTATGCTGGAGCTGTCCAGAAATTCAATATGAAAGATGTGGAGGGGCTCGAGTTTGAGTCCGTCGATGAAGCCCTCAACGGTCAGATTGCCGGGCTGGATATTGTCCAGAACTCAGCGGCTTTGGGCAAGACAACGATGCGTCTTCGTGGCACTTCTGCGGAAGAAGAAGTTGAGGAGGCGGCTTATGTCCGTTCCGACCTGTCCGAACTTGCCTTCTTCTACCCGCAGTTAAGAACAGATAGTAAGGGTCAGACCTCGATTGAGTTTACCCTTCCAGAAGGCCTCACTTCTTGGCATTTGCATGGTTTGGCTCATACAAAGGACATGATGACTGCAGAATGGCAGGAAACCATTGTGGCGAAGAAGGAACTGATGGCAGAGTTGACATTGCCAAGATTCTTGCGTAATGGTGATGAAGTCACGTTGACGGCAAGCATTCGAAACGCCTCAGATAAGCATCAGAAAGGCGAAGCCATCCTCGATGTCTATTGTGCTGAGGACAATTGGGGCGTCAAGCGAATGAAGGTGAAGTTCGACCTCGAACCAGGTAAAGAGGCTGTCTATCATATGCCTCTTATTGCAACCCTCGACCATCCTGTCCTCGCTGTTCAATGGATTGCGAAAGGTAAGGGCAGCAGCGATGGCGAAGTGCGTTACTTGCCAGTCCTCTCCGATATGCAAAACGTGACTGAGACGCGAACTTATCTGCTTCGAGGTGATACGACAATGACCCTCAACCTCGATGGTCTCTTTGCTAATGGCAATCCGAAGGCAACGAACAAGACCTTGACCGTTGAGTATGTTGCAGAACCTATTTACCTTGCTTTGCAGGCTTTGCCTTCGTTGACGGCTCCCGTCCACAGCGATGTTCTCTCGGTTGCTACGGCTTATTATGGTGGTAGCGTAGCCTATCATATCGCTCACAAGTACCCGAATGTTCGCGAGGCAATCGATGTTTGGGCAAACGAGGAGAATTCCAAAGCTTTGGAAAGCCCGCTTGTCAAGAACCAACAACTGGCTGACATCCTTCTCAACGAAACGCCTTGGATGCTCGAAGCCCAGCAACAAAAGGCAAGCAGAAAACGTTTGGCTTCGCTCTTCGCTGAGATGGATCAGGAACAACGCAGGATGACAATGCTCTCAGCCCTTTCTGCAAGACAAAGTCAGGACGGCTCTTTCGGTTGGTTCCCAGGCATGAACGGCAGCGTTTGGATGACTTCGCAGGTCGCTTCGCTGTTGGTAAGACTTGGAGCCATCAAGGGTGAATGGTCGATTCCTGAAAGTCAAATCCTCGACAAAGCGATGTCTTTCCTCGAAAAAGACATGCATAAAGAGGTCGAAGCGTTGCGTAAAGAGAAGAATCCGACCTTGTCCCTCTCCGAACTTCGCTTCCTATATATATATATAATGTATAAGGAAAGACCGAACGACGATGCCCAATATCTCCTTTCCCTCTTGAAGAAGCAGGCCGAAGACCTCGACAGAGAACCTCGAGCACTTGCTGCAATCGTGCTGAAGAGGGCAGGAGAGGAGAAGAAGGCACAGGCTTTGATGCCTCGCATTCATGAGTTGCTTCGTCATTCAGATGGTATGTATCTGGCTTATCCAGGAGGTAGCTTTACCAGTATTGACAGGAAAGTCCAGACTCATGTCAACCTGATGGAAGCCGTTCGAACTGTCGAACCGAAGGAGACGGATTTGCTTGCCAAGATGGCAGAATGGCTTATCCAGCAGAAACGAACTCAGGAATGGGAGCAGCCAATACAATCGGCTGATGCGATTTATGCTTTGATGCAGAGCGGATTCCATAGTGAAGGAGGAACTTTTAGCGGTCAAGTCTCTTACAACAACCAAGTGAAAAAGCTCGAGCCGCCTAAGCCTTTCACAGGTTATGTTCGCGAACAGATTGAATCTGTCAGCAAAGCAAAGGAACTTTCTATTGAGCAAAAGACTGAAGGGAAAGGCCTTGCTTGGGGTTCTGTATTTGCTCAATACCAATTGCCTGCAGCTGAAGTGGAGAATCATCGCGAAGGTATGACCATTCGCAGAGAGGTTCAGACCAAGAACAATACGTTGAAGACTGGCGACAGAGTCCATATCCGTTACACGATTACTGCAGACAAAGACTATGAATATGTCTGCCTGAAGGCTCCTCGTCCTGCAGCAACAGAGCCAGCTCAGCAACTTTCGGGCTATCATTGGCAAAGCGGTTTGGGCTATTATCAAGCGATGCACGATGCCAGCACGGAGTACTTCATGGACAGACTGCCAAGAGGAACCTATGTCATCGAAGAGGATTGGCTTGTGAGTCGAGACGGCAACTTCCTCTTGCCTCCAGCCCGTCTGACTTGCCTTTATGCACCTGAATTCCAATCGAATACAGCTGGCGAGAAGTTCAAGGTAAAGTAACTCTGAAAACACGGCGTGCCGCGTTCGCAAACATGGCGTGCCAAGTTCGCAAAGATGGCGTGCCAAGTTTGTAAAGATGGCGTGCCATCTTTGTCAACTTAACACGTTAAGTTTTGCAACTTCACTAGCGTAGTTTTTTGAGGATTGCTTGCAGGTTACAAAAAATAGTATTATCTTTGCGGCGATTATTAACAGGATACAATCTTTTCAAACCAATGAAAACGAATCACACATTGTTGGTACTCGCTTTGTTTGCAAGCATGCTGAGTGCTAAGGCACAGACCGTGGAACGCACCTTCTACATTGACTACGGACAGAACAATGTGTCGGGTCAGGGCTTTAAGACTGTCGGAGCCGACAAGAACGGACATTATTGGAACAATATCTTCGGCAAGGGAACGGGCGCTCCAGACAAAGCCTATCCCCAGACCATCAGTCTCGTTACCTCCAGCAATACGACGACGGATTGCAAGTTGCAGCTCTCGTCGCGTTTCTCGACGAATGGCTATACCAATGGCGGCTTGCAGAATCCGTCGGCTTCGCTGCTTGGTGACCTTGCCATCGAGAGTGCAACGCAGGACTATATCTTCCTGGAAGGCGGTCAGGACTATGGCGTGATTCACTTCAAGGGACTCGACCTCAGCAAGGGCTACCGCTTCTATATGTTCGGCTCTCGTACTGCAACAGATACCAGAGCAGCCTATTTCGACTTGACTGGCGAGAACTGTTGGCGAGAAGAAATGGCGATGTCTGGCACAGGAATAGGCAATGGAGGCTACAACGGCAACAATAACAATGTCTTGACCTCAGATATCATCTTCCCAGACAAGAACGGCAACATCGACCTCACCATCATTAAGCGTAGCTCAGGCATCATGGTCTATCTCAATTGCATGAAGATAGAGGAGGTGTCTGGTGTGGAGCGTCCCAATCAGGAACTCACCTTGACGCAGAAGATGTACTTCGATTTCGGTGAGACCAGCAACAATACTCGCGGACATCAAACAAACGGAACAGATGCTAACGGCAATCGTTGGAACAATATCACATCAGGTTCTTCTACCAGCAATGCTATCGCAGCAAACAAGGTTGTCAGCATCAGGAACAGTGAATACACTGCTACTGGAGCAAGATTCTATGTTGTGGAGAAGACCTACACCAATGGTGTCGATGCTGGAGGCAATAATAATCCTTCTGCAGACCACCTCGGAGACCTCGCTATAAAGACCGCTACTGAGGACTATGTCTTTACGGATAATGGCGAAGTCCGTTCCTTCAAGATCGTAAAGCTTAACGTCAACCATTGTTATCGCTTCTTCATTTATGGTTCGCGAAATCATACCGACAATCGCGCAACACTCTACAACATCAAGGGTCAGCATACTTGGACTGGCGGGCAAACAACCTCTGGCTCCGACATAGGAGGCGAAGGCTATCACGGCAACCTGAGTAACATCCTCCAGAGCGACTACATCTATCCGGACAAGGATGGCAACATCTTCATTACCTACCAGCGCGTCTTTGGTATGGCACACATCAATGCGATGCGGATAGAAGAGTACGAGGGTGGAACTCGCCCAGAAGAACCGCTCGTATTCAGTGGCCTCTCTCTTAGCGGAAATGCGGAAGATGTGACCTTCAAGAAGCTTGAAGATAATGTTTATGAGGCTTATGCCCGTCTCAATGCAGGCACTTTCAACTTGATTGGCACAGCGGATGGCGAACCGATTACGCTTTCCAACAATGGCAACGGCACTTTCAGCGTGGAAGGCAGCACGCCATTCTCTGTCGCTCAAAACTGTGTGGCTCGTATCACAGTCAATACTGCCGGTAACACTTACACTGTTCTTCCTGTCACGATGAACATTCGTGGCAATATGGGAGCAGGCAGTCCCGTCATTCCCTACAAGGGTGATGGCGTCTTCGAGGGAGAGGTTACACTTCAGGAAACAGCCTCTCAGCAATGGGTTGACAAGACGATGTACTTCGCCCTCAACAATGACGATGCCTATGCCATCAAGCGTTTGCAAGGAGCAGCCACACGATATGTGCTCGGAGAAGCAGAGAAGGGACAAAGTGTGGAGAACATCTATCAGAACTCTGGCACTTATACCATTACCGTCGATATGAAGAACATGGTGTACGACATCAGTGCTCCAATCGACGAACACCGCATCTCTGTCTTCGGTTCATCAGTGGCTAATGGTCAAGGCGCTACAGATTGGAAGGGTTATCGCTATCTTTATGGTCAGCAACTCATCGCTCGTCATAATGAAGGCAGGAGTGAGAATCCCTTCTATACCACTAATGTCTCTATCGGAGGCAACACAACAACTAACCTCCTGAACCGCTATGACGACCTTATTCGCGACTTTGGCCGTTACGTCATCTTCGGTCTTTCGCTTGGTAACGAAGGCATTCATGGTGCAAGTAACCAGCAGGCCGTCTTCAATCAATGGCGCGACAATATGCTTTCATTAATAAGAAAGGTACGCGCAGACGGGAAGATTCCGATGGTGATGAACAACTATACTCGCAGCGACTACAACAACGACGACTACTATTATGTGAAACAACTCAATCTGCTCATCCACGAATGGGATGTTCCCTCGACCAACGTTCTCGGTTCTATCGATAAGGGTAACGGACAATGGGCAGACGGTTATGTTGCCGATACCTATCATCAGAATACGGCTGGCCACGCTGAGTTTATGTATGCGATGGTGCCTTCGCTCTACGATGCTCTCAAGGCAGGCAAACCACAACCTGTGCGTAATCGTGCGAAGAGCATGACTATCGAAGCTGGTAACGAGATATACTTCGAACCTGAAGAAACAGTTCATCCCTTCACCATCACAGTTCGACTCAAAGGAACAGAGGGACAGGTTGTCTGCCTTACTCAGGCTTCTGGCACAGAGCAAGCTGTCGTTCGTGTAAATGAAGATGGAACCGTTACCTATACTTCGCCAACAGGTTCGACAATCACTTCTACCACGAAGATCAATGATAGCAATTGGCATCACGTCACCCTGACGAGTTATTATGCGCAGCGTCGTACCCTTCTCTATGTCGACAAGACAAAGGCTGGTGAGATAGGGGAGCGTCTGGCAAAGATAGAGGCCGTCAGCCTTGGCGACGAGAACAATAATCGTGAGGTTAGCGAGTTGTTCTTCTGGCGTTCAGGCATGACACCAGAGGAAGTGACAGCCGTTTGCAATGGCAAGATGCTGAAGTCCAGCCTTGAGGTATATGTGCCGCTTGGAGGCATAGCAGACTTGGACAACCTTGCTCAAAGCACAAACCAGGTCTTCTATGGACCGAAAAAGGCTAAGGAATATGAGCGGGCTGCAGTTGATGTCTTCTTTATGCCGGATGATGGCTCGGCAGGCTTTAGTTCGGGCGAGAACTACGACAAGCTTATCGACGGCAATACTGGGACGAAGTGGTGCCTCAATGGTGGCGAAGGTAATCCTGTGTATGCCATCTTCCACGCCTCGCATCCCATCTATGTGACGGGCTACAAGATTACGACGGCTAACGACAACTCCCAGTACACAGGTCGCAATCCTAAGTCGTGGACGTTCTATGGTTCTACTTCCGACAGCAATCCGGGTGTGAACGATGCCTCTTGGGAGGTAATCGCTTCCGTTACCAACGACACAAAGCTTCAGGATGTGAACTTCATAACTTATACCTATACGCTTCCGTCTGAGACGACGAAGGCTTATCAAAGTTTCAAGTGGGAGGTAACGGCACGCAAGGGCGGTGGCAACAATGTAATACAGGTCTCCGAGTTCCGTCCTACATATAGCGATGCTGTGGTAGGCGTCCCTCGTCCTGATAGTGATTGGACCGGCATCAACAACCTTAATGTCTTCAATGGTGTTAATGATACCATCTATAATCTTTCAGGTCAGCGTTTGGCAAAAATGCAAAGAGGCATAAACATCAGTCAGGGAAAGAAGATCTTAAATGGTAAATGAGAAATGGTTCACTGTGGCTGGCGAGCCAGCAGTGGTGACAGCGGCACGCAAGAAGATCCTCGGCGAGTTCGAGGACCTCGAGTTTTATCCTGAAGGGCATCGTTATGTTTTGCACGACAAGACCTTGCCTTCTGTGTCGAATGTTACCCATTGTTTCATCCGTGAGCCTTTCAATGAGCAGTTACAGGCAAAGCGTTATGCCGAGAAGCGTGGCCAGACTGCTGAGTATTGGATACAGCAATGGCGGCAGAACTCTTTTCGAGCCACAACGCTTGGCACTAAGACGCATGCTTATGGAGAGAGCCTTGGCTATCTCAGAGCAGGAATGCCAGAACGAATCTGCCCTTCCATGCAGAGGCAATACATGCCTCAGTACGGCTTCCTTGCTCCTATTCATCCGAAGGAAGAGGCTGTGCTCAAGTTCATGAACGAGATGCCGAGCAGTATGCATCTTGTCCTTAATGAGGCACAAGTGTATAGCGGCAAGAATCCTTCCAAGGAGCGAAACCTCAAGCAGCAGCTTGCCGGCACCTTCGATATGCTTTATTACAATGACGGAAGCGACGGCCAGCCAGCCGGCTTCATGGTGCTCGACTATAAGACCAACGCCAATCTTGCCAACGAATACAATCGCCGCTTCGGTCGAGTGCTCAGTTCTCCCTTTGCAGATATGACGGAGGAAGACCTCTCGCTCTACACCATACAACTCAGCCTCTATGCTCTCATGCTCGAGGATATTGGCATACCCATCATCTCTCGCCGCATCATCTGGCTTAAAGACGGAGAGTATGAAGCCATTCCTGTCCCCGATGTCTCCGAGAAACTAAGGCAGACCCTATGATAACTCTTAACTTTCAACTCTCAACTCTCAACTCTTAACTAATAAATGTCTTGCCTGCTTAACTTTCGACTCATCTTTGCCCTTATAGGTTGGCGAATGGGAGGAGGTCGTGGACTCATCCTCGGCTTCCTGCTGGGCTGGCTGCTCGATTCTATGTATCGGCGCCCCACCATTCACTTTACCTACCAGAAAGGCACGGATGACTTCTCCGGCTACCAGAAAGATGAGCACGAGTGGCAGCCATATGTCGATGTAACTTTGCAGGAAGCCTATCGAACCCTTGGCATACGCGAGACTGCCACAGACGACGAGGTGCGGCAAGCCTATCGTGAGTTGGCTCTTCGCTATCATCCCGATCGGGTCGAGGCACAAGGTGAAGCAGCCAAAGAAGAAGCAGAAAAGAAGTTTCGCGAGGTGACGGAGGCACGCGACATCATCTTCCGAGCACGAGGTATATAATATAATATATAAGGTATAGAGGGGAAAAGGTATCAAAAGACGCTAAAAGAAGGCCAAAGAATCCCTTTTTGCAGGTTTTTCTTCAATAAAGGCCAACTTTTTTCGAGAAAAGATGAAAAAAAAAGCGAAAAAGTTTTGGTGGTTATAAAAAAAGCACTAAATTTGCAGCAGAAAAGTATAAAACGAGTAAACATTATTTAATAACTAATAACAAAAAACTAAGTTCTATGAAAAAGAGAATTTTACTCTCCCTCATGTCATTCTTTGTTGTGACATCTATGTGGGCAACAATGGCATCTTACTATCAGATGAAAGTGACTGCAAGTGCAAATGGTAAGACTGGTGAAACAGCAACTCTGACTTTGAACCTTGAGAACAAGAATGCTGTTACAACATGGCAGTGTCTTGTAACTCTCCCCGAAGGCGTGACTTACAAGGAAGGCACATTTGCTATTGTTGACGGCCGCTATCCCGAAGGCTACAATGCAAAGGTTGTTGCTACAGTAAACGGTGACGGTACTGTTACATTCTTCTGTGAAGGTGCAGAAGGTATCGCATTGACAGGTACAGCAGGTGCTGTTGCTACTTTCGATGTAGAAGTCGCATCTGAAGTTGTGCCTAATGACTACGCTGTTGTTGTAAATAATTCTGATGTTACAGAAGTAAATGGAACAACTTACCATTGGAAGACTGCCAATGAATACGTTTGGACCATCGAACAAGGTGCTACTGTAGTTAAGGGTGATGTCAATGGTGACAATGAAGTTGGCCTTGCTGACTACCAGACCATTATTGGCCTCATGGCAAGAGATGCTGATGTTTCTGAGAACCCATCTGCTGACGTCAATGGTGACGGCTTTATCAACCTCGCCGATGCTCAGACCATCTTGGGTTATATGGCTATGTAATAGTCTAAGTAGAAAATAAAAAGATAATATTATAAACTTTAAAAACTTAAAAAACAATGAAAAAGTTTTACATGTTGATGGTTGCTATGCTGTGCGGTGCTGCAGCAGTAGCACAGAACGAGCTCTATGTTCCTGAAATCACAGTTAAGCCCGGTACGACAGGTACTCTCGAGATTTGCTTGAGGAATACCGATCCTATCGTAGGTCTCGCATTTAAGATATCTACTGTTACCGGCATTAAGTTTACAACAAAGGCTACTGATTTTTCTTTTGTAGAAAGTCGTCTTGACGTTGAAAAAGCAAAGGAAAATGCCAAGCTGAATGCTAAGAAGGAAGCCTCTGATGATGAAGAATATCAGGACCTTTGTGACGAAATTGATGATATGGAAGCTGGTGACCTCTTCGAGCGTTCAAAGTCTGGCGTGTTTATTTTCCAGCCGGGTCAAGCTGCTCTTGTAGCTCAAAATGAAGCAGGTCAGTTGCAGTGGTGTGCATTTGCTGGTAACGATGGTGCTATCCTGACAGTACCTGTAACTGTAGCAGCAGACGTTGAAGAGAAGACTTATGACCTTTCTCTCACTCAGGTTCAGGTTAACTCTCCTGATGCAAGTGACGTTGTACAGAATCTGTCAAAGGATGCTCCCACAGTTAACTTCACTTTGAAGGTTGGTGATCCCACTGGTATCAACAGCATCAATGCTGAGGATAGCAAGGCTCCCGTTTACAACCTCGCAGGTCAGCGCGTAAGCAAGGCTCAGCAGGGTGTATTCATCCAGAATGGTAAGAAGGTTGCTGTTAAGTAATCATTCTACAGCCTAAATACTTAAGTCTCCGATTCGTCGGAGACTTTTTTTATCCTTATAGTTTGATGATAATAAGATGGCACGCTAAGTTCTTCAACTTAACGTGCCATCATTGTGAATTCGGCGTGCCATCATTGTGAATTCGACGTACCATCTTTACAAACTCGGCACGCCATCTTTTCTAATGTGGCGTGCCGAGTTTTGGGGGACACCAATACCTCTTTGCTCAGGGTATTAGTGTTCCTTACTAAAGGAATTAGCCTTCTTTGCTTGAAGGGGCTGCCTTTATGCTTCGTCCCATTGCTTGCGGAGCAGCTCGACTGCTGCAGGCAGGACTGTCTTTGGGTCGCCTTCGCAGCCGCATTCGAAGCTGACGAAACCTTGATAGCCAAGTTCCTTGAGGGCACGGAAACCATCGCGATAGTTGTCCTTCTCACCGTCCTCTCCTGGCGTCTTGCGCCGTCCGCGGCTGGCAATGTGTACGTGCTGCAGGTATTCCGTGCCTGCAGCCATGAAGGCAGCATAGTCGGAGGTCTCTTCCTGCATGTGCCAGAAGTCGCCCATGCACTTCACGCCCTTGCTGTCGGCATCGCGAGCGATGGCAGCTGCATCGGCAACGAGTCGCATGTAGAAGCACTCGCCACGGTTCAAGGGCTCCAGAATGACGGTTGTGCCGCATTGCAGGGCGAACTCGCCAAGCTCGTGAAGCTGCTCGCAGAGGTAGTTGCGGGTATCCATCGTGTGGGGACGACAAGGCTGCTGACCGTTGAAGGCGGGCACCATGATGACGCCACAAGAGTTAATCTTGCCTGCAGCCTCAATGATTTCGCGCATTGTACGGTCGAACTCGTCCTTCTGTCCGTCTTCTGCGAGGATGAATCCGTCGAAGCCGGCACAGATGGCTGCCATGCGGACATTGCGTCCCTTCAGTGCATTGTTTATCTCGTCCACACGACCGGCCAAGCCGCGTCCGCCCACCTCGAAACCTGTTACGCCCAGGCTCTCGCAGTAGTCGAGCTTCTCCTGAAGCGTGTCGCCCAGGGCGATGCCTTCCTGGAAGCAGAGGTTGAGGGGTGTGTTTGCACCTTTCTTCTCGTCCTTCTTGGGGGCACAAGAAGCCAGCATCGTGCTGGGGGCCAGCGCAGCCGCAGCTGCACCGGCCATAGAGCTTATAAGGAAATTACGTCGTTGCATTTGTGATGAAATGGGGTTAATGGGTTTTATGGGTTTAATGGGTTTTATGGGATTAATGGGATTTATGGGATTTATGGGATTAATGGGATTTATGGGTTTTATGGGCTTAGGTACCTATTAGCCCTATTAGCCCCATTAAGCCTATTCTTTAGTTCCCAGGCACTGGCACAGTCATGGCTGCCAGGTCGAGGGGACCAAGCTCAAGCTTCTCGGGCAGGAAGTCCTGCGGCGACTGCGTCATCTCGTCCCATGTGACGGTCTGGCCTGTGTAGGCAGCCTCGCGACCCATGATGCCTGCCATGCAGGAGATAGCATTGTCTGTTGCCTCCTCGTGGGCAGTACCCTTGCGGATGTGGTTCACCCAATCCACATGCTCCAGTGTGTAGGGGTCGAACTGCTGGAAGTCCTTACGGACAGCTTCCTCGTCGAACTTCCAGATGACGTTGCCATCGAGGTCCTTTATCTCGTTTGTCTCGCTGTCCCAGCTGCCCTTCGTGCCCTGGATGAACTCGCTCACCTTGCTGCTGCAACCGTCGATCTGGCGGCACATTGAGTGCATGTGTATGCCGTTCTCCATTGTGAAGTCGGTGCTGAAGAAGTCATACTGGTCGCCCGTTACGCGGCGCTGGCGTGAGCCGAATGCCGTTGCGCTGACGGGCTTCAAGCCGCTCATCCAGAGGAAGACGTCGATGTTGTGGACGTGCTGCTCGATGATGTGGTCGCCCGAGAGCCACTTCCAGTTCACCCAGTCGCGGATGTTCCATTCCATGTCTGTCCAGCCTGCCTCGCGCTGACGATACCACAGCATGCCCTGGTTCCAGTAAACATTGCCGCCGGTAATCTCGCCGATGAGTCCTGCCTGTATCTGCTTGTTGGCCTCCACGTAGCGACGCTCGTGGTGACGCTGCGTGCCGACTACGACGCTCAAGCCCTTAGCCTGCGCCTGCTTAGCCGTTGCCATAACGGAACGATAACCTTTGGCATCAACGCAGATGGGTTTCTCGAGGAAAGAGTGCACGCCCTTCTCTGTGGCGTACTTGAACATCTCGGGGCGGAAGACGGGAGGCGTGGTGAGGATAACCATATCGACGCCAGCGTCAATGACCAGCTTGTAGGCATCGAAGCCGATGAAGCAGTTCTCCTGAGGAACCTCCTGCCCGCGCTCGTTGATGAGACGGTTGCGAACATCGTTAAGGCGGTCTTCGAAGACATCGCCCAGAGCCACGACCTTGATGTTGTCGGCAGCGTCGAGCAGGTTGATGATGGCACCGCTTCCGCGGCCGCCACAACCAATGAGGCCGACCTTCAGTTCCGGTCCGTCGATGGCCTTATCGGGGAGTTCGGGTACATAGTATTCGCCTTCCTTCTTGAGGGGCGTAAGTTTCTCTTTGCCAGAGCAACTGGCAAGGATTGCAGGAGCAGCCACAGCAGCGGCTCCAACAGCAGCAGCGCCAGTCAGAAAGCGGCGTCTGCTCATTCCTTCTTCTTTCATAGTTATTTGTTTTTTTAGGGGTTGTGTTTTCTTGTTTCTTCTAGTTTTAACTAGTTTTGACTAGTTTTGACTAGTTTTCGCTAGTTCTTTCGCAGACGACACGGAAGCCGATGCCCTTCATGTCGCTGAGCCACCAGATGCTCTTCGGGTTCTGTGGGTCTGTCTTGAGCCAAGCCTCGTAGTCGCTATGGCGTCGGGCTGCACAACGCAGCTCGCTGGCATCGTCGTGATAGCAGCCGCCGCGCACCACATAGTCCGTGCCCGTGGCAGGTCCCTTCGGGTCGATGGTGTTCGCGCCAGCCTTCTCGTAGGCATCCTCGGCATACCAGTCCTGACAATACTCCATCACGTTGCCCAGCATGTTGCGCAGTCCGAATGGATTGGCAGCGACACGCGACGGTTCTTGCGTGCGGTTCTTGCTGTTGAGGGCGTATATGGCGTAGCGATTGATGGTCGTCGTGTCTGTGCCGAAGATGCTGTTCCAAAGGCCTTCGCTCGAGTAGGAAGAGGGCTTGCCTTCGAAGAAGTAAGGCGTGTCCGTGCCGCCACGAGCTGCGTACTCCCATTCGGCTTCCGTTGGCAAACGATAGTGCCGGCCGGTCTTCAGGCTGAGCCATTGGCAGAAAGTCTCAGCCGCATAGTGCGTCATCGTGATGGCCGGACGGTTTCCCATGCCCCAGCCCTGGTCGGGCATGCCGAATGGTGGGGTAGGGCCAGACACCGCATCCACATCAGGACGGCTGTTGTTGGCATAGATGACCTCAGGCTTCGTGCGTCCCTCCGACATCGTCTCGACATAGAATGCCCAGTATTGATTCCACGTTACCTCGACCTCAGCCATAAAGAATGGCGAGACGGTGACCTCGTGAGCCGGGTATTCATCGGGACGGCTGAACTTGTCGCCCTTCTTGCTACCCATTGTGAACTTACCTCCAGGCACGGCCACCATGTTGATGGAGGCTCGTGTGCCAGGAATTGTCTCTGTGAAGTTCGCGAAACTCGTTACTGATGCGGGTTCTGTATAAACCGGTCCTGTCGTATCGATGGGAGCCGTCGTCATCTTTTCATGCTTGTATCCGGCTATGAAATGGCCTGCGTCGAGGTGGCACGAGACACATTGCAAGCCCAGTTTCTCCTCGTTCTCTTCGTAATAGAGATGTGCAGCGACACCATCGTCGGTGATGCCTTCAGGGAAGAGATTGGCGTGGCATTTCTTGCATGAACTGTTGAAGACGATGCTGGGCGCATATTCCTCGGTCCGCTTCGACTCGAAGTCGAAGTCCTCCTTGTCGTGGGTGAGGTACATCCAAATGTCGTGCAGGCCAATCTTAACCTTTGCCCAATAGTAATGAGGTGTGCCAGTTGGGGGAAGATGGCATGCAGCACAGTCCGTCTGCACACCGCTCTGGTTCATGAAGTGCTTGCTTTGCTTCCAACTTGTCTCAGCCTCGGGATGCACATGACAAGCCCCGCACGACTCGTTCGTCGAGGTGACATTGCTCGTATAGAGTGCAGCCAGCACCAGCACGATGCTGAACAGAGCGCCGCCCAGAGCAGTGAGGAAGTATTTCTTGCGAGTCGTCATTTCTGAATCTCCATTTTGAACTCAGAAGGAATCTTCACCAACTTCTTTCCCTGAGCACGCCTCACGGCATTATAGCCCACGAACTTCAGCTGATAGGTGCTGTCGGAGTCTTGAGTCAGCGTCAGCTTCTGGTCTTCGCTTCCCAGTTCGTTGGCAATGGTGATGGCGGCATGCTTATCGTCCTTGATGTCGAAGCCCACCACATACCATACGCCATAGATGTTGCCATCCATGTATCCGTTCATCGGCCCGAAACTCTCAAAGCCAGGCACCTCGATGCTTTCCTCGTAGAGGTCGAGCCTGAGGTTAATCTTCTCTTCGGGGCTTGTCAACTGGAGTTTCCATGGCTGCTGCGCGATGCAGGCAGCGGTGACAAAAAACATCAGTGCAAGTGTAGCTATTTTCTTCATTCGGTGTCCATTTATCCCCTATAGGGGAGTCTTCATTCCCCTATAGGGCGTTGTTCATTTCCCTATAGGGCGTTAGTCATTCCCCTATAGGGGAGTTCGCATTCCCCTATAAAGGAGTTGTAAACTCCTACAAAGATAGCGAAAAAAGTGTTATGTTGTAACGCAAACCCTATACATTTATATATAAAAAGCAGAAAAGGTTTCTTTTTTAACATAAATTGTTGTACCTTTGCGCGCGAAATTAGGAAACGAAGGTTGTTAATGAGAGAAAAACGATTGGTACCAGACTTTATTTTCGAGAGTAGCTGGGAGGTTTGTAACAAGATGGGTGGCATCTATACGGTGCTCTCGACGCGTGCCAAGACTCTTCAAGAGCAGTATCACGACAATCTCCTCTTCATCGGTCCAGACCTCTGGCAGGAGAAGAAAAATCCTCTCTTCCTGGAGGATGCGACGATGTGGCAACCTTGGGTGAAGATGGCTGCGGAAAGCGGTCTTCACGTCCGTACAGGTCGTTGGAACATCCCAGGCAAACCATGCGTCGTCCTTGTTGACTTTCAGCCCTACTTCGAGTTCAAGAATGATATCTACGGCTCAGTCTGGAACGACTTTGGCGTGGACAGCCTCCATGCTTACGGCGACTACGACGAAGCAAACATGTTCAGCATAGCCGCAGCTCTTGTGGTGGAAAGTTTTTTCCACTATTATCTCGGTGCCAAGAAGCAGGTCGTCTATCAGGCTCACGAGTGGATGACTTGTCTCGGAGCACTCTACATCAAGAAGCATGTGCCAGAGATTGCCACCATCTTCACTACTCACGCCACAAGCATCGGCCGTAGCATCGCAGGCAACAACAAGCCGCTCTATGACTACCTTTGGGCTTACAACGGCACGCAAATGGCAGGCGAGCTCAACATGGAAGCTAAGCACAGCATAGAGCGCCAGACAGCCCATAATGTCGATTGCTTTACGACCGTCAGCGATGTCACAGGTCGCGAGTGTGCAGAACTGCTCGACAAGCAGCCCGACGTCATCCTGCCGAACGGCTTCGAAGCAGACTTCGTGCCGACAGGAGCAGCCTTTACCAAGCGTCGCAAAGAGGCAAGAGCCAAGATTCTGCAGGTAGCAAATGCCCTGACCGGCGCCGAGTTTACCGACGACACGCTCATCGTCGCTACAAGCGGCCGCTATGAGTACCGCAACAAAGGCATCGACGTCTTCCTCGAGGCAGCCTACCGCAGCCTCTACGACAGCGACCTGCAGCGACCCGCCCTGATGCTCATACAGGTTCCGGCTTGGGTGGAAAGTCCACGCACCGACCTGCAAGAGCGCCTCAAGCTGGGCTGGACATATACCGAGCCGTTGCCCGATCCCGTCATCACACATAACCTGCATGAAGATTGGAACGACCCGGTGCTCAATTTCCTGCGCTCCCACGGCATGAAGAACGATATACATAGCCGTGTGAAGGTCATCTTCGTGCCCTGTTATCTCGACGGAAGCGACGGCATCTTCCAAATGCCTTACTACGACCTCCTCATAGGCGACGACCTCGCAGCCTATCCCTCTTATTATGAACCCTGGGGCTATACACCGCTCGAGGCAGTGGCTTTCCATGTTCCCTGCATCACAACCTCCCTCAGCGGCTTTGGTGTCTGGGCCAGTACAAGCGTCGGACACGACAGCAAGCTGGAGGACGGCGTGGAAGTTATCGCCCGAAACGACTATAACTTCCAGGAAGTGGCAGAAAAGGTCAGCGCCACCATTGCCCGCTATTCCGCTTTGGACAAGAAAGCCATCGACAAAGTGCGTCAAAGTGCAGCCAAGCTCGCCGAGAAAGCCCTTTGGAAGAACTTTATCACATACTACTACGACGCCTACGACTTCGCTCTGCGAAAGGCAAAAGAAAGAACAATCAAATAACCTATATAAAGAATATGAAGATTAAAGCAAGTAATGCAAATCAGCCCAGCTGGAAGTCAGTCATCGTTAAAGGCAGTGTTCCAGCCGAACTCAGTAAGCTCGAAGAACTCGCTCACAACATGTGGTGGGTTTGGAACTATGAAGCGCGCGACCTGTTCCGCGACCTCGACCCGGAAGTCTACCACGACGTGAAGCACAACCCCGTGGCACTCCTGGAGCGCCTGAGCTTTAGCCGTAAAGAAGAGATTGTAAAGGATAAGAAACTGATGAAGCGCATCAATGATGTTTATGCGCTGTTCCGTAAGTATATGGATGTAGAGCCAGACCACAAGCGTCCGTCCGTAGCATACTTCTGCATGGAGTATGGCATCCACTCCGCCCTGAAGATTTACAGTGGCGGTCTGGGCATGTTGGCTGGCGACTACGTGAAGGAGGCTTCCGACTCCAACGTCGATTTGTGCGCTGTCGGCTTCCTCTATCGTTATGGATACTTCACACAGAGCCTCGCAATGGATGGGCAGCAGATTGCCAACTACGAGGCGCAGAACTTCGGCTCACTGCCTATCGAACAGCAGATGAACGAAGATGGCACGCCAATGGTTGTTGACGTTCCTTATATGAACTATCATGTGCATGCATACGTTTGGCGCGTCAATGTAGGTCGCGTGAAACTCTATCTGCTCGATACCGACAACGAGATGAACTCCGAGTTCGACAAGCCCATCACTCATGCCCTCTATGGCGGCGACTGGGAGAATCGTCTGAAGCAGGAGATTCTGCTCGGCATCGGCGGTATGCTGCTGCTCAAGAAGCTTGGCATCAAGAAGGACGTCTATCACTGCAACGAGGGCCATGCCGCACTTTGCAACCTGCAGCGTCTGTGCGACTACATCCACGAAGGTCTCACCTTCAACCAAGCACTCGAAATCGTACGTGCATCGTCTCTCTATACCGTACATACTCCTGTGCCAGCCGGCCACGACTACTTCACCGAAGACCTCTTTGGCAAGTACATGAGCGGCTATCCCCAGATGCTTGGCATCAGCTGGGATGAGTTCATCGGCATGGGTCGCAC
>OCVV012848721.1_pt1 | contig 23797 bp, 27 predicted proteins | sample 1539721 | NCBI WGS metagenome assembly OCVV01 (sample SAMN02144230, study PRJEB22623) | gut metagenome | biome: sheep rumen | host: Ovis aries | place: New Zealand
ATCATTATTTTTCCAAGTCTTTTTGGTTGTTTCATTTTGGAAATTGAAGATGCGATTGTTACAAATATTAAAGGTACTATTGCAACAAACATAAGATTTAAGAATACGTCTCCTAGTGGACTTAAAACAGCTGCTTTTTCTTTGAATACTATCCCTATGATAGCACCAACAATTATTGCAGCAAGAAGAATAATTGTTGATTTGTAATTTTTAATAAAATTTTTCATGTTTTGATCTCCTTATAAAAAGGGTATCACAAGGAAATTAAATTTAATTCTCCCATTTGCCTAGATTATATGACTTTCATAAAAAAAAATCAAGCTTGACAAAACAAAAAGGAAACAACCCAAAACAATTATGCTTTTGGGTTGCTCCTTTTCATCATTCGGTTGCATTCACATAGGACTTGTTCATGTCCTCAGAAAACGAGATCTCGCTGGTGCAGAACTCACGACAAATCTGGACCTGGTGAGTTGCAAGGACAAGAATCCGGTTTTCCCTCATTATGAAGTTAGTAACAAACTCACAGCATTTCCTGCAGGTGTCGTCATCAAGCCTGTTGAAGGGCTCATCTAGTGCAACAAGCTGGATTTTGCTGTCAAGCTGATACAAGAGCTTCGCAAGGGACAAACGCTGGATCTGTCCGGAAGAGAACTCGGAAATCTTTCTGGTTTCGAGGAACTTGAAGACTTTATACTCGTCTGACATTGTAGGACTGTCAAGCTCGGTATTTAAAGTCATACGTAAGATCTCACCGAACATCAACACACCGTGCAGAATCTCAAAAAGTTTTACTTGGTCAACTTGAGCAAGATCATCATTCAGACAGATTTCATTAAGGACATAGTTGTTAGCCATTGCCTTATCTGTTTGATAAGAAATCGAGTTTAAGTAGCCAGTAATCCCATTTGAGAACACAATAGGTGCTTCATCTTGTGTTATTCTTCCGGTAAGAAGATAGATGAGAGTAGATTTTCCACACCCAGTGTGCCCATGAACAAGGATCTTATCACCGCTTCTTAAGGTAAATGGATTAGAATTGATAAGTTCAAATCTTCCATTGGGATCTTGTGAAGTAGTGAAATGATTAATTTGAATTGTTGAGATTGGCTTATCCAAGATATTCTTGCTGGTTTCCTCAACATATTTGTCATGGTACATCTTAAATTCGGGATATAACGTCTCTATATCTACCAAAATATTCATGACATCTTCATAGTTTCCTGTGATAGATGCAATTCTATTTAAGATAGTAGAGTATATCGAACTTAAGGCAACGATATCAAGGAACATGTTGAGATCCAAGGATCCACCAAGTATGAGCTTGATAGCGATGATTGTGACCATAAACAGTGAGGAAATTAGACTACGAGTAATGAACACTTTGTTGAGTTTGAAGCTCTCATCTTTCTCTGTTGATATTTTAGAGTCAAGACAACTTCTGAGCTTGGAAGCGTGGTATATGAAATCATTAGAAGAGATGAAATCAATCATCTTAAGCTCAGTGTAAAGAACTTCGACTTTTGCCTCATTTTCTTTTTTGAGTTTTCTAAATCTTTTCATTACCTTAACTCTTCTTTTGCACATAATGAAGTATACTACAACACTTGCAATCAACAATGCTGAGATAATGAGTGCTTCGGACTTGCTTGCAGTTTTGAGCTCCAAGAAAATGGAGAAAGAAACTGTGAAGACAAGCATCAGTGACTGTGCTGCGAGATAAGGGACTCTCATCAGCAGTCGCCAACTATCATTCAAGTAATCCTTAGACTTCTGAATGATTTCAGGCTGTTCAACGCGGGTTGCTACATTATCCTTTTTCTTGAATACCTTTCCCTTAATAGTATTACAAAGATCAAGAACAATCTTGGTTGACTCGGATGTTGATATCTGGTTATACGTGTACTCTTGTAAGTCATCATAGGTATGATACGCCATTGTGATTGTACGTTCAGAGAAGTACACAATGAGTAAAATTACCGAGATGACCACAAGTTCATTCTCAAGAGCCAGCTGAGCTCCTTTAATTGAAAACGCCAAGATATCAGGGATAATTATCCCCAGGATACGGATGAAAATGAGCTTAGAAGCAAAGCTTTTCAGCTCTTTAGGTCGCTTCAAGATGTCAAAGCTTATCTGCCGGCTAACCTTTTGAAAGATGTTTTCCATGTTATGACACTCCTTCCTATGGAATATTAGATTTTCAATGTGCGTTGTGCAAAGACCCAGGGGTCTTCTTGTTTTCTATATCAGGTTAACATAATTATAACACCTTATGGCTATTTTTTCAATAAAATAGCGGTTTTTAAGAAGAAAAAAAGAAATATTACAATTGAAAATAAAATATTGTAGATTGAGAGTACTTGTGATATATGTAAGTGGAAAGATTAAAAAAGGTAGGTAAATGAATGGACGTTTTTTTATCGGCAATTAAGATGCTTGGTGGTTTGGCATTGTTAATCTATGGTATGAAATTGCTTAGCACACAACTAAAAAAACTATCTGGAGGAAAACTAGAACAAACATTAATAAATGTAACTGACAATCCATATAAAGCTTTGTTTTTTGGATTCTTAATTACAGTAGCCACACAAAGTTCTGCCACAACAACAGTTATTGTTGTTAGTTTAGTAAATTCAGGAATACTACAACTAAGAAATTCTATCCCAATAATAATGGGAGCTAATATAGGAACGACTATTAACTCGCAGATATTAAGATTAACTGCTGTAAATGGTAATAGCTTTTTTAGTATTATTAGTCCAGCAAATTTAGCACCTATCATTTTAATCGTTGGGCTTATCATTATGGAAAGAGCCAAAAAACAAAAAGTAAAAGATGTTGGCCAAATGATAATGGGACTTGGAATATTATTCACAGGAATGATTACAATGGTTAGTATGGCAAGTACATTTAGTTCATTACCAATTTTACCTAAAATATTACAAAAACTATCAAATCCAATCCTTGGAGTTATTTCTGGTGCTATAGTAACAGCAATTGTACAAAGCTCAGCTGCAACAATAGGAATTCTTCAAGCATTATCTACAACGGGAATTATAACTTATTCAACAACAATACCAATTATTTTGGGACAAAATATAGGAACATGTATTACTTCAATTTTAGCAAGTATGAGTGGAAGTAAAAATGCTAAAAGAGTTGCAGCCGTCCACTTGTATTTCAACTTAATTGGAACAATATTGTTCTTAGCCGTAATATACTTATATCAAAACATTGTTGGATTTCCATTCTGGAATAATGCTGTTGATATGGGTGGAATTGCAAACTTCCATACTATATTTAACATACTTTCAACACTTGTATTATTCCCATTCATACCACAACTTGAAAAACTTACAAGAATAACTGTTAGGGATAAGAAAACAGAAGAAAATGAGGTTGAAGATACATATTTAGCAGAGCTTAACAAACTTGACGAAAGAATAACGCTAGTTCCAGGTATAGCAATTATGAATAGTGTGAAGGTCATTGAAATAATGGGAGAGATAGCATCAAAGAATTTTAAGAAAACAAAAGAAATGCTTTTTGATGCAAATTCAAATGAACAAGAAAGAATACAAGAAAGAGAAGATATAATTGACAAGATGGAGGAACGTGTAACCAAGTACTTGGTTGATATTGGTGCATTAACCATATCAGATGAAGAAAATCAGGCAGTTACACTTCTTATGAAAGTTGAATCAGAATTTGAAAAAATTGGTGATTATAGCTATAGAATTTCAAAAAATATTGAGCATATGCATGATAAAGAGATTAAACTATCTAAAAAAGCAGTAGAAGAAGTAAATCTAATGTATATGATCACAATGCAAACAATAGATAAGACTGTCAAGTTGTTTAAATCAAAAAATGAGGATTATATAGTTGAAATAGCGGCACTTAAGGAAATCGCAGATGTAAAAAATGAAAACTATAGACAAGATCATATAGATAGACTAAAAAAAGGAACATGTAATGTTGAAAGTGGAATCATATTCTTAGAGTTTTTAACTGTATTTGAGAAAATATTCGATCACTGCTTACATGTTTCTATGGAACTTTCAAATTTCTTAAAGAAAGAAAATATAATGACAAAACAAGGCTATTACAAGAGAATATATGAAGAAAATACCAAATTACTTAAAGATAAATTAAATGAGTACAGTATAATGTATGATATATAAAACTTGAAAAATAAGTATTTATATGTTATAATGGCAGTATCATAATTCAAAAGGATAATAAAAAATGAATACAAAAATACTAATTACTAACTTAAGACATCATGGTTAGGAGCACTTGATTCCGAAACATCAGTAGGAGCAAGTGCTAGTTTGCATGGCTCCTACCAATAGATGTAATTAGTATTTTAAGTAAGATAGATACAAATTAGACTATTAGTAGGATTACTAATAGTTTTTTTGTATCTATTTTTTTATTCATTTGTATTCTTTTGAAAATAGAAATAATGGAGGAAAAGAAAATGAAAAGTAGAATTTCAGAAAATGTATCATATGAAGATTTTAAGAATATATATAAAGTATTTGGAGAAAAGCCATATGAGGAAAAGTATACAGAAGAAGACTTTAGAGAAATATATGAAGAATACATAGAGAAAGGGAAGATTTATGGAGCATATGCTAATGACAGATTAGTAGGGATTATAGCAATTACATATGGTGCAAAAAAAGGTCAACCAGTAAACTACGAAGGAAAAGAAGTTGTTTATTTATCTGATGTTGCAGTTGACAGTTCGTATAGAAAACAAGGACTTGGAACTAAACTTATGGCATATGTGGTTGCAGAAGGAAAATTAGAAGGGAAAAATGTTATTTACATGCGTACTTTAAAAGAAGGATCTATGAGTGCATCTATTGCTAAGAAGATTGGTTTTACTCAGATTGAAGGAGCATATCAAGAAGTAGAGACAGAGAGTATTTATGGAACGAAACAAGTAAAAAATAACATGTTTCTTGAGTTAGATTTAGACTCATTAACAAGAGAAAAGCTAAACGAAATGCTATTAATGTCAAGAGTTGCTGCAGATCCTGAAATGGTTTATACACAAAAGCAAACAAAGGAGGAAAAAGTATATGAGCTGGATTAATATATTAGAGAAACTAGTATCATTTAATACTATAAAAGATAAAGAAAATGAAAAAATTATGAGCTATATAGAGTCTTACTGTAATGATTATGGATTTAGAACTATTTATAAAGATAAAGTATTAATATTAACCAATAGTGATACTTTAGATAATATTTCAATAGGTTTTGTGGGTCACACAGACACTGTAAACGCTGTTGGATGGGATTATAATCCATTTAGTCTAACCAAGAAAGGCACTAAATTAATAGGACTTGGGACTTGTGATATGAAAGGGGGAATAGCGTGCATTCTAGATGCAATTTCAAAAGTAGATTTTTCAAAAACAAATAGGAAAATGATGTTAATATTCACTTATGATGAAGAGATTGGATTTGGTGGAATTAAGGAAGTTATAAATTTAGACATTAAATTTCCTCAAAAGTTTATTATTGGTGAGCCAACAAATAACGAAATTCTTTTAGGAAGTAAAGGATTAATTGAATACAAAGTGAATTTTGAAGGTATTAAAGCTCACTCATCAACACCATTTAAAGGCAAAAATGCAATTTTTGAGGCAATGAATTTCGTTTCAGAATTAAAAGAATTCTATGAAAAAGAGATAAAAAATGATGTAGATGAATCTTTTTCCGTACCATATTCAACATTTAATGTTGGAATGATAAATGGGGGAGTTGGAATCAATTCTGTACCAGATAGTTGTGAAATATTTTTTGACTTCAGAACAATAAACAAAAACGAAGAAAAAATTACACAATTTGTAGATAAATTGTGTAGAAAATACAAAACAAAATTTGAGATTATTGAGAAAATATCAGCATTTAAATGTGAGAGTTCAGTATCAAATAAGGTAAAAACCGCACCATTTATAACAGAAGCGAGTTTTTTAGGTGGTGAAAGAATAATACTTGGACCCGGACCAGTAAATCCACATGAAAAAAATGAATATGTTGAAGTTGATTCATTAGAAAAATGTGTAAATCAATATATTGAAATTATAAAAAACGCATAAAACAGAAAAGTGGCCCAGCAATTGCATGGGCCACGATTCATTGCGTCATACTCGAACGGGCACATATTTCTTGACGTAATATTGCACCCGCTGTGCCTGGAACTCTCTGCCGACAGGGATAACTTCCCCAGAGATTTCACCCCAACCAATCCATTCGCAGTATTCAGATCTCACTTGGTCGAGCTTCCATTTTGCCATCGATTTGTCATCGTAGAGACGGCTGCGGAAAACTTGGACAATAAGGCCGGTATTGGGATCCTCATAGAGACCATCAATTTTCGCTTTGGAAATCATTTCAGGGGTAACTAAATTCCGGACGGATTGTACCAGGTTTGCGATAGACATAGAATTCATCTTGTATTCCTCCTCTAAGTATGATCATTATCTCACGAAGTTGTGAGAATGAACGGTATGTTACGCTACTACTATTATAGCACAATACACATAAAATATCAAACAACACACTTATGTATACTAGTAGTCGATAGAAAATAAATTTTAAATATATATAGATTTATAATAATAATAGAGTTATAATAGTGCTATACTAAAAAGATTGGAAGAAATAATATGAGTAGTGATTTTGTAGAAAGAACAAGCGTTGCTGTAGATGAGTATAGAAATACAGCAGCTCAAGTAATAAAACAAGCTGATGAGGAAAGTGCCAATGTCGTTCCAAAAACATATTCTCCAGAATATATTTATAGAATGACTATGCTTTCAATTATTGGCGTGTTATTTATTATCTATTTAACAACTTCAAACGAAAAATTAAAGAAGTATTCTGTATTAGGCCTTAAAATAATGGTTCCTCTAACGATACTAGGATACCTTGTATTTTTAATAATTTTTTTAATTAACAGATAAAAATTACTAGATTATATATATTTATACAAAAAAATAATGCTCACTTATTCTACTTGGTGAGCATTATTTTTTCATTTTTATTAATCTTTCATCATTTCAAAAAAGTAGTTGTTTAATAAATCAGGAATTACATTTTTATCTATTGCATCTTTATAGCGAACATTATTATTGCTATCGTAATAGTATAGTTCTATTATATTTCCGTCTTTATCATAGAAATTAATCTGATTATAGTAATAAGAATCAGACTCTGATAAATCGGTAGTATCTTCAGTATTTTTTGTTCTTGTATTATCTCCTAATTTTTTTACTTCTTTATCAAGTTTTTTCATATCCTCTTTGGCGACTTTTCCAATAGGTTCTAGTCCTTTTATTGAATTATTTAATGAAATAAAATTAGTAAGATCTACGTCTTTAATTTGATCTATAGAGTAGATATTTCCTTTTGTAGTAATCAAAATACCTATTTGTTCAATGTGGAATTCATAATAATTATTTCTTACATAAGAATATGCAAGTGTTTCTTTTTTTGCTAAAGAAAGAAAAAAGAAACATATAATAAGCGCTAAAACAAGTAGTACTAGTATTATAGGAATATATTTTTTCTTCATAATAATTCTCCTTGCTTTTTGATTACTAATAATCTTATATTAAAAATTATTTTTTTTCAATTAAACAATTAAAAAATTATGTTGAAAAAAATAATTATTTATTGATATAATTTTTTCATAGTTAGTTTATAAAGTTATGGAGGCAATTCAATGGATGAAGAAAATCCAAAAGATGAGAATCTAAACATTGAGGAACTAGATAAACCAAGAGAAGAAACAAATGAAGAAAGACAAGCAAAAACAGAAGAAAGAAGAGAAGAAGGAAGAGAAAAAAGAAAACAGTATATTGCTATAGTGATAATTCTTATTCTTTTCGTAACAGGATTTAATCTAGGAAAATCAATAAAATTTAGTAAAGAAAAAGATGAAATAGCAAGTGCTCCTAAGAAAGTAGGGTACGAAGATAGATTACAACGACTATCAAATACAGAGGCCACATATGGAAATACAGTTGGGCTAAAGGAAGAAGATGGTGAAAATGAAAATACTACTGATAGATACAAAACAAAAGAAGCGGAAGTACTTACATTTGCAAAATATGAGATAAAAAATGAGACAGATGCAACGAAAGGATGTAGTATCACTCCAGGAGTAGAAAGAAACTTTAGTATTTATCTTTCTGAAGATGCATTTGTACATGGTTCATATAATGTTGAAGGGAAAACATTAATCTGCCATGCAGAAACATTTAGAGATAATGATGAAGAAGTGTTTACAATAAATACAACAATAACGTTCCAAATTGTAGATAAACAGACATTGAGAGTAGCAGGAGTTGAATTTGGAGACAATGAAACAGAAGAATACAAAGATTCAGAACTAATTAGTTTAAATGGACTAAAAAATGGCACTGAATATGTATGCAAATATAAAGTAGATTAAAAAAACTGGCTTAAAGCCAGTTTTTTATTGTTCATTCATAAGAATTGATTCAATTTCATTAAAGAATTCAGTAGTGTTTTGACTACCATATGAATCTATTATTTCTCGATTAATAGATACTGTTCTTCCTTCAGGTGTATCAATTAAAAACTTAACTGACATATCTTGATCAGAAAGACTTAGAATATTATCTAAATTTTCTTGATAGGGATCAATTGACTGTGAGTACGTGTACGAATTCTTTGCTTCTTCGCGTCGCAAATTATCAGTTAAGTCAACTAAAGATCTTATATCAGGTAAATCATAATTATATTTGAATCCAACAGGATTAAAAAAAGTTTTAAAATCTAAAATATTATCCCTTTTAATGTATGTATTATTATCAAGAACATACACTATTTTTGATGATCCATTTGTTAAAGTTGTTGTACATGTTAAAAACAAATGATTATCAATATATGAATAGTATCTTACCTCTCTTATTATAGAAATGATACCAACAATTCCAATAACAAAAAACAAAATTTTAAAGAATTTTGCTATTTTTGTATGTTTAACTGCAGTTATTTTTTTGCTAATTACAAAAGCAAGAATTGTTAGTGCTATAGTAGCAATTAATAAAATGGCCATATGATTTTTACCTTTCATTTTAATCTATAAATATTTTATAGATAATTTAAATAAAAATAAAGCACTAAATATATAAAAGTATTTAGTGCTTTTAAAACTTTATATTATCAAAATGATTATTTTCAGCATATTCTTTAATAAGTTTGATGATTAAATTTGGAATTTCATCATCATCGCCGTAGTAAATATATAAATCTCTGTTTTGATTAAGATTTGGACTATAGTAATTGATGATACATGTATAGCCATCTTTTTTTACTGATGATATGTTTGAAAACTCGATATACTCTTCGTTTTTATAATTTAATATTCCATTTCTAAGTATTATTTGAGGTTTTCCAGTTGATCTCCTTGTTACAACATGTAGGGTGAAAAACATAACAAATGCTAAAATAAAGAACCAAAAATAGAACCATGTGAAATTGTTATCTAAAGTTGAATAAATCGTATAGATACAATTCATGATTAAAGTAACTATAGCTAGTATTAAATTAAACTTGTCCTCCGTATTATAGAATGGACATATTACAGTTTCCACATTATTTCTTACTGTATGTATCATATTTTTTCACCTACAAATATTATTGTAACACATAAAATTTTAAAAATCAATAAAGTGTAGATTTTAAAACACCTTTAGCAATTTACAAAAAAATAATTTAAAAAAATTTTTTATTAAATTGCATAATAGTTTTATTAAATATATAATATAAAAAAAGAAAAATAAGGAGGATGTCATGGAGAAAAAAGCAATTACATTGTTGATAATAGTTGGCGTTATTATACCTATACTATTCTCATATGGAATATTTAATGTAGGTTACTCATATGTTTCTACAGGAGGAAACACAACAAACTTTAGTAGTTTAAAAACAGTTTTAGACTATGGAACACAAGTTGCAAGAGTAGGAACAGCTTTATTAGTAGTTTTATATTGTTTAAATATAGCAATTTATAAATTCGCAGAGGTTGAAGATAAGAAATATATTATAGTTACAACAATAGTACATGTAATATGTATAGCAGTATTAATTGGATATTTCTATGTACAATTTAAATAAAATAAAAAAATAAAAAACGAATCGAAAGATTCGTTTTTTTTTTAGTTATATTCTTCCAAAACTGCGAAGACTAAAACTCTATTTCTGTTTGTATTATCACAAGTGCATAAAGTAATAATTTTTGATGTTGCTGGAACATCAACATTTAAAGGTCTATAAGAAGCTTTTTTAACTTCATCTATGTATGCTAAATATTCTTCATCGGTCGTAAATGAAATTGGTATTTTAAGAGATGCTGCATTTTTCATTGTTACAGAAAAAATTGTGCATCTATATTTTTTTGTCTTTGTATTAAATAAAAAGTATGAATTATCACCTTCAAGGGAATACTTTTCATCAAGTAAATCTTTTAAATCGCTAAACATAGTCCCATTTCTTCTATTGTGACCATATATTATAGTATTTTGTGATAAGTCATCAAATGTGTTTGAAAAGTCTGCGAAGATCCAGCCAGCACCATTTGATGCTTTTTGAAAATTATGTTTTAAATAATATTGATTATCTTTTGCTTGAACAACTGGGAACTCAATGTCAGAGTTGTTTATTTTTAAGTATCCAACTGTTTCAGAATTTTTTTCAAGAAGTGGACCAAAATCAACAGATAGGGTAAGCCTTGTATCTAAATTATCTTCAGTTGCTTTACTAGTACTTGCTACTTGTTGTAGATCATCTTGAAGCTTTCCATTTTCATTATTATTTCTTTGCCAGTCAAATATAACAACTAAACAAACAATAATAACTATGATTGAAATTGCTCTAAATATGAGAAGTGGGATACTAACTTTTCTTTTTTTACTCATAATTTCTCCTTAAAATTACTATTTTAAAACTTCAAAAATAATGTAATTATCATCAGAATATATTGTTTTAAGTTCTTTACTCTTTTTCATATATGGTACATTATTAGCACCTTGATTCATTAAAAAGTGAGTAAAATCATACTTTTCAATCATATCATAATATGTAAGTCTGCCTCTTTGGAAATCAATGAAGTCTTTAAATACATCTACTCCGGAAAATTCAGCACAATACACATCTAATCTTGAATCAATAAATACCGGTATTCCATGAAACATTAAATAACTACCATAATCGTATGAATTAAATATTCTTATGTTTTTATAATCTAGATTATTAATAATAAATTCTGTTGCTTTGATAGGATAATTATCTTCTGTAATGTATGAATCGTTTATTTTTTGTACAGAAAGAAATGTTGTATATCCAATAGCCATTGCAAACATAAGAATAATTGCAAGAGGCTTTGCACATAGTTTTTCAAGTCCTTGTATGTCTTCAGGAATTAATCTATTTGTAGCTTTTACAAGTAAATCAACTAAAACGAAACTTCCTATAAAAACAAGTAAATACATATACCTTGCACTAATAAGTGCCATAAGTAATAAACCTAGTATTAAAAATCCGTGTTCTTCTCTTATATTGATTGGAAGAAAGATAAGCATTCCTAGAAGTGTTAGACAAAAATAAATCATTGGCATATGAAGAATTGGTGCAGTTGGAGTCATTTCAGCAACATAATCGACTGACATATGACCATCTTCCATATGCGAATTGCCTAACATTGAATTTATAATGTATGTATAAGGTACATTTCCAATTGGTGTTAAAAGACCCGTAAACAATAAAATAATACAAATAATTAATAATCCTTTGAATCTGTAATTATCTTTTATTTCAAGTCTAGTGAATACAGGTGGCTTTATTGCATCTGCAAAACCTTTATATTCAACTGATAGGTCCATATTTTCTTTATATTTCTCAGAATCCTCTGGATATTTTTTTGCTTTTTTTTCAAAAAACTTTTGACAAGAAGTATATATACCTTTACGTGAAATTATCTTTAAAAATCCACATGCTAGGTATGGTAGCATTAAAACTACCATAAGAGGCCAGGTTGCGGCGTGAAAATTAGCAACTATTATAGATAAAATAAATATATAAATCGCATACTTTTTCTTTCCAGTATCAATATACTGTTCAATTGCATATATTTCATACAAAAAACAAACGAATGATAATAATTGCGATCTTGCAGTATAACAAGGTCTAATAAAGAATGTAGATGAAAGAGTTATGATAAGAGAAACAAATGGTGACTTATATCTTTTGTATGTTAATATGAATAAAGATACATTTGTAAAAATAGTAAATATAATAACAAATATGTATATTCCATCATAATTTCCAATGTCATAGATTAAAGAAATAAGTATATCAAAAGCCCAATGTGAATAAGTGTAATAAGTTACGTCTTTAACCCAGGTGAAATGTTCCTGCATATCAATTCCATTTTTTAAAATATATTTTCCAATAGATATGTTAAAAAATGTATCATTCTGAAATTCTTTTAAAGGTAATCCAATAGAAAAGATAGCTACTACTATGCTAAATACTATCAGGATTTTCTTTGAAATATCAGTCGTTTTATTTTCTTCCATATGTAAACTCCTTAGAATATTTTTCATTCGAATTATATCATAAATAGATCATTAATAAATAAAAAATGGAGAAATTATGAAAAAAGGGTGGAAATTTACATAATTATGTGCTATAATTTGGGTGTATTATATTTATTAGGTGAGCAGATTATATGAAGAATGAATTTATATGTTATCCAAAATGTACTACATGTCAAAAAGCAAAAAAGTTTTTGGACGATAATAAAGTTAAATATGAAGAACGTCACATCGTCACAGAAACACCAAGTGTAGAAGAACTTAATGAAATAATAAAAAAGAGTGGCTTATCAGTAAACAAACTTTTTAATACAAGTGGAATGTTATATAGAAGTATGAATCTAAAAGAAGAGTTAAAAAGTTTAACGGATGAAGAAATGATCTCATTACTTGCAAGTAATGGTATGCTAATAAAAAGACCTATCTTCATAAGTAATAATAAAATATTGGTAGGCTTCAAAGAAGACGAATGGAAGAACCTAATCAAATAGATTATAAAATCCCACAATACCCATAAAAAGAGAGAACCAAGGAGTTCTCTCTTTTTATTTTTTATGTTTTAGTATGTTAACATTTGTTTTTCAAATTGATTACAAGTGAAAAAAATGAATGAAAATTGTTTACAAAAAAATTTTGTTATGCTAATATAATTTCATGAAAAGAGTATACACTTTTATAGAAAATTTGAAAATATTGAAAAAATAGTGTATAATATACTTAAGTATGGGTAAAGGAGGATTTTATTATGACAAAGAACATAGCAAAAGTTGTAGCAGTTCTATTAGTTGCTGTACTTTTAGTATGTGTTGCAGCTACTTTCGCTAATGCAGCTGATACACTTTCATTCTCAAACGCTGCAAAAGTAAAAACAGTTACAAACAAAGCACAAGATACTTCTGGTGCCGCAGCAAGTGTTAACAGAATAATCGGTGCTGCTTTAACAGTAGTTCAAGTTGTTGGTGTTGGTGTTGCTGTTATTATGTTAATAGTTTTAGCTATTAAATATATTTCAGCTGCTCCTGGAGATAAAGCTGACATCAAAAAACACGCTGTTGTATACGTAGTAGGTGCAGTAGTATTATTCGCTGCTAGTGGTATCTTACAAATTGTTAAGAACTTCGCTAACAACGTTAACGCAGACAATAGTGAACAATAAAAGAAAAAAAAAAGAATGCTTCGATCGAGCATTCTTTTTTTTTTGCCTAAATTTTTGTTGTAAAAATTTTTTTAATAAGTTATAATAAATTTATAGACATAAGGAGGGTATTTTTATGAAGAAGAAATGTTTTAAGTTAATATCAATATTAATAGTTTTATTTATTTGTATTGGTGTTATATCTAATATATCAAACGCAAGCTTTAAAGACGTTGATGTTGATTTTATGACAAAAGATGCAAAAGATACATCCGGTGCTGCACAAAGTGTTAAAGGACTTTTACAAGCCGGACTTGTTATAGCGCAAGTAGTTGGAACTGGTGTTGCTGTCATTATGCTTATAGTACTTGCAATTAAATATTTAACAGCTTCAGCAGCAGATAGAGCAGAAATCAAAAAGAGTGCATTCGTATATGTAGTAGGAGCAGTTGTATTATTTGCTGCTTCAGGAATTTTAGGAATAATCTCAAAATTATCATCTAACGTTAAATAAAGATTAAAGAGTATATTTTAAGAGCATGCATATTCGCATGCTTTTTTTGCTTAGTATTACATTTGTATTAAAAAACCGTTAACTTTATTTACAAAGCAAATAATATAAGTTATAGTCATATTATAGAAAATAGTAGCAGAATGGGGATTTTGTTGAAAAATGCCTACTTTTGTGCTATAATATATAGTAGGATGTAATACTACGTGCATATGGGTATTGTGCACAAAATAGGAGGAAGAGATATGCAAAGAAAATTATTAAAAGGTTTAGTTACAATAATAATGTTAGCATTAGTAATTACAATGGTATACTCAATCGTATTTAACTCAGTTAATGGATATGATTATATGAAAAATATCAATGAAATGGCTGGTGCATCTGGTGATGATGCCGTAACTAGTCCATTTCAAAAAATAGGTGGAGCAATTATTACTGTAGCTAGAGTAGCATGTACCGGTATAGCTGTTATTATGCTAATTGTTTTAGCTATTAAATACATGTCTTCAGCACCTAGCGATAGAGCAAGTATTAAAAAATCAGCAGTACAATACGTTGTTGGTGCAATGATTATGTTCGCTGCTGCAGGTATTTTGACAATTATTCAAAAATTTGCTACTACTATCAAATAGAGGCCAAAGTTTAGGAGGATTTTATAATGCAAAAGAGAGTTGTAAAAGTTATTAGTTTATTAATTATTTCGCTTTTAGTACTAAGCATGGTTTCAGTAGTTTTTGGTGCTGGTGATTATAAACAAACTATGAGAGATTTAATTGACACAATGGATACTGAGCCAGGCGAAACAAATGCGACAAAGACAGCGACAAGTATAGTAACTAATTTAATTATTATATTCAGAATTGTTGGTGTTACAGCTGCGATTCTTATGTTATTAGTGGTTGCAATGAAATATATGACTGCAGCACCTAGTGAGAAAGCTGAGATTAAGAAAAGTGCAGTTGTATATATTGTCGGCGCAGTAATACTATTTGCTGTAACAGGTATTTTAGGAATTATTTCTAACTTATCATCAACAATTACTGCTAAATAATCTTAGGAGAAAAAGTATGAAGAAGAAAAAAATTATAATTTCATTGTTTACAATGGTATTAATGCTTATAATGGTTTTATCAACGATGACACCAATATATGCAGCTGTTATAGGAAATAGTTTGAAGGATCCTAGCGCATTTGATCAAGATGCAACTCCTGATGAAGTAAAAACATTGATTAAGAAGTCATCTAATAATTATGTAGCTGTTATGAGAATCATTGGTGTTAGTGCATCATTAACAATTCTAGCAGTTATTGCTGCAAGATTTATGCTTGCTGCGCCAGGCGAGAAAGCTGAAATTAAAAAACAATCAGTTGCTTTTGTAATTGGTGCTGTCTTGTTATTTGCTGCAACAAACTTTATAAGTATTGTTGTTAGTTTAGCTAATACAATCGGTCCAAGTAAGCCATAAGGAGATTAAAATTATGAAAATAAATAAAAAATTGTTGATTCGAATAATGGTATTATTGATATGCCTTTTATGTGTATTATCAACACTAGTATTTGGTGCTGATGGATTTGTCAAAAAAACATATACTGGTACCATTGATGGTGGTGCTACCAAAGCTGGAGAAGCTATAATAAAGATTATAAGTTCTATTTTAGGTGTAGTAAGAACTATTGGTGCTACAGTAGCCCTTGTAATTTTTATGTGGATAGCAATTAAGTATATTTTAGCTTCAGCTGGCGAAAAAGCAGATCTAAAAAAATACTTAACATCATATGTAATTGGTGGTTTGATACTATTTGGTGCTTCTGGTATTTTGTCAATAATAAAAACAGTATTAGATTCATCATTTACCTAGAAGGAGGAGCGGTATGAGTAAGAAAATTATTATCAAGACAATGATTACACTATATGTGATTATTGTTTGTATGTGTACAATGTGTTATGCAGCAGATGGTGGAATAAGTAAATTGGTTGGTAGTATGAAGAAAACTTCTACCCCTGAAGGATTAGATGATAGCTTTGGAACTGTAAAGATTGTTAATACAGCAATTGGTTTATTACAAATTGCAGGTTCTGGTATAGCATTACTAGTAATCACAATTATGGGTATTAAATATATACTTGCTGCTCCAGGAGAGAAAGCGGATATAAAGAAAATGGCAACACCTATTGTAATTGGTTGCGTTTTAGTATTTGGTGCTGTTAACTTAGCAGCAATTATTGAATCATTCACAGGAAACGTATTAAATTAAATTATTAAATAAATAAAAAAGAAGGCATACTTTTATTAGTGTGCTTTTTTTTTATAAAAATGCTTATATTACATTTATGTTAAAAAACTAAATTTATGGTTAAAATTATTGAAAATAAAAATAATTATCCATATAATATTTATAATAGTGTAAATAGGCGCATTAGATTTTTTTGGAGGTAGAAAACTATGAAAATTAGTAAAAAGTATGTAAAAATTATTTGTATGCTTGTAATGATGATTTGCGTAATGTCATCAGTTTATCCTGTTAAAGTCGCTGCTACATCAGGAGGATCTCTTTTGCATGATATGGAAGATCAAACCAAAGCTTTTGTTAATCAAGGAGAAAAACAAGTAAAAGGAAATATTAACTATGACAATGTTGTAAAAGATTTCGTAGGCTTAGGACAAATATTAACATTCATTGGTGGTGGTATAGTTGTTGCTGTGGTTATCTATATGGGTATTAAATACTTAACAGCTGGACCAGAAGCACAAGCAAAACTAAAGACACAATTAATTGGTGTTGTAGTTTCTGCAATGGTAATATTTGGTGCTTACTTCATTTGGAGTACAGTAGTTAATGTTGCTTCAACATTTTAATTAGGAGGTAAAGATGGGAACTTATTATATACCTCGTAATTATAGAGGTGAGTCAAGAATTTTATATATATTTACAGTTAAATCATTGATTACAACAGCTGTAGGTGCAATGTTAGGATTTATATTTTTTGCTATTTTCAAATCAATAAATATGACGCCAATAGGAATTGGCGTCATGGCGGTATTTGCCTTTATGGGATTTGCAGTAGGTGCTTTAAAGATACCAACAATTGTTGCATTTCCTATAACTAAAAAAATTGGTGGAGAACCAATAGGCGAAATAATACTTAGATTTTTTAAATGGAGACAAAGTAGAAAAATGTATACATACTCAAAAGAAGAAAAGGTAAATAAGGAGGAAAGTACAAATGAATAATGATATGATACCATTATTGCAAGCTAGTATATACATTATAATCGCTATAATGGTTGGCTTGATAGGATTATACTTTTATTTAATGAGACCAAAGAAGAAAAAACCAGTAAAAGAAGCTGATATAGTTGAAGAAACACAAGAAAACACAAAAACAACAGCTGAACAAGAATTTGGTAAATTCACTGGTAAATTAACGAGAGAATCAATTTTTGAATTCATGGAATTTGATGAGATAGTTGATAACATGATTGTAAGAAAAAATGGTACACAATATGTAATGATTTTACAATGTAATGGTGTTAACTACGACCTAATGAGTGAACAGGAGAAAATATCTGTAGAAGAAGGTTTCGTTCAATTCTTAAATACCTTAAGATTTCCAATCCAATTATATGTTCAAAGTAGAACTTTAAATTTAAGAGATATCATAGATGAGTATAAATCAAGGGTTGATAATTTAACAAACGAGATTGAAAAAATCGACGCTAAGATTTCTCAAGCAAAATCTCAAGGAAATAAAGCATTAAGAGAAAAGTTAGAGTTTGAGAAGAGAAGAAAAGTCAACATTCTTGAATATGGTATCTCTATTACTGATTATGTTGAGAAATTAAGTTCAAATAAAAACGTATTACAACAAAAAACATATGTTGTTGTAACTTATTATTCTGCTGAAATCGGTGGTGGTCTTGATAAATATTCTAAAGAAGAGATTTATAACATGTGCTTCTCAGAACTATATACAAGATGCCAAAACATAGCAAGTGCTCTTGCAACATCACAGATTACATCAGAAATATTAGATTCTGAACAATTAGCTGAATTATTATATGTAGCATACAATAGAGATGAGGCTGAATTCTTACAATTAAGCAAAGCATTAGAATCACAATACGATGCATTATATAGTACAGGTAAAGACGTACTTCAAAAGAAACAAGAAAAGATTGATCAAGAAATTAACATTGCTGCAATTGATATGGCAACAGACAGCATTCTAAAAGCTGATAGACAAAAACAAATAGAAGAATTAGAAGTAGCAATTAGTAAAGAAGAAAAGATCAAACAAAAAGCATCTGAAATACTTGATAGCTATCAAAATCAATTAGATCCTAGAGTATTCCAATTAGCTAAAGAAGAAGTAGAGAATTCTACAAAACAAGAAGTACCTCTTGTAGAGCAAGCTAAGCTAAATGCTCCAAAGAAGAAAATTGTTAAGAAGAAAAGCATAGGGAACTAAAGAAGAAGGGAGATAAAAGATGTTTGGTGGTAAAAAAGAAGTTGCTTCTAGTGAAATTGAGCAAGTAAAAAAAGAGGAAGTAAGCGTTTTTAAGAAAAACGAGAAAAATTTAAAGCAATTAATTGCACCAGGTGGAATTGATGCAAGTTATACTAACCATCTAGAGATTTCATCTACAAGAACTAGATATGCAAGAAGTATGATTGTTGCAAATCTACCTAGAATGTGTACATTCCCAGAATTCTTAAGAGGTATGTATACATTTGGAGATATAAACGTATCTGTTTTCATAAACCCTGTTAGTGAAGCTTCATCACAACAAGACTTGAACAGAACAATTAACGAACTAGAATCTGAAAGAATTGTTGCCTTGGATAGAGGTGATATAAATAGAGAGAGAGTTATAGCACAGAAGAGAGAAGAAGCTGAGGAACTTCGTGATGCTATAGCTGCTGGTTTCAACAAATTATTCGATTCTTCAATAGTTGCTACTATATTCGCATATAGTATGGAAGAATTAGATAAATATACAGAGTTATTAGCAAGTGAGATGTCTAAAAACTTAATCGATATAAAACCTGCGTGGGCATTACAAGATCAAGCTTTTAGAAGTAACTTACCATATTGCGATAACAAGTTATCAAAATCACATACTTTTGATAGAAGAGCGATGAGTACAGTATTCCCATTCTTCATTTCAGAAGTTGGACACGAAAATGGTATTCCTTTAGGTTTCAATAAACAAACAGGATTACCTATCCTTTTTGATAATTTTAGCTCTAAACTAACAAATTATAACATGGTTATATTTGGTAAATCTGGTGCTGGTAAATCAGTTACAATCAAAACAATTACAGCTCGTTCTGCAATATTGATGGGAATTGATAGTTTGGCACTTGATGCTGAAGGTGAGTACGGAATAGTTGCTGAAGCCCTTGGTGGTGTAAACGTAACATTAAGCCCTAACTCAAAAACAGTTATTAACTTATTCGATATCGAGCCTGAAACTGTAAAAGACGAAATAACAGGTAAAGAGAGAACAGTTTTAAGTGTTGAGAATAAGGTTGAGGACGTTACAAATGGTCTTCTTACAATGGCTAGAGGTAGTACAAGAAGCCAGGAAGTTAACGAGCTTACAAAACAAATTATTTCTGAGGCTGTTGCAGAAGAGTATGCAGCTTTAGGTATCACAAATAATATTGAAAGTTTATATACAAGAGATGAGAATGGAGGACCAGTTGATATTTCACAAAACTACTTAGGTAGAACAAAGAAAGAAATGCCAACAATTGGATCTTGGTTCAAGAGAATTCAGAGAAAAGCTGAAGAAAATGAAAACCCTGACTATCGTTTCCACTACAGTTACTTAGTAAAGGTTATGAAACAATACGTTAGAGAGTATCAAGGACAAATGGCTTACTTTGATGGACAATCAACATTCGAGCTTTTAGATGGTGTACCATTTATCAACATAGATATTTCACAACTTGAGGAAAGATTTGCTAGACCTTTGGCTCAACAAATTATGCTTTCTTGGGTTTGGGAGAAATATGTTAAGAAAAACAGTGAAGATAAGACAAAAGCTGCTAAGAAGAGAGTTCTTGTCGACGAGGCATGGATGTTACTTCCATATCCAGAGGCTGTTGATTTCTTAAATACAATGGCTAGACGTGCTAGAAAGAGAAACGTATCACTTGCCGTTATTTCACAGAAATTCCAAGATTTCTATGAAAAGCAAGAGGTACAAGCCGTTCTAACATCTTCTGAAACAAAATTATTCTTAGCACAAGATAAATCAGAGATTCAATACTTAAAAGAAGTATTCAAGTTAAGTGAAGGTGAATCTGGATTCTTAATCACATGTAATAGAGGTGAAGGATTACTTAAAGTTGGTGGAGATTCAGCAATTTTAGCAATTCAACCTACAAAGAAAGAGTTCGAATTCGTTGAGACAAACTTAACAAAACAAGCAGCATTAGAGAAAGCAAGAAGAGAGGCTCAAGCTCAAGCAGAAGCTCAAAAGAATAAATAATATTTGAGGAAATCGGATGAAAAAATTATTAAGTTGTTTTTTAGTATGTTTGATACTATTTAATTTCATATTCTGCAATTATGGTTTTGCTAGACCAAATCCAGATGGCCTTGAGAGTTCAACAAGTCCATACAGAAATAGAGGTGAGGAGAGTCAAAACTCAGTTCACGACTTAGTTTATTCTGGTACTGCTCCACTTGTACAAGATTCAGCAACTACACAAACAATGAACTTTGCGAATTTTGGAGCATCTATAGTTGGATTTATAACAGGTATCATCGCAAGACTATTAAATGTATTTATAGCATTGCAGATAGACTTAATTATAGGAGATTTAACATATTCAAGTGAAACGGGAAGTTCAGGAACCTTTTTCTGGTTTACTATAGATAGATGCGTATTTAATAGGATTCCACTATTTAATATAAACTTCTTTAATACAGAAGATACATATACTGTAGGAGATATTACAGTAAATGCTAACAAATCAAATTTAGAGATTAAAAAAGGTATTTCTGGAGTATATTACTTATGTAGAATTATTTCACTTGCTTTAGGTTTATTAGTTCTTATTTATATAGGAATTAGAATGGCAATTTCTACAGTTGCTTCTGATCAAGCTAAATATAAGAAAATGCTTATAAGCTGGATTGAAAGTATACTGATTATATTTTTGATGCCTTATATTATGAGTTTCATCATAAGAATAGGCGAACTTATAACTAATACATTCTATAGTATAAGAGTATCTTTTATGGAAAAGAGTCCACAAGACAATCCATTTGAATATACAGTTAGAAATATGGTTTTAAACCCATTGTTTCAAACATCTGGACTAATGCTTACATTTTATTCAATTCTTTATTGGGTATTATTGTTTACAGAAGTAAAATTCTTCTGGGCATATACAAAGAGGCTATTAATGGTTGGTTTCTTAATAATGATTTCTCCATTAATAACAATAACATATTCAATTGATAAAGCTGGAGATGGTAAAGCACAAGCTTTCTCAACATGGATGAAGGAATTTATTTTAAACGTTCTTATCCAGCCACTGCATGCACTAATTTATTTAGTATTTATACTTACAGCAAATAATATTTGCGAAAGAGCACCGCTTGTTGCTATTGCGTTATTATTTGCTATGAGTAATGCTGAAAGAATGGTTAAGACAATATTTGATGTTAAAGATGGTGCATCAATTAAAGGTATGGATAAGATGTTTAAGAAAGGAAAATAATAGATGACTACAGATAGAAGACAGATGATAATAATAATTGCAGGTATAGTACTTATACTTATACTTGCTATATTAACTACATTATTAGGTAATGCTCAACAAGGTAGTACTAGTGTAGAAGAAAACACTGTACAAGAAGCATATATTGATGAAAATGTAGTACTTCCACCTGAAGTATCAGTATCTGAAGTAACAAAGATATTTTTAGATAGGGGAGTTTCTGTCGTAAGTAGTACAGATTATACATTTAACGTAATTTTCCCACGTGATTTATTTGATGAAGAAGGAAATAGTGAGGAGGAGTTTTTCTACGAATTGGTAGATGCTCTATCTCAAGAAATAACTCATGATTTTGAGTTAATAGATAGTCAAAAAGGTGTAAGAATAAAAGTAACAATAGACCAAGAAACAGGAGCATATACAGTAGTATTTAATGACAATGAAAAATTCTATGACGTTGTTAATGGAAGTTCTTATATAGCTATAGATAAAGCAGAAATGGTTGAACCTCAAAGTATGTATGAGCAATCAGCCTTAGTTGCTGTGCTTGATATGAATGATTACTACTTTAAATATGTAGAGGAATATTTGGAGGGAGAATCAAAACAATTAGATGATGGATATCTTTATTATCCAGATGAAGGATTAAAATTTTTAATCCAACCAAATAAAGCGGTAATGAACGTTGTATTTGATGATACATATGAAGGTTTAATCATTGATGATGTGGATATACATACATCATTACTTGCTATTTCAGAAAAATATAAAGACTTCTTTGCTGGAGGAGTAAATTCAGGATTTCTAGCATATAGAAATGCTAGAATGTATCTATTCTTCTATCCAGGAGAAGTATCATATTATTCATATTCAACAGATTCAAGTAAAAAAATAGACCAATTAATAGAACAATATGTTTCTTCAAAAGAATTAGGTCAATTTGTTAGTGGAATGAAGAGAATAATGTGTTACACAGAGTTTGAATATAATGAAGAAGAAGGAAGATTCAAAGCTTCTTATCCAACAAGAGGAATTAATATTGATATAAGAAATAATGATTCATTAGGAATATCAATCTACAATAACTATTTAGCAGGAGATAAAGTAAAACAACTTGTTAAAGACGGAAAAATTACATTTGTAGATCAAGATTCTGTATATTTATATGAAAAAGATAGAATAAATAAGTAAAGTACTAAAGATCAAAGGGGAAATACATGGATAAAATGAATTTTAATGACCATAAGAAAGAAAACTATATGAAAACCATTATAGTTTTGTTTGTTATGGTCATTTTGTTAATGCTATTAGCGCATTTGCTTTCAATGTTACATAGTGCACAAACAATAGATATAGATATGCCTGTAGAGGAAATGACCGAATTAAGACAGGTAATAGAATATCATGGTTCAAGGTACATCAAAGAAGAATATAGCCCTGAAGTTGGCTTCTCAGTTGATGTATACCTTGTATTTAAAGTAAAACCATATGAAGATGATGACACAAGCAACGAAGAATACTATACATCTTTAATTAATGATTGTGCAAGAGTATTAAGCTATAGAAGTTTTATTATGTATGATGAAGAAAACCAATTAACAGTTAAAGTAAAATGTCAAAATAACGCTGTTAAAACAATCACAATTAATGATATTGATGACTATTTTATATATATGGATTCAGAAATTAGTATGCGTAAGTGGGAAGAAATCCCTACAAAAAGATTATTTACAAGCAGTCCACTATTACAGTCAGTA
>OCVV011361187.1_pt1 | contig 23795 bp, 17 predicted proteins | sample 1539721 | NCBI WGS metagenome assembly OCVV01 (sample SAMN02144230, study PRJEB22623) | gut metagenome | biome: sheep rumen | host: Ovis aries | place: New Zealand
GCCGAGAACTACGGCATGCTACGCAAGAAGATGATGGAGAAACCTGATGGAGCCAACCTCAAGGATGAGTCGGCCCTCTTCGACGAATATCGTCCAGGCATTCGTCAGCATATCAACTCCCGCTCGCAAGGTTCCTACAAGCTGAACGTCAGCAAGAAGCACATCAGCATCGACTTCTATGGCGGCGACTCGGAAGAGGTCTCACACAGGTTTGTAATAAGGGAGTAAAGCCCTTCTACTGCCTGGAAATTATAGTTACTTGCCGAAATTGCGCGATGCAAAGGGCAGAGCCATGCGAAGGGCTTGATGCCAGTATTCCCAGTTGTGGACACCATTGCGGATGCGTAGCTCGTCGTGAATCCGTGCCCTACGCATCAGTTGGTGCAAGCGGACACTTTGGTCGAAGAGGAAGTCATCGTCGCCACAGTCGAAGAACCACTTGACGGTGCGCAACTTCGCCTTGGTCGCATCGTCGGCCTGCTCCACGAAACGAAGCGCGCTATGCTCCTTCACAGCCTCGGTCACGTAGTAACGCTTGTCCTTCTGGTCGCCAGGACCGACATTGTTGCTCTCGTTGTCGAGCCAAGCACTCATGGCATAGCATGACGAGAACATGTCGGGATGCCGCTGGCAATAAACGGTACTGCCGCCACCACCCATCGAAAGTCCCATCACGGCACGATGCTCCTTGTCGCCCACGACACGATACTTCGCCTCGACCGTCGGCAGGAACTCCTGGAAGAAGAAGTCCTCGTACGACCAGCCTGGCATGTTGAAGTAGCCGTTCCAAGTGTTATGTGTATCGGGTCCGCCGGCATTCGGCATAACGATGACGACAGGCACACACTCGCCCGTGCCGATAAGTTCGTCGACGACTGTCTGCATCTGCCCTTTGTCGCGCCAAGCACGATAATCGTCGCTGAAGCCATGAAGCAGATAGATGACAGGATAGCGTTGGCTCTCGTTTCTGTCGAATCCATCGGGCAAATAGACATTGCAGGGCACATCTGCAGAGAGGATTTTACTCTTCACAGTATCCGTCACGATTCGGCCAGCCATCGTAGGCAGGCAAAGCAACAGCAAAAAGGCTGCCAGAACTTGTTTTTTCATACTATTCTATGTTGTTTGATAGGTTTTCTCCGTTGCAAAGATACGACTTTTATCAATAAGAAGCAACTCACACGTAGGAAAGTTTGCAAACATCACGTGTGAAGTTACCAATCGTCACACTAGTCATTTGCAATCGTCACGTTAGTCGTTTGCATTTATCACTGCCTGCGTTTGCGAAGCCTCCACGAAGGCTCGGATTTCGCTCAGCATCTCCTCGGCTTTTTCACGACCCATCGCATAAATCCGTTGCATCTTTCGCTCGTCCTGTTCAGTACGGCCGATGGGAAGCGTGTCTTGAGGATAGATGAGGAGGATATTGCCCCGTCGTTCCTGCTCTTCGAGGTAAGCCAGTTCTTCGTTGTACATCAAATGCCGACGAGACATTGCCTGGACGATGGCAGGATAGCGCGAGGAGAAGAGGTGAAACAGGGGCATCAGCTTTGTCCGCTTCTTATAAAAGCCTTTGGGTTGCGTCAGGATGACCAGATTCCGTTCGAAACCCTGCCCCTGAAAATAACGGAGAGGAATCGAGTCGCTGATGCCGCCGTCGAGCAGGAGTTTCCCATCTATATTGACAGGCTTCGAAACGAGTGGCATAGAGGCTGACGCACGTATCCATTCGAGCCCATCATCGTCCATAAAATCGATACGATGATAGACTGGCTCGCCCGTCAGGACATCTGTACAAACCACATGAAACTCGGCTGGGTCGGCGTTGTAGGCATCGAAATCGAAGACATCAAGCTCCTTCGGTAACGTATGATAACTGAACTCTGCAGCCACGAGATTGCCCGTCTTCAATAGGCTCCGCAACCCCATGTATCGGGGATCGTCTTTGAACCGGATATTATAGCGAAGGACGCGACCTATTTGATGCGATTTGTAGTTGCAACCAAACGAGGCACCAGCCGAAACGCCCACAATGCCATCGAAACGGATGCCATACTCCATCATCACATCCATCACGCCAGCCGTGAACAAACCGCGCATTCCACCACCTTCTAAAACCAGTCCTTTCTTCATCGCTCGGCAAAGTTACGAAAAAACTATGGACTATGAACTATGAACTATGAACTTTTTTCCGTACCTTTGCAGCCGATATGAAAAACTTTAACGAATTGGGGCTTGCCGAACCGCTCTTGCAAGCCATCGAAGAGTTGGGATATGAGCACCCGATGCCTGTGCAGGAGGAAGTCATTCCATACCTGCTGAACAATGATACAGACCTTGTTGCTCTGGCACAGACCGGCACAGGAAAGACGGCGGCTTATGGGCTTCCGCTGCTCCAACAGTTAGTCCATTCCGACGGACCGACAGTAGTTATACTTAGCCCGACACGCGAACTCTGTCTGCAGATTGCCGACGACTTGGAGGGCTTCAGCAAATATCTGCCTGAGACGGAAATCGTGGCTGTCTATGGCGGCACAAACATCGAGCCGCAGATACGTGCTCTGCAACATGGCGTGGACATCATCGTGGCAACACCTGGCCGACTGATGGACCTGATGAACCGTGGTGTAGCAAACCTCTCGAAGGTGCAACACGTTGTGCTCGACGAGGCAGACGAGATGCTGTCGATGGGCTTCCAGGAAGAGCTGGACAGCATCCTCGCAGGCATTCCCAGCCAGCATCGCACCCTGCTCTTCAGCGCCACAATGAGTCAGGAGATAGAACGCATCGCACAAAACTACCTGACCGATGCCAAACAGATTCAAGTGGGCAGTCGCAACGAAGGCGCCGAGAACGTCAACCACATATATTATATGGTACACGCGCGCGACAAGTATCTCGCCTTGAAGCGCGTCGTCGATTACTATCCCCGCATCTATGCCATCATCTTCTGTCGTACACGACTCGAGACACAAGAGGTGGCAGACAACCTGATTCGCGACGGCTACAACGCCGATGCCTTGCACGGCGAATTGTCTCAGCAGCAGCGTGAACTCACGATGCAGAAGTTCCGTCGGCATCGCATCCAACTGCTTGTGGCAACAGATGTGGCAGCCAGAGGTCTTGATGTGGACGACCTGACACATGTCATCAATTACGGCATGCCCGACGATGTGGAGTACTACACGCATCGCTCTGGCAGAACAGGTCGCGCAGGCAAGAAAGGCACGAGTATCTGCATCATTGGCATGCGCGAGAAGAGCAAGATAAAGCATATAGAGAAAGAGATACAGAAGACGTTCGAGCAAGGCACTTTGCCCGAGCCGCGCGACATCTGCACCAAACAACTCTATCACGTCATCGACGACATCGAGCGCATCGAAGTCGATGAGGAAGAGATAGCGCCCTTCATGGAAGAAGTGCAGAAGCGTTGGGAATGGCTCGACAAGACTGACCTCATCAAGCGTGTGCTCTCCCGAGAGTTCGGTCGTTTCCTGCAATACTATGCAGTAGAGGCTCCCCTTTCATCTCCCCAAGAAGGGGAGAAATCATCCCGCTCAAGAGACAAGAGAGGTGCTGCCAAGCGGACAGCCGAGGAAGGCTATGTGCGTCTCTTCCTCAATGTTGGCAAGATAGACGGCATGTATGCCAGGGAAATCATCGGCCTCATCAACAAGAATGTGCAAGGCGACAAGGTGGCTGTGGGACGCATCGACCTGATGAAGAACTTTTCGTTCATCGAGGTGAAGCAGGACGACCTAAACCGAGTCATGAAGGGATTGAAGCATGGCGTGACAGTAAAGGGCAGAAGTGTGGTCTGCGACATAGCAACGGATGAACCTCAGCAGAAGGATAATAAGCCCATTCGCAAGGAAAAGCCTGCCAGCAAGCCTCACCAAGAGAAACTGGGCAAGCCGTCTCGCGAAGAGCGTGGCTACACGGCTCCTCGAGGCAAGAAGTATTATAAGAAAGAGGATTGGATGAAGTTCCTCAACCCAGATAAACCCAAGAAAAACGAACTGAAAGGCGAAGTTCCCGACTTTAGCGAAGAAGGTTGGGCAAGACGCAAGCCAAAGAAGAAATAATAAACACAATGAAGAAAATATTCCTTTGCGCCATTCTGTGCGCAATCACATCCCTTTCCCGTGCCGACGAAGGCATGTGGATGCTGAATCGTATCGACGAGAAAACGGCTGCAGCCATGAAAAGCCTTGGCCTGCAACTTACGCCCGACCAACTCTACAGTACTGAACATGCAAGCCTCAAGGACTGTGTGGTCGATTTCGGAGACTTCTGCTCCGGCGTTGTGGTGAGTCAAGACGGACTTGTTTTCACGAATCATCACTGCGGATACGGCGCCATCCAGAGTCTTTCGACACCCGAAGACGACATCCTGACGAACGGCTTTGTGGCCCACAAACGCAAGATGGAACGCCCCGTCGATGGCCTGTTCGTGAAGTTCCTGCAGCGCACGGAAGAATGTACAGAACGTATCATGCTGGCACTGGATGATGTTTACAAGACTCATCCCGACGAATCGAAAGCCGAACTCAGCAAGCAATACACGGACAGCATCATGGGTGCTGTGGAGAAGGAACTACAGGAAGCCAACCCGGGACTTGAGTGCCTGGTGAAACGCTACTATAGCAGCAACGCTTTCTATGCCAGCTTCTACAAGATCTATCGCGACATCCGACTCGTCTTCACCGCAACTGAGACGCTCGGCAAGTTCGGCGGCGACACCGACAACTGGATGTGGCCCCGCCAGACCTGCGACTTTAGCGTGTTCCGCATCTATGCCGACAAGAAGGGAGAGCCTGCCGACTATAGTCCGAAGAACGTGCCTCTGCGCTGCAAGAACTATGCCCGCATCGCCACAGATGGCTTCCAGAATGGTGACTTCTGCATGACTGTTGGCTACCCGGGAAGCACCAGCCGATACCTCAGCTCATGGGGAATCGACGAACGCGTCAATGCCATCAATGTCAGCACAATACAGGTCAGAGGCAAGAAGCAAGAGGTGTGGAAGCGCTTCATGGACGCCGATCGGGCCGTCGGCATCAAGTATGCCAGCAAATGGGCCAGCAGCAGCAACTACTGGAAGAACAGCATCGGCATGAACAAAGCCATAGCCGACCTCGAAGTCATCAAGCAGAAACAGCAACTCGAGGACAAAGTCAAACAATGGTACGGCAGCCGAGCCGACCTCTCCGAACGCTTCGGCGAGATGTTCCAAATGCTTGAAGAAGCTTACGGAAAGCGTCGCGACGATGTCTTCGCTGCAGGTTTCTTCCGTGAGACCTTCATGCGAGGCATCGAACTCTATCGCGTAGCCAACATGATTAACTCGATGCCCCAAGACGCCGACAGCACCGAGGCAGCTCAAGTGCGCAGTCGCATGGAGTCCTTCTTCAAGGATTATGACGCCAAACTCGACGAGGCCACGATGATTGCTCTGCTGCGAAACTACCGCAAGCAAGTGCCCGACAAAAACTACCTGCCCGAGTGCTACAACACCATCGACAGCCTGTATGGGGGCGACGAGGCAGCCTACGCACACGATGTCTTTGCCCGAACCATCTGTTTAGACCCGTCGGCTGTGGATAAGGTGCTGGCCGACAGCACCCTGCGCGACACTGACCCCGGATTGCTTTATGCAGACGGCATCCCCACGAAGTTTCAGGAGATAAGTGGCAGCTGTCGCGATGCTTCCACCATCATCGACTATAACGAGCACCTACTGACGCAGGCACTCCTCGAGATGGACCAGGAGAATCCACACTACAGCGACGCCAACTTCACCATGCGACTCTCCTACGGCTACATCCAAGACTACACGGCTGGAGGCACGCATTACCAGTACTACACCAATGCGCAAAGCCTGCTCGACAAAGCCGCCAAGCAGGGAGAGATAGAAGACTACAAGTTGGAGGATGACATCATCAGCCTGCTCCAGAAAGGCGACTGGGGACGCTATGCCGACAAGACGACCGGCGACATGCATCTCTGCTTCCTCTCCAACAACGATATCACGGGTGGCAACTCTGGCTCGCCCATGTTCAACGGCAAAGGAGAACTATTGGGTCTGGCCTTCGACGGCAACTGGGAGGCCATGTCGGGCGACATCTCGTTCGACAGCAACCTGCAGCGCTGCATCGGAGTCGATGTCCGCTTTGTCCTCTTCGTTATAGACAAATGGGGAAAAGCCAAGAAGCTTATTAAAGAGCTAAAGCCTTAAGTCATTCACGACTCACAGCTTATCGCCGTATGCTAAGTCGCCCGCGTCGCCAAGACCCGGCACGATGTAGCTGCGCTCATTGAGGACGGGATCGATGGCAGCGCACCAAAGCTCCACTTCTTCGTACTCGCCAAAGCTCTTCTGTATGTGTGCAACGCCTTCCTCACTGGCAATGACGCTTACCAGGATGGCACGACGCGGCCTTCCGTTCTTGAGAAAAGCAACCAGCCCCAGCTCCAGGCTATAACCCTTTGCCAGCATAGGATCGACGATGATGAGCGTCTTGTCGGTCAAATCGGGCGAAGCCATATACTCCACATTCACGCCCACCTTGCTGCATTCCTTGTCCTTATAGTATCGGAAGGCACTCACGAAGCCATTCTCCGCATGGTCAAAGACATTGAGGAAGCCCTGATGGAAGGGCAGTCCGGCGCGAAAGATGGTGGCCAGCACAATGTTCTCCGAGAGGCGTTGGCACTTGCACTCGGCCAACGGCGTCTGCACCGTCGTCTCCTTATAACTGAGGCCTTTGCTTATTTCGAACGCCATCATTTCCCCGATGCGCTCCAAGTTCCGGCGGAAGCGCATGCGATCCTGCTGAATCTGTACATCCCTGAGTTCACTCACATACTGGTTGATGACGCTCGGCGTCTCGCTCATATTGACTACTTTCATGGTCGTTTAATTTAATATTGCTGCATGCAAAGATATAAAAAAGATTGAAGATTATGGACTGCAAGCCCTAGATTTTTGTGTCTAAATGCAAAGTTTGCTTTGCAAAAAAGCACGCAAAACAAAAACTTTAAACTCTAAACTCTAAACTTTCAACTTTATTTCGTACCTTTGCAGCCGTTTAAGAGACAATATAATCTAAGTATAACTATAAATTCAACATCAAAACAATGGCAACAGTTAATTTGGAACAGTACGGCATCACCGGTAGCACCGTGATTGCCCACAACCCCTCTTACGAGGAGCTCTACAAGGCTGAGATCGACCCCGCACTCACAGGTTATGAGGTAGGACAGGAGACAGAACTCGGCGCAGTAAACGTGATGACAGGCGTCTTCACAGGTCGTTCGCCCAAGGACAAGTACATCGTTGACAACGACGAGAGCCACAACAACGTATGGTGGACCTCTGAGGAGTACAAGAACGACAACCACCCCATGAGCGAAGAGGTATGGGCTAAGGTAAAAGACATTGCTATCAAGGAGCTCTGTGGTAAGAAGCTTTATGTTGTTGACGCATTCTGCGGTGCAAACGAAGCTACTCGTCTGGCTGTTCGCTTCATTGTAGAGGTTGCTTGGCAGGCTCACTTCATCAAGAACATGTTCATCCAGCCCACAGAGAAGGAGCTTGCTGAGTTCAAGCCCAACTTCGTCATCTTCAATGCCAGCAAGGCTAAGGTTGAGAACTACAAGGAACTCGGCCTGAACTCCGACACTTGCGTAGCTTTCAACACAAAGGCTCGTCAGCAAGTCATCATCAACACATGGTACGGCGGCGAGATGAAGAAGGGTATGTTCTCCATGCAGAACTACTACCTGCCCCTGCAAGGCATCGCTTCTATGCACTGCTCCGCCAACACCGATATGGAAGGTAAGAACACAGCTATCTTCTTCGGCCTCAGCGGCACAGGCAAGACAACCCTCTCTACCGACCCGAAGCGTCTCCTTATCGGTGACGACGAGCACGGCTGGGACGACGAAGGCGTCTTCAACCTCGAAGGCGGTTGCTACGCTAAGGTTATCAACCTCTCTAAGGAGAACGAACCCGACATCTATGGTGCCATTAAGCGTAACGCTCTCCTCGAGAACGTAACAGTTGACAAGGACGGCAAGATCGACTTCGCCGACAAGAGCGTCACCGAGAACACCCGCGTTAGCTATCCCATCGAGCACATCGAGAAGATTGTGAAGAAGGTCAATGGTAAGAGCGCAGGCCCAGACGCAAAGAACGTCATCTTCCTCAGCGCAGATGCATTCGGTGTACTGCCTCCCGTATCTATCCTGACTCCCGAGCAGACCAAGTACTACTTCCTCTCTGGCTTCACAGCAAAGCTTGCTGGCACAGAGCGCGGCATCACAGAGCCCACTCCCACTTTCTCAGCTTGCTTCGGTCAGGCTTTCCTCGAGCTGCATCCCACAAAGTATGCTGAGGAACTCGTCAAGAAGATGGAGAAGAGTGGTGCTAAGGCTTACCTCGTTAACACTGGTTGGAACGGTACAGGCAAGCGCATCTCAATTCCCGACACACGTGGCATCATCGACGCAATCCTTGATGGCAGCATCCTGAAGGCTGAGACGAAGAAGATTCCTTTCTTCGACTTCGAGGTGCCCACAGCACTGCCCAACGTAAATCCCGCCATTCTTGATCCTCGCGACACCTACGCAGAGGCAAGCATCTGGGAAGAGAAGGCAAAGGATCTCGCTGCCCGCTTCATTAAGAACTTCAAGAAGTACGAAGGCAACGAAGCTGGTAAGGCTCTCGTTGCTGCAGGTCCAAAGCTGTAAGGCTGCAAGACCGAAAGGCAATGAGCTCTAAAAAGAGAACTCGTCGCTGCAGGCCCTCAGTTCTAAAAACACAGCACGCCTAGTTTGCCAACTAGGCGTGCTTAAATGATAAACACAGCGTGCTTAGTTTGTTAACTAAGCACGCTGTGTTTTATATTACATTATAAATATATACGCGCGTACGCGAGGCAAGTCTTCTTACTGGAAGAACGAGAAGTTGACGCTGCCGTAGCTGCGATGCTCGACGAAGCGAGGATGCTGGGAGAAATTGTTTGTCTTCCCATGTTCCAGCACGAAGAGTCCGCCTTCCTTGAGTAGGTTGCGGCTTAAGACAATGTCGGGCAGTTCGGGGATTTGCGGCAGGGCATATGGCGGATCGGCAAAGATGAAGTCGAACTGCTCACGGCACTTTGCCAGATACTGAAAGACATCACCACGGACGGGCAGTGCTGCTGTATCCTGCAACTTGTCGAGGAACTGCTTGATTAGGCGGTGATGACGTCCGTCGAGCTCAACGCTGATGACGCGTCCGCAACCTCGACTGACAAGTTCCAACGTAATGCTGCCCGTACCAGAGAAGAGGTCGAGAGCCGTCGGCGCTTCGTCGAAGTCGATATAAGCCTGCAGGACATTGAAGAGATTCTCCTTCGCAAAGTCCGTCGTCGGACGTGCCGAGAAGCTGCGAGGCACTTCGAAATGTCTTCCTTTGTATTTACCTGTGATGATTCTCATAGCCTCTCCTATCTCCTCCCCTAAAGGAAGGGCTTCATTCTTAGTCAATATTAAGGAGATACTCCGCTAAAGTCTTCTTCAAGTCCTTCGTTGCACCTTCCAGATGAAGGGCGTCCTTCTGCGGATGCAACTCGAGGGCTTTCCAGATGCCGAGCAACAGGAAGGTCCGATCGTTGTCGTTCGAGGCATCTTGCGACGCTGCATATTGCAACTTGCCTCGGCGAAAGACGGCGATGAAGAAGCGCTGCTCGTCGAAGTGAACATAGATGTCTCGCTGCTCAACGTCTTCCGGAACAGGACGTTTCCCTTGCTGAGCGGCGAAATGTTCCAGTTGCTTGGCATCAGCGCAACACACCTTGACGTCGGGATAACACTCCTGCACGATGCGAAGGATATCGCCATCGAGGCAGAATATCATCACGGCCTCGAGCGACGAGAGTATCTGATACTGCATGTCTGCCACGCTTGCCTGCTGACTTGGGAAGCAGAGGCGATAGAACGCAAGCATGTCGCTCTTGTTGAAGTGCTCAAGGGGAACGATGGTGGCGGAGCCTTCGACGACAAGTTCCGTGCTCTGGAAACGATAGTCCATCAGGTAAGGCTTCTGCAAAGCCTGCCTCAGGACGTCGGCCGCAGCAGCCTGTTTGGAGACAGGGAAGCGGTCGGTCTGTACTACGGAGCCATCGAGGCCGTTCAGTACAGAAAAAGAAAATCCATCCGCACCTAAGCGGATGGATAGTCTATAGCTTGTGAAAGAATTACTCCCAGTTGCCAGCATTGTTGTTCCAGTTGTTGCCGGCGTCACCGATTCTCAGGCCAGGATAAGCACCCTTGGCGTCAGCCTCTTCTGCACGATTGTAGATAAGGCGCTTGCCAGCCTTGCCCATTCCTTTGAGGAAGCTGCTGTCGGGAGCATTACACTCCATAACCTGAATGATGGTACCCGAGCGAGTAGTGTTGGGACAAGCAATGATTTCGAACGTGTCGCCCTGAGAGAAGGGGATGTAACGCAAGGAGTCGGCTACGAAGCCTTCGTAATTGTAGAGCGAGTCCTGCAGCGAAACCCAGATGGTATCGCGCTTGAAACCTTGCAGACCATTAGCAGCAATCGCTGCGGCATCACCGCTGTTAACGATGGCGGCTGCCTTTGCTTCGGTCAGGCCCTTGTTCATCTGGTCCTCAGTCAGCAAGCCCTGCTTCATGACGACGGGCAGTTTGCCTTCCTTGACGAACTTGATGAGTTCCGACCAGTCTGCGCAATAGACTCCGTCGTGCTGAGCCTTGTAGGCTTCCTCTGCACTACGAATCTCCATAAGACGGGCCTTTACGACATTCTCTCTGGCTGCGACTGTTGCGTCGAAGTCCTCGGTATCCTTGATGCTGCGCCAGCAGATGAAGAGCAAACCGGCTACACAGATACCCAAAATAAGATTTATTACCTTTTTCATACGATATATGTAATTTATTTTGTATATTCGCATCGCAAAAGTAAAAATAATTATTCATATAACCACCAAAAAGGCGTTTTTTTTGTAAAAGAATGGCAATAAGTGAAGATTTAGGTGCCCTAATCAGGGAGAACTTCGACCATAAACCGACGAAAGAGCAGGAAAAAGCAATCTTTTTGCTTGCCGACTTTTTGCTTTCAAGAGAGCGTGATACGGTTTTCCTCCTGAAAGGATATGCCGGCACGGGCAAGACTTCTCTGCTGGCAGCTTTGGTGCGGACGCTCGGTATGTTGCAGCAAAGGGTCATGTTGCTTGCCCCAACCGGCCGAGCAGCCAAGGTGTTGTCGTCCTACGCGGGCGTTCCAGCATACACTATACACAGGAAGATCTACCGCCAGAAGTCTATCACGGACATGGATGTCTTTCAGAACGATGTCAACCTCAGGCAGGATACTCTGTTCATCGTGGATGAGGCGTCGATGATTGCGAATGATGCCCACGACACAACCGTCTTTGGTACTGGCCGTTTGCTCGACGATTTGATGCACTACGTCTATTCCTGCGAGGGCTGCCGACTCGTGCTGGTGGGCGATACGGCACAGCTTCCGCCGGTCGGCGAGGAAGAGAGCCCGGCCCTGAGCCGCACGATGCTCGAGGGCTATGGAATGGAAGTGACGGAGCTCCAGCTGACCCAAGTCGTGCGTCAACTCGAGGAATCCGGCATCCTTTGGAACGCCACGATGCTGCGAAGCCTCATCCAGAACGACGAGATGTTCGAGTTTCCCAAACTCAGAGGCAAGACCTTCCCCGACGTCAAAGCACTCCCCGGCGAGGAACTCATCGAGGCGCTCGAGCAGAGTTACCGCAAGTACGGAACCGACGGAACGATAGTCGTGACCCGAAGCAACAAGCGTGCTAATATATATAATAATGGTATAAGAGCCCGCATCCTCGACCACGAAGAGGAACTCTCCAGCGGCGACCTGATTATGGTGGCGAAGAACAGTTACTTTTGGACCGAGCGAGAACAGTCAGCGAACGGTGTCGCCTCGGACACGATGGCGTTCATCGCCAACGGCGACATCGCGGTGGTTCGCCGGCTTCGAAACGAGAGGTCGTTCTACGGATTCCGCTTCGCCGACGCCATCCTTGAGTTTCCCGACTACGACAACCGCGAGATGGAGGTCACCGTCCTGCTCGACACCCTGCAGAGCGAAGCGCCTGCCTTGACAAGACAACAGCAGGAAGCGCTCTTCCAGGGCGTTTGGGAGGACTATCCCGAACTGACGAACCGACGCGACAGGATGAAGAGGTTGCGCCAAGACCCCTACTACAACGCCCTGCAAATCAAGTATGCCTATGCCGTGACCTGTCATAAGGCTCAGGGCGGACAATGGGAGCACGTCTATATCGACCAAGGTTACATCACCGAGGAGATGCTCACGCCCGACTACTTCCGCTGGCTCTACACAGCCATCACCCGCGCTACCGAACAGGTCTATCTCGTCAACTGGCCCGACTCGGCACTTTCCGACGCCTAACCAGACGGGTCTCGTCACAAAAATTGACACGTCATCTTCGTTGCATATACATGTATGTGCAATTGCATGTACATGTATATGCAATTGCAAGTACATGTACGTGCAATAAACTTCCCCTGTCAAGTCGGATGCGATATCCTGCCGGAAGCGGTCATAAAATATCGTTCCTTTACAAACAAAGGCAAAAAAATCGGTCCACATGATAGGAGTTACGGATATTTTTGCTAACTTTGTACACAGAATATAGTATAAGAAAGGAAATGAATATACTCGTCACAGGAGCGAACGGACAGTTGGGCAACGAGATGCGCATCGTGGCTAAGGACTCGGCGGACCATTACATCTTCACCGACGTCACTCAGCAAGAAGGCGCAGAGACCACGTTCCTCGACATCACCGACCTCGACGCCATCCGCGCTCTGGTCAAGGAGAACGACGTCCGCGCCATCGTGAACTGTGCTGCGTGGACTAACGTCGATGCAGCCGAGGCTCCCGAGAATCGTGCGCTCGTCGAGAAGCTCAATGCAACAGCCCCCGAGAACCTGGCTCGCGCCATGAAGGAAGTGGGCGGTTGGCTCGTGCAGATATCGACCGACTACGTGTTCGGCAAGGAGCCTTACAACACGCCTTGTCGCCCCGACCAGCAGGGCACACCGACCGGCGTCTATGGCGAAACGAAGAAGATGGGAGAGGAGCGAATCCAAAAAGTATTTAATGAAAAATTAAAAATTAAAAGTGAAAAATTAATAGCAAGCGAGGCAGAAGGTTCAATGGTCAATGGTCAATGGTCAATGGTCAATGGGGGCTTCATCATCATCCGCACGGCCTGGCTCTACAGCGAATACGGCAAGAACTTCTGCAAGACGATGCTCAACCTCACGGCCACCAAGCCACAGCTCAAGGTTGTCTTCGACCAATGCGGCACTCCAACGTATGCCCTCGACCTGGCACGCGCGATACAAGTCATCCTCCAGAAGCCCGTGCAAGGCATCTACCACTTCTCGAACGAAGGTGTCTGCTCGTGGTACGACTTCACGCAGATGATTGCCCGCATCGCCGGACACAAGGACTGCGACATCCAGCCCTGCCTGTCTTCGGAATATCCAAGTCCCGTGAAGCGTCCCGCCTACTCCGTCCTCGACAAACGCAGCATCCGGGAAACCTTCGGCATCGAGGTTCCGTACTGGGTCGATTCACTGGAAAAGTGCATTAAGAACATCATTGAAAATTGAAGATTGAACATTGAACATTATTCCGACCCGAAGACTTAGGGCGCAGCCCAATGGTCAATGGTCAATGGTCAATGTTCAATAAAGAAAAACATATGGAAGTAATTAAGACCGCCATCGATGGCGTACTCATCATAGAACCACGCATCTTCAGGGATGCACGCGGGTACTTCTTCGAATCATTCTCGCAAAGGGAGTTCGAAGAGAAAGTCGGCCCCATCAACTTTGTACAAGATAACGAAAGCATGTCCTCTTATGGGGTGATGCGCGGACTGCACTTCCAGCGCCCACCCTACACGCAAAGCAAACTCGTTCGCTGCGTCAGGGGAGCCGTTCTGGACGTAGCCGTCGATATCCGCAAAGGGTCTCCGACCTACGGACAGCACGTCGCCGTCGAACTCACAGAAGAGAATCATCGTCAGTTCTTCATTTCGAAAGGCTTCGCCCATGGTTTTGCCGTACTGAGCGAGACTGCCGTCTTCCAGTACAAATGCGATGAGTTCTACCATCCCGAGGCAGACGACGGTATCGCCATAACAGACCTAAGCCTCGGCATCGACTGGCGAATCCCCATGGAGAAGGCAATCCTGAGCGAAAAAGACACTAAGCATATTAACCTGAAGGACTTTGAAAGTCCGTTCACAGACCTTATATAATTATGAAACTCAACATCGTCATAACAGGTGGAGCCGGTTTCATCGGCAGTCACGTAGTACGCCTCTTCGTCAACAAGTACCCCGAGTACAAGATCATCAACCTCGACAAGTTGACCTACGCAGGCAACCTCGCGAACCTGAAAGACGTTGAGGACAAGCCCAACTACAAGTTCGTGAAGATGGACATCTGCGACTTCGACGCCTTCTACAAACTGATGCAGGACGAGAAGATCGACGGCATCATCCACCTCGCAGCAGAGAGTCACGTGGACCGCAGCATCAAAGATCCCTTCACCTTTGCTCGCACGAATGTGATGGGAACACTCTCCCTCCTGCAAGCTGCCAAGCTCTATTGGGAAAGTCTGCCAGAGCGGTACGAAGGCAAACGCTTCTATCACATCTCGACCGACGAGGTGTACGGCGCTCTGGAGATGACCAACCCCGAAGGCATAAAACCGCCTTTCACTACGACAGCCAGCAGTTCGGAGCACCATCTGGCATACGGCAAGGACTTCTTCTACGAGACAACGAAGTACCAGCCACACAGTCCGTACTCCGCTTCGAAAGCCTCCAGCGACCACTTCGTCCGCGCTTTCCACGACACTTACGGCATGCCGACCATCGTCACCAACTGCTCCAACAACTACGGACCTTACCAGTTCCCCGAGAAACTCATCCCTCTCTTCATCAACAACATACGCCATCGCAAGCCTCTTCCCGTTTATGGTAAGGGCGAGAACGTGCGCGACTGGCTCTACGTCGAAGACCACGCTCGTGCCATCGACACCATCTTCCACAAGGGACAGATTGCCGAGACATACAACATCGGCGGCTTCAACGAGTGGAAGAACATTGATATCATCAAGACTGTCATCAATACGGTTGACCGCTTGCTTGGCCGTCCCGAAGGAGCCGACATGGACCTCATCACATACGTCACAGACAGGCTTGGTCACGACGCACGCTATGCCATCGACTCCACTAAGCTGCAGAAGGAACTTGGCTGGGAGCCGTCGCTTCAGTTCGAAGAGGGCATCGAAAAGACCGTCAAGTGGTACCTCGAGAACGAGGCTTGGATGGACAACATCACAAGCGGCGACTACGAGAAGTACTACGAGGAGATGTACAAGAATCGCTAAGCAACACAAGTGTTCATCACTTCCAGATTCAACCCCAAAGGCCTGCAGCTGCAGCTGGTGTTGTTCCTGACAACAGCTTTAGCTCTGTGTACTCCCGCGTTTGGAGGCAAGAAGGATGTCATTATCACCATCGCAGTGGCAGGTGTCTTGCTTGCCATTGCCGCCTGCATTTGGGCTTTCCTGTTGAAGACAATCACAGTCATGGATCAGGAATTGGAAGTGAAGCATACCTGTCTGCCCTTCCTGAAGCGTTACTATCGGCTGGCAGAATTTGACTCCTTTATTATAGAAGAAGACGGAATATACGAGACGTTCTTCCTGCTCATCCAAGGGAAGCGGGCCGTCAAGCTGTCGTCAAAAATCTACAAGAACTATGCGGAGCTGAAGGAAGCGCTTTCGGTGGTCGGCCTTAAGGAATGGGGAACGGATGCCAATCGCGCAGTCGATTCTGTGTTTGCCAAAAGCCATCTCGCCGCCACCTTCGTGCTGTTCCTCTTAGTCCTCCTCTTTGTTGCAATTCCCATTATTGAGTATGTCGAAGACGGACAAGTGACGAAGAAGTCTTATCTCCTTGTTTTGACAGGCGGACTGATGTTCGTCTCCTTCTTCCTCTACGCGCTCTCCTGCTGCAAACGGCTCACCGTCTGGCGCGGACATCTGGAAGTAAGGAGCCTGCTGACCCCATGGAAGGTGGACTACTACTCACTCGACGACTTCGACTTCGCCTTGGAGGTCGTCACCCCATCGCACTTTGAGGAGGATAAGTCGCTGTGGCTTGTCCGCGACAACAAACTGGCTCTCAGCATTCCAAAGAACGTCTATGCAAACTACGACGTGTTGGAACATGCCATCGGCATCGTGCCGTCCGATACAATTAAGATGAGCTACTTCAAGAAGCTCAAATATCATTTAGGTAACACAATTGATTTCTGAGGAAGACATCAAAAGTAATACCCAAAAAGAAGGAAGCACCCAAACGATTTGACTTGAGTGCTTCCTTTTTTATGTTATGCTTTTATGCCGTGAGAAGCTCAATTAGTTTCTCTACGGCGGCGTGGAGGCCGTCGGGGTTCTTGCCGCCGGCTGTGGCGAAGTGAGGCTGGCCGCCGCCACCGCCTTGCATCAGTTGAGCAGCCTCGCGAATGTTCTTGCCGACATTCACACCTGCTGCGACGGCACTATCCGAAGCAGCCGCCGTGAGTAAAGGCTTGCCACCAGCAACGGAACCAATCACTACGATACTGTTCTCCACCTCTGCCCGGAGTTGGAAGGCAATGTCCTTAACGAACTCCGGACCAAGTGGTGTGATAGCCTTCAAGACCTTGAAGCCGTTCACCTCCGTCTGCTTGGAGAGTATCTCTTTCTTGAGTTCGGCAGCCCTTTCGTGCATGATGTCTTCCACTTGCTTCTTAAGGTCGGCATTATCGCTGATGGCCTTCTGGATAGTTCCAACCAAGTCGGGAGCGTTATTGAAGAGCCCTCGCAGACCCGTTATCATGTCCTGCAACTTGTCCATCTGCTCTTCGACTGCCTTACCTGTTATTGCTTCGATACGACGCACACCTGCAGCCACACTGCTTTCCGACACGATGCGAACCATACCGATGCAGCCTGTACTGCTTGCATGACAACCGCCGCAGAACTCGACACTTGTGCCGAACTGGATGACACGAACCTTGTCGCCGTACTTCTCACCAAAGAGAGCGATGGCACCAAGCTTCTTCGCCTCCTCGATTGGAGTGTCGCGATATTCCTGCAGAGGCAGGTTCTGACGGATTCTTTCATTGACGAGATGCTCAACCTCGCGCAGTTGTTCGGGCGTAACCTTCTCGAAGTGTGAGAAGTCGAAGCGCAGGTAATCGGGCGTTACGAGTGAGCCCTTCTGCTCTACATGGTCGCCAAGAACCTCTTTGAGGGCTTGGTCGAGGAGGTGCGTACAAGTGTGATTGGCCTCGATAGCACGGCGACGCTCCACATCCACGCAAGCCATGAACTCGGCTTCAGGATTGCTTGGGATGCGCTCCAGCAAGTGAACACTCACGCCATTCTCTTTCTTGGTGTCAATCACCTTGATGGTCTCCTGCTCGTTACAGATGACGCCTGAGTCGCCAACCTCGCCACCCATCTCTCCGTAGAAAGGAGTCTGGTCGAAGATTGCCTCGTAAACGACGCCTTTCTTCTGCTTCACCTCGCGATACTTGACGATGTGGCAAGTGTATTCCGTGTAGTCGTAACCGACGAATTGCTGCTCCAACTGGTCATTGATGACGACCCAATCGCCAGCCTCAACCTGGGCGGCATTGCGAGCACGCTCTTTCTGCTTCTGCATCTCAACGTTGAAGCCAGCCTCATCGACCGTTAGACCATTCTCGCGACAGATAAGTTCGGTGAGGTCCAAGGGGAAGCCATAGGTATCGAAGAGCGTGAAGGCTTTCTCGCCGGCAATCTCTGTCTTGCCTGCTGCCTTAGCCTCCTTCATCACACCATCCAGCAGTTTGATGCCTGTTTCGAGTGTGCGGAGGAAGCTTTCCTCCTCTTCCTTCATCACTTTCGTAATGAGTTCCTTCTGACCTTCAAGTTCCGGATAGGTTGCTCCCATCTCCTGAATCAGGACGGGCAGCAGGCGATAGATGAAGGCCTGCTTCTGTCCGAGGAAAGTATAGGCGTAGCGTACGGCACGACGCAGGATGCGACGGATGACGTAGCCGGCTTTTGCGTTGCCAGGAAGCTGACCGTCTGCGATGGAGAATGCAATGGTGCGAAGGTGGTCGGCCACTACTCTCATAGCCACATCGATGTCCTCCTTCTCGCCATAACGGAAGCCGCTGAGGTCGCCGATGGCTTTGATGATGGGCTGGAAGACGTCGGTATCGTAGTTGGACTGCTTGCCCTGAATGGCGCGTACCAAGCGTTCGAAGCCCATGCCGGTGTCAATAACGTTCATTCCAAGCGGTTCAAGATGACCGTCGGCCTTGCGCTCGTACTGCATGAAGACGATGTTCCAGATCTCGATAACCTGCGGATCGTCCTTGTTGACGAGTTCGCGGCCAGGCACTTTGGCCTTTTCCTCAGCCGAACGACTATCGAGATGTATCTCGGAGCAAGGTCCGCAAGGACCTGTGTCGCCCATCTCCCAGAAGTTATCATGCTTGTTGCCGTTGATGATGTGGTCGGCGGGAACGTGCTTCAGCCAGTAGCCTGCGGCCTCGTCGTCGCGAGCGAGTCCCTCCTCGGGGCTGCCTTCGAAGACGGTGACATAGAGGTCCTTGGGGTCGAGCTTCAGGACGTCGACGAGGTATTCCCACGCCATGTCAATGGCGCCCTCCTTAAAGTAGTCGCCGAAGGACCAGTTGCCGAGCATCTCGAACATGGTGTGGTGATAGGTATCATGCCCGACTTCTTCCAGATCATTATGCTTTCCGCTGACACGCAGACACTTTTGGCTGTCCGCACGTCGGCGGGGTTCCGGGTCGCGAGTGCCAAGGATGATGTCCTTCCACTGGTTCATGCCGGCGTTGGTGAACATGAGCGTTGGGTCATCTTTCACTACCATCGGGGCAGACGGAACAATCTTATGACCCTTCGACTCGAAGTACTTAAGGAACGAGTCGCGTATCTCATTTGCTGTCATAGTTCTATAATTCATAATTCACAATTCATAATTCATAAACATTCAATACGCATGAAAATGCGTGCAAATGTACGAAATATTTATGAATTATGTGCTATGATTTGTAATTTAAGAATTATTTTTTGTATTTTTGCAACAGAATTATGCATTATGAATTATAAATTATGAATTGATTTAGTATGGCATACAATCCGAACAAAGACCTCAAGAAATTCTACGGCATAGCAGAAGTGGCCGAACAATTCAACGTGGCTGAGTCGTTGTTGCGCTTTTGGGAGAAAGAGTTCCCCAACATCAAGCCCCGCAAGAGCGGCAGAGGCGTGCGTATGTACACAAAAGAGGACATCGAGGAGGTGCGCCTCGTCTATAACCTGCTCAAGGTGCGCGGCATGAAGATTGCGGCTGCGAAGCAAGTCCTGAGCAAGAACAAGAAGGCAGCAAACGACACTTCCGAAATCATCAACCGTCTGCAATCCATCAAGACAGAGTTGCTGGAAATCAGCCGCGAACTGAAGGAGCTCTAGACGCCCCCAGTTAAGTTGCCAAAGATAGCGTGTTAAGTTTGCAAAGATGGCACGTTAAGTTTGTGAAGATGGCACGTTAAGTTTGTGAAGATGGCACGTTAAGTTTGCAAGGATGGCGTAGGGCGTTTGACAACCATGCTGCACACGTCTTAAACAATAAAAAGCGAAGCCTTTCGACTTCGCTTTTCTTGTGGACGCTGAGGGATTCGTTCCGACTTGCCGCCTGAGTGTAACGAAGAACCCCCGACCCTCTTATACGAAACAAGGAGCAGGACTTTCAAGTCTTACTCCTTATTCTTTGTGGGCGCTGAGGGATTCGAACCCCCGACCCTCTGCTTGTAAGGCAGACGCTCTGAACCAGCTGAGCTAAGCGCCCAAATGAGGTCTCCTCATCAAAATTGCGGTGCAAAGGTACGACAATCCCGCGACACATGCAAGTTTTTCGCCAAAAAAGTTTAATAGAAAAGCACGAAGAGTTAATAAAAGCAGAATTTCTAAACTATAAACTCTAAACTCTAAACTTTTTTTCGTACCTTTGCACGGAATTTACATACCTTATATATATAAGTACACGAAATGAAGCATTTCAGACTAGTTGACAACCTGATGGGGTGGCTCACTTTCGCCATCGCTGCCTACGTCTATTGCAGCACGGTGGAACCTACCGCAAGCTTCTGGGACTGCCCCGAGTTCATAACAACTGCTTACAAGCTTGAAGTCGGTCACCCACCTGGGGCACCTTTCTTCATGCTCACAGCCAACCTGTTCACCCAATTCGTGAGCGACCCCACGAAAGTCGCGCTGATGGTCAATATGATGAGTGCCCTCTTCAGCGCCGCTTGCATCATGTTTCTCTTCTGGAGCATCAGTCATCTGGTTCGCAAGCTGGTTGGGGAGAACGGAAGGGTGCAGAATCTGGCTCAACTCATCACGGTCGAGGCAAGCGCCCTGACCGGAGCCCTCGTCTATACCTTCAGCGACACCTTCTGGTTCAGCGCAGTAGAAGGTGAGGTTTATGCCTACAGTAGCCTCTTCACGGCAGTTGTATTCTGGTTGATGCTCAAGTGGGAAGACCACGCCGACGAGCCTGGAAGCGACCGTTGGCTCATCTTCATCGCTTATCTGACCGGCCTGAGCATCGGCGTTCACCTGCTGAACTTGCTCTGTCTGCCAGCCCTCGTGCTCATCTTCTACTATCGGAAAGTGAAGAATGCCACTATGAAAGGAGCCATGTTGTCGTTGGTTGGCAGCGGAGTCCTCATTGCGGCTGTGCTCTACGGCATCGTTCCTGGTATCGTTAAGGTTGGCGGATGGTTCGAACTCCTCTTTGTGAACAAACTGAGCATGCCTTTCAATACAGGCGTCATCGTGTATATCGCCCTGCTTGTCGGCATTGTGCTTTGGAGCATTTGGGAGACAATAAAGCAGAAGAGCCGCATCCGCATGAACGTCTCATACCTGTTGAGCGTCGGCATGCTGGGCATCCCGTTCTACGGCTACGGCTGGCCAAGCATCGTATGCGGCATTATCGTGCTCGCACTCCTCTATGTCGCTCTTGGTTGGAAGAAAGAGGGCAAACCCCTCGTCTCAGCACGTCTGATGAACACATCGCTGCTCTGCATGCTTATGATTATGATTGGCTACAGCTCGTACGCCGTGATTGTCATCCGCAGCTCTGCTAATACACCGATGGATCAGAACTCGCCCGAGGACATCTTCACCTTGGGAACTTACCTCAGTCGAGAGCAATACGGCGACCGTCCCCTACTCTACGGCCCCGCCTACACCAGCCAAGTGCTGCTCAAGCCCGACGGCAACTATTGTGTTCCTGTCAGCAAGCAAGGTGCTCCCGTCTATCAAAGGAAGGAGAAGCAGACACCCGACGAACCCGACCGCTACGAGGTGCAACGCTACAAGACCGACTATGTCTATCAGCAGAACATGCTCTTCCCTCGTATGTATAGCGACCAGCATGCTGGAGCTTACGAGAGCTGGATGGGTGGTGTGAAAGGCACCGTCAAGTCATACGAAAGGTGTGGCGAGATGGTTCAAATCAAGACACCGACTCAGCTCGAGAACCTCCGCTTCTTCCTCAGCTATCAGGTCAACTTCATGTATTGGCGCTACTTCATGTGGAACTTTGCAGGAAGGCAGAACGACCTGCAGGGAAATGGCGAATGGGAACACGGCAACTGGATTAGCGGCATTCCCTTCATCGACAATATGCGACTGGGAGATCAGAGCAAGCTGCCAAGCGAACTCCGCGAGAACAAAGGTCACAACGTCTTCTATTGCCTGCCACTCTTGCTCGGCCTCATCGGTCTGTTGTGGCAGCTCTTCAAGAACGACGAGAAGAATCAAGGCGAAGGCGAGAAGCAATTCGGTATCGTCTTCTTCCTCTTCTTCATGACCGGCCTCGCAATCGTGCTGTACCTCAACCAAACGCCCATGCAGCCTCGTGAACGCGACTATGCCTACGCTGGCTCGTTCTACGCATATTCCATTTGGGTAGGACTCGGTGTGGCAGGCATCGCATACTACCTGCAGAAGCTTCTCAGGAACGAGATGGCCTGCGCAATACTCAGCCTGCTTTGCATCCTTGTGCCCATCCAGATGGCAGGACAAACGTGGGACGACCACGATCGCAGTGGACGCTACACCTGCAGAGACTTCGGTCGCAACTATCTCGAATCGCTGTCTAAGGGCGACTTCCCCATCATCTACACGAACGGCGACAACGATACCTTCCCTCTTTGGTACGCACAGGAGACAGAAGGCTTCCGCACAGATGCCCGTGTCTGCAACCTCTCGTACCTGCAGACCGACTGGTACATCGACCAGATGAAGCGTCCTGCTTACGACTCACCTGCCGTTCCCATCAATTGGAGCCGCTTGCAATATGTGGCAGGCACAAGAGAAGGTGTCAGCGTTCGACCCGGAACCTTGGAACGACTCATCGAATCCTACAAGGACGACCCAGAGACGCTTCATAACATCCTTGGCGACGACCCGCACGAGCTCTCGAGCATCATGGAGAACTGGATACTCAGCGACAATCCCGAACTGCGCTTCATCCCCACAGACAGCATCGTCTTCACCATTGACAAGGAGGCTGTGCGTCGCAGCGGAATGATGATGGCTGGCGACAGCATCCCAGACAAGATGCACATCAGCCTCAAGGGAAAACGTGCCGTCTATAAGAGCGAGCTCATGATGTACGAGATGATTCTGCGATGCAACTGGGAGAGACCTATCTACATGGCTATGACTGTCGGCTCCGAGAACAAGGCAACCGTTCAGGACTACTTCGTTCAAGAAGGCCTCGCTTATCGCATCACACCCTTCAATACAAAGAAGAGCGGCAAGGACATCGACACAGATAAGATGTACGAGAACCTGATGACGCGCTTCTCCTTTGGCGGTGTTGACCAGCCGGGACTCTATCTCGACGAGACCGTAATGCGTATGTGCAACACACATCGCCGCATCTTCTCGCAACTGGCTTCAAGGCTGGTTCAGGAAGGCAAGCTCGACAAGGCCGAGAAGGTTGTGGAGAAGGCCGAGAAGGTCATTCCTCCGACATCTGTGCCTCACAGCTACAGCGGCGGCTCTCTTGAGTTGGCTCGTGTATGGAATGCTGTCGGCAAGAAGAAAGAAGCTTGCGACATCGCCTATCCCGTTGCCATTCAAGCCTCAGAGTATCTGGAGTGGTACATGAGTCTGCCTGGCAAGATGCTTCTGCTCAGCGAGAAGGATTGCATGTACTACCTCTATCAGATGCATGCCGCCCTGAGCATCATGGAGAGTGCCGGCAGCGACAAGACGATGGAACTCGCCAAGAAGCTCGACCTCTACAACCAGATGCTTCAAGGCCGCCTCTATGGCAGTGTGGGCATGGATGCAGCTGAGGAGGCAACTGAAGAGGAAGAAGTTTACGAGGACGACACACTATAAATCATTTAAGTTTCAGGTGTTGTGTTTTTGTGGAAGTTAAAGAAGTTAAAGAAGTTAGCTCGCTATGCTCGCTTGGGGAGTTAAAGGACAATAGCTTTTGCAGCCAAATCCAGGGCTGAATGTACACCGCATCCAAAGGTATCGTCCTTTAACTCCTTTAACTCCTTTAACTTCTTTAACTCCACAA
>OCVV010936666.1_pt1 | contig 23791 bp, 23 predicted proteins | sample 1539721 | NCBI WGS metagenome assembly OCVV01 (sample SAMN02144230, study PRJEB22623) | gut metagenome | biome: sheep rumen | host: Ovis aries | place: New Zealand
TATGTTACAAATCGAAAATATTGCAGACTTACTGCAAGAGTTTTTATCTAATTATGCTAGTGCAACCGATGAAGTTGTTAGTTTTCAGGTGTTTATTCGACTGAATTTTAAAATTGAAGCATATGTGCTAGTTGATAATAGCGTAGACACTCAAAAGATTATAATGACAATTTGTAATCGTTTTAATGAATATGCTCAAAAAAAGTTGAATGACAAAACATTTGATTGCAAAAACTATCGCTTCAACATCATTGCCATTCGCGAAAATGAAAGAGACGAGATTTACGAAAATATATTCCCAGAAAAAACGGAGAATTCTGAGATTGAAAAGGGACCTCGTTTAAGATTAGGTTCTTTGATTGAGCAAAACAAAAAGAACGTCAAGAATGTTATCCAAAAACACAACTGCAAAATTGCAACATTCTATAGTTACAAGGGTGGAATGGGAAGGACAACGACAATGATTTCGTACGCTATGCATTTGGCACTGAATCAAAACAAACGAGTTGTCGTGATAGATTGTGATTTTGAAGCTCCAGGCTATCTTAATTTTTTCAATCTCTCCAAGCACAACAGACTAATCAAAGGGCAAGTAAATGGATTGGTGGAATTTTTAGCAGATATGTCGTTTGCAAAAAATGCAGACATTGTTGATATCAACAACTATTTTATTAACGTAGCGGATGGAAACGACTCTTCTTTTTCTGGATTGAGTAACATCTACATTATGCCTGCTGGCAATTTGAACGAAACAGCTGAAGATGACACCAATAGTAACCGTAGGCAATATTTAGAGGGCTTATCTCGGCTGAACATTTCTGATAAAAAATTTGCCATCAGCAATTTCAAGAAGCTAATAGATTCCATTAACAACTACATACAGCCAGACATTATACTCATTGATTCCCGAACGGGATTCAATGATATAATCGGTTTCACTTCTGTTTATTTATCCGATTTAGTTGTTGGCTTCTATGGTTATAATGCGCAAACCGTTCCGGGACTTTTGTCCATGCTTGACTCTTATTATGAAAACGACTATAAATTGATGATTATTTCATCTATACTGCCCATAGAGGATGGGGAACAATTGTTTAATGATGAGCAACAAGAAATTTTAGAATATAGTAAACGCGTTCATGGAGAAGAAAAGGATGTACCGACTATTTTGCCGCTACACCGAAACCACGAATTGGAACTAATCGGTGCACATAGTGCTAATGTTAAAGATTATATTCATTTTATTAGTCATAATTCTTTCGAGGACTATAAAGTAATTTTTAAAGAACTTGATCAAATATTGAGCGCTGGGAATTCTGAGAGTGGTCAAAAGGGAGAGGCAAAACAAAAATTTACTGAAGACACACGTGCAATTGAATTAAGAAATGCCATATTAAGGAATTTGCAGACAACTCTCTCTAATATACAATCATTTGCTGAACAGACGAAAATTGATGAAAAGACATTCTTTTTTCGCGATTGCATGAATGACTTATTTGATGAAAATAAGTTTATTATTCGAGGATACAAAGGCACAGGAAAAACATATTTATATAAGGCGTTAGCAGATCCAACTCAACAAAATATTGCAAAATTAATAAGGGAGAGGGCAAATGACAGTCGACGTAAGGCAGGGAAGGCGACCTTGCCTGAGACCAAACTCAAATTCATTGATATCATTTCTGTTGGTGATAATGATAACGACAAACTTTTTCCGTTTGCAGAGTTAGGTATATCCAATATTCAAGATCCCGCTTTTTATTTCACTAAATTTTGGAAAATCCATACATGGAACTCTATTCTATTAGACCCTGTTTTTTCTATTATCAAGGAGCAAAGTGCATTAAAAGATTATGTGTTACCTATTCATGGTACAGAAGCTATCGCAAGGTACGAGAAGCTCATTCTAGGAGACATTCAATTTATTATTGAGATAGAGAAAGATTTAAGGAAAGTTAATGAATATTTGAGCAACAACAACACTCAATTGTTTATATTATATGATCAATTAGATACAAGAATTAATCCTCTATATTGGGGCAAAGCAGTATCACCTTTAATAAGTTTTTGGAGAGAAAACTGGAATACGTTTAGTAATATATCTCCTAAATTATTTATTCGAACTGATTTATTCAGAAGAATTGAGGGAACCAACACCGCAAGATTAGAGGATAATTGCATTAACATAGAATGGAGTATTGAAGAAGTCTTTGGTTATTTCTTCAAACTGATTTATTCTAATGTTGAATCTGCACAAGCCCTAGATTCTATAATGAAAAAAATTGGAACTCATGTGCAAGTAATAAAAAATATCTATATAGGAATTAATAGTATTTACAAACAAATCACGCCATTAGACAAGCCTACATTAGCTCCTTTAGTTTATATATTTTTCGGTGACAAGGTAAATATTAAAGGCGCATCGCTTGGAAACTCTTGGAATTATTTTGAAACAGAGTTGTCAAATGCAGATAAATCCATTAGTTTGCGTCCTTTTATAACAACCTTAGATAATAATGCTATTGAAGTAGCATTAGAAAAATACCCCAATACGTATGTTCGTGAAATAATGTCTTCTGAAATCTATGCTTCTAGAGATGTTCGTATTAAGGCCGCTAATGCATATTTCAATGATTTAGCACAAGATGATTTCAGTAAAGATTTACTGGTTTTCAAAAATTATCTTAATAGTGATAAAGGAAAAGATTATAGATTTAAGTCACTTAAACAAGAACTTTTTGATAACCTAATTAAACGGATTTGCGAAGAGGGAAATCTAACTATCGTAACGACAGAGGAGGAATTAAAAACGATTTTATATGCCAATGGTGTAATAATAGAAGTTCCAACTCGTGGCGGTTTGATATACCGTTTTGCATCAATGTATCAATATGCATGGGCATTATCTAACCCAGAAAAATCAGCGCCAAACAGTGACGCCAAAATTGAAGGTAAATTTATTGGTAGATTAGAAGAAGATCCAAATCGCCCAAGTCGTTTTTATGTAAACTATCATAGAGTAACATATCTCATAGAAAAAGACGAAACATTTTCGAATGAGCAAAAATATTATTATGATGGCGCTACCGTTGAATTTGAATTTTTAAGTGTTGAAAATAAAAAGACACCTGGCAAAAAAATATTAAAAGCGATAAAAGTTAAAGTAAAACAATAAATAATTTGCATATATCAAAATATTTTTGTAATTTTGCAGCGTAAACTGACGGAACATGATAAGTTTATAGTTTTCACGAAAATCCAAATAAAGTTGGATTGGGTTTGAAAATCATGTCTAACTTTTAAATTTCTAACACTATGTGGAAGCAAATTTTAAAAGTCGTCGTGATTGTGGTCGCCGAGCAGACTCTCAGGACTCTTGCCGACAGGCTGAAACAACAACCATCAATCTGATGCCGTCAGTTGAAAAAAGAAATTATTCTTTTCGGGCGGATGTGTATCCGCCCGTTTCTTTAAACCCACATTAATATTATATCTACTCATAGTTAAATAATAAATGACACCACAAGAACAACAACTTATCCGCCAGCGAACAAACTGGCCGGAGAAATTATTGAAAACATCGCTTCTGTTGAAGAAGCAGAGATTTACATCCGTGCGAAACTGCAAGCACGACAGATTGGTGGTCGGTGGGCATTATGCCGGACAGACATCAATTGGGCAGATTACTCTATCTGCAGAAATACATGGCTTCGTGATTCTCCCGGACGAGGGTTGAAAGACTACGAAGGATGGGCAGAATATAATAATGCAGACCGAATTGGAGAGGGGTATCCTCCTTATGACTCAAACGGAGATTGGTATGAATTGCATCACATTGGTCAAAAGCAAGATTCTCCATTTGCTGAACTTACACAGGAAGAACATCGATATGGTGGAAATAATACTATTCTTCACAAAATGGGCAAGGAGTCTGAAATAGATAGAGGGGAGTTTGACCACGAGAAATCCGACTATTGGCAAGCACGCTACAAGGCTTTCACAGCAGAAGAAATCAAGCAAATCTATGGTATTTAAAACGAGAGGCTTAGTGCTTCTCGTTTTTGGTATAAGCCTTAATTGTTTCCTCTGCTTCCCATTTCATTTCTTCTCTGACCCATTTGGGAGAAAGGACTTCCAGTTGACGACCGTGCGTGCGGAGTTCCTGAAGAAAATCCTCCGTGGGAACAATGAGAAATTCAAAGATGGAATATCCGTCCTTTTTGTCCGGGGCGCTATTCGGCACGGTCTCAGTCACCTTTTGCGAATGATGCAAGGGCAACGAACGCAAATATTGCGCTTGCCATGCACTCACTTTCACGCGTACCAAATCCGGTCCGTCCAACGGGTCGGTATAAACGCCGTAAAAGTCAGCGAAATACAAATCCGCATCAAAATCTTTCGGAAGTTTGAATTTCGTTTTTGTGGGAGATAAGTCCTTTATCCTGTCCAGCGTGTAGATACGTTCGTCACGTTTGTCCTGGCGGTAAGCCAGCAGGTACCAACGCTGTTTGAACACCTTGACGCAATACGGGCGCACCTCTATCGTATAAGGCTCTACGTCATGAAAACCCTGATATGTAAGAAGAATGGTCACTTCATCACGCATCGCCTCAATAATCAGCGTCAGGAACCGTTGACCGGAAGGAATATTCTCAAAGAGAATTCGGCGTTTTAAATGATGGCTCTCGTTTATGAGGTTATTGACCGCAAACGTATTGACCAGCCACTGACGGACTCCGCCCATCTTCATATCGTCGGCATTAGCGATATAATAGGCATTACCATGCAGTTTGCTGCATTTGATTACGATGTCAAACAATTCTTGTATGGCTTCCTTATGCCGATGAAAGGTGCGCTCGGGAATGCGGCTTTCGTGCTCATAGTTATAACCGCATTTGCTCCATTTGCTATCAATCTCATCGCGGGAAATGTAGCCGGCCTGATAGATAGTATCCACCAGCCAAATGTACCGATGGAAAAGAGTTGTAGGTGTCATAATTACATGCATTTATCCGCCCCAGTTGTTTCTGTCCAACGACCGATAAGAGACGGCCTCCAGAAGATGATTTTTCCGGATGTGCTGCTCGCCCTCGATGTCCGCGATGGTCCGCGCCACCTTGAGAATGCGGTCATACGCCCGCGCGGAGAGGCCGAGTTTGTTCATGGTGAACTCCAGCAGTTTGTCGCAATCGTCATCCGACGCACAATACTGACGTACCATTTTGGAGGTCATCATGGCATTGCAATGAACCAGTTTGCTATGCTGAAAACGTGCGGTTTGTATGGCGCGCGCCCTCAGCACCCGCTCGCGCATCACGGCCGAACTCTCGCCAGGCTGCGTATCCCGGAGCTGCTCATAGGGCACGGCCTCTATCTCACATTGGATGTCTATACACTGCGCGATTAATAGAGCCAATGTTATTATACATATTTCTCCTGCTATGCTAAGCATCACGCTCTATCCTTCTTATAGTTTCGTCAATATTAAAATCGGCTACAAAGGTACAAAAAAAATCCGACATTTGCAAATGATCCTCCCTAAAAATTACAACTTCAAGATTTTTGTAAAGTAAAATGAGTAATGCTCGCGCGCACACGCACGTACCAAAATAATTTTGTTTAGATAGACTTGTTATTGTGAATCCATCTTAGTACCGTCTCTCCTTTATAACCTTTCTCCCACACGAACCATGCGTATATTTCTTTATTTGTCCCTGCTCTTAAATTACATTCCCTCATCATATACCATTACGCGAAAGTGCTTTTTCCCTGCAAAAATTTTAATCTCACCTTTTTCATAGTAATTTTCAAATTCCGCATAGAGCTCTTTAATTCTTTCCTCATCCGAATCTCCTGTTGTGTAGTATTCCACATCATCCCTTGATAATTTTACTGAATTTGGGTAATAACCTCCACACGAATCATCATTTAACCTGTTATAGGCATCTACGACAAGTTCTGACAAAGAACTAATAGCATCATCGTCGTAATCGTAATCATCATAATCTCTCATAAATTAAAGTCGTTTATAGTGTGAACCCACTCTTGCATTAATTAATCTAACAACGCTGATCCTCTAAATAGGCAGCCTTTTTAATTGTTCTTTACAAGGATACGAAAAATTTCTGACATATACAAATTTTCATTAGTTTCCACTATAATTTGTTTTAAAAAAATCATCTTAAAATATGATATGTTTTTGAGCTATTTTTCACGATTCTATTCGAAATATCTTAATAAATGAATATCGATTTTTCAAATTTCAAAATTAATCCTCACGGCATATTTTTAAGCGTAAAGTGTTTAAATACAGTAGATTATGGGCAATTCCAAAGATATTTAGTGGACACTAATGAGAAGATTTCTACTTTTATGACAATAATTCTATATCTTGTTCAGAGAACTTGTATTCACCCCTGTAATTATACACAGTTGCAAGAATCAATTTAACGAGGCGGAGTGCTTCTTCGCGGTCAACTTCCGGTGTATCATAATATCTTTTTCTTTCTCCAGTGTTGTAATTGTCGTAGTGGTTAACAATCTCTGGCTCTGGTTCAATATCTCTATGTTCGAGATAGTATTTTATATAGAAGATAAGCCCCGTTAGGTCATCTCCCAGTGAATAATGTTTGTCTGATATGTGATAATCTAATCGCCTTTCGTATATGAGAGAAAGAAATGAAAATATTTCGACATCGGACATGGCGAAATCTTTTTCGTCGGATAGAACAAAGATTTGAGGTACATTTATTTCGTTCAGGTTGGGTATAAGGCATATCGCACTATTTTCATCCTTCATAATGAAATAAACTTCATCCCAATCTTGTTCTTCCTCCTCTGCCTCATTTTCTGTAATTAAGAGACTTGGCTCAACCGTGAGCAAACGCCTGCGGAAACTATTTAGTTTCTCTTTGCTCGGACGGTATTCGTTGAACAAAATAGGAGTATCTTCAAAACTATGGAACATATTTTGTTATGCGTGTCTAAAGTTAATTTTCCGTAAGTCTATACTAAATACTCTAGGTGCACTTCCCGGATGGTCTTTATCCTTAAATCCGAAATTATCTTCTTCCGTAAATAATGGATTTCGTGGATTGTATAGTAAATTTATGCAATCTGAATTAGCTGCGTTTACAATTGCATAAACTTTCGGCACTCTAAAATTCTGTTGCATAATTGCCAATACTTGAGCTAAGCAATTAAACATGATACCTTGATGCTCATTTGCCTCGAACATGAAGAAGTCAACTGTCCAAATATAGAGATTCATTGCCTTCTGATTATAATTGGGCGTGTTTACAAAAATCATACCCATTGGTATATTCTGCGAACGGATAACATAAGTAACTCCTAGCCCCATCTCTGTCCGTAACATATAACCTTTTAGAGTTTCTTTTGCGGCAGTCTCTGAACTAAAATCCATTCCAGGTAAGAACCTCTTAATTTTATCTGTGTTTGCGAACAATGGCAGCAACATTGCGTCTGGTACACTGCTATACCAAAATGCATCGTAAGGAGCCAGATCTATCTCTCCCAATTTCTTCACCCGAACCTGTGAAATAGGAAAGGTCACAGGGTCAAAACATTGTTCAATGCGAGGTGATGCCGCATTGGATGCAGCATCACTAACTGGAGAAGAACTAGGCCGCGAAGAAACCTGCGTTGATTTATTTTCAGTTTCTTCTTTCTTGCCAAATAAAAAATCTAAAAGTCCCATAGATTATGTTTGTTAAAATGGTAAATCAATTCCCTCCATATCTTCAAATGGAAGGTCTTTGTATTCGGATTCAGAGATTTGAACATTTTGCTCCTCAAATTCCCTTAACATATCAGCTTGTGCTCCTCTGCTGAAATTCCGTTTATGTGTGTCATCAACATTAGCGTGGCAGTGAATACAAAGACACTGCAAATTAGTTAGTCTATTGTTGAGTTTGTTGCCGTCTTTGTGATGTACGTGGATAAATCTTCGGTCAAACATAGTTTCAGCATGATAGCCGCAAACCTCACAGGTGTAATTCTCTACCTCTCTCTTTGCATCTGATATTTGCTGCCAGTCCTTAACGTAGCCGAAAATATCTACTTCCTTTTCTTCCTCTTCTGGATCAGTCTCACCAGCCTCTTTCAAAATTTGTACAAATCTTTCCAAGGGCATACCTTTGCGGTACTGTGAACTCATCATATTTGCGCAATAAGCACACAATTCAAGGTCGTCAACAGTTTCTTCTCTGTTGAAAATGTCCATATTGAGAACTTTGACCTCCTCTGTGTTCGCATAGCGGTAGTGGTCACGAAAACCTCCGCTACTCATAAACTCCTGAATAGTCTCGCACTGGCATATATGATAGCGAGGTGAACCGTACCTTATCAAGTGATAGTCTCGCTTATACATAAAGACCTGACGGTATCGACCATTGCTATCCTTGATAAAAATTCCTCTCTCTCCCTCATCATTCTGGAATTCGACGTTTCCTCGTCCATTCTTGAAAACGACATCCGTGGGGCGAACTACAGTGTAGCCACCAGTAAACTCAACATCAATGCCACGGCGTTTCAATGCAGCTTTCGTGAGATGAAAATCATATATTGGGTCATCCGTTGGCATATCTTATTTGTTTTTGTTGACAAAGTTCTCCAGAATTTCATCGCCATCAGTTACGATGCGAAACTCAACTCTACGCGATAAGCCTTTGTCAATAGGTTTTCCGGATGCGAAAGTGTATTCTCCATCACTATCCAAGGCTTTGCCATAAGATAAGCCATTGGCGGTGAACCAGTACTCCAACATTTTCTGCTGTTCGGGAGTGTATTCCTGAATAGCAGGCATCTCACGTAAGTATTTCAAAACAGCAAGAGAACGCTGTTGCGAAAGCCGAGCGTTGTCAATAAATGGGTCGTTCTTGCTACCTGCAAATTTAACATTATCCGTATGCCCTTCAATACGAATTTCCTTTATACGATGACGCAATGTATCTTGGATAAGGATGTCTATATATTTGGGCAAGAACTCATCCAAAATCTCTTTGAACTTCGGAGTTAAGTCCGCGCTGCCAGTGGCAAAGAGGACTTCCGGGTTATTGAACTTCATTGAAAGGTCTTTACCAATGACCAACTGCCAATCGGCAGGCCGGTCCTTAAATTCGCTCTGCAATTTGTCATGCAACTTTGAGCGAGTTTCCACATAGTCGGTAAGGACGGTCTGATTCTCTTGCACCTGTATCATATATGCGATAGCAATAAACAAGAAGATAATCATCAGACCTGTCATCAAGTCCGATACCGACATCCAAACGTTATGCTTCTCTGCCATGGTGCTTATGCGTTATCAATCATTTTCTGTATGCACTGGTCAAGGTTCGCAAGTGTGGTGTTCAAGCGAGTGTAGAAGTGACCATCAAGATTTTGTATCTGCTGCATTAAACTACGAGATCCATTTTGGATAATACCAAGGCTTTCGTTCATGCCGCTGCGAGTGTCTTTCCAGAACTCTTTTGAGTAATCATTGATTTTGGAAATATCCTCAAGCTGCTTCATTAGAGCCTGAACTGCATCAACGAAATTACGCTGCTTCTTTACCCAGTCATTGAGAGCCGATTGTGCATCCTTGAACTCTGTCATGCTTGTCTTGTTCAGTTCTGCAGCTGCATTGAGGTTGGTGACAATCTCGACAAAGCGTTTGTCCTCAACCATAACGGAATTGAGAGCCGTCACAATCTTACGGAGTTGGCTGCCATCGGAAACAAGAGCTTTGGTGTCTTCACCGACATTGAGCAATGTTGCTGAAGTCGCCTCAAAGTCTTTCTCCATTGCCTTATATTGTTCGGTAAGCGACTGTATCATTTCCTTATTTTCTTGCTGCCAAGTGTTAAGTCTTTCAACCGACTTGTTCAGTTGTTCAAAGTTTTCCTGAACAAGTTTGTTGATGAGTTCACTCATCTGGCGGTTGAACTCTTCCGTCACTTTCTTCATCACCTCAACAAGCGCCTCCGTGTTGCTCTTTTTGAGAAGTTCTGTAAATTCGTCAAATTTCTGTTCGAGGAGTTTGTTAGTCTTATCCATGCTCTCCTCAATTTCAACAACCTCACCATGCAACTTATCTCCAAAGGACTTAACCTCATCAGAAATTTCATTTTGAACAGACGCTAGACCTTCGACAACGCTTGCAATTTCACCCACATTGCGGTTCGTTTCTGTGGTGGACTCTGTGATTGTGCCTACGCTGTCTTTGGTAATCTTCAGCAGCTCGTTAGTCTTTTGACCTGCCTTAACAAGAGCACTGACATCTGCTGTCTCTGCGGTCTGCAAAGTGAGCATTTGCGAAACAGATCCGGCAAGATTTTGCGTGTCTGCATTGAGCGATGACTGCAATGTCAAAAGCTGTGTCGTATTATTTTGCAGTAATGTTTGCGCCTGTACAATCTGCGCCAAGGTCTGATTGACCGTATTATAAAAAGCAGATTGCACGGTGGTTTGCTGCTGTGTACTCTGCACAATCGTTTGACACATTTGATTAACCGCTTGGGTAATCTGCCCAGCAGCGATATTGATGTCGGATGTCCCTTTATCCAAGTTGTCATAAAGACGGCTCACGGTACGCGATAAAAATAGAGAGCCGACCATACCGGCAAGCGAAGTGAAGAAGGCGGTCTTTAGACCTTCAAGCAAGTGTGGTATGCTGTCATTAAGATTGGTCGTGTCGAAGTGAAGCAGACCGATAGTAATACCCAGGAAGGTACCCAATACACCAAGAGTTGAAATGAGCGAAGGTAGTTGTTCTATCCAACGGCGTTTTTCAACTAACTTGCCATTTTTATCGCTCCGAACGATATATATCCATGCAGCGACAAAAACAACGATAATAAAGATTAAGCAACCTATTGTGAGTGACATATCTATTAAGTTTTTAATTATTACCAACCTCCATTTTTATAAACATCAATAGCAACATGTTTATACCCATTGCTATCAGTATAACCTTGATGTGACCCAACACGGTGCCCATTCCAGCGTTCTACATTTACATCAACTTCATTATTCACATCAACATCCACAGTGTTATTCACATGAGTATCCACTGTGTTGATGACATAAACATCCTGTGTTGTATTATGGCTAATTATATTCTCAATAAAAATAGCCCATACTCCAACAGTTAAACACAAAAGTAAAATTTTAGTGAACAAATCACTCTTGCTAATTTTCTCAATTATATTCATGACATTTTTATTTTACAAGTTCAACTTGGGGAGTTGGGAAACAAGTTCATTTGTTTGGAGCGAAAGCGAAATAATCGACTGCATCAAATCGAAGATGTATGTCGGGTTCTGATGCTCCCTTGACCAATCATTAGGATTGTTCTTTATGCCGCTATTTGCATCTACCGAAATAGCATAACGTTCCATGATCCACTCTATAGCCGATTTCCCATTAACGATATAGTCGTACGCTTCCAAAGGAATATTCTCTATGCGAATATTATTATTGTATAGGATTACCGACTTATCCGGAACAAGATTATTCTTTTCGTCACGAACCTTTGCAAAACGCATCTTCTCTACGGAATAGAAATCATATGATTGTTCTAATAGTTGTTCCCCATCGGGGTCGGCAAACCACATCTTGAGCCGTTCGTTAGATACCGGAGGCTGTGCGATGTATTTGGTTGTGACCTGTTGAGTTGGTTCTACTGCTTCATAGTTCAAGTGTATGTCGGCGAGTTGTTTGCCAATCTTGGAGAACATGATGAAGTCTTCTATTCTCTCAACTATAGGAATACGAGGAAGGGACTTACGTAGATCATCTGCGAAGCGCGTCCGATATTCAGGGGAATGTAGGATGCCATAAACGTAGTAGAATATACGTTCTTTGGTTATTTCTTTGGAATTGGAAAAGCGAGAACGAATTTCCTTCAATATCCAATCGGTAATACCATCTTTCCGTATGTACTTATCCGTGCTACTTTCTGTATCAAACATTGATAGTTGCACTGACTGGTGCTTATTCTCTTCGTACCAATAGAGAGGAAAACATTGATTCTTTTCTATGTAATCAAGTGATGGTATCTTATCTATTATCTGTACACTAAAAGGTTTTGATCCTCCTACACCGCTCAAAGATATGACAATATTCTTATGTTCCGCTGTTGGGAAAATCGTTTTCCATATACCGGGACGCTCTATCAAATCCTTTTGGTAATAAAGATACATCTTGGAATAGGGTCTATATTCGCTTTCAAGAAAAGCATCTCCATCATAATGGATTTGTTTGTTATCCAAAGCCGATTTTTTGAGGTTTACAGTCCAACTAATTTTATTGGAATCAGATGATAATTCCGTTATTCGCCCCGATCCCAAATCGGCGCGCTGCTCATCATAGAAGGCGAGACACCTTTTAACATTATCAGAAATCAGTTTTTTGGAATATCCATATACCCACGCATCACGATTTGTTGCCACGCCAATAGCGTACGTGTTGAAAAACGCCTGTGCTTTTATGTCAAATTTTTTATTTGGTTGTACTTGTATAAGGTTATCGAAGATACCATCACGTTGATTAATCCAATCTGCTTTGTCATTAGGGATGATTGTTGCCCAAGAAATACCGTCGATAGATTTGAAGCCATGAATAATATCCAATTTCTGCTCGCGAGAAAGATAATCACCTATGTCGTAATAGTGGATTGTTGCTTTGCCGGCGTGAGTTGCGGGGTTCTTAACGAGGAAGGTGATTGCTATAGGGGTGCGGGATCCACCTCCGAAAATTTTTCCTCCTTCTTTTCGAGATAATTCTCCACTTGTGCGTTGATTTCCTCTCAAGTTGAAAACATATATTGATGAAAACTCCTTTTCAAGACATTTGCGGAATCCATCTTGAGAGTTACCATCAAGCCATGCCCCGTTAGAAATAAAGGCTATTACTCCACCTTCTTCTTGAGGGATGCGATCAGATGCCCAACGGAAAGCCTTGATATAACTATCATATAATGCTTTCGTCAGATTTGCGTTGGATTGCTTCGCGTAGGTTTCATCCACGCGGCTATCGAGGTGTTCGTATTTTAAGTTTTGTGCATTGTCGTTTTGTGACTTCTGACCTATGGAATAAGGGGGATTTCCGATTATTACACGTATAGGAGTTCCCTTCTGTCTATTGACATTTTCCGAGTTTTCTCGAAAATACTCAGTAAACTTTGCTTCGGTTTGTTTACTCTCTGCTAGCTGGAATGTATCCGTTAGACAAATGTTATCATATGGAATGTACTCATTTGTCTTGTGCAAGTCATGGAATACTGCTTCAATATTTACGTCGGCTATGTAGTATGCGAGTAGAACTATTTCGTTACAATGAATCTCGTTACGATACTTACGCTCTAAATCTTCATCTTTGATTAGACCAGATTGGAGAAGACGAGTGATGAACGTTCCTGTGCCGGTGAACGGATCGAGGATGTGAACATTCTCTTCTGTTAGCGAAGTTCCAAACTCCTTTCGGAGAAGAGAATCTACAGAGTGAATGATGAAATCCACGCACTCAACCGGTGTGTATACTATACCGAGTTGTTCTACCGTTGTAGGGAAAGCACCTTTGAAAAATTTTTCATATAAATTTTTGATAATTGTTTGCTTTCCTTCTAAATTATCTATATCGGAAATATTTCGTTCAACTGACTCGTAGAAATGCCTCAAGACTTCTGTGTCTTTTTCGAAAGCGTCTGCCTGTAGGAGATTCAACATATTCTCCATTGATGACGAAATCGAATTATTCTTGACAAACTCGTAGTTGTGGAATAGAGCATCAAAGACAGGCTTTGTTATCATATGCTGCGCCAGCATCTGTATTGCCTGCGCTTCATCCACATATGGATTGATGTTCTTCCGGAGAGCATCAAGATACTTATTAAACTCAACCTTGTATCTTCCTGTTTGTATTTCTCTTTCTATACGATCAATAAACTTCTGTGCGATGACTCCGACTTCTTTAGCCCAATTCTCCCAATACATCTTATCTCCGACCTTATCAACGAGTTTGGCATATATGACATTCTCGTACTCACCAAAGTCGATTTGTAATTCTTCCGGAAGATTATTATCTGAACACTCTGATTGTCCAACGCCATGTGTTCCAAAGCCAAGTCCTTGTTGACCAATAACAACTTTGTCTTGTTTCTTCTTATTCAAGTTAATCTTGTTCACGTGAGCATTGAACCGATCATCGTGTGAACGGAGTGCGTTTAGAATAGACCATACCGTTTTGAAGTCATTTGCTTTGAGTATAGCATCCGGTTCTGCTCCGTCAGGTATAACAACAGGAATAATAATATAACCATATTTCTTTTCCTCTGCTGTTCCTCTGCGGAAGTTACGCATAACACGTCCGACAGATTGTACAATATCTACCTGCGAGTTCCTTGCCGACAAGAATAGAACAGCATCGAGGGCAGGAACATCTACGCCTTCAGATAGACAGCGTACATTCGTTATAACTCGGCACTCGTTTGGAATTTCAGGTTCCTCTGCAAGCCAACGGAGGGCTTCTGCACGTGTGACAGAGTTCATCGAGCCATCTACGTGTTTTGTTTCAACAGATACTATATGTTCAGGAAGAATCTCACCGGCTTCACTTGTCACGCCTTTCAGATCTTGATAGAATTGAGATATGCGCGGAAGGACTTCTGCAACATTCTTCGAGGTTCCCGGCTTACTTACATTACCAATCGAGGAACAGAATGCTAATGCACGGCGCATAGTTCGTGGATCTATTTCCCACGTACGGCCATCGTCACCCTTAATAATCTTGGATAATCCCGATATAACTCCGATGAGTTTTGATACATCGTCGAAAGAAAGTTCCTTATTCTTGTTGTTTTGGATGGCTCTCTGAATATCTTTAGGTATATCGCTTTCAGAGACGGTCATAACAAACACTTTGTAGTCTGTTAGCAATTGATGTTCCACCGCATATCCGAATCCGACATGGTAATACTCTTTTCCATACCATTGTTCGTTATCCATCGAATACAGAATAAAATCCTTCTCCGTGGCTTGTGCTTTGGTCGTATCAGAGTATATGCGAGGTGTTGCGGTCATATAAAGACGTTTGTTCCCTCGTATATAATCGGCTTCGTGAATCTTCGCAAAATTACTATCTTCTTCCCCTTGTTTTGTTGCACCGGTTGTTCGATGTGCCTCATCGCAAATGATGAAGTCGAAGATGCCGTACTGGTTATTCGTATCCTTTAGTATTTGCTGTTGCGCTTGATATACTGATTCTATCGACTGATATGTTGAAAACACGACTACCAAACCATCATGCTCACGGTAGCGTTTTAGTTGTTTGGATATGTTTTTAGGGTCTGTCGAAGCAGGTAATGCGAGATCTATTGCCGAAAACGTCGGGTCATCATCATCTTGCTTTCTATTACGTGAGGCGGTACTATCGGAACATATACAAATGGCTTTGATTGGCTTATCTGCATCAGATGACCATTCGTTCAAAGTTTGTCCAAGTAATGAGATTGAAGGAACAAGGAACAAGACAAGTCCTTTGTTCTCAAGTAATGTTTCCACGGTTTTAAGAGACGTATATGTCTTGCCCGTTCCGCAAGCCATAATAAGTTTCCCCCTGTCGTTCTGCTCTTCGACGAAATACTTTTGTGCGGCTTCAATGGCTTTAATCTGATGCTCCATTGGTTGCTTTTGTGTGAGACGCGCTGCTTTTCCGGATATTCCATCATATAACTTTTCCCAATCAACTTTTGATTCTGTTAGATCAGCAAGATTGATACGAGTGACTTCGGGGTTTTGATGCTCTATAGCCTGCTGTGCATTAGTGCCCCAATGATTAGTCGTAGAAATCCAAACTCGATGAGCGAAACGAGTGGTCTGAAAAGTTATCGGATCAACAAAACTCTTGGCAGATGTTGAGAGGAAACTATCAACAGCAGGTTTATCTATGGTTGTCGTTTCTGCGTAACACTTGCATTGTATAGCCCAATAATCTCCTGTTTCTGTACGTGCAACGAGATCAATTCCAATATCCTTACCTCCAAAGTCTTTGCGAGAGGGAAAATCCTCCCACATCCAAACGGATTCAAGTTCATTAAAGCGTGGGTCTGTCTTCAGCCACGCACACATAATCTTTTCAAACTTAGTTCCCTTATCTTTCTCCGAATACGAAGAGCGACAATATGCAAGAATATCGTTAAACGTCATAAGATGTTTTTATTTCGTATCTAAAATTTCACAATCAACCCACGCGTGAGTAACCTTACCATCCTTCACATCGCATACCAGCTGCGCTGGCAGTACCCCGTCATCGTAGGGTGTTACTCGATAAGGATTCTCAGTCTCATTGGTATTCATCCATCCATTGATGTATGCTTTATCCGCGTACACTTCCACACACTCCGGTGTGAACGATCCATCCCCATTATCATGGATGGCGGCTGCGAGTTCCCACGGTGTCCCTTTGACAGGAACTCCACAGACACGAGTCCCTTCCGTTCTACACGAAGACAAGAGAAGGATTACTCCGAATAGTATAACAAGCCTGTTATGCAAACTATAACTCATCTATCATTTCACGTTGCGCAATCTGTGCATTCATCGAGTCTTCATACGCGACAAGGATGAAATCGCCGAGAGATTGTTCATGTGCTATAGTAAGGGTAACAACGCCCTCATTAGCCCCGAAAGCACTCTGATAGACCAACTTATCCATGTGAAGCGCATAGAGTTCGTCTCCTGCACGAAAATGCCCTTCTTTGAACTCTTCTTTTACCTGCGCAGGCTCACCATATTTCTGTGTTAACATGTCTTTTAAGTTGGCATATTGGCTGTAAATCAATGTCCACGTTGATCCTGTCTGGTACATAACCGCAACACGGTACACCTTTTTAGAGTTCGGCGTTGTATATACCGCAACAAGCACATCCTGACCCGTGAAAGTTCCGGCAAGCATGGCATTGTCTTTTTCGATAGAGATTACCTTGAAGTCCTTTGCGGTTAGATTATTTGCAAAGTCTTGAATAGATCCATCTATCTCTACACCCTTAAAAGTCATGTGTCCTTCTGCAAACGTAAAGGTAGCAAGAAAGACAGCGATGAAAGCAAGTAATAATTTTTTCATAAAACTGCGCATTTTATTCCGGCTACAAAGTTACAAAAAAAATCTGACATATGCAATTTTTTTCCTTGAGAAGTTAAATATATTTAACTTTTTTATGTAAAAATACCGGATTTCAGGCATACGGACACAGAAAAATCCCTTACTTTGCAATCCAAGCAAGGGAATGATAGTACAGTCGCGCCATCAATCAGTGGTTCGATCGGTCATTGATGACTATGGAAAATAACTCCTCCATGAAGTCATCCAGCTTCTTTTTCTCTTCGGGAGTCAGTCTATTCAAGTCGAGGGAAGGAGTCGTATTTTCATCTTCCTTACTCATCGTCTCTATTCATTTGAGTTCCCATCTTTGCTACATCATACAAGAAGTCCCGGATTTTCATCAATTGTTCGTCGGTGTGGTTAGACTCCTTGTAGATCTCTCTCATTCGTTTGATGTCAACCATATATCACTTTTTGATATTAAAAACTGACACAAAGATACAACGAATAATTCGAATATACAAATCCTCCTACCATAAAACGTTGGAACATGTGATTTGTGATGAGTGTACCTATCAATATTAACGAAATACCGAGCGATATGTGTCGATTAGTTCTGGAACATTTGGATAATTGGAAAAATTGTCGTACCTTTGCACCGTCAACAAACAAAGTCGGCCAAACACGTAGTGATGTCCCATCACGGCTCCCGAGGCGAAAACCTTGGGAGTTTTTCGTATGCTGTCGACAAATTCTCACATTTTAAGATAGTTACAATGTTTACTCCGGCACTCGCACTATCCATCCCGAAGGTCACAGACCATCTTACCGATACACCTCCGCGGCTGGAGAACACAATAGATGTCGTTCACGAAACACCTCCATGAAACAACTCATTACAATCTCCTCACGTTTGGTTCTTGACTTCGGTAGATTGTTCTCATTCCGATGCTTCTTGGGCGGCAGAATGACTACTACTGCATCGTGGATAGTAATGGCTGTAAATCCACGCTCCCAAACCTTTTTTAATATGTCTCGCATTACTTCCGACTCGATTCGTGTTATCTCATTCGGAAGCCATTTCTGTTCATTTGTTCGGATAAGTGAGGTGATCGTTTTTGAGACGTTCGGAAATTGACGAAGAAACGCATTGCCACATTTTCCGTACACACCAGGAATGAATCCACTTTTCAGTTTATTTCGATAGAACACTTGCTTGAAAAGATTTTCTTTTGCTACTTTTCGTTCTATCCCCTCTGTTACAAACATATCCCATAGGCAACCTTTCATGACAGCGTATAGATAATTCCACACGTCATGAGGAATCTTGTTCAGGTGCTCTATATATTCTTTCGTTATATTTGTTGCCATCTCTTCATCCTTGATGGTGAATGGATGTTCCTTATCTTCATAGTGGAAAATAATAGGTTGCTTATTGTCCGTGCTATAGTTCTCGTCTATGGCGGCACAGAATACATCAAGTAGAACTGGTGCGATGTGATAATAATCCACGAGCAACAGCCCGAACAATAACGGCTGCGAGTTATGGTTGTCGACTTCAAAGTCAATATTTAGAAACTGTCGGAGGTCTTTCGCGCAATATGCCAACCGATGATATACTCTGCCTCTATCGTCAAATGTCATTCTTGGATATTTGTCAATCAGTTTTTGAGAGATCTGTTTGTAATAGTCTGATTGCTCTTTACTTTGACATTCGTGCACTTCCACATAGTTATTTAGATAAGCCTGACTGTTCACCTCAAGGAGAGATAGAAAGTGTTCGTATTGGTCGATAAACGTTGTGTCGCCTCCACAGAACACATCTGCATACCTTTGCTTGTTCTCCTCCTGTTCTTGCAGAAAATGTTTCCTTAGACGTACTCTAATCCGTTCATCATATGCGTATCTTTTATCGGTTGAGTCTTTGGGAATCTTGACTGTAGTATATGGATACTCGTTTACGTTTATCCTGTACCCGTAAGCATGTACGCCTTTCTGATAATGGGTGCGAAATAATATACCCTTACTTATGAGAATGTGTAACATTCGTTTCAATGGCTCTTGACAGAAGACTATCTCCAATAACCGCGCGTTAAGATAGCACTCCCCTAACTTGTCCGTCTCTTTGTCGTACGTTGCTACCTGCCCCTTTAAAACTGTGTGGATGAACATTCTGAACTTCGACTCTAAGATGAGAATGTTAGTTCGTTTTTTTGTACCTGTTTCTGCTAATTCATCGTCGACATACATCTGTGCTAATTCTGCACAGGTTGGACTTTTCAATTCGTAAATAGTGTTATATGTCATTCATGTTTAGTTATTTTTTCAAAAAGTTATGATCATAATGGAAGACGATAGGCTTCCATGTCAGGTTCCTTGGAACCTACGGAGGAATAATAATTTTGATTATTTTATATATTTATAAGATTAAATAGTTATTTTTTTGCTGAATATAGGGTAGAGATAAACAATATAATGAGTTATGAACTATAAGTATAAGATAAGAAGAATAATGAATTTTTGAAAGTTGATGTCATGGAGTGTGATGATTGTTTCCTGTTTTCAAAGTAATAATCTAATTATGTAAAAGATGATGTCCTTCAGTGTAACGTTTATTTTATAGTTAATCCATTCTGCGTATGTTTTATTCTTGTTTGTAGCCCCCTGACAAGGGGCTGCAAACTGAATGACCGGTGCATTTGTTGATTTTATAATTATTATAATTATAGTTAACGATACTTTCTTGATAATTTCCTTCGTGACTCAATCTCGGATTTCTGAACTCATGGACTCGGATCTTTAATGACCCGTCTATATAGATAACCTATTTTTTTTCGGAATTACTAGAATATTCCATGAAAAAAAATCATTTTTCCTTCATTTTTTTTCGTTTTCTTATTTCTGTATGACACCTCATGAATCAGATTGATGGATGGGAGTTGTCAATATTCACATGAAAAAAATGATACGTTGTCATCCCCAAAATGGTTGGATCCCATATCAACCTTATTCTCCGGCACGCGATTTGCTGGTTCTTAATATCAACCTCTATAATACATACACATATGGAAGATAATCGCATACCTATTGAAGAATTAGAAAACTCCTATAAACAAGCCATCGAAGAGTTGGAACTGCATCACACAGACACAGCCATCTCAACATTGACCACACTCGCCCATAGTGGCTACCGAAAAGCGATGGTTACGCTCGCGCGCGTGTATTATAATGGGAAAGGAGTGAACGTTGATATAAACCAGGCTATTCAATGGCTGAGCAAAGCCGCTGAGATAGGTAGTTATGTTGCGTGTTGGTATCTTGGTAACATTTACTACGACTTGGGAGATTGTGATGATAACAATCGGATGGCGTGGAAGTATTATTCTGCCGCCGCTTCTATGCGAGGTCAAGCCAACTTCTACATAGGAAAGATGATCATAGAGAACCGTATCAGAAACATCGACACTATATGGAGTGTCGGTTTTGACGCTGATGAACTGAGCGAAGTGGGCGTATCTTACTTTCAAGACGCGCTTAATGCGAAGTATCCGCTTGCAGGTTTGTACCTGTGGAAGATGTACTTGAAGTATGGGCTATCCGATGAAGCGGAACGGTTATACAAACAAGGAGAACAACTCTTAGACACCCCATCTGATTTCAATAACTGGGCGTTTACTCTATCTGAATGGGGAGAGCACGCAAAGGCACTTCCCTATATCCGGAAGTGCTTGGATATGGTAAGCGATGAAGCCCTATGTACGTACATGTTGGACACCTATGCCGAAGTTCTTTATGGTTTGGGAAGATTGGATGAGTCAGAAGACATGTTCAACATCTGCTTACAGCTAGCACTCGATGCTGAGGAACGTAGGTGTATATCTGAGACGAAGGAGAAGATTCGACAGAAGTTTGCGCAGTAACGTACCATTCTGTGTCAATAATTCATCTTAAAAACTGATACGACTCCCCCAAAAAGATTCTCTTACTCCACAAAAGATTCAGACTGTGGCACGGGATTTGCATATGGTCTGTTACAAAAAAAATGTAATGATCATGGAAAACGAAAAGAAGGATATTAAGAACGCTAAGAAAGGGGAACTTTCTACAAAGACTATTGCTCAATTGAGTAAGGAGTATGGAATATCAGCAGCCGCTGTACGTAGTCAGTTGCAAATAATGGGCGTTGATCGGCGTGGAGATTTACAGATTGAAAGGTACAATCGCATCCTTAAATTGAAAAAAAAGGGGCTCACGACTAAAGAGATAAGAAAGGATAAAAAACTATGCGAGTTGTTCTTTAGACCAGACGGTCAGGATGTTCCATATTCCTCCATTCGCAAGTATTTGAGTGACGATTTTGTGCTTGAAGAACACGTTGACTTCAGTAAATCCTCCACGTATTCCAAGTATCAACGTGGGAAGGCATCTGATTGTATCCAGTCATTAGGGTATTCCCAAGATGAGATCTTGAAGAATATATTGGATATGTATGTGCAAGATGACCATTACGACTGCGACCTAACATACTCGAAGGGGAATTTCTACAAAAAAATCAATAAGCCCCTATGGCGATTCGATAAGTACCCCCAAGCAGATGAAGAGGGTGTACTACCTTTGCCTTTGGATGATGTGAACAAGCACGTTGAGGCGGGCTGCCTTAATAGTATCGTGATTGATCTTCCGTTCTTGGTCGGAGGGTCGGACACGTCTATTGTTTGTAACCGGTTTACCTATTTCCCGTCATACAATGAAATGATTGCTGCAAATGAGAACGTTATATCTATTGCGAGCAGAATACTGAAGGATGATGGAATATTGGTTATGAAAACCCAAGATTCCAATAGCAGTGGCGAGCAGGTGTGGACACATGGGATCGTTGAAGAAATAGCCAAGAAAAACCATTTTGTGATAGAAGACCTCTTCATAGCAATCAACGCGGATAAAAATGGTGATCCAAGATTTCTCACGATACGTAAGTTATACACGCAGGTACATGCGCGTAAGGTGCACACGTACTTCTATGTATTCCGGAAGAAGACAGGAGAGATATTAGCACAGCAAGAACAACAATATAATAAAGCGCTAAGAGAGTTAGACCAACACCATACCGAAGAGGCTATTAACATCCTTACACCTATTGCAAAGAATGGGTGTCGTGATGCTATGCTCACTCTTGGAGACATATACTATTGGGGTAGAGGAGTGGATGTGGATACATATGAAGCGATTCATTGGTGCAAAATGGCAGCGGACAAGGGTAGCGATGTTGCCCTCTTCAACCTTGGGCAGATATACTACAACATGGGGAGCAATATGGAAAATAACCGGTTGGCGTTTAATTATTTCTGCAAAGCCACTACTCTTCGTGGAAAATGGGGTATATATATAGGTCTGATGGTATACAACAATAGAGCACGGCTTATACCCGATGAGGATTGGTTTCAAAACAATCTGGCTATACTTTTTGCGTTGCGTTGTGGTGGGGATGCTATAGCAGATTTGTATTTGTATCTTCTTTGTCGGAAACGGAAATCATTTAAGGAGTTTAGTGAGAAGTGCTATACTGATGGAGAAAGCCTCTTAAAAACCCCGTCCGATTATCATGAATGGGCACGTGTACTTTGTAATGAGAAGGAATACGAGAAGGCTTTACCATATATAGAGAAGTGTCTATGTATGTCTGATTGTTCCGTAGAGGATCCGTCTTTCTTTGATACGTATGGAGAAATCCTGTACGGATTAGATCGATTGGATTTGTCAGAGCAAGCGTTCAACAGGTGCTTGGAGATAGCCACTAAAATGGATGAACGCCGGCGAATATATGAGATAGAAGAAAAGATTCGACGGAAATTTCCACAGTCCTAAATAATGAAAGGAATAGATATTTATATGGAATGGGATTGGCTCATGTCAGACGAAGAAGCCGCTCGGTGGCGGGAGAAGTACGAGGAATGGAACAAGAGGTTTTGGAAACTTATGTACGCCTATGTGATAGGTATAGCGGATGAGGATGACTTCGCTCGATTTAACGAGATGTATGGAAATTTTTAATCATATGAAAGACAAAAGCAGGATTGCATACGAGTTCAGGGACACTATCTCCTTGAGGTACTTCCTGAATAGGCTAACCTCGAACTACGAGGAGTTGGATTTCTCGGATATGTACAGAGATCCAATGTTTGAGGCTGCATCTAACGTGCATCCTGTTTTTGTTCTGACACCAAAGGGTGAACCTGTTTATGAACTGACTGACGTTGTACCTGATGATGCTATGGTCATTAACGAAAATAACGTACAAGAATTTGTAGATTCTTTGGAGTAATGAAACACATACCAATCGGAAATATTGAAGAAATGCTTGAATGCATCGCTGAGATTTCGGATCATTTCATGATTAACGCTGCCGACATGATGCCCGAGAAATCAAAGCAAGAGATATGGGAGTCTTTGTACTATATCTGTGAGCGTTACAATGACGGGGATTTTGATTTCGATGATGACATGTTTGACCCCGATTATCAACGTGTGCTCAAGCGCATACCAAAACAATACCTGCTATTGGAAGGTGCAGTCATTGAAGAAAATCAAATGAAAAAAAGATAAGGGACGATCAAAATTTTCATCCCTTCAAAAAATAGCCGCAGCCCCTATAAACAAAGAGCATACGGCTATTTTTTACAAGTTAATATTT
>OCVV010000325.1_pt1 | contig 23787 bp, 21 predicted proteins | sample 1539721 | NCBI WGS metagenome assembly OCVV01 (sample SAMN02144230, study PRJEB22623) | gut metagenome | biome: sheep rumen | host: Ovis aries | place: New Zealand
ATATCTCCATTATGCTCTGCGGAAGGCGCCTTGTCTGGCACAAATCCATCTCGCAAATCTTTGTCTTCTTCTTATCAGGTTTTAGTATGATACTGAAAAAGAACAAAACCTCCGTTCGGACTTGCTCCGAACGGAGGTTCAGGCTGTCGACACTTTGCCGACAGCTTATCTTCCCGTGCGTGTCCAACCCGGATCGCAGGGGGTTGCTGCGGTCAGAATTCTGTATAACAGCGAACCTGTTATTTCCTCGCGGGGATCTTGCGGTAGATGCTCTCGAGGCGGTTGAGCGCTTCGTTGAGCGTGGCGTCCTCCTTGGCGAAGTGAAGCCGGATGAGATGGTTCACGTCCTCGCGGAAGAAGCTCGAGCCAGGCACCGCGCCGACGCCGACGTCGCGCGCCAGCACCTCGCAGAACTCCAGGTCGCTTTCGTACCCGAAGTGCGATATGTCCAGCATCACATAGTACGCGCCCTGGGGGACGTTGTGCGGGATGCCGATCGTGTCAAGGCCGCGGCAGAGCAGATCGCGCTTGCCGGTGTAGAGCTCGCGCAGTGCGTCGTAGTAGTCCTGCCCCATCTCGAGACCGGGAATCACGGCCTCCTGCAGCGGCGCGGCCGCGCCCACGGTGAGGAAGTCGTGCACCTTGCGGGCGGTGTCGATGATCTGCGGCGGGGCAATGATGTAGCCCAGGCGCCAACCGGTGATGGAGTAGGTCTTGGAGAGGGAGGAGCAGCTGAGCGTGCGCTCCCACATGCCGGGCAGCGTGGCAAAATACACGTGCTCGTGCGGCTGATAGACGATGTGCTCGTAGACCTCGTCGGTGATGACGTAGGCATCGTAGCGCTCGGCAAGCTCCGCGATGAACAGCAGCTCCTCCCGCGTGAACACCTTGCCGCTGGGGTTGGAGGGGTTGCAGAGGATGAGCGCCTTGGGGTTCTGGCGGAAAGCTGCCTCCAGATCTTCAGCTTTGAAGTTGAATGCGGGCGGGTAGAGCGGCACATAGATGGGATCAGCGCCGGAGAGGATCACGTCCGCGCCGTAGTTTTCGTAGAAGGGGGAGAAGACGATAATCTTGTCGCCCGGGTCGGTCACGGTCATGACCGCGCACATCATGGCCTCGGTGCTGCCGCAGGTGATCACGATCTCACTGCCGGGATCAACGGGGTGAGCCATGAAGCGGCTCTGCTTGCGGGCGAGGGCCTCGCGCAGGTTTTGCGCGCCCCAGGTGATGGAGTACTGGTGCTTGTCCTCGTAGGCGACCCGGCTGAGCCGGTCGAGCAGCGGCTTGGGAGGATTGAAGTCCGGGAAGCCCTGACTGAGGTTCACGGCGCCGTACTGATTGGAGACGCGCGTCATGCGCCGGATGACGGAATCGGTAAAGCCCGCGGTGCGGGAGGAGAGCTGTTTCACGATGTTCCCTCTTTTCTGCAGGATCAATGTAGGAAGTTTAATCCTTTTCCCGCGCGAGGTCAAGAGCGGAGCGCGCTATTTTTGTGCGGATCCCGGTTTTTCGCGCAGCACCGCAGTTTTTTCGCGGTTTTCATCGAATAACAGAAATTCGACCGTATTTACATGAAAATAGTGAATAAAAATACGTATATACGAGCCAATATACAAAATGGAAATAGCTGGAAGGGAGCCCGCTTTCAGTACATGTCAACCCAAGATAGGACAAAAAATCCAGAATTCCCGCAGGATGAAAACGATGCCAGTTTTTGAAATAATTCGCTGAAAGGGGAAAGAAAGGCACAGAAATCTTCACTTATTTCCAAAAAATATTCATTTTTTGTTGACAAAAACAGGACAATCGTGTATGCTCGTATCATTCAAACGACGGGAAGCCGATCGCGCGCGAAAGCTGTGGCCGCGCGCACAGCGCCGCAGAATGGAGGATTCTGTATGGACAGAGTCACACTCAGAAAACACATGGAGGAGAATCCGGACGCCAAGCTGCGCGATCTCGTAATGAAGCTGCTCTATGATGAGATTGTCAGCCTTCGGATCGCTCCGGGGACAAAGCTTAACGTCAACCAGATGGCATCCAACCTCGGCGTGTCGCGCACGCCGGTGGCCGAAGCGATCGGCAGTCTTGCCGAGATCGGCTTTGTGGTGAGCCATCCCGGCCAGACCGGCAGCTTCGTGCTGGATCTGAGCATCACCGATATGATCGACCTTTACCGTGTGCGCAGCGCCATCGAGAGCGAGGCCGCTGCCATCTGCGCCACCACCGCAGAGGAGGCCACCGTCCGCGAGCTTACCATGCTGGCCGACGCCTATCAGGACAGCGTCCTGCGGCGCGACATCCGCGGCATGCGTGAGACGGACATGCCCTTCCACCGCCTGATCATCGACGCAACCCGCAATGTGTATATCATCCAGGCATACGAGCAGATCCTGCCGAAGCTCACGATGTACCAGTCTTCCATGATCGAGTTTGTCGGTCAAGCAGCAAACGAGGCCAACCCCTGGCTGAGCAGCGTCGCCTATAACCACACCTCTGTGGTCTCGGCGATTCGCATGCGTATGCCGGAGCTCGCGCGCCAGTCCATGGGTGAGCATGTAAGCACGAGCCTGAACTTTACGAGCCTCAGCGACGTGGGGACGGATCCTTTCCGCTCGCTGCAGCATTAAAGCTGAAGCTGACAGGAAAAAGGGACTGTTGCAAAATGCGAAGACCCTGGCTGCATCGCAGGGGAGGGCCTTGTGCCCTCCCGGCAGCATCAAGCAACATGAATGGAAAAATGTTCGGCGTATTCGTACATTCTGCGAATTCGCCGAACATTTTTTATGTGTATACTGTTGCACCGCCGGGCGGGGCAGAGCCGTCGCCCCTGCGAACGCAGGCACACATTTTAGCGCTCATCCTAATTTTGCAGCAGACCCTTTTTATGTTGCTTCCTTTACTTTCCCACGCAGAAGCGGCGGAAGATGCGGTCGGTCACGTCCTCGCGGACGCTGCGCCCGGTGAGCTCGCCGATGGCGGCCATTGCTCCCTCCGCCTCGGTGAGCACGATGTCGGGGGTCTGCCCCTCGCGCATTGCGCCGCGCGCGGCCTCCAGGGCCTCGAGCGCGCGCCCCACGGCCTCGGCCTGGCGGGCGTTGGTGAGGATCTCCCCCGCGGGGACGGCGGGCAGCGGGAACAGGCGGCGGATCTCCTCCTCGAGCTGAGCGAGCCCCTCTCCGGTCACGCAGCTCACAGAGACCTGCTGCAGAGCGCTTTCCACCCGGGGGGCGGAGGCGGCGAGATCGCGCTTGGACCAGACGAGCAGCGCCTTCGGCGCGCGCTCAGACTCGGCAATCAGGGCAAGATCCTCTTCTGTCACGGCGGCGCTCGCGTCCACCACGCAGAGCACAAGCTGCGCATCGGCCATGGCGCTGCGGCTGCGTTCAACGCCCAGACGCTCCACCTCGTCTCCGGTCTCGCGGATGCCGGCCGTGTCGGTAAGGCGCAGGCAAAGCCCGCCGAGATTGACCTTCTCCTCGATGGTATCCCGTGTCGTACCGGGCACGGCGGTTACAATGGCGCGCTCATAGCCCAGCAGGGCGTTTAGCAGGGAGCTCTTGCCGGCGTTCGGCCGGCCCACCAGCACCGTCGGGATGCCGGACTTGAGGAGCCTGCCGCGCGAAAAGCTGCCCAACAGAGCGCGCAGGTTCGCAATGGCAGCGTCCAGCTCTCCTGCATAGGCGGCGAGACGGAAGTCCTCGATATCCTCGTCCGGATAGTCGAGCACGGCGTGGTAGTGCGCACTGATATCGGCGAGCAGATCATACACGCCCGCCACCCGTCGGCTTACCGCGCCGGAGAGCTGACCGGCTGCGTTGCGCGCGGCCTCGGCGGTCTCGGCGTCGATGAGGTCGGCCACAGCCTCCGCCTCGCTAAGCCCCAGGCGGCCGTTGAGAAAGGCACGCCGGGTAAATTCCCCCGGGCCGGCCTGCCGCGCGCCGAGAGCAAAGAGCTCCTCCAGCAGCGTGCGCAGCAGCACGGGGGAGCCGTGGCACTGGAATTCCGCGGTGTCCTCGCCGGTATAGCTGTTCGGGCCGCGGCTCACGGTGCACAGGCACAGATCGAGCAGCCGTCCCTCCCGGTCGCAGAGGCGGCCGTAGACGAGCGCGTGCTCCGGCTGCGCATCCATCGAGGCGCCGCGCATCGGCGTGAAAAGCCGCGCGGCGAGCGGGACGGAGTCTGGCCCGGAGACGCGCACGATGCCGATGGCGCTGACCTGGGCGCCGGTGGCGATGGCGGCAATGGTATCGGACATAAGATCCTTCCTTCCGGATGAGTTGTAGATACGGCAAACGCCCCCGCAGAGGGGGCGTTTGCCGGGAACTGACCGCGGTTTACTGGCGGGCGGCGCGGGCGGCATGCGCGGCGCGCTCGTCGTTGCGTTCGGAGACGAAGTAGCTCAGAGAGAGCAGACTGTCGGAAAAATGTACGTTTTCCACAAGCGTGCTGCTGCCGGGTTCGGTCAGCTCGACGTTCGTGAAGTTCCAGATGGCCTCGATCCCGTGCGCCTCGAGCTCCTTCGTGACAGGGATGGCGGCCTCTTTCGGGACGGCGAGCACGGCGACGTCCACATGGTTTTCGTCAAGATAGCTGCCGAGCTCGTCCATGGAGCGGACGAGGACGCCGCTGATGGTCGAGCCGATGATGGCGGGGTTGACCTCAAAGGCCGCGGCGAGGTGGAAGCCCCACTCGCTGAAGCAGAAATTGTCCATCAAGGCATGGCCTATGTTGCCGACGCCGAGGAGCACCGCGCGGTAGCCGCGGTCCGTACCCAGAATTGATGCGATCTGACCGCGCAGGGTGCTGACATGATAGCCGTAGCCCTGCTGGCCGAATTCTCCGAAGCAGCTGAAATCCTGGCGGATCTGGGACGGGGTGAGGCCGAGCTGCTGGCCGAGCTCAAAGGAGGAGATGCGCGTGACGCCGCGTTCATTCAGTTCATCCAGCTTCCGCAGATAGCGCGGCAGCCTGCGTATTACATTATTCGATATTTTTCCGCTTTTCAATGTCCTGCTCTCCTTGTTAACTATTTTACAATTTCAAATTATAGCATAATCCCGAGCTGCTTTCAAGAAAAAATCCGCATATTCCCGCAAATACGCAACGTTCCGTCCGCTCCGCCGCCTGGGTGCTTGCGTTCCCTTCCCCGCGGTGATACAATCATCCATATACGATATAACAGGAAGACAAAACAGAGGAGGGAAAGGGCCATGCGGCTGCCCGTGATTTCTTCCATGGAGGATATGACGCGCCTTGTCGACGAGCTGGGCTTCCTGCCGTTTTTCAAGGGCGATGTGCCCGGCTTTTCCATCGCGGAGGCGGTGCGGCCGGATCTCTGGTTTTCCGAAACGCAGGAAGGTCCCTGGGAATGGAAGGGGCCGGTGATTCGTGCGACAGGCTGCGCCTACGGGAAATTCTACCGCGGCAAGGCGATGTACGTGAGCCGGGAGTTCTTCCCGGACTTTGCCAACCTGCGCCGCGACGGCTACGATTACGACGCGCGTGTGGATGACGGGCTCGCCCGGCACCGGGATGCGCGCATCATGGAGCTGCTCACAGAGCGCCCCTCCCTCGTCAGCCGTGAGCTCAAGGCGCTTGCCTGCGCGGGGGAGGAGAGCCGCAAACAGTTCGACGGCTGCCTCAGCTTCCTGCAGATGCAGTGCTATGTCTGCATCGCCGATTTCGAGTACGCGCTCGACCGTTACGGCCGCCCCTACGGCTGGGGGCTCGCGCGCTATGCCACGCCGGAGCATCTCTTCGGGGAGGACTTCAGCGCCCATGTCTACGAGCGCGAGCCTGCGGAATCCCGCGAGCGGCTGCGGCGCCATCTGAAGAGCATCCTCCCCGACGCCTCTGAGGGACAGATCGCGCGCATCCTGGAATAATACGATTCTTCAAATGAAAGAATGGGAAATACAGAACAAGATAAGCCACCGCTTCGCCGTAGAATGCGAAGCGGTGGCTTTGATGTGCGCTTCCCGGGGCTGTTAATCCTGCGGAAGCGGCTCGCGGGCGAGGTATTCCTCCGCGAGAGCGACGAGCTCCTCCGTGCGCGGGCTTTTGCAGACTATAGCTCATACTAACACCTAATAAAAACCTTTGATTCTTTCCGGCCAGAATCGTGCCATACATTGTTGGCGGCCTTGACCGCGACAAACGAAACTCGCTCCATTACGCTTCCCCGGTTGTGAAGAGCCGGGAAAGCTTTCTATCCGCTCCTTCCGTTTTCCTTACCAATTTCAAAGCGAAATGCTTTGAAATTGAGAGGAGGAGCAGCGGAGTGAGCGAGCTTTCACGTNCAATACGTGGAAGTGAGACGATACGGAGCTTGCGACGACGACATTATTCGCTGCGGCCGCCGCCTCGTCTGGCGCAATTCTGTCTCGGAAATCTTTCCAAAGCTTTTTATCAGGTATTAGTATCAGATCCTGCCCGCGCGGCGCTCTGTCGCTTGAGATTCGTTGAACCGTGAGAAGAACATATCCGAACCGACCAAGTAAAAAGGAGTGTATTCAAATGACCTATCCGGAAGTCCTTGCCGCCGCCAGAGAATGCGTCGGCCCCTACTGCAAAGCATGTCCTGTCTGCAACGGCCGCGCCTGCGGCAACACCATGCCCGGCCCCGGCTGCAAGTATCCCGGCCCCACCGCCTCCCGCAACTTCGACAAGTGGCAGGAGATCTTCGTGAATATGGACACGCTCTGCCCCAACGTGGATCCCGATATCTCCTTTGAGATGTTCGGCCACCGCTTTGCCGCGCCCATTTTCGCAGCTCCGCTCGGCGGCCTGCCGATGCACTACGGCCCCAAGCACACGGATTTCACTTACAACGCCATCCTCGTTCCCGCTGCCGCGAACTACGGCCTCGCCGCACTCACCGGCGACGGCGTCGACCCTGAGATCATGAAGAGCTCCGTCAAGGACATGGAGAAAGTCGACGGCATGGGCATCCCCACCATCAAGCCCTGGAACAAGGAAGCTGTCTTTGAAAAGCTCGATATCATCGAGAAGGCGGATATTTTTGCCGTCGCCATGGATATCGACGGCGCAGGCCTGCCCTTCCTCAAGGCCATGAACCCCAACGCGGGCAGCAAGTCCGTGGAGGAGATGCGCGAGATCATTGACTACGCCGGCCGCCCCTTCATCATCAAGGGCATCATGACCGTTGCCGGAGCGCGCAAGGCCGTCGAGGCCGGTGCGCATGCCATCGTGGTTTCCAACCACGGCGGCCGCGTGCAGGGCGGCGTGCCCTCCACGGCGGAGGTTCTGCCGGAGATCGCCGACGCGGTCAAGGGTCAGATCACCATTCTGGTCGACGGCGGTATCCGCTCGGGCGTCGATGTGTTCCGCGCCCTGGCGCTCGGCGCCGACGGCGTGCTGATCGGCCGTCCCGTGCTCACCGCCATCTACGGCGCGGGTGAAGAGGGCTTCAAGGTCTACATGGACAAGATCGTGGGCGAGCTCAAGAGCACGATGACCATGTGCGGCGCCGCGACGCTGAAGGATATCGACCGCAGCAAGATCAGATTCTAAGAGCTGACGGATACCGCAAGCCCCTTTTCCTGCGGGAACAGCAGTTGGATTAAAAGAGCCCCTGAAACCAGACAGAGGAGGACAGAGAGATGAAACGCATCCTATCCGTCCTTCTCTGTCTGCTTTTGTCTGCGGCGCTTCTGAACGGCTGCGGCAGGCTCCCGGAGCCGACGTATCGCGTAGCCGTGGCCTCCGATCTGCACTACCTGGCGCCGGAGCTGACCGATCACAGCGAGATTTTCCGGCAGATGATGGCCAACAGCGACGGAAAAATGACGGAATTCTGCGAGGAAATCACGGACGCCTTCCTTGCCGAGCTGATTGAGCTGCGCCCCGAGGCGCTGATCCTCACCGGCGATATCAGTTTTAACGGCGCGCAGGAGAGCCATCTTGCGCTCGCAAAGAGGCTCGCTGCGCTGGAGGCCGCCGGGATCCCGGTTCTCGTTCTGCCCGGGAACCATGACGTGTACCGCAGCAGCGCCTCCTACATCGGCTCGGAGACCGCACGGGCGACGGTGACGACCTCGGAGGACTTCCGGCGCATCTACGCCGCCTTCGGCTACGATGAGGCGCGTGCGGAGGACGGGGATTCCCTCAGCTACGTATACGATCTGAACGCCACGACCCGCGTCCTGATGCTCGACTGCAACACGATGCACGATCCCTGCGGCCTCTCGGACGAGACGCTCGCCTGGATCGAACGGCAGCTCAAGGAGGCCAGACGCGACGGCGTCGCCATCCTTGCCGCAGGACACCAGAATCTCTACAAGCACTCGTTCTTTGGCTTCGGCTATGTGCTGGTGGAGGGGGAGAAGCTCGCCGCGCTGCTGCGGAAATACGACGTGTCCCTCTTTTTAAGCGGGCATCTGCATATTCAGCACATCCTCACGGAGGACGGCCTCACCGAGATCACGACCTCGCCGCTGACGATGGGCGTCTGCCGCTACGCGCTGCTGGAAGCGCAGCAGGGCGCTCTGTCCTATGAGACAAGGCCGGTGGACGTCGCCGCCTGGGCTTCGCGGCAGGGGAGCACCGACGAGCGGCTGCTGCGCTTTGCAGAGAGCTCCTACGAGGCGATGGCGGCGCGCATGCGCGTAAACGTCGCCGAGCAGTTCGCCGGAGAGCTCGCTGCGGAAGAGCTGGAACGCCTGACGGCGTATGCCGACGAGCTCAACTGGGAATACTTTGCCGGTGATCTGCGCGGCGTCGAAGAGCTTGACCCGGACGGTTCTTTCCTTGCGGCCTGGAACGACAAGGGCGGCCTCTTCTCTGCCTATTTCGGCTCCGTTGAGCCGGATTTCGGTCGGGACTTTACGAGCTGGAAAAGCGACTGAGAACGACTGCGCGGGAACAGTACCAGCCAATAACAGGCACAGCTTGAGGGACGAGGCTAAACCTCGTCCCTCAAGCTGTGCTTTTGCGTTTACTGTGCGTTTCCTGCCGCAGCGGGATTGGTCTGCAGGCCGATCATGAACCCGTCGAGCGCGGTGCTGTGTATGTCCCCGCCGACAACGCGCCCGCGGTCGACATAGAGCGTGAGCAGCACGACCTCGTTCTCCTGCGGCGCGTTGAGCACGCGGTAGCTGTACTGCCTGCAGCTCTTCCCGCACAGCGGAGAGAGGTCGTAACCGCAGCGCAGCTGCAGGGCGTTGTAGTCCGCGAGTACGTCCGAGAGCTCCTCCGGAAGATCCACGCGCGCGGTCTCTTCGCTTTCGGGGTCGAGCTCCCAGCCGAGCGCCGCCGCGAATGCGACACGCTCCGCGCGTGTCTCGGCGTTTCTGTGCTCATCGGCGGCCCTTCGCAGAAAGATCAGCGCTGCAAGCAGCACCGCGGCAGCGGCGACGATAGAGAGCATTTTGCCCCGAGTGGAGTGTTTGTGTGATAGAAGCATCCTTTTCCTCCTTGCTATACCGGTATATTGCCAGTATATTGCGCGAAAATGGGGCGTATGTGGGGAATGAAAGAATCAAAAAAATGAAAAATGGTTGCAATTCGGTAAAAAATGTGGTATGATATCGGAGAATCCGCAGAAGCGGGAAACGGAGGAGGCGCTATGGCAGTGATCCGCGCAGATAAATTCCTGTCAGAGCTTGGTCTTGCGTCCCGCAGGGAAGCGCGCGAGATCATACGCGCAGGCAGGCTTCGCTCGGACGGCAGGTGTGTAGCTTCGCCGGACGAGAAGCTGGATCCCGACGCGCAGACCGTCACGCTGGACGGCGAGCTGCTCCGTTACCGGAAGTACCGCTATTTCATGATGGACAAGCCCGCCGGCGTCCTTACGGCGACGGAGGACGCCAGACAGAAGACCGTGCTCGATCTTCTGCCGCCGGAGCTGCAGAGGCTCGATCTCTTTCCGGTCGGGCGCCTGGATAAGGACACGAGCGGCCTTCTTCTCCTTACAAACGACGGAATTTTTGCCCATCGCGTGATTTCGCCAAAATCCGGTGTGCAAAAACGGTATTATGCAGAAGTCGAGGGAGAGCCGGACGCGGAGGACGCGCGCGCCTTCGCCGAGGGACTTACGTTGGGCGACGGGACGAAGTGTCTGCCCGCCCTGCTCGAGCCCGCCGGCGCAGGAGCCTGTTACGTGACGGTCATGGAAGGGAAGTACCACCAGGTCAAGCGTATGCTCGCTTCACGCGGAAAACCGGTGCTTCGGCTGCGGCGTTTGTCCGTCGGAGAGCTGCTGCTGGAGGCCGATCTCGGGCCCGGCGGATGGCGCGAACTCGACGAAAACGATTTGTGCAAGGTGTTGAAGCCTGATCTTTTGGAAAAATAGTCAAAAACGAGCTCGGTTTTTTCGACTCATTTGAGCGATCCGATCACAAATTCAAAAAAATTAACAAAAATCGACCGCATTTTCTATTGAAAATCACAGAAAAGTGGTTTATTATGTTGGAAGACATTTTGACCGGCTCGGCAATTTTGCCAGTACAGCTTTTCGAGAGCGTATAGGAGGAGATTCCATGTCCAGCAGAATATTCCAGAATGTGATTATTCAGATGAAAGACTCCGTGGATCGGACGGTCGGCGTGGTGGACGACCAGGGCTTTGTCGTGGCGAGCAGCGAGCTGGCCATGATCGGATCCCGCCTTGATGATTTTTCCCGCTCTGCGCTTGAGAATGGGGAACGCTTTGCCGTGACGGGCAGCCGGACCTACTGCGTGCTGTCACCGGATGATGTGAAGCCGGACTTCTTTGCCTTTGTCGATTACTGCGACGCGCCGGCGAAGACCATCTGCGCCATGGCCGCCGTGGCCTTCAACGAGGCGCGCAGCAATTACGAGGAGAAACACAACAAGGCCGCGTTCATCAAGAACATCATCTCCGACAACATCCTCCCCGGAGATGTATATGTCCACGCCAAGGAACTCCATTTCGTGACCGACGAGCCGCGCGTCGTGCTGCTCGTGCGGCAGACCGATAATGCCGACGTCGCCGCGGTGGAGACGATTCAGAAGATCTTCCCCGAGAAGCAGAAGGACTTCGTGCTCAACATCAATGAGACGGATGTGGTCATTGTCAAATCGCTGCCCTCGGCGGAATGCCCCGAGGAGGTACACCGCATCGCGCTCTCCGTGGAGCAGGCACTTCACGAGGAACTCGGCATCAACTGCGTGATCGGCGTGAGTACCACCGCGCATCATCTGCGCGAGCTGGCCGACCGCTACAAGGAGTCCCAGGTCGCCATTGATGTGGGACGGGTCTTCGAGAATGAGAAGACCATCATCAATTACGAAAATCTCGGCCTCGGCCGTATCATCTACCAGCTGCCGACGACGCTGTGCGAGATGTTCCTCAACGAGGTCTTCAAGAAGAGCCCCATCGAGACGCTTGACGACGACACGCTCGAGACGATCAACAAGTTCTTCGAGAACAACCTCAACGTCTCCGAAACCTCGCGTAAGCTCTATGTCCACCGCAACACCCTGGTCTACCGTCTTGAGAAGATCAAGAAGATCACCGGATTGGACCTGCGCGAGTTCGACCATGCCATCGTATTTAAGGTGGCAATGATGGTCAAGCAGTATCTGGATTCGCTCAACAGCAGCCGCTATTGATCCCAGCGCGGCCGTGGGGGCGAACCGGTTAACATAGATGAATCCCGAAATACTATCACCCTACGGAGGTTTTCTCAATGGGTCGTGTTAAGAACGAAAACAAAACGGTACATGACATCCGCATGGCGGACGTCACGAAGGTTTATGACACGAGCGGCACCGTCGCGCTTGACGGCGTGACGATCGACGTGACACAGGGGGAGTTCGTGTTCCTGGTCGGGCCCTCCGGCTCCGGCAAGACCACGCTTATCAAGCTCCTCACCGGTGAAGTCACGGCGAGCAGCGGCAAGGTCATGGTCAACGATTTTGATATGACGAAGATTCGCCGCTCCAAGCTCCCCAAGGTGCGCAGAACGCTCGGCACCGTGTTTCAGGACTACCGCCTGATCGAAAATATGAACGTCTACGACAATGTGGCCTTCGCCATGCGTGTCGTTGGGGCGAGCGCGAAGGATATCCGCCGCCGTGTGCCCTACGTTCTTGAGCTCGTCGGCCTCGACGGCCGCGAGAAGCGCCTGCCGAACGAGCTGTCCGGCGGCGAACAGCAGCGTGTCGCCATTGCGCGCGCGCTCGTCAACAGCCCGCGCCTCATTGTGGCCGACGAGCCCACCGGCAACCTTGACCCGGTCCGCAGCCTCGAGCTGATGCTGCTGCTGGAGAAGATCAATGAGATGGGCACCACCGTCCTCGTGGTCACGCACGAGAAAGAGCTGGTCAACGCCCTGGGCAAGCGCGTCATCACCATTGATTCCGGCAAGGTGATCAGCGACGTGAAGGGCGGCTATTACAGCGAAGAAATGGATGGGAGTAACAGCGATGAGATTGAGTAGAAGCGGTTATCTGATCAGCGAGGGCTTCCGGAGCATCAAGACCCACAGCTTCATGTCCTTCGCCTCGGTTACCATCATTATGGCCTGCCTGATCATCATGGGCAGTTTCGCCCTCGTAGCCGTCAATATCGACGCGCTGATCGATGATCTGGAGGACGAAAACGAGCTCGTCGCCTTCGTGGACGACGAGAACCCCAACTACGCGGACGAGGAGAGCGCAAGAACGCTGCAGACGGCTCTCGAGGCCGTCCCCAATGTGGTGTCGGCGGAGTTCGTCTCCCGTGCCGACGCGATGGAGAACTATTACAAATCCTATAACGGGACGGTGTCCCGTGAGGGAATCGACGAGACCGTGTTCCGGCATCGCTATATCGTACATATTGAGGACATCGCCCTCACCGCACAGACGGAAGAGCAGCTCAAGAATGTCGACGGCATCGCCAAGGTCAACGCACATCTGGAATACGCAAACCTCTTCATCAGAATCCGCAATATCATTACGGTAATCGCCCTGATCCTGATGGTGCTGCTGGTGTTCATTTCCATGTTTATCATGACCAACACCATCAAGCTCGCCACCTTCGGTCGCCGCGAGGAAATCGCGATCATGAAGATGGTCGGCGCGACGAACGGCTTTATCCGCCTGCCTTTTGTGATCGAGGGTCTTATCCTGGGTCTGCTCGGCGGCGGCCTCGGCTTCCTGGCGGAGTGGGGGCTGTACACGCTCATCACCCGTCAGCTGATCGGCAGCCTGACCGGCAGCTTCCTCACGGTCGTCCCGTTCTCTGCGGTGGCCATGCCTATGCTGGCAGTGTATCTTGGCATCGGCGTTTTTGTCGGCGCCTTCGGCGGTGTGAACGCAATCCGGAATTATCTGAAGGTCTGATCAAAGGAGCGTCCATATGAGACGTAGTAAATTTGTTTCCATCCTCGCGATCCTTCTTGCAGTAATCATGGCGCTCTCGCTGATCCTGAGCGTGCTCCCTGCCGCTTTCGCCATAGATGAAAGCGATATCGAGCAGATGCAGCGCGAGAGGGAAGAGCTCGCCGCCCAGGCAGACGAGGCACATTCGCGCCTTGAGCAGCTGCAGGCGGAGGAGGCCAACGTCCTCGAGCAGAAAGCCGCTCTGGAGGTCGAGATCGAGGCCAGCGAAAAGGCGCTCGCGCTCGTCGGCGAAGAGATCAAGATGTACAATCAGATGATCGCCGATAAGCGCGTTGAGCTCTCTGCCGCACAGGCGCAGGAAGCCGGCCAGGCTGCGATCTATCGTGCGCGCGTCCGCGCGATCGAGGAAAACGGCGGGGTCAACATCCTCGTCCTGATCCTCCGCTCGAGCGGCCTGAGCCAGTTCCTGACGGCGCTGGACGACGCTGCCGCCATCATGGAGAGCGACCGCGCCCTCGAGGCGCAGTACCGCGCTGCGCGCGAGGAGACCGAGCGCGTCACGCGCGAGTATGAGTCTGTCCGCGACGAGTGCGAGAAGAAGCAGTCCGCCCTGCGTGACGATCAGATCGCCCTCTCCGCGAAGATCGACGACGTCAACACGCAGCTGGAGGCTCTCTCCGCGAAGATCGACGAAGCCAAAAAAGAATATGAACAGCAGTGCGCCGCCGAGGAGGCGGCCGCCGCAGAGGTTCAGAATCTGATTGCCCAGCTCATGGAGCAGCGCCGCCGCGAGGAAGAAGAACGGCAGCGCCAGCAACAGGAGAATCAGGGCGGTGAGACCGGCGGCGAGACCGGCGGAGAAACCGGAGGCGAGACCGGCGGGGAAACCGGAGGCGAGACTGGCGGGGAAACCGGAGGCGAGACCGGCGGAGAAACTGGCGGCGAAGCGCCCGGCCCTGCGCCAACGCAGGCGCCTGCTCCCGCGCCGACTCCCGCGCCGACTCCGGCACCGGAGGGCTGGGCCTGGCCCGTGCCCTGCAGCTCGCGCATCACGAGCCGTTACGGCAACCGTATCGATCCCTTCACCGGAGCTGTCCGCTACCACTCCGGCATCGACATCGACGGCTATGCTCATGACGGATACCCCATCGTCGCAGCCAAGAGCGGCACGGTTTCTGCGGTCAATTACAACGACGGCTACGGCAACTATGTCATCATCGACCACGGGGACGGCTACATGACGCTTTATGCGCACATGTCCGGCGTCGCTGTGAGCTACGGCTCCTGGATCGGACAGGGCCAGACGGTCGGCTATCTCGGCGCTACGGGCCGTGCGACCGGTACGCATTGTCACTTTGAAGTCTATGTCTGGGGCAGCCGGACAGACCCGGTGCAGTTCTATTCGTGGATGAATCTTTCGTATTGGAACTGCTGAAAGGCAAACAATCATGAGTATTCAAGCATTCAAAAAAACAATAGCTTGTTTCCTCGTTCTGCTGCTGCTTTTGCCGCTCCTGCCGACGACCGCTCATGCGGTATCGCAGGCTGACATTGACGCGGCGCGCGCCGAGCGCGACGCGCTGACGCAGCAGAGAGAAGAAAAACAGGCGGTTGTGGACGGTCTGAAGGAGGAGCAGGCAGGCATCCTGGAGCAGAAACAGGCTCTGGACGACCGCAACGGCGTGATCCTTCTGGAGATCGAAAGCATCGACAAGGAGATCGACCTCTACGATCAGATGATCGAACAGAAGGCCCGCGAGGTCAATATGGCGCAGATCACCGAGAACGCCCAGCTTGAGCGCTATCGCGCACGCGTGCGCTCCATGGAGGAGGACGGAAACACCGGTCTGGTGGCCATCATCCTCAATGCCCGCAGCCTCGGCGATCTGCTCACCCTGCTCGACGATGCGAGCGACGTCATGAAGAGCGACGTTGCCCTCTATGAGGACTACATCGAGGCGCGCGAGGCCACCGAGGCCGCTAAGGCCGAATACGAGGCTACCCGCACCGAGCTGGATTCCCGCAAGCTGGAGCTGCGCGGAGAGCAGGAGGAGCTGCAGGCCGAGATGGCCGAGGCTACCGACCTGATCGCAAAGCTCCAGGAGAACATCGAGGAAAACCAGGCGCAGTATGAAGAGCTTCTGGCCGCCGAGAACCAGGCAAACCAGGAGCTGGCCGAGCTGATCGCCCGCAGAGAGCGTGAGCGTGAGGCCGCGCTTGCCGCGCAGGCTGCCGATGCCGCCAGAAGAGCTGCGCAGAGCGGCAACAACGGCGGAAATAACAATGGCGGCAGCAGCGGCGGAGAAACCGGCGGAGAGGCCGCGCCTCCCCCGCCCCCGGTCGTGACAGGCACCGGCAGCTTTGCCTGGCCTGTTCCGTCCTGCACCTATATTACCAGCCGCTTCGGCTACCGCGTCCACCCCATCTTCGGCACGGTCCGCAACCACACCGGCATCGACATCGGAGCCAGCTACGGTGCGAGCATCAACGCCTCCGACGGCGGTACGGTCACGCTGGCGCAGTATTACGGCGGCTACGGCAACTGCGTGATGATCGACCACGGAAACGGCCGCGTGACGCTTTACGGGCATATGAGCTCCCTTGGCGTCTCGGTCGGACAGGCGGTCTCGCAGGGCCAGTATATCGGCGCTGTGGGCGACACCGGCTGGGCGACCGGCCCGCACTGCCATTTTGAGATTTACATCAACGGCGGCCGCGTCGATCCCGAGATGTATTTTTCAGGTCTGACCATTTCGCCGGACGCGGGCGTGTGACGTCCCAAATGCATAAAGGCAAATCATTCACCGGACAGCATGGATTATGCTGTCCGGTAAACCCTTGTCAGTAAGGAGAATCCGCATGAAGAATCTGCTCACGCGAATCGGGCGCAGCCTGGGGCGCATCCTTTCTGTTTTGTTCAACGTAGGCATTCCGCTCAAATACGTGCTGCTCCTGCTCGCCATTTTGGGCGGCGGCGTTTATTTCATGACCTACCACTCGATGCTCAACCGCGTGGGCGGGAAGGACGATTACAGCGAAGCGATGCGCTATATTGAGATCAAGGATACGCTCGAGAACGAGTTTATCGACCCGGTCGACCGCAAAGCACTCGGAAACGCTGCGGCCGCTGCCATGGTCAATGAGCTGGGCGACTCCTGGAGCTACTACATGAGCGAGGACGAGTACCGCACCTATCAGCTCTCTTCCTCGAATGACTACTCCGATATCGGTATGTCCATCGTCAAGGACGATAACGTTGGCGGCTTCCAGGTCATTTCCGTCTACCCCGGTTCGCCTGCCGCAAACGCAGGCGTTGGTGTCGGCATGATCATCACGGCGGTCGACGGGCAAAGACTCGCCGGCTACTCCGCAGATCAGGTGCGTACACTGATCCGTTCCAAGCTCAACACGGTCTTTGTCCTGGAGATCTCCAACGGCCAGAACAGCATCGAGGTCGATTGCACGAACGCAAACTCCGGCGCCGTCGTCTCCCGTTTGGAGAAGACGGGCGCGGCTTATGTTCAGATCAAAAACTTTGAGGCGGGCAGCGGCCAGGCTGCGGTCGACGCGATCGAGGCGCTGCTTGCGCAGGACGCGGACTCGCTGGTGCTCGATCTGCGCAACAATTCCGGCGGCCTCAGCACCGAGGTTGCAACGCTGCTGGATTACCTGCTCCCGGGCGGCACGCTGTTCGTTGAGGTCGATAAGGACGGCAACCGCATCGAGACCGGCTCGGACAGCATGAGCCTCCAGCTGCCGATGGCAGTGCTCATCAATTCCGGCACTTACCGCGAGGCGGAGCTCTGTGCCGCGGTGCTCAAGGAATCCGGCTGGGCAACGCTGCTCGGCGAACCCACCGTAGGCAATACGCGCTCCCAGGAGACGATCGTTCTCTCCGACGGCAGCGCGATCCGCCTGTCCACCCATAGCTATCTCACCGCAAGCGGACTGGATATTTCCGCCTCAGGCGGCGTCGTGCCCGACCTGATCTGTTACAACAGTGACGAATCCGCCACCGGCACCACGGAGGGCACGACCGGCGGCGAAGACGGCACCGCCAGTATTTCCAATGACGAGCAGCTGATGCAGGCGCTTCGTTATTTGAGTTGACAGAGCATTCTTCTGCGTTTATAATCTCAAAACAGTCAAGCATTCAATACCGAAAAGGAGATTTTGACATGGCCAATGTGAACCGCTTCAAGATGAGCCAGGAGCGTTATGACGCGCTCAAAAAGGAACTCGATTACCTGCAGACCGACGGCGTCAAAGAGAATGCTGAGCAGATCAAGGAAGCCCGCGGCTTCGGCGACCTGTCGGAAAACAGCGAATATGACGAAGCCAAGAGCGAGCAGGCAAAGCTCTATACCCGTATTGCCGAGCTTCAGGTTCTCATCGACAATGCTGAGATCGTGGATAATATCGACCATGACGCCCCCAAGGACACTGTAACGCTCTCGAGCTCCGTGACGGTCCGTGATGAGGACGGCTTTGAGGAGCGCTACACCATCGTCGGCTCTCAGGAGGCCAACCCCCGCGAGGGCAAGATTTCGGACGACTCTCCTGTCGGCCGCGCGCTGATCGGCCACCGCGCCGGTGATTCCGTCAGCGTCGATGCGCCCGCTGGGAGCTTCCGCTTCGAAATCCTCTCCGTCGAGAACTGAGAAGGGGAGAGCATATGGCAGATCATAACACTCCCCAGGCGGAGCCTCAGCAGGAGCTCAGCGAGATCCTGCGGATCCGGCGGGACAAGCTCGCCGCGCTGCAGGATGCCGGCAAGGATCCCTTCGCGATCACGCGCTTTGACGTGACGCATCACAGCGCAGATGTGCTGCGGGACGCGGAAGCCCTGCTGGAGCAGCGTGTCTCCGTTGCCGGGCGCATGATGGTCAAGCGCGTCATGGGTAAGGCCTCCTTCTGCAAGCTGCAGGATCGCGAGGGGCTGATCCAGGTCTATGTCGCGCGGGATTCCATCGGCGAAGAGGCGTATGCCGACTTCAAGAAGATGGATATCGGCGATATCCTCGGCGTTTCCGGCTATGTTTTCCAGACCAAGACCGGCGAGACCACGATCCACGCGGAGAGCGTGACCCTGCTCAGCAAGTCGCTCAAGCCGCTGCCGGAGAAGTTCCACGGCATGACCGACCGCGAGCTGCGCTACCGCCAGCGCTATGTCGATCTGATCGTGAATCCCGAATCGCGCGATACCTTTATCAAGCGCTCTCTCGTGATCAGCGAGATCCGCCGCTTTCTCGACGAGAAGGGCTTTATCGAGGTCGAGACGCCCATGCTCGTCGCCAATGCGGGCGGCGCCGCCGCGCGCCCCTTTGAGACGCACTACAATGCGCTGGACGTGGACGTGCGTCTGCGCATTTCCCTTGAGCTCTACCTCAAGCGCCTGATCGTCGGCGGCCTGGAGAAGGTCTTCGAGATCGGCCGCGTCTTCCGCAATGAGGGACTGGATACCCGCCATAACCCCGAGTTCACGCTGATGGAGCTCTATCAGGCCTATACCGACTACCATGGGATGATGGATCTTACCGAGGAGATGTTCCGCCGGCTGGCGCAGGTCGTCTGCGGCAAGACGACCATCAGCTACCAGGGCACCGAGATCGACCTCGGCAAGCCCTTTGAGCGGCTGACCATGATCGACGCCATCAAGCGCTACGCCGGCGTCGACTTCGACCAGATCCTCACCGAGGAGGAGGCCAAGAGCGTTGCACGTGAGCACAATGTGGCTTATGAGGAGCGGCATAAGCGCGGCGACATTATCAATCTCTTCTTCGAGACCTTCTGCGAGGAGAATCTGATCCAGCCGGTGTTCATCATGGATCACCCCATCGAGATCAGCCCCCTCACCAAGAAAAAGCCCGGCGACCCCAGCAAGGTCGAGCGCTTTGAGCTCTTTATCTACGGGCGCGAGATGTGCAACGCCTACAGCGAGCTCAACGACCCCATCGACCAGCGCGAGCGCTTCGCGGCGCAGGATGCGCTGGCTGCCGCGGGCGACGCAGAGGCCAACCACACGGACGAGGATTTCCTCAATGCCCTGGAGATCGGCATGCCCCCCACGGGCGGCATCGGCTACGGCATCGACCGTCTGGTCATGCTCTTGACCGACTCGGCCTCCATCCGCGACGTTCTGCTCTTCCCCACCATGCGGCCGGAGAACAACGGCCAGGGCAACCCCTGGGTCAGCGACCCCGCCCGCGCGGAGGATATGTTCGAGGCGCTGGACGATCCGAAGCCGGATACGATCCGCGGAAGCGAAAAGACCGCGGAGAATGAGCAGAACGCCGAGCCTATCGACTTCTCCAAGGTCGAGATCGAGCCGCTGTTCAAGGATTTCGTGGATTTCGAGACCTTCTCGAAGTCTGATTTCCGCGCAGTGAAGGTCAAGGACTGTGTGGCCGTGCCCAAGAGCAAGAAGCTCCTGCGCTTTACGCTGGATGACGGTTCCGGCACGGAGCGCACCATCCTGAGCGGCATTCACGCCTATTACGAGCCGGAAGAGTTGATCGGCAAGACCTGCATCGCCATCACGAATCTGCCTCCCCGCAAGATGATGGGGATTGATTCCTGCGGCATGCTGCTCTCCGCCGTCCATCATGAGGAGGGCGAGGAAAAACTGCATCTGCTGATGCTCGATCCGCACATCCCGGCCGGCGCGAAGCTGTATTGATCGAGAGCCTGGCGCTGTCATCGCGCACAGGCAATAAACGGAATACAGAAAGAAGTCCTGCAGGCATGGCCTGCAGGACTCAGACTGTAGACAAACCTATGCGGCCAAGCTTGGACACGCATGGGGGGATTGTGAAGGGGGGGAGGGTATACCCCCCTTCACGTTCAATCTTTGCCAAAATGGGAACTTTTTCGGAAGTTTCCATTTTGGCGATTCAAGCTGTCGACATTTTGTCGACAACTTGAGTCCTGCAGGCATGGCCTGCAGGACTTCTTTTTCGTATAAACAAAATCGCCCGCCCGGAGAAAATCTCCGGACGGGCGTATTCTGCTCAAGCAGCGAGGCTACATGGCCTCGATTTCTTTGATATTGTATTCGTTGCCGGTCACGAGGAATGTGTTGCCGCTGCCGCAGTAGGGGCAGATCTTCTTGTATTGGATCGTTGGGTAGGTCTTGCCGCAGTCCTGACAGTAGGTAACGGCCTTGAGCGTCTCAATCTTCAGTTCCGCCTCCTGCAGAAAACGGGTGTTTTTGCGGGCAAATTCCCAGTACTCCTTGAGGTAACGGGGGATGATGGCGCTCACTTCGCCTACCTCCAGCGTCACGGAGCCGACCTTGGTGAGTTTGTTCTCCACGACGAGGTTTTCGACGGTGCGGATCACGTATTCGATGGTGCTAAGTTCGTGCATATCTCTTGTTCCTTTTCAGCTGAATTTGCCTGTTTAGCTGACAACAGCATACCACAGCATTCGCGGTTTGTCACGCAGAAAAGCGCGGAACCGGCGCCAAATCGCGTATCAGCCGCGTCCCGCCAGGCAGAAGGGGAGTTCCAGGCGGTTTGCCTCCAGCAGCGCCCTGTCGCGCAGGAGCTCCTCCGCAGGCGCGTCGGCGACGAGGCGTCCGCCGTTGACGAGCAGCACACGCGTGCAGGTATCGAGGATCATGTCGAGGTCGTGCGAGGCGATGAGGCGTGTCTGCTTCATGTCGCGTATGGTGTTGATGACGAGGCGTCGGTTGCAGGGGTCGAGCGCGGAGCTCGGCTCGTCCATCAGCACGGCGTCCGGCTCCATGGCGAGGATCGTGGCGATGGCGGCCATGCGCTTCTCGCCGCCGGAGATCTTGTGGTTGTGGCGCTGCTTGAGCTCGCTGATCCCGAGCCGCTCCAGAACGGCGTCCACGCGCCGCTCTGTCTCCTCGCGGCTCAGCCCGTAGTTGAGCGGAGCAAAGATCATGTCCTCATAGACGGTGGGCATGAACATCTGGTTGTCGGAATTCTGCAGCACAAAGCCCAGCTTGCGCCGGATCTGCGCGAGGTTGGCTTTGGTGACCTCCACGTCGTCTACGAGAATCTTCCCCTCGCCTTGCAGCAGGCCGAGCAGCAGCTTCATGATCGTCGATTTGCCCGCGCCGTTTGCGCCGATCAGCCCGACGGCCTCGCCGTCCGCAATCCGGAAGCTCAGATCCCGGATCACGGGCCTGTCCTTTTCATAGGAGAAATTCACATGCTGAAATTCGATCATCGTCTTCACCTCACAAACAGTCCGCCGAGCAGCTGCGCGATGTGCACATAGCGCAGCAGGGCGAAGCAGCCCAGGCACAGCAGCAGATACGCCGCATCCTTTTCCCGGAAGGGCTTGTCGGGCGCGTAGTGGAAATGCTCGTGGTAGCCGCGCAGCAGCATGCTGCTGTAGAGCTCCTGCGCGCGATCCATGCTCCTCAGCAGGAGCTGCCCCAGGAAGGAGCCCCAGGCGGAGAATTGAATGCCCTTCTGTCCCGGCGCGCGCAGATGGTAGGCGTCGGTCATCACGGCGAGCTCCCGCGTCATCACGCCGACATAGCGGTAGGTGAGCAGCAGGAGGGTTACCAGCAGCTTCGGGACGCGAAGCTTGCGCAGAGAGGCGCACAGACAGTCGATCGGCGTGGTGGCCATGAGCAGGAAGGAGGCCATCAGGCAGAAGACGCCCTTGAGCATCAGCGTGAGCATGGAGACGAGGCCGCCGGACACCGCAACGCCGCCGAGCTGCAGCAGGGGAGCGCGGTCAAACAGCGGGTTGAAAAGCCCGACCGCCATCACCAGCGGCAGCACGATCCGCAGCTTGTAAAAGCAGGTGCTCACAGGGATGCCGCTGAGCTGGAAGAGCAGCACCGGCCAGAGCACAAGCGGCACGAGCCCCGTCAGATCGTATTTGCGGAAGGAGACGACCGTGATGATATATGCAATTGTCGCAAGCAGCTTCGCCGTCGGCGAGAGCCGGTGGATCGGCGAATCCTGCGCCGCGAGCTCGTCCATTTCCGCGAGCTCCCGCAGCGCCTTGTCCATTTTGTTCATCGTGATCTCCTGAAGACGAAACGCGCCATCGCGCTTATCCGGTCAGCATTACTGCCCGAATAAGCAGAGCGGTGATAGTGCTTTTCTCTGATTGTACCATGTTCCGCAGAAAAACGCAAATTCAAGGGCGCCAAAAGACGCCCTTGAATCTGAGGAGAGAGGTGAAAGTGGAGACGCATCAGGTTCAGCTTGCTCAGGACTCAACCCTTTGCATTTTTCTTCCGGAAGAAGCCTCCCGCGAGGGAGATCAGTACCGCGACGCCAGCCACGATCGCTGAGCCTACGATGCCGGAGACGCTCGTACCCACGGGACTGTCGCTGTCGGCAAAGGCATAGTCCGGCAGGAAAGAAGTGCTCTCCTGAATGGCACCGGCCTTGTCCGCCGCGGCGCTCTGCACGCCGAAGTCTTCCTCGTCGAGACCCATGTTCTCGCTGTAGCCCGCTTCGGCGTTGCCGAAGAGCGCCCACTCCAGCCCGTCGGGGTTGGAGCTCGCCAGCAGGCTCAGCCCGCCGCCGACCAGCAGCACCGCCACGCCCAGAACCGCGAGCGTCGCCGCCAGGGAGCGCCTGGAGCCCTCTGCGGGAGCCGTGCAGTCGCGCAGCAGCTCCGGGCGGGATTCATACACAAACAGCAGCACTGCCGCCGTAATGAGCCCCTCGATCAGGCCAATCGCCAGATGGATGGGCTGCATGAGCGCAACGAAGGCGCCGAAGGGCAGCTCCGTGATGCCGGAGAGGCTCGTCTCCAGGACGACAGAGAAGGCGCCGAGCTGCAGCGTGATCACGCAGCCGAGGATGGACGCGAGGAGGATGCGGCCGCGGACGGCGCCCTTGCCCTCGCCGAAGAGCCTGCTGCGCATGATCGGCCGCCAGATGAGGTAGTAGCCCACGAAGCAGCCGTAGAAGGCCATATTCCATATGTTCGCCCCGAGGGCCATCAAGCCTCCGTCGGCGAAGAAGAGGCATTGTATCGTCAGGATCACGATCATCGACAGGAAGCCAGCCTGCGGGCCGAGCAGCGCGGAGAGCAGCATGCCGCCGCACATGTGCCCGGAGGAGCCGGTGCCGGGGATCGTATAGTTGATCATCTGCCCGGCGAACACCAGCGCAGCCGTGACCGCCATGGTGGGGAGCTTCTGTGGCTCGTCGTCCTTCCTCAGCTTGTGGATGGATACGCCGGCTGCCGTTCCGGAAGCGACATACATCGTCGCCGCGACGGCGGGAGCCAGCAGAGCGTCTGCCATATGCATTGCATCGGCCTCCTTTGTGTTTTCTGCATTCAGTATAGCACCGCATTTTTCTTCCGCAAGCCCCCCGGGGGGATATAAAATCATTGATTTTTCGCCCGAGAAGCGATAATGTAAACCGTGATTGAACTTAGTGTAAAATAGATGTAGGAAAAAAGAAGACAGAGGGCACCTCAAAGTGGTTAAATGTAAGCACCACCAAACATCAGCCACAAGAAA
>OCVV011361278.1_pt1 | contig 23780 bp, 14 predicted proteins | sample 1539721 | NCBI WGS metagenome assembly OCVV01 (sample SAMN02144230, study PRJEB22623) | gut metagenome | biome: sheep rumen | host: Ovis aries | place: New Zealand
AGTCAGGTCTCCCAGGGATTTATCGTACTGTTCCCTGCTGATCGCCCCATGCTCCAGGAACGTATCCAGCAGTTCCTTCTGCCGGAGGAAGAGTTCCCGCTTCTTCTCTTCAGCGGACATTGTCCGCTGCTTCATTTCTTCCATGTTAATGCCGCACCGCTTTCCCGGACGCAATCTCAAAATGGCACGCAACAATTCCCAGATCCACCTTGGTATAGGAACCGAGTCCCTTGACCCGGATAAAGGGTTCTCCGTCCCGCAGGCTGAAGGTGAATTTCTGCTGGTTGACAGCCGTCGGCGCCTTCAGTGCCGCTTCAATTCCCTTCTTAAACCAATCTTGCTCCATTCCGGATTCCGCAACCGCCTCCGGGGCTTTGCTCTTCCTTGCATTCCCCTGGGTTTCTCCGTATCCCAGGGCAATAACCATGCACAGGGTCTCCCCGTCCGGGATCAGTTCCCTGACCTTCCGCTTGTTGAAGGTCAGCGCAGCCCAGCAGGTATTCAGGCCCAGCGTCTGGGCAAAGAGGACAATCTTCTCCCCGTAATATCCGCAGCGGTATTCAAAGTCTTCATCCTTTTTCCCCGCAAGGACAATATAGTTCCGGACATTCCGGAAGTTCCCGTAGTGGGCCAGCCGGGAATCAAATCCTTCCGGGTCGTCATACCGGACAAAAATATGCAGTCCGGATTCCCGGTTGCATTCCCCGATATATTTGTCCAGCTGCTCCCGGATCTCCTCCGCCACAATCCGGTCCCTGTACTGCCGCACAGAGTGCCTTGCGTCAATTGCTTCAAGTATCGTCATCTTTCATGTCCTCCATTCATATCTTCCTGCAGGTATTCTTCCACATCCATGACCTTAAACCCGTTTTCACAGGCAAGGGCGGCAAATACGCCCTTGCCCGGAACCAGCTTCCCGCTGAAGGAGCCGTCATAGATCTCCCTGGCCCCGCAGCTGGGGCTGCGGGACTGCAGGATGATCAGGTCAGGCTGCTCCCGCAGAGCAATCTCAAGGACCGCTGCGGCCCCGGACCTGAACGCATCATCCACATCCTGTCCTTCGCGGTTAATTACCCTTCCGTCCACAATCTCCGCGGGAACCCGGGGAACCGGCAGTCCCCCGGCAACTTCCGGGCAGACAGGAATCACCTCATGCCCGGCAAGCCGGCGCAGCAAAGCCTCGTTCCGGTTGTTCCCGCCATTGTATTTGCAGTTGCTGCCCAGCAGGCAGGCACTGACCATGATCTTCACGCGTTATACACCGCCATATCAGTAAGCATTTTCTTCCGGCTCTTATCCTTCGTCTTCTGCGTTGTTTTCCTCCCCCAGCTTCTGACAGATGGGGAGGCTTCAGTGATCCTACTCGCTCACAATGGGCTCGGTTCCGTACAGGCCGGCTTCATTGCGCAGAAAGCCGATCACCTGGTTGATCTCTTCATCGGATACGAATGCCGCCTGCGCATGAATGCCCTCCCCGCTGTCATTCCGGGTAAAGATCATATCTCCCTGCCCCAGGAGGCGCTCCGCACCGGTCCGGTTCAGGACAATCCGGGATTCCCGTTTATCCACCACCACGAAGGATGCCCTGCAGGGAAGCAGCTCCTTGATCTCCGGGGTAATCACCTCTTCATCCGACGGACACTGCGTCGCCAGGATCAGGTGGATCCCCGTGTTTGAAGCGTTATGAGCCAGGTCACGGATGATCGCGTTGAACTCGGTAAGCCGTTCCTCATCCTCATCTCTTTTCCGCCTGACGTACTCCATATATTCGTCCATGATCATCAGGATCCTCGGCAAGGGTTCCGAGGCTTGGGCATTATATTCCTCAATGTTCTCTGTCTTTGTTCTCATGAACTTATACAGTCTTGCATTCTTCTCATTCTGCAACCATTTCAACACAGCAAGGCCTGTCTCCGTATCCACAACAGCATCCCGGAGCATGTGCGGCAGGCCGTTGAAAAGCGGGAATTCAATGCCCTTCATATCGAACAGCAGCAGCTTCACATCCTTCGGATGTGCCTTGTACAGGATACTCAGGATAATATCATGCAGGAAAACGCTCTTCCCCGATCCTGTCGTTCCGGCAACCAGGAGGTTCGGCATGGAAGCGATATCAAAAGTAAAGGAACTGCCAAACAGGTCAATCCCCGCAGCCACCATCACGCTGGATTCCGCTTCCCGGAACTCATTGCTCTGCAGGACATCCTTCAGTGGCACAATCGGCCGCTGCAGGTGTTTGACCGCAATGGTCATCTGTCGTTCCGCGCCTGCGCCATCCAGGAACTCCACCGGGTTCGCCAGGTGCAGCTCCACATCCTGCCGCAGCTTCCGGATCTGCTTTGGGGTCACATCCTTCCCCAGCTTCACCTTCAGGAGAATCGCAAAGTTGTTGTAGCGGTAATCCACAACCTTCGCATCCATGCGGAAGGAGGTGAACATCCCATCCAGCGCCTCCTTCAGATGCTGCACATACTCCAATCGCTGAAAGCGGCTGCTCTCGGAGCTGTCCTTCAGCAATTCAATCGGTGGAAAATGGTATTCCGTCATCACTGTCACCTGCCCGGTTGATTTCTTTCTGTTTTTGATCTTTCTTTCGGCAATCTCAAAACACGTTCCATTGCTGATTTGATTATTCCGATGCTTCCGAAAAAGCAAGCATCAATCATGTTTTCCCAAGCATGATATTTACACTCAACAAAGCACTATTATTCTGTAGGAGTGGACCAGTTAAAACCATACTTGGTGGCATACTTCGCTGCAGCACTATCCGGATTTGTTATTATTTTGACCATAGTGATGTTGTCAAAAGCATTTTGAGCAATCTTGGAAACACTATTCGGAATGATTATTTCCTTCAGATTTTCACAATTATTAAAGGCACCTTCTCCAATAAAAGTGGTTCCTTCTTTTATGGTAACGGTACTCAATGATTTACAATAGGCAAAAGAACCGTATCCCATTTTCTTTACTCCTGAACCAATCGTAATATGCTGAACAGGAGAAAAAGCAAAAGCACTTCTTTTGATCTCCTCAACCGAATCGGGAATTACAAGATGACTAAATTTCGGGCTTTCATAACCGAAGGCTGTATCCCCAATTATTTTAATTCCATCTGGGATAACAAGATCGTCACCAATCAATCCGTAAGGAATTACAATTAATTCCATCGAACTTTTATTTACTAGAGCTCCTTCAAATATCTCATATTGTTTATTGTCCGAATCAACCATAATTTGTTTCAAATTCCGGCAACCCCTGAATGGATTCCCCTCCCTGAAAGTGGCATTTGATGGAATGTGCATGGTCTCTATTTTTGTGCACATAAAAGCTTCATATCCGATGATTACAGGATTGCTTGGCAATTCTATTTTTGTAGTTTCCGCATAGTAAAAAGCTTCAGTACCTATTTCTTCGAGTGTGTTCGGCAAAATCACGCACTTGGCAGAGCATTGTTCGAATGCTTTCTCTCCAATATATGAGACAGGATAACCATTAATCATATCCGGTACAATCAGCTCGCCACTTTCTGTACCAGTATACTTAACAATCGTTACTTTCTCATTTTCATCAACAAAATATATATAATCTCCATTCTGGCGATTGGCTAGCGGAACATAAACGGTTACATTGCATTTTGCTTTAACTCCACTCCCATCATTCGCAGAAGCAACAATCTCTGCCGAGCCGGGGGAGACAGCCCGTATTGTCCCGTTTGCATCTATTTTCACAATCGTTTCATCTGAAGAAGACCAATCGATCTTTTTATCATTTGCATCAGCCGGTTCGATACTGGCTGTGATTTTTTTAGTTTTACCGATTGGAACATCATAAACAGTTTGATCTAACACAATTGCAGTAACAGCCTGTATAACTTGCACATTAACCTGAGTCTTTTGAACACTGAAAGGATCATCGCTTGTAAAAGTAACAACAGCTTTCCCTGCTTTTAATCCTCGCACTGTTCCCTCAGAATCTATTGATGCGATATTATCATCTGAAGAGATCCATGTCCCGGATTGATAATGAGCATCTTCCGGCTTAAGATTGTATGTTAGTTTAGCTTGGGCGCTTGATGGATCTGCTCCAATAAGTAAAACGATGTTTTTCTCATTAGTAGAAACGCCCTGAACTGGAATGCGTACGTCCACGAGGCAAGACGCTGAAACATTACCTTGGTCAGTAGTGGTTGCAGTAATTGTTGCCTGTCCTGCAGATAAACCTTGAATTTCACCATTTGCGTTCACTTTTGCAATGGTCTCGTCTGAAGAAGTCCACATCACTTTCTTGTTGGCTGCGTTTTCCGGGAATGCTTCAGCTTTTAATTTGGCTTTTTTCTTTACCGCAATTTCTATCTTTTCATTATCCAATTTAAGTCCGGTAACAGCCTGGCTAACAGTAACCGTTATCTGTGTCTTTACAGTGGATTCAGGCTGTGTAGCAAATGCACTTATAACCACTTTCCCGGGACTAAAACCTTTGATAATCCCTTTTTCGTCGACGGAAGCAATCGTTTCATCAGATGATTCCCAGGTGACATCTTTCCAAGATGCTTCTTCAGGTAGAACCGTATATGTCAAACTCATTGTTGACAATTCATCTGAAGCACCAACAAGGAGAGTTGGCTTTTTTTCATTGATTTTGATGCTCTTCACATCAACCTTGACTTCAACATGACATACAGCTTGAACTCCACTTCCGTCTTTCGTCGAACACACAATGTCACATTTGCCAGCATTTATTGCCTGTATTTTCCCGTTTGCTACATCAGCTATAGTTCTATCTGTTGACCGCCAATCAACCTCTTGATTGGTAGCATCGGATGGGTTAACTGCTACAGAAATTGTAGTACTTTTGCCTTTGGTTATTTCAACAGTTGATTCGGAAAGCTCAATTCCAGTAACTGACTTAATCAATTTATAGTTAAAACCATTGTTTTTTGCATACTTTTCAGCTTCAGTCCCTTCATGACAGCAGATTACCAGATTAGGAGCTGAATGACTTATGGCTTCATTATCAAAGATTTGAACACTATCTGGCAGATAAAGTTCAGTCAGTCCGGAACAACCATCAAAGGCTTTCCATTGTATCTCTGTAGGTCCTTCGTTTATTACTACTGTTTTCAGGTTTTTATCTTCTGAAAAGAACCGGTCAGGGATCTCATCACATTTAGGAATTGAGATTGTCTTCAGTTTCTCACAGGCGCCAAAAGCAGCTGATGATGACTTAAAGCTAATATAATTGCTGTGAAACACCACTTTCTCAAGCTTATAATTACACCAGAAAGCATTATCATCTATTTTACTCAGAGATTCTGGAAACTCGTATGCCTGAATATTCACACAACGAGCAAATGCACTACTCTCTATACATGTAAGTGTCGATGGAAAAACAACTTCTCTAACCGTCTTGTTGTCTGCAAATGCGTCATTGCCAATCGTTGTTACTCCTTCCGGAATAATTGCTGTAGCAGATCCAAAGTAGAGGATTACTTTTTTTCCATCGGTGCTGATCACCATATCATTTTCAATGTAATAAGGACAATCCCCATTTATTTCTACCTTAGTAATCGTAGATCCAAATGCCTTTGGATAAAAATGTTCTGTACCATTAAGAATGATTGTATTTATCTTTTTACAATTCCAAAAACCGTCCTGCATATTAACATCTTTGCCGAATGTAACAGAAACTATGTTTTTACAGTCTTTAAAAACATTTGCAGAGATGTCAGTTATTCCATCTTCTATTATGACTGATTTTATCTGTTTTGCGTAAGCAAGCCAAGGACCTGATTCAACAGGCCCGGACCCTTTGATTACAAGAGTTCCGTCATTACTAAGGTTCCATTCAACTGTTTCAAATGTCCCGGATTCTTCAACCGCCAATGAATATGTTGGAACAAGCAGAAGAACAACAATTACCAGATAATAAAGGAAGCGAAAGAAGTTCTTCATAATACCCTCCTATAATAAGCTATTTCAATCTCAAGATATTATTGTATTTATTCATCAAGTTCTTTTCATTCACCTGCATATACAATATATAACAGAAGATGATCACTCAGAATTCCCAAAGTTCCACGATAGCCCCTGCTTTACCGGATCGATACGGTCTTCACGCACTCCTGCGGTATCTTCCCAATATACCTGCTCTGGATATTCTGCCGGGTACCGTAATACGTTTGAGACGCGGAAGCTGACACCAGGATGAGTTTCTCTTTTGCCCTGGAAATGGCCACATAGAATACCCGTTTTTCCTCTTCCTCGGAATTGTTTTTCTGTGCCTGGTATGAAGGGTAACTGCTGTCGTCTGCGTCTCCGATGATCACCGTATCAAATTCACAGCCCTTGGACTGATGCACGGTAATGATCGGAATCTTCCTGAGTTTCTTGATCAACAGGTCGATCTGGCTTCCTGATAGTGCGGAATCACGGATCATGTCCCGCAGGTATGTTACGCCATCCTTGATCTCCGTATGGTCCACCGTGTACAGGAAGTCCTCCAGTACCATCTGGCTGGATTCTTCCTTGTTTTCGGATCTCGTCAGGCAGATCTGGGCGATCTCATGCGTCATCCCGCTGATGTCATGATCCTTCAGATATACCGTGCGAAGCTTCTGCAGGAACCCAAAGAGCTTTTCAAATTTAGGCTGGTATTCACTGAGCACCCGCATTCGCGCCATGGTCTGGGGAATAATCATATCCGAGAGGAACCTGCTGAGCACTTTCCCTGTGGCTGTAATGTCCCCGAGGGCATCATGAGCCGCCTCATTGACAATGCCGAAAAGATCGCACAGCGTACCCAGCTTATGATTCACGGACTTTGGCAGCAGCTGGTGTGCCAATATAAGCGTATCATATTCCGCAACAATCTTTGGCAGCGGAAGGTCGTTTTCCATCAGCTGGCGCCGAAGCAGCGGGCTGTCAAAGCACAGGTTGTTATGGCCGACCAGTACGGATCCTTCACAGAAACGCAGGAAGTTCTGCAATCCCTCCCGGATGCTGATTCCTCCCCGGGCCTTAATGGTTTCCAGCGTCTGGTGGTGTGTAGCCTGTGCGGCTGCACAGATTTCCACCGTCGGGATCATCATCTGATCCAATGTATCAACGATCTCCCCATTGGGGCCCAATCGGATCGCAGAAACCTGGAATGCTTGGTCCTTTTCCAGATCCAGGCCGGTTGACTCCGTATCATAAACCACTACATTCCCTTGTTGGTATGCTTCGATCAGTGTATGATATGGATCGCCATAACGATACAGTTCCGGATCCGCAAAAGAAGCCAGGGAAATCCCCAGTTCACCCTGTTCCTGGATCTTTTTCAGGGTTTGCTTTCCCACGTCCTTCACATACCGCTCCGCCAGACGCCGGAAGGCTTCTGAATCCGTGCGATTCACCAGGATTCTGTAAAACGCCAGGATGTCCCGGATCACCGACCGACGAAAAAACTTCGTCCCGCTTTCAACCGTAAAGAAACGCAGCTCATTTCCATCCGCCCGAGCCTGGCTGATCTTCATCAGCTGCTTGTACAGTTTATCAATTTTCGGATTGGTCCTGCACATAATACAAACCCTTGTGGGATCATCCGGCCTGTTCTCCTCAAGATAATTATAGATCCATGTCGCACAGCTTCCCGGATCCTCCGCGCGGATATTCAGGATTGGTTCCCCGGCGGAACTGCTTTCCGTAATCACCTCTGACGGACAATATTTCCCCATCAGCTCCGGGAATGTATTCCTCAGGTAACCAAAGGATGCCCTTGTCAGCAGCCTGGTGGACCGGTAATTCCGCGAGAACATGAAACGTTCCGCGTCAAACTCCCGGACATAATCCCCCAGCACCTTCTCCGGATTGGAGCCGCGCCACTGATAGATTGTCTGGAAGAAATCACCGCACATCATAATACGGTTGCCCGGAAACAGTTGTTTCAGCATATCGTATTCCAGTTCACTGGTGTCCTGCATCTCATCGATAATGATATACCGATACTTTTTCTGCCAGTATTCCCTGGGTTCAGTTTCCTGAAGCAGTTTATGCGTAAGACAGATCAGGTCGTCAAAATCCAGCATATTGCTCCGGCGCAGTTCCTCGCAATAGAGGTGAAGGAATCGGCCGGCGTCCTTTTTCAGGATCTTTGCCAGGCTTTGGTCCTCTCCCTCCCGCTTTGAGGCATAGTCGTAAAACACTAAAACCCGCCTGGCTAAATCCGGCATTGATTCCCTTATATAATCATAGATTCTTTGGTAATCATCCGCTTCATTGTCCGTATAAAGCTGTAGAAGTTCCCGCTGTTGTTTCATCGTTCCGATCAGCGCGTTGATCACACCCGGGTGATCAAGCACCGATGATTTTTCCGGGAGTCCCAGCTCCAGCAGCACTCTCCGGGCAATCTCGAAGGCCTCTGTTTCATCGCATACTGCGGGAAAGGTATAGAACTCCGGCTGGCGGACATATTCTTCCTTCAGAATATGGAAGGCAAAGCTGTGAATCGTACTGACGAGCACATCCCTTGCCGCATCCCCGGCATAGAGTGTGATGTCCTCCATCATCTCATTTGCTGCCTTGATCGTAAAAGTAAGGCAGAGGATCTCCTGGGGAGCAGCCATCTTCGTCGCGATGACCTTCTCCACACGCCGGGCCACGGTAAATGTCTTTCCTGTACCCGCGCTGGCAAACAGAATGATGTTCCTGTCCAGCTCATCAATGACAGCCAACTGGTCCCGGTTCGGTGTCCTCTGCCCTGCTTCCATCTTGTGTCCCCCATTTCGTCAGTTGGTTTGCTTCAATGTTTTATAGTCGCCTGGCCAAGTGTTTTGCCAATAATCTATTCTGGGGTTCACTCCGGATCGGAGGGACAATTGAGAAAAACGAATCTCTTCAATTTCTTGTTTCATGTGCTGCCATTGTGAAAAAACGTGGCAATTGATTTTGATGAGAAATCAAGTCCAGACGCTCAACAGCATAGATGGTTCCCCCCAGTAGGACAACCACACAAATCGTTTTGCTCTGGTGATTGCAACAGACAGGATATTGCTTTCCTTGACCACTAATTCCTGCTCAGTATTATCTTCCTTTGCCTTATCCAAATCTTTTGCGGAAGGAATGGTGTTTGCATTCAGATAGGGCAGATACACGTAAGTATATTCCATGCCCTTGGATCTGTGCATGGTCATAACACGTACACCAGCACACGTTTCATCATCCTCCTGATGATTTGAACAAATCAGCACAGGAAGCCCCTTGTTCTGTAAAATATTTGCATACTTTTTCATGGTCTGAGTAGAGCGGAACATAATAGCTATATCCTGTTCCCTGATTCCCTGCTTTATTTTTTGCCGTATATCCCGAATCATAGCCTCCGCTTCCTCCTGTTCAGAAGCGTATTGCCGGACATATGGCTTGCTGCCCCGGAAAACACAGTCGTTTTTCACTTTATCAATAGATCTGCCATTCATATCGTCGTAATTGTATTTTTCTTGAAGCTTAAAAGCAAACTCATAGATCTCCGCCGTTGTACGATAATTCAGTTTGAGATTTCTGGAACGGTTATTGATAACTATACCGCATTGAGACAATGAAGTCCGACTATTGTATATTCGCTGCCTGGAGTCACCGGACAGATAGAGATCATTTTCATGGGGAACCCCCGCCAGAGCCCGAAGCATTCTGAGAGCAGGAGCACGCAGATCCTGACATTCATCAACGAGCACTGACTTGTAATGCATCGTTTTGTCTGCAGCAATGATATCCGTAAGAGTATTCTCTGCACGATCCACATCCGCGATTTTCTTCTGATTGCAAAGCTCAATATATTTTTTAAATGCATTCCAGATCTCTTCTCTGGATCTCCGGTCGAATTGCTTTCCACGACCATAGCGCTGCGTTTCTATGTACTCAGTAACCAAGGAAATGTTTTGCTCCTGGATGACATCCCTGAATTCTTCCATACAGAAATCTACCGTGTATTTTCCGGTCAGTCCGGTTACAGCAAGGGCTTCCTCCCAGATCGGAATCAGCTCTGAACCATATTTGATATACAGATGCAGCTTATCCCGAGCATAATCAAAAGCGGTTTTATCAACGGTTTTGATATCGATATGCTCTAATTCCTCCTCAGAACAAATTTCCTTGAGACGCTTTTTGATATCCGCGGTCAATGTTTTACCAAACGATGTAACAAGTATTTTCTCCCCATCACCGCATTTTTCAGCGAGATACTTTGCACGATGAACAATCACAACCGTTTTGCCTGTTCCTGCTCCGCCGATCACCTGGGCTGCTCCGTTGTAATTTCTCCGTGCAAGAGTCCGCTGAATCGGATGAAGGAAAACACGCCACTTGGAAGATGGATATTCCATAATGGCATGTAAAGCTTCCTGGCTTTCAACAGGTGCAAACTCAGCCAAGGTAATGGGATTAGCCATAACCTTATCATAATCATCATCGTCAACTACTTCTGCTGATTCAAAGGATGCTTTTTGTATTTCCTCAATAGTCGACCCATTATGTAAAGCATACAGGGACTGGGACGCAAGCAGCGGCAGTTCTTCCGCCATGAGTTCCAGTTCCTTTTCAGTTTTGATCAGTTTGACCAACGGAATGGAATCCACTGGAATGCCGACCTTTACGAGATCCTGATCATCACAATCCGCAAAGAATGGCTTTTTCTCTTCAATAATTGCAGGAACCACGGCTTCAGATTCCGCCTCAAAAATCAACATCGCATCCTCGATAGTTTCCCCCTCAAGGATGAACTCCATGGTGTGATATGCCGCTTCAGAAATTAAGCCTTTATAACCTGTTAACTGCGCCTTGTTGAACACTTTGGTCCGCAGCTGTGGCCAGTATTCTTCCGGAACTCCCATTTTTAAAAAGTGCTTGTCCCACAGAGCACTTAGTCTGGATCTGATCGTTTGAGTTTGCGGATCCTTTGAGATTTTCGGAGTAACGTTCATGACAACATCCAGACTTCCCAGAATTGGATTGATTTCTGTATGATGCTTATTTGCCCAATAATATGCTTTTTCATGAGAATCAACATAGAGCAGAATAATCAGATTGGAGCCCTCAGGCTGTGAAAAAATGATCCGGTAGTTATCATCCACCCGGGCGGACCACATACCCGGGCCGGACAGTTTTTCCAGGTGCAGCCCTTTTGACTTCGGATTCTTGTAAAACTCGTCCATAGTCGATGCAGCTTTAGCTCGAACGGGTTTTTGTAGTTTTGCTAACGAATCGGAAAATGTGCTGGATAGTTGAATCTGAAACTTGTCCATTACTAACTTCCTTTCCGAGTTTATTATTGGCCAGGAGCCCGGGTAATACAGCCAAAGATCCTGCTTATTATCAAATCAATTTGAATATTTCTCCTGCAGCATCCGGATCTCTTATCCTTCATCCTCCGTCACGCCGCGTACTGCCTTCCATGCTTGTGACACCGCAAGATAGTCTGCACTTTTCTTTCCGGCCTGCTCCGGAAGCACAACGCTTTCCGCCTTTTCCGCCTTTTGCCGGCGTTTTGCCTCTTCCTCTTCTGAATTGCGGGCAACAATCTCTAGGTAATCAACATAGCCCTCTTTCTTTTTTCCGCCCATACTGTCCTCCTGAATCTCTTCCTCAATTTTCTTCGAAACAGCCCTATTTCTTGTAACTTTCATATCTGCTTGTCACAGCAGTTCTTATGGCTTGATAACTTTCTCCGGCAGGGATCTTTTTTCCAAACCCACTGCGCTTTTTTCTTCTCTGTTCTGCCTGTTTTTTATTGATTAAATTCATTTTATCATGTTCTGCTGTGATTGCAATGATTTCACCCTGCATCTTTTCACAGGCTGGCGCCTCATGATATAATTCTTCCAGCCGCACAGAATAAAATAACAAGTACAGAGGGCATCATGGAAAAGAAGAGTCATGGCAACAGCAGCGCGGAAGATCGTTTCATCGATCTTTTCTGCGAAACCTACGGAGCAGAGAAGGGAGAATATGTCTACCTTCAGTATCCAGTAGTGGACATATATGGGAACAACCGCTCCATTGATTTTGCCCTGAACTTCCCGGACGGCCGGGTAGCCATCGAAGTGGACGGAAACACCTGGCATCAGCCGGGAATTGTTTCTGAAGCAAAATATCATGATGACCTGTTGAAGCAAAACAGCATTGTATTCGATGGATGGAAGATCTACCGCTGGACTTCCTCCCAGCTGGAGAAAAACCCGGAGCTGGTTCGCGATGAACTGATCACCTTCCTGGGACAGAATCCCCTGTTCCAGTATATGGAGGACTCTCTTCCTCCCCAGCAGGGAAGCGCTATTTCTCTCATGGATCACCAGGAGGAAGCGCTCAGCAGCCTGGAGAAAATGCGGGAAGGAAATAAAAGTATAGCTCTTCTGTACCATGCCACCGGAACCGGCAAAACCGTCACAGCCGTATCCGACGCGAAACGCGTCGGAAAAAGGACGCTGTTCCTCGCCCACCGGCAGGAGCTCGTGGATCAGGCGATCCATGCGTTCCAGAAGATCTGGCCGGATGTTGAAATCGGGAAATATGTCGGGAGTCTTCGGGAAAAGGATGCTTATGTCGTCTGTGGAACCATACAGAGCGTGAGCCAGAACCTGGAGGACTTCTCCCCGGATGATTTCGGCTATCTCGTCATTGATGAATGCCACCATGGAACCGCGGAAACCTATCGAAAAGTCATGTCCTATTTCCATCCTTCCTTCACACTTGGGCTAACCGCTACGCCGGAAAGAACAGACGGCGAGGATCTGCTTTCCGTCTTTCAGAATGTTGCACACAAGCTGGATCTGCGCTCCGCAGTGGAACAGGAAACACTGGTCCCTGTCCGCTGTATCCGGATCAAAACAAATATCGACATGCGGGATGTACGGATCAACGGATTCAAGTACAATACCCAAGATCTTGAATCCACCATCCGCGTACCGGAGCGGAACCGCCTGATTGTGGACACCTGGAAGGAATATGTGCAGAACAAACCTACCGTCGTTTTCTGCGCATCCGTTCGTCATGCGGAGGAAATTGCAGAACTGTTCCGGGAAGCAGGAGCGGAAGCCCGCTGTATATCCGGCAGAACGAATGCCCGAGAACGGAAAACGGTTCTTGAAAACTATGAATCCGGAAAGATTCCTGTACTCTGCGCCTGCGACCTGCTGAATGAGGGCTGGGACAGTCCCCATACCCAGGTTCTCTTCATGGCCAGACCCACCATGTCCAGAACCATCTATCTGCAGCAGCTGGGAAGAGGAATGCGGAAATCCCCCGGCAAGGATTTCCTGATGGTCTTTGATTTCGTGGATAATGCCAATCTTTTCAATATGCCATATTCCATCCACCGGGTGTTGGGAGTCAATGACTATGTTCCCGGTGGGCTGGTTCTCGGAACAAAGCATGCCATCCACATGGACCGCGATATGTTCCGGCAGGGAACGAAGCCGGAAACCCTGGTTGATTATCCGGTACATATGACCGGGTATGAAACCGTGGACCTTTTCAACTGGCAGGATAAGGCGAAGAACATGGTTTCTCAAATGGGCTTTGTTCAAATGGTCAGTGCCCAGAATGAAACCATTGAAAGGTATCTCCGGGAAGGTAAGATTGTCCCGGATTTTGAGGTCCCGATTGGGGAAAAGAGAAGCTTTAAATTCTTCGAAAAGGAAACTGTCAAAAAATACGCTGAACAATTCAAATGGAAACTCATTACCCGGAACAATATGAAGGATGTTTTCATGGAAATGGTGAAAACCATGACCATGAGCTATTCCTACAAGCCGGTATTCCTGCTCTCCTTCCTGGATAACATGGATGAAACCGGCAGCGCAAAGCTCGAAGATGTTGTCACGGATTTTGCCGCCTTTTATGAGAATCGAAAAAAGAAAGGCCTTCCTCCGGAGAAGAAGGACTGCATTTTTACCAAGGAAAGCTATACGCAAAAAGAAGTGGAACGTCTGATTCTGGCAATGCCATTCCGCCGTTTTGAGGATATGAACGCTTTCCGCCACGCAAAGCAGTTGGGAACCATTCAATTCAACAAATCGCTTTTCAAGCAACTGACAGAAGAAGATCTGCTCACCATACGCCGCAGCAGCAAAGAAGCCCTGGCGCGGTACTTCGGAGAGGAAAGCACGGACGTCAGGCCTGCAGCACAGGATGCCTTACCGTTCTAGGCGTCTCCTTCCCCGGTACTGAACTGAACCACTTCAATCCCTTTCTTATCCGCATAATCGATTGTGTCTTTGGTTCCGCCGGCAGCGCCGTTATAATAGGCAATCACCCGGTTGCTGTGATCTACCATCCATTTATTCCGCTGCTGGAAAACGCCCTGATGATAATGATCGCTGACATTGACAACCAGATCCGCCTTTCGGAGCAGATTGTCATATTGACTTTTCCATTCTTCATTCCAGCGTCTTGCAAACCCGGGCCAGGGGGTAGCTGCGATTATATGGATATCCGGATTATCTGTTTTCTTCCGAAGTACAATCTCGCTGGCCCAGATGTCCACACCCATTGCACATCCGCTGATGAAGGTCATATAGCCGTCAGCGATCGCCTGGTCAATCTTCTCTTCCAGCCAGTGCTTTGCTTCATCTTCGGTGGCATTCAGTTTTTCAGGACGATGCCCCGTAAAGCAGCAACGGTGGAGACGTTTATCCTCTTCTGTGATCATGACACCCTCCGTCGGTTCAGTTTCTACTCAGTATTGATCTTCTGTGACTTATAATTCCCGAAAATACTGCAAAATCATGTGATTACGCATTTAATCTATTTTATTAGCCATCCGGCAATTTAAAGTCAAAATAGATATCCTCCGGAGCTGTAGCTTCCATTGCGATCCTGAACAGATGTGCTCCGTTTGGTTTCATGCTTCCTTCAATGTGTTCCATTTTCCCGGAACCGATGTAGGTGAACGGTAGTGTTATTCCGTCCTCCCCTTCCACCTTTCGTACAAATATGTGTGCCTTTCTGCTGTTGATGAGGTTGTTTAATTCTGTTGCGCTGACGTTTGCGACAGTTTCCCATTGGAAGGTATCCGGATCAATATATCCATCTGCATACTTCAGTTCTTCTTTTATGCTTTCACTCTTGAGAACTGTCACGTAGGCATAGACAACTCCATCGTAAATCTTTGTCCCGAGCATGATGTCCTGTGGATTGTTAAGAAGCAATTGTTGTACCTGAGATTTCCGGTAACTGGTCCACAGATGGAAGGTTTCATCCTTCTTGGCATCGTAGAAATCCACATCATATTTCCCAAGGCCATAATCCAACAGGTCTCGCATATATTCATCAAATTCAATTCCGGTCTTGAGATCTTTTAGTGATATTTCATCACCGGCCTGTTCGAAAAATCCAGATTGCAGCATGTATTTCATAGCATGTTCAAATACTTCCTGCCGAAAATTCGTTACGCTGATCTCCGTATGATATTGCATCTCTGAGATGGAAACCTTGCCTGCACGCTCGATCAGGCTCTGGATCATCAGGTACTCATAGGGCCGGACAATCGGGAGCATTTCGGAGACATAACGAATAAAGCTTTCCTGACGCTCGTCAAAGGATGGCAGATCTGTTTCATCGATGGCTTTCAGGAAACCGTAATAGGAAGCATTCTTCTTGCTTCCGATTTTTGATTGCATGAATTTGATTAGGTCTGGGGCATAATCATTATTCAGGTAATCCACATGCTGAGGATACCTGGCGGCGCTGATATATTTTTTGAAATTCTCATAATCCTGTGCCAGATACCTCTTTGTGTTAAAGTTCACCTCATCAATATAGGACAGGATCTCCTTTTTACTCAGGTCGTCCAGGTGGATTTCAACACCATATTCCGCAAGTCCAATGCTTTTGAAATCATCTGCAATCAGAGCAGCAATGAGCTTCTTTTCTACAACAAAGTTTTCACTCAGGCTCCCTAAGGCAAAGGCAATCTGTACGCTACGTTTATAATCATTCCCAATAAAGTCCAGTACCGTTACGAACTTCTTTCCCTCATAGGTGCGAAGGCCTCTTCCCAACTGCTGGATGAATATCGTCTGGCTGTCCGTTGGCCGCAGGAATAGCACCATGTTCACTCCGGGAATATCTACACCTTCATTCAGGATATCTACCGTGAAAAGAATCTGAAGCTCACTGGATTCATCCTGTAAATCCTTATAGGCTCTCACCCGTTCCCCGGTTGAGTTCTTTCCTGTCAGATACCGCGTTCCATTCGGATAATAATCTTCCATGGCCTGGGCCATCCGGATCGCATGGGAAATATCCCGACAGAAGGCCAGTGCTTTGAGCTTCTGTCCCGGTTGACGGTGAGCTTCAATCATCTTATAGATAAAATCACAGTGCTTTTCATCTGAGAACTGTTCTACGAATCGGTGCCCCTTGGTTGCGGTAATACCGTACTCAATCAATTCATCCCGAATACCATAGTATTTAAACGGCACAACCAATCCATTAATAATGGCATCCCGCAAGCGCAGTTCATACGGAACATTTTGGTCAAAGAGAGAGAATACATCCTCCTGGTCCATCCGTTCCGGGGTTGCTGTGATTCCCAGGAGAAATTGCGGTTCAAAATAATGCAGAATCTTTTGATAGGTCTCCGCAGTGGCATGGTGACATTCATCAATGATGATATAGTCCCATGTATGTGGATCAAATAGCTCCAGTGCTTTGGCCATTGTCACATTTGTCGCAAACACAAAGTCCGCATCTGCGTCCTTGAATTCCCCGTTATAGATTCCATAGGAATGGTCACTTCCAAACACCCGCTGGAAAGTATCAAAAGACTTGGTCAAGATGGACCCTTCATGGACAATATACAGAAGTCGTTTCGGATTGAAATTTAATGCATCGAAAGCAGCCAAATATGTTTTTCCGGACCCAGCAGATGCTACCACCAGTGCTTTCTCCGCTCCCATTGCCCGTATACGGTTCAATTCCTTTAAAGCCCGGCGCTGCATATAATTCGGTTTGACCTCAGAATTCGCGATATCATAATCCATATCCCATCGTTCGATGGAATAATACAACCGGGTCTTATATTCATCGATCAGATCCTGGTCCAGGGGCAGCGTTCGGTTCCACAGGGAATCAAACTCCTTCTTGGCTGCCACATAGGTCAGGCCTTCCCCTTCCTCCACCACAGATACGTCCCATTCGATGTTCTTCAGCAGAGCATAGACCGTGATGTTGGAGGATCCGACCAGCAATTCCTGATGATCATCAAATTCAAAAAGATATCCCTTGGAGTGGAAGCCTACCGTGTTCCCGCTCAAGTCATGGAAGCACTCCCGATCCAAGTGGCAGGAAAAGCTCTCCGGATATTCATTTTGCAGACGCAGAAAGAACTGAATGGAATCCACATCGGTAAAGTTTTGGTATGTGGAAGTAATCAATTTTCCCTTGGCTCCCCGGGAAATGGCAGCTTCGATGTTTGGCGCCAACAGACGCAGACCGGGACGCTTAATGAAACTGACAGAAAAGCAGAACGAAGAGCATAGATCAAGGTTGCGTTTTAATTTGTCTATGAATTTGACTTCGGATTCGTTGGTATAGAACTCACTCTGCATTCTGTTGTCACTTCCTGCTCTTAATTGTTCAGGCCAACTATTGAAACTCTACCTTTTCCAATTCTTCATGGGTTACTGGAAAACTTGTCAAAAATATTTTTAGCATGTTCCTGTCACACAATGAAATACAATTTTGTTCTGCAATTTGTCTGGCCGACAAAGTAAACATACTGTTTGTTATAATCATTATATTAGTAGAATCATAGGATGATCTTTCATCCACAATTTTCTGAACAGTATTACCATCCACAGCACAATTACAGCATTTGGCTCGTATTGTAATTTCACTTTGTTCATTCTTAGCAAAAATTTCTGTATCTCCAACTTCCGTGTTCCTCGTCTGAAAAGAGGTGTATCCTTGCTTGAGATATAACACAATTATAAGCTTTTCAAATTCTTTATCCGTCATATCATCGGTATCTTCAATTGAGATTCCTTTGGGGATTTCTTTTTCGACTAAAAGGGATTCAGTATGCTTTCTCTTTTTTTCCGTCTCTTCTTCTTCCTCGTAAATATATTTATATATTCTCTCGTACCCTTCCATCATGCGGAGTATTGACATGTTTTGCCCGAGCACATAGGATCTATACGCCATAAATAAAGTTGCACTTTCAAAACTAATACCTTGTTTATACAAATATCTATAACTTTCTTCTTCGTCTTTTGATGACCTAAGTAAAAGGTTATGCACAACAGGATCATTCTCAACAAATTCAAACCACACATGATATAACAAAAACAAAAAAGCGTATAAAGTTGTTCTGCTTTCATTTTCGATCAGGCCATTCACGACAAGGCTGTCATATAGATATTTAATCTTTTGATAATACTTCTCAAATGCCTTGAAATTATAGTATTTTGTTTCATTTAATTGTCTACCCTCAATGATTGAACCCCAGATATCAACGATTTCCAGCTGCCTTGAAAGGTATGTTGATGGAGCCTTTGAAAAAGTTGCAATTATATATTTTCTAAGCCGTATATATTCTTCGGGCAATGAAAAATCCATTTCATTATCATCGCTCATTGTAATGTACATTGGCCTGTACATACCAAAATAGCCTTCGTCTGATGAAGATGATTCTAGTGGGGTATCATTATAGTATAGTGACTGCCGGGGATAGTTTTTTTCATATGGCGTAGCTAGCAAATCAATTTCATATACACAAGCGGAATTCAGAATCCCTTCTTCATTCTTTATGGCTGATATTATTTTAGATCTAGTCTTTAGTTGATTGTATGCCGTAATAATGCTTTTTAATCCAGCCTTTTTCTGCTCCGATATATATGAAGGATCCTTCGTAAGCTTGTCTTGATTAAATACCTCTTCTATTTCCTCTACGGACACAAGACATTTATAGAAAAAAACTGTAGGGGAAAAACCGGAATGATCTTTTTTTGCTTCTGTCTTTTTTACGAATTCTAGTATCCCCGCATTAACAAGACTATTATAGAACTCTTGCTTGATGTAATTCGACGTGTTGATAATACGACCAAATGTTTGTTGAGCCTCAGCAACCACCTTAACTATGGCTTCTTTAAGGTTTGATTCATCCTGTTCATTTTTGATTCTATACGTCCCAAAGGAACCAGTTTCTATTAAACAATTATATTTATGCAATATATATGTAATTCTAGAATCATTTCTGTTTTCCATGGTTTCGCCTCATATTCCCTCATCACATGCTATGTTCTCGAAAACTTAATCCAGAAACCTCCTAATAATCAAAATCAATCTTCAAATGTAACATCATCCTGGAAAATCACATCTACCGTACTAGCATAATCCTCATTCGTAATCGGATACAGCCGACCTTCATCATAGCTGGAATGTGGTCCGGGTAACATAATTGCTTCTAAACGTGATACATCGGTAATGAATCCCTGTTGATCAACGGCAATATCCATATAGTAATGAATGAAATCCCGTCCATACATGTCTATGTCAATCCGCTTAATTTGATTCCGTACTTTTTTGACTTTTCGGCCAATATATCGTTCCTTCATTCCCAAGTAAGCCATGGTAGTCTGTAATTTATTTGTCTCTTCATCAAAAGATGGACAAATCATCTCCATACAATCTGGGCAAAGTCTATCGGCCCCCCATTTGATAAATTGCTTAATCGGAAGAACAATCCCGCATCGGGAGCATTCATTCTGATCACCATATCGCAAAACCGGTTCCTCCTTTTCATTTTCGCTGGGGTTTTCTTTCCAATTTCAAATCTGCGCTCCAATTCTATTAATGAATCAGACTAAACTACTTTACTAAGTCATGTTTTTCTATAAATCTGCAATCTCCGTAAAATACTTACACTATATTACATTCCATTGTGCCATCATCAATAATACCAACCCGGCTCCCCATCCAGTGCCTTGCTCTGCTCTGAGTATTTGAATTTATGATCTCCGAATGCCTGACTCCTCATTAACGAATTAATCCAAGGATCAGCCTTCACCCAGACACATCCGCCTTTTTTTCGATTGTCTTTCACAACAGTTCCGCTATCCTGGATAAACTTAAGAAATTCTTCTAATTTTGCTAGGCCGTAATCCACTTCTTGCTTCTGAGGAGAAGTCCGGAATGGCTCCTCTCTAGAAGTTGATTTGTTTAGTGGTGGAGGAGTATTGGACATAGAAGATGTCTTATACGTCGGACTATACTGTATTCCCTGCTTTGGTTGTTGAGTCGATGCCATTTTGATCATAGGTTTATCTTTGTAAGCAGACGTAGCTTTTTTGGGGGGACGGTGCTCGGACGAAGCACCCACCAGCGGCTGGGTTGCATATGCTCCAGGATATGTTTTTTCATCCCCTCTAGTATATGCCGCAGAGGAAGTAGATATAGGCTGTTGCCAATAGGATTGTGACGATGTTTTTGATTGCACTGAATTAACTGGTATAGTCTTTCTCGCACTTTCTGACCCGCTGGAAGATACTTGTCGTCTAATCGTCTCTGGCTGCTTCGCCGTCTGTTGATGGGGTACGTAATCCTTACCAGCATTAATCCGGTCAATTTCTTCCTGGATCAGTTTACCAAAGGTTGTGTCATCGATCTGGTAGTCTTCTTTTTCTTTTGCTGTTACTGCTTCAGATATATCTGCAAATGCATCGAAGATTGCCTGCTTCTCTGACAACATATCGTCAATGCGCTCGTCGATAGTATTGGAAGCAAGAAGCCGATACACCAGAACCTTTCTTGTCTGGCCCATCCGATAGGCGCGCGAAATAGCCTGGTTTTCAATGGATGGTTTCAATTGTGGCTCACAAATGATGACTACGCTGGCAGATTGAATGTTTAAACCTGTACCTCCCGCCTGGATCTGTGCCGGCAACACAGATCCGGCCGGCATCTTTTCAAACTCATCAATGATCTCCTGCCGCCTCTGTACCGCTACGGATCCATTGATCGGCATGGTGCAGCGGTGTCCTAGAACATTTATTACACATTCAATCGTATCCAGATAGAAAGAGAAAACAAGAACCTTCCTACCATCGCTTTCTGCTTCCTCCACAATCTCCTTTAACCGACGAACTTTAGAAGATTTCGTTTCATCTTCCATATTCCAGGATACTCTCCGAATCGCTGTACGATCCTTCGCCATTACGGCTTTCTTGTATGCCGCATACTCTTCAGGCAACAAGTCACACCATTCTTTGGAGTACGTAATCGCTGGTAATTCCGTAAGAACGTCTTCCCGCTTTCGGCGATAATACACGGGTGCAATCACCTGTCTGAATTTTGGTGCTGTAGACATAAATGCTATTTGCTGCGCTTGCGCTGCTACCCCTGGATTTAGCACCTGAATCAAGGACAACATCTCTTCCACTTTATTCTCCAGTGCAGTTCCTGTCATGTATAGAAGACGTTTTGCATAGTTTCCATACATGCGAACATACTGAGAGCGCTGTGCACTTTCATTCTTAATAAAATGTGCCTCATCCACTACCAACAAGTCATATTCTAGCCCAGCGGGAATGGTTAATGTACTCAACGTTTCGTACGTTGTAACAGCAACACCGCCTTTTTTGTTCCAGGAATCAAATGCTGCCTGACGACCATAACCATGAACCATGATGGATTTGAATTCACTTTTTTTGTCGATTTCCTTACACCAGTTTGGCAATACACTTGCCGGACAGACTACAAGGAACTTCTTCGCCCCGGTATTTCGAAGCGATACCATTGTCGCAATGGCCTGTACTGTCTTACCAAGACCCATTTCATCACCAAGTAATACTCTTCCCTGATGAAGAATATATTTAACCCCCCATTCCTGATACTTTCTTAGAGCAACCTTTAACCCATCAGGGAAATAAACCTGTTCCTGAATCTCTCTGGCTAAATCCTCCGGAAGTCCATACAGGAGATCATCATTTCCGAAAGCTCCGGGACACAGCTCCTCCAGGAGATTAAAATATTCAATTGACCTGGACGAGAAATCATTCCAGACCTGAACATCCGACACTGGCGTGTTTGCTAAAACATCCATACTATAGGATTGTACCGCATTCGTCAGCGCCGGACTCATCGTTTGCGCCAAGGATTGAAAATGATCAATATAACGCTTTTTTTCTGCTGAATTGGCCAACACCCAACTCAAATTATTATAGTGAGAAGATAGATAAACCATTGGCCGGCGCATTTCACCTAGTTTTACATTTATTTCTGGGGTAATGGATCTGCCTGCCTTTTTGATTCTGTCATATTTAAAAGCTTCTTTTAAAAGTGCTGTAGCTGCGGGTGTCCTCTCATCGCTGCTGATCTTCAGCTTAATGGTTTTTGCCACTTCCTGTGCAATTTCATTCGCAGTTTGTTTAATCACCCGTGCGGCATCCTGGCTGATTCCATATACAGATGCCAACTGATACAACGTTGATGTATACACTTCAGCCAGATTTCTGTATCCACGATCTCTTAATGCCTTGATACGAATCCCGCTGCGTCGTTGCGCAAGAACGTCCAGATCCTGATTCCGGAGTTCCTGTAAAGTACGCTCCATGATTAAGGGATTAATCGCCCTATCTACCGCATCCCTAGATTGCTTTTCCCTGTTTTGTTGTTCTCTCTGTGCACTCTCATATTGTCTAATCAGTTCACTGGCTTGACTTACCTTCCGACTGACCTCTGGAGGAAGATTGGTACGATCCATCAAGTCCGGCACGCAACGCAAGAGACACTGTGAATAATCCTTCTCATGTCCAGACACAATACCATATGCTGCATTCACGGATATCTCATCCAACCTTTTGCTTTTTTCTTCCAGATTCTTGATCACGGTTGGATAATCTTTTGTCATGATTTGCGATAGACGCTGATAAGCTTCATTCGCCTCTTGTTTAGTTTGTTTCCCTGCAAAAAACCATTTCAATGCGGAAGCTGTGCTGGTTAGCGTGTTAACATCCCGGATGATCTCTCTCCGTTGCTGTTCCCTCCATTGAAGATCATTGATGATCTTCTTTCCTTCCTCACAGACATACAGTTCCTTCAGTAATGTCTTCTCATTAGGTTGCATCATCACATTAGTATTCCCTGTCTGAAAAGCAGTTTCGATCTGTGATGCAATTACCTTACTTTCATAAACTTCCTTCGCGATTTTTTTGACCCGATCCTCATCCATTACCCGGGAGGTAATTATACGTTGGATAGATTCCAGGATTTGCTTATGGGATAGACATAGACGTTTCGCGCTCTCATAATCAAATCCCCGTTCCATCGTTATATTGCCTCCATATATTTTCTTCAGGTCAGTTAATCTGTATCAGCATTATGCACCATTCTCGCCCATTCGCGCAACATTACAATGTGATCTTACATTCATGTACTTGCTAAAGATACTTATGACTTCAGAGCTCGGTTTATCTGAGCCCGCTTTAATCATCGTCCATAATCCAGCTAATCTCTTCCGCCTCGTCCACCCAGTCCTGTTCTTCTCTTTCCATGTACAGGGAGCTTCCGCAGTTGGGGCAGACTGGGTACTTCTCTGTGAAGAGCCTGTGGCAGCGGGAGCATTCATATTCATCCGGATCAAAGAGATGGGCGTGTCTGATCCAGTGGGGTTCCGGAATGCGTCTCATGTGTGTTTCCTCCTTACCGGATCTCCCGGGTTTCTTCCAGGATCTCCGCTTCGCAGTTCTCTTCCATGAATCGGGAGATTTCTTCCATGAGGCTGTCCGCCAGGGCGTTATGGGGGACGATGGC
>OCVV011309593.1_pt1 | contig 23774 bp, 13 predicted proteins | sample 1539721 | NCBI WGS metagenome assembly OCVV01 (sample SAMN02144230, study PRJEB22623) | gut metagenome | biome: sheep rumen | host: Ovis aries | place: New Zealand
GTATATTTTCTCGTATATTGAACGTTAAATAATTTAAGAGTTATTGAGAACTCTTATTACAGACTGCAAAGTTAAAGTAGGGACGGGATAAGGGTAGCCAGCCAATTCATTGGCTGGTATAACAGGGCAAAAATAATTATAGGTGTGCCGTAGGTACAGCGACATTCTTGGGATTATTCCTCTTATGTCGCGTACCTACGGCACGCTATCTTATATATAATAATGTGGCACATACCAGCCAATGAATTGGCTGGCTACCAAAATCTCGTCCCTACGGGACTTTTACACAGCGCCGAAAGGCGCCTTACACGCCCGCAGGGCCTTACACGACGCACAGCGTCTTTACACGCGGCACAGCCGCCTGTAGGCTGCATCTTAACAATAAAAACACCCTGCATTATAGCCGCCCCTTAAAGGGGCTCTAAATGTATTGTCTTCGATTTGCACTACCTTTGGCTGCGCCGAAGGTACTTCCGCTCGGAAATGCAAAGTAAAAAAATGTTTTTTCCTTTGTATTTCGCTCACTTATTCGTACCTTTGCACCCTGAAATGAGAAGAAAGACTGCGATATTGCTGTTGTGGGCGGCGCTGGCAATGATGCTGGGCAGCTGTCGACACGGACTGCAGCAGACATTGACGGACGTCACTTCCGAGCTGGGAAACATCATTGGAAGTGACGAAGCAGAGGCCAAGGAGGTCCCTGCAGGGGAGGTGAAGCCTACCCTCGACCCCTCCAAGGAGCCTACCCCCGACCCCGCCAAAGAGCCTACCCCCGACCCCTCCCTGAAGGGAGGGGAGAAAGGGGACTCGCTTTCTCAACTTTCTCAACCCGCTTCGCAAAGCGAAGCAACCTCTCAACCCTCTCAACCCGCTTCGCAGAGCGAAGCGAACTCTCAACCTTCTTCGCAGGGCGAAGAGCTACTGGTGGACACCACCAAGATGGACTCGTTGCAGCTGGCCGTGTACAGACACAACAAGGCCATCGACGACTCCATCAGCCTGGACTCCATCAACCGACAGCGCAAGAACGGCATCGACTCGCCCGTGGAATATGTCGCCAACGACTCCATCATCTACCTGGCAGGCACGAACATGGCTTACCTCTACGGTGAGTCGAACGTGAAATACCAGAACTACGACCTGAAGAGTGAGAAGATCTACATGGGACTGGACTCGAGCATGGTGCACGCCACCGGCGCGCTGAAACCTGTGCAGAAGGAAGGCGCGAAGCCTGACGACGAGGGCGAACAGGAGTATGAACTGACGGGCACGCCAGTGTTCAAGATGGGCGAGGACGTGTACGAGAACGACACGATGGCGTTCAACTTCAAGACGAAGAAGGGACTGATTCGCAACGTGTACACGGAGCAGGAGGACGGCTACCTGCGCAGCCAGATCTCGAAGCGCACGGCCACAGGCGAGGTGTATCTAGCAAAGGGCCGCTACACCACGTGCGACGCCGACCATCCCGACTTCTACATTTCTCTATCACGCGCGAAGGTGCGCCCGGGTAAGGACGTGGTGTTCGGACCAGCTTATCTGGTGGTGTGCGACGTGCCGCTGCCACTGGCCATTCCCTACGGTTTCTTCCCGTTCACGAAGAGCTACTCGAGCGGCTTCATCATGCCCACCTACGGCGACGAGAGTGCGCGCGGCTTCTACCTGCGCGACGGCGGCTACTACTTTGCCATCAGCGACAAAGTGGACCTGAAGCTACTGGGCGAGATATACACGAAGGGGTCGTGGGGCGTGAGTGCCGCGTCGAACTACCGGAAGCGCTATAAGTACAGCGGTTCGTTCTTCTTCAGCTATCAGGACACGCGCAACGGCGACAAGGGCATGCCCGACTACCAGCGGCAGGAGAGTTTCAAGATACAGTGGAGCCACCGCCAGGACCCGAAGGCCAACCCCTTCAGCACGTTGTCGGCAAGCGTGAACTTCGCAACGAGCAGCTTCGAGAGGAACAACCTGACGTCGATGTACAACCCGCAGGCGATGACGCAGTCTACGCGCACGTCGTCGGTGAGCTGGAGCACGACATTCTCGAGCATCGGACTGTCGCTGTCGTCGTCGTTCAACCTGGCGCAAAACATGCGCGACACCACGGTGTCGCTGACCATGCCCGACCTGAACATCTCGCTGTCGCGCTTCTACCCCTTCAAGCGCAAGAAGGCTGCCGGCAAGGAGCGCTGGTATGAGAAAATCTCGATGAGCTACACCGGCCAGATATCGAACTCCATCACGACGAAGGAGAACAAAGTGCTGAAGTCGAGCCTGGTGAAGGACTGGCGCAACGGCATGCAGCACCAGATACCCATCAGCGGCTCGTTCACGCTGTTCGACTACCTGAACGTGAACCCGTCGTTCAACTTCACCGACCGCATGTACATGTCGAAGGTCGTGCGTTCGTGGGACGACGCCACGCAGCGCGAGGTGTGCGACACGGTGTACGGACTGCACAACGTCTACAACTGGAATCTCTCGCTGTCGGCCTCGACGAAACTCTACGGTTTCTTCATCCCGAACAGGAAAATCTTCGGCGATAAGGTGGACCGCATACGCCACGTGCTGACGCCGCAGGTGTCGTTCAGTTTCGCGCCCGACTTCAGTGCCTCGCGCTACGGCTTCTACGAGACCTACCAGAAGACCGACGCCTACGGCAACGTGTCGCTGGTGCAGTATTCGCCCTTCCAGAACGGCATGTACGGCATACCGGGCAAGGGTCGCACGGGTAGCATCTCAGTAGACCTGTCGAACAACCTGGAGATGAAGATCAAAGCCGGCGACAGCGACACGGTGGACTACAAGAAGATCAGCCTGATAGACGAACTGGGCGTGGCGATGTCGTACAACATGGCGGCGAAGGTTCGCCCGCTGAGCGACCTGAACATGCGCCTGCGACTGAAACTGACGAAGAGCTACACGTTCAACCTGAATGCCGTCTTCGCCACCTATGCCTACGAACTGGACGAGAACGGACGTCCCTACCTGGGCACCCACACGGAGTATGGCTATGGTCGCTTCGGCCGCTTCCAGGGCATGTCGCAGAACATTTCCTACACGCTGAACCCCGAGAAACTGAAGAAACTCTTCGGCGGTAAGAGCAAGGACGAAGAGAAGGAAGAAGAAGAGGACGAAGAAGGCATCGACACCGACCGCGAGTCGAACATCGACGATACGATGGTGAAGGGTCAGCGCAACGCCAGCCGCAAGAGCGGCAGCAAGGCGCAGACCGACGACGACGGCTACATGACGTTCTCGATGCCTTGGTCGCTGACCATCGGCTACGGTATCACCATGCGCGAGAATCAGGATGCCGAGAAGTTCAACAAGAAGACCATGCGCTACCCGTACAAACTGACACAAACGCTGAACTTGAGCGGCAACATACGCCTGTCGGAGGGCTGGAACATCGCGTTCTCGTCGGGCTACGACTTTGAGAACAAGAAGATTTCGATGACCACAGCCTCGCTGCAGCGCGACCTGCACTGCTTCAACATGTCGTGCTCGGTGGTGCTGGCCCCCTACACGAGCTACAACTTCACGTTCCGCTGCAACGCCTCGACACTGACCGACGCACTGAAATACGACAAGCGCTCGGGCTACTCGAATGCCGTGCAATGGTATTAGGCGCTGCGCGCCGGGTAAGGCGCCGGTGGCGCGTGTAAGGCGGCTGCGCCGCGGGTAAGGACGCTTCGCGTCGTGTAAGGCGGCGTTGCCGCGTGTAAGGTTGCTGCGCAACGGGTAATTTGGGTATTAGTTTTTTATGAATATAAGAAAGGTGTTAGAGAATCGCATCGTTGTGCTCGACGGTGCCATGGGAACGATGATACAATCGCTCCAGCTGCCTGACGATGCCTACCAATGGGGCATCGACGTGCAGGCGGGCTGCGGCTGCACCCATTGCAGCGCCCACGGTCACGGTTCGCAGAAGGGCAACAACGACGCGCTGAACCTACTGGCTCCCGAGGCCATTGCCTCAGTCCACCAAGCCTACGTGGACGCTGGAGCCGACCTGATTACAACCAATACATTCTCCAGCAACCGCATCTCGCAACACGAGTACGGACTGGAAGCCCACGTGCGCGACCTGAACATGGCCGGTGCACGCATCGCCCGCCGCGTGGCCGACAGCTGCCAGGAACGGCAGATGCTGGTGGTGGGCTCGATGGGCCCGACGTCGAAGACGCTGAGCCTCTCTACCGACATGGCGCATCCCGAACAGCGCGCCGTCGGCTTCGACGACATGTGCGAGGCCTACCGCGAGCAGGCAGAGGCTCTGCTGGACGGAGGCGTCGACATCCTGCTGCTCGAGACGTGCTTCGACGCGCTGAACGCCAAGGCGGCCCTCGTGGCCATTCAGCAGCTGAACGAACAGCGCGGCACCGCAGTGCCTGTGATGGTGTCGGCCACCATCAACGACCGCAGCGGACGCACGCTGACCGGCCAGACGCTGGAGGCATTCTACGTGAGCATCAGCCACTACCCCATCCTCTCGTTCGGTCTGAACTGTTCGTTCGGCGTGCAAGACCTCTATCCCTTCGTGAAGGAACTGGCAGCCAGCGTGCCCTGCCCCATCAGCCTGCATCCCAATGCCGGGCTGCCCAACGAAATGGGCGAATACGACCAACAGCCCGCCGACATGGCACGCCAACTCAGAGCCATGGCCGAGGAAGGGCTGCTGAACATCGTGGGCGGCTGCTGCGGCACTACGCCTGCCCACATCCGCGCCATCGCCGAGGCCGTCGGGGAGATTGCGCCACGACGGGTGCCCGAGCGCGACCACCGACTGGTGGTGAGCGGTCTGGAGGCTGTGACCATCGACACGCAGACCCGCAACTTCACCAACATCGGCGAGCGCACCAACGTGGCGGGGTCCAGGAAGTTTGCCCGCCTCATCGCCGCCCATCAATACGAGGAGGCTGCCCAGGTGGCACGCCAGCAGATTGAGAACGGTGCCTCGGTGATCGACATCAACATGGACGATGCCATGCTCGACAGCCGACGGGAGATGGAAGCCTTCGTGCGCTACATCGAAAACGACCCTGGCATTGCCCGCGCGGCGCTGATGATAGACAGCAGCGACTGGCCCACCATCCTGGCAGGACTACAGAACGCACAGGGGAAATGCATCGTGAACAGCATCAGCCTGAAAAACGGCGAGGCCGACTTCCTCGGGAAAGCACGACAGCTGCAGCAGTATGGTGCCGCCGTGGTGGTGATGGCGTTCGACGAAGACGGTCAGGCCACCACCTACGAGCGCAAGATTGCCATCTGCCAGCGCGCCTACCAACTGCTCACGGGCATCGGCTTCCGTCCCAGCGACATCATCTTCGATGTGAACATCCTCTCCGTGGGCACGGGCATCGACGAGCATCGCGACTATGCCGTGGACTTCATACGTGCCGTGGGTTGGATCAAGCAACACCTGCCCGAGGCCAAGACCAGCGGCGGCGTGAGCAACCTGTCGTTTGCCTTCCGCGGCAACAACAAGGTGCGCGAGGCCATGCACTCGGTGTTCCTTTACCATGCCATCCGCGCCGGTCTCGACATGGCCATCGTCAATCCTGCCATGCTGCAGGTCTACGACGACATCCCCGCCGACCTGCTGCAATGTGTAGAGGACGTCGTGCTGAACCGCCGTGCCGACGCCACCGAACGGCTCACGGAGCTGGCTGCCGTGATCAAGGAAGAAACAGAGAAAATCAAGGAAGGCACGGCGCAGCCCACTGCCGACTGGCGCAACCGCCCCGTCGACCAACGCATAGAATACGCCCTGGCCAAAGGTGTTGCCGACTATCTGGAGGCCGACCTCATGGAAGCCCTGCACGCTCTCGACGAGAAGCCCGTGGCCGTCATTGAAGGACCGCTGATGCAGGGCATGGAGCACATCGGACAACTCTTTGGCGAAGGCAAGATGTTCCTGCCGCAAATCGTGAAGGCTGCGAAGGTGATGCGCCAGGCCGTCGACATCCTGCAACCCTTTATCGAAACCGAGACCGACACCTCGGCAAGCAGTCAGCCCCGCGTGGTGCTGGCCACGGCCAAGGGCGACGTCCACGACATCGGTAAGAACATCGTGGGCATCGTGCTGGCTTGCAACGGCTTCGAAGTGATCGACCTGGGCGTGATGGTGCCGGCAGAGACCATTCTCGCCGCTGTCAGGGAGCACCAGCCTGCCTTCGTGGGCATCAGCGGACTCATCACCCCCTCACTGAAAGAGATGGAGAACCTCTGCCGTCTGTTCCAGCAGGAAGGACTGCGGCTGCCGATACTCGTCGGCGGTGCCACGTCATCGGCCCTCCACACGGCCGTCAGGCTGGCCCCGCTCTACGACGGTCCCGTCATCTTCGGCGGCGATGCCTCCTACACGGCCGTCATCGCCAAACGACTGGTGTCGAGTCCGAGAATCACCATCCACCAACTACAGGACGAGCAGCAACAGCTGCGCACGCAATACGAACAGAACAAGCAAGACATCATTTCCTTCGACGAGGCCAACCGCCGGGCGCCCAGTTATGAACACGCTTTCCCGAAAGACCTGCACCTGAGCAGAGCCGTGCCCACGCTGGCCGAAGCCGAAGCGCTCATCGACTGGCGCATGGTGCTGCTGTTCTGGGGATTCCGCGGCGCCACGCTCGAAGAACAGCTCACCCACCCCGAAGCACAGACCACTTTGCGGGAAGCACAAGAACACTGGCAACGACTGAAAGAACAAAAAGGTGTCAGCCTGCGGTCGCAGCTGATTTTCGCACCAGCCCGCCGGCATGGCAACGACATCGTGTTCGACACTGGCCAGGTGATGCCCATGCTGCGCAGCCAGAGCGAGAAGGGTCGTTTCCAGTCGCTGGCCGACTTCCTACCCACCGACCACTCGGTGCCCGTAGGATTGTTCTGCGCCACAGCACGACCCACCAGCGACGCGCCTGCCACCGACTACGAAGGCCTGATGACCCACGTGCTCTGTGCCCGGCTCTCCGAGGCGGCAGCCGAATGGATGCACCGCCACATCGAGCGCCAACTCGCCGGCACGCCACTGAAGCTCATCCGACCCGCCATCGGCTATCCCGTGTGCCCCGACCACACGCTGAAGCGCATTCTCTTCAGTATGACCGAGGCCGAACGATGGCTGGGCGTCACGCTCACCGAGAGCAACGCCATCCAGCCCTCGACTACCGTGTGCGGACTGTTCATAGCTCACCCCGAGGCCCACTACTTCAGCGTAGGCCGCGTGGGCGACGACCAGCAGAAAGACTACGAAGAAAGACTACAACACAGCATCAGCAGACTATGAAGGTTATCGACATCATCAACCAACGCCAGGGGCAGCCGTTTGCCTCGTTCGAGATTGTTCCCCCTCTGAAGGGTACCGACGCCGAGCGACTCTACAACATCATTGAGCCACTCATGCAACTGGCACCGCCTTTCATCAACATCACTTGCCACCGCGACGAGGTGGAGTATCATCCCAATGCCGACGGCACTTTCACAAAGCTCACACTCTCGAAGCGCCCGTCGACCATCGCCATCGTGGCGGCTGTGATGCGCCGCTTCCCACAGGTGCAGATTGTGCCCCACGTCATCTGCGGCGGGGCCTCGCGCCACCATGTGGAGAGCGAACTGCTCGACCTGCGCTTCCTCGGCATCGAGAACGTTATGGCACTGCGCGGCGACGCACTGCCAGGGCAACGGGTCTTCATTCCCGAGCGCGACGGCTTCGTACACACCAACGAACTGGTGACGGCCATCGCCAGCCTGAACCGTGGCGAATATCTTGACCCGAACATCAGCGCAACCAAGAGCGACCACACGTTCTGCGTGGGCGTGGCCGGCTATCCCGAGAAGCATTTTGAGGCGGCCAACATGGAGACCGACATCGAGAACCTGCGCCGCAAGGTGGAGGCCGGGGCCGACTACGTGGTCACCCAGATGTTCTACTCCAACGAGGCCTTCTACCGTTTCCGCGACGCATGCCAGCAGGCAGGCATCAGCGTGCCCATCATCCCAGGTCTGAAACCCATCACCGCCCTGCGACAGGTCAATATGCTGCCGCGCACCTTCCACATCGACCTGCCACAGCCGCTGGTCGAGAACCTGCGCCGCCATCCCGACGACGCACGAAAAGTGGGCACGGAGTGGTGTATCAGCCAGAGCCAGGACCTGATAGCTCACGGCGTGCCCGCCATCCATTATTACACAATGGGCCGCCCCGACGACATCAGCCTCATCGTCAGGTCGACATTCTAGCCCGTTTTATCTTTATCATTTTGCATTCGTAAATAACAAAGACCATACAACCTAAATTTTCGAAGACAATGAAAAAATATTTCTTAGCCTTGCTGACCCTGCTGCCCGCCATTTCGGCCGGGGCACAAACCGCCGACCAATTTGCCTGCGGTGCCGACGTCAGTTGGTGTAGCGAGATGGAAGCCGACGGCAAACGATTCTACAACGCTGCCGGCGAGGAGACCGAGATGATGGCGCTGATGAAGCAGATTGGCATGAACGCCATCCGCCTGCGCGTGTGGGTGAACCCTGAGAAGGCCTACGGCGCATGGTGCGACAAGGCCGACGTGCTGGCCAAGGCCCGACGCGCCCACCAGCAGGGACTGAGCCTGCTCATCGACTTCCACTACAGCGACTTCTTCGCCGACCCCGGTCGACAGGACAAACCGTCGGCATGGACTGGTTACTCAATGGACGAACTGAAGAATGCCGTGGCCGACCACACGCGCGACGTGCTGCAGGCACTGAAGGACGAGGGCATAGAGCCCCGTTGGGTGCAGGTGGGCAACGAGACGCGGCAGGGCATGGTCTGGGACAACGGCAAGATAGACTGGAACAAGTCGGGCTCGGCCCGCTATACGGGCTACGTCGCGCTGAGCAATGCCGGCTATGAGGCCGTTCACGAGGTGCTGCCCGAGGCAAAGGTAATCGTGCACATCGACAAGGGTCCCGACGACAACGCGTGGTTCTACCGCGAGTTCAAGGCTGCCGGCGGTAAGTTCGACATGATAGGACTGTCGCACTACCCCGAGAGCGATTGGAAAAACGAGAATACGAAGACGGCCAACAACGTGAAGTCGCTCGGCCAGACGTTCGGCGTGCCGGTGATGATTGTCGAGACGGGCTACTCAGCCTCCAACGAGTCGCTGGCCGAACAGGTGATGACCGACCTCTTCGCAAAGACGCAGTCGCTGGAGCAGTGCGCCGGCATCTTCTATTGGGAGCCGGAGGTCTACGGCTGGTGGAAGCCTGCCTACTACTCGAAACTCGGATGGAATGCTTACGGCAAAGGTGCGTTCACGTCGGAAGGCAAGCCCAGCAAGGCCCTGTCGCCCTTCAACAGCGAAGCTACCGCCATTGCCACCCTGCCCACGAGCCGCGAGGCAGCAGCAGTCTACGACCTTTCCGGCCGCCGCGTGAAGAGCGAGGGCCAGAAAGGCATCTGCATCGTCGAAGGAAAGAAGATGCTCAAGCAATAGCATCTTTAAGGGAATAAGATAGCAGATGGCACAACGACCTCGGAGAGGTCACACTATGGTAACCGCAGGTCTTGACCTGCGGGGGATGGGTGAACACCAACTCATCGTCCCCAAAAGGGGACGCACAACAACCTGAAATGCCAATTCATCTGCTTGATACATCGCTGCTGTGCAACCTCTCCGAGGTCTGAGCACAAAAAATGGGCGGTTCCGTTGAGGAATACCGCCCATTTTGTTTTGCAAATTCAGATGTGTTTGCAAATTCAGTTGTTTTGGTTTGCAAATTCAGTTGTTTTGCCTGATAAAACAAGTTGTTTTCCTGACGAAATCAACTCATTTTCCTCTTCAATCAGCAGCAGGAATGAGACGCACGGGGGTGCGCAGTCCGCTGGGAACGGGTGCCCAGTGTTCGTAGGTGGTGCGCTTGTAGTTCAGGTCGACGACGTTGATCTCGTTGAACTTGCGCCACTTCACACCGCGGCGGTCGAGGTCGGCAATGCGGTTGGCAGGCAGGTTGGTCACCTCGATGCGGAGCTCGTTTTTGCCTTTGCGCAGTGTGTTGCGGCAGTCGAGGATGAACGGCACCGCCCACGCGCAGCCGACGAAATGCCCGTTGATATAGACTCGAGCCGACTCGCGCACGTCGCCCAGATCGATGAGCCAGTGCTGGCGGGCCTGCTTGCGAGAGAGGCGGAAGGTGGTGGTATAGGTGCCTGTGCCCATGAACACGGCAGCAGAGTCGGACAGCGATTCCCATGTCTGAAGCGAGTCGAGGCGGAAGGACTCAGAGCCGAGGGAAATGGTCCAACCCCTGGAGACTCTCCCCCGGCCCCTCCCTGTGAGGGAGGGGAGTAGTATGCCTTCTGCCCGTTGTGTTTGCACTGAAGAGTAATCACTCCCCTCCCTCACAGGGAGGGGCTGGGGGAGAGTCTGGAGAGTCTGCTGGGTCTCCAGTATCCTCGACTCACCTGAGCGCAGGCGGATGCGGAGGCCGTCTTGTGTCATGTCGGCAGGACGGATGTCACCCGTCATCGGGTCGAACCAGGTGGCACTGCCGGCTGCTACGGCCAGGGGCACGCAGGCATCAACGTCGTTGGGTGAGAGATTGGCGATGAAGTAGTGATGGCCACTCTCGTTGCTGCGGCGAATCATGTGCAGGCCGAGGTCGGTCTTCAGCCGCTCGGGGGTGGCATGGCGGGCCATCTCGGCAGCATCCTCGCCATAGACCACCAGCGGCGAGAGGCGCTTCAGGATGGTGGCGAGGGCCGGTGTGATGGTGGTGCCGGTGGGGATGATGAGTGCCTTGTAGCGCGTGCCGGCCTTGGTGACGAGGCGGCCGTCGGCGCTGAGCACGACGTCCTGCAGCAGGCGCTCGCTGATGTAGTCGCAGTCGTAGCCGAGGCTGTCGATCTTCAACACGCTCTTGATGAACTCTGGGGCACGCTTTGCCATGTTGTGGATGCTGAACTGCATGAGCAGGTCGTGACGCATGGGCTGCCCCGTGGGCCATTTATCGCCATCGACAGGACGGGCACCGCGCTCAGCCCACATGTCGCGCACGGGCAGGAAGACGAGGAAATCGTTGTCGGGCTGCCCCATTTGCAGGAAACTCTGGCAGCGCTCAATGTACTTCATCAGGAACGGGGCGTCGCGCCAGATGCTGTTCGTCGGGCTCATGTCGACGGAGGCATAGAACTTCCAGCCCGGCCAGGGATCGTCTTTCGGCGTGTAACATGCGCCGTGGAAGAACATGTGGTTCACGCCCGAGCAGAACATCAGGTCGAGGTCGGGCTTCATCTGCGAGAGCGACGTGCGGAAGTGCTCGGTGAGCCAGGTGAAGGTCTCGCTCGAGGTGAACGGTTTGCCGGTGACGTGGGCTGCCGACGAGGCATACTTCAGCATCGACAGGTCGGAGTCGTTCTTGCGCGTCATGCCCGGGTCGCGGCGCAGTCCCTTGATGCCGAAGTCGGAGAGGCCAAAGCCCTCTATCTCAGGGATGTCCACCGCGGCATAGCAGTCGATCAGGTTGGCAGGCGAGCCGTGCGCCTGGTTGCGCGTGATGGCACCGTGGCTGTGGGCCCAGGCCGTCCATTGCTCCGTGAAGTTCTCGAGCAACAGTTCGGCAAGCGTCTCACGGTAGTCGGAGAGGATAGGAAGACTCTCAACCTGCAGACTCTCCCCCAGCCCCTCCCTATAAGGGAGGGGAGTAGTATGTCTTTCTGCTTGCAGACCATCTCCTTGAGAGTAATTACTCCCCTCCCTCATAGGGAGGGGCAGGGGGTGAGTCCCTTTCTGCTGGGCTGCAGGGTGCAGCAACTCCGGCAGATGGTCCTCCAGCCGATAGCCGCGCCGCTTCTGAAACTCCTCGAGCAGGCGGGGCGTCCAGTTGCCGTCGGCCACTTCGTAGCTGTCGTTGAAGAAGGTGTGGGGGTAAGGGGTATGCGTGCGGTCGAAGGCATCGCTGATGTGGCTGAGGTAGTTGGCCACGGCCTGTCGGTCGAAATGGTCGACGACCAGCCCTTCGCCACCGGGTGCAGCGCGCTTCACGCGCATGATGCCATATTTAATATAAAGGGCAACGATTTTCTTCTCCGATGTCTCATTGCCGAGCAGGGACTGCTGCTCCTTGGAGGCTTTCCAGGTGAGGAGGCCTTCGTGGGCGCAATCAGTAACGTCGATAGCCACAGCGTCGCCGCCATAGAGCATCACCTTCTGCAACACGCAGTTCTTGCAATCCTTTTCATTGGGGAGAATGTCGAGACGGGTGATGCTGTTGCCCGTGAACGCCTTTTCAACAAACACCGCCCGGCAGGCCGACTCTTCCAGCGGCACCCACGGCCCGCCGAACGGCCAGCCCGTGCCCGTAGCCATGTCGACCTCGATGCTGTCGCGCTGCGCTTCAGCCATGACGAAGCGCAACACCTCCATGTAGCGGTCGGAGAGGAAGGGAATGTTGTTAGCGTCGTTGCCCTGCACGCCGTAGATGGGGGTAATCTCCACCGCTCCGGCCCCGGCACGACTGTACTGCTGCAGGTTCCAGCGCAGGTCATTCTCGTTGACAGCCGAGCCCAGCCACCACCAGCGCAGTCCGGCTCGAGCTTCGGGTTTGGCTTCTGGCCACTGCTGTGCCTGCATGGCGAGGCTGAGGGTCAGCAGCAGGCAAAAGGTTGATAATCGTCGCATAGCTACGTGTATGATTGGTTTGCACTGCAAATATACGAAAAAAACTCCTTACTCGTGCGAAGTAAGGAGTTTTTCTTTCTTTTCAGCCTCCGATGACGACGCTGATGCCATGCTGCTCGAACTGCCGTCGGCAGCGGTCGAGGGTTGCTTCGGAGGGTTCGCCCATTGTGATGCCGTCGGGGTTGTAGACGGTGCCACGACGGCGATGCTTGTCCTTGCCGATGTCGTGGTAAGGCAGGAGGTGGATTTTTAGAGAGCTCCCCTGAGGGTCGAGCGGAGAACAGAGAGAGGCTATGAAAGAGGCCGTCGCCTCGATGTTCTGCTCGTCGGCGTTGATGCCCTCGATGAGAGGCATGCGAAACCAGATGTTGGCGCCCAATTCGGTGAGGAGTTTTACGTTTGCCAGAATGCGCTCGTTGCCGACGCCGGTCAGCTGTCGGTGGCGCTCGGAGTCCATGTGCTTCAGGTCGACGAGGAAGAGGTCGGTCTCCCGCGCGATAGCTGTGACGGTTTCAGCGGATGCATAGAGTGAAGTGTCAACAGTGCGATGCAGCCCGCGCCGCCCCAGTTCCTGCAAGATGGCCAAGGCTGCCTGCGGCTGCATAAGCGGTTCGCCGCCGCAGAGCGTCACGCCGCCTCCGCTGTCCTGCATCACGTCGCGTTCCTTCTCCACCTCTGCCATCAGCTCGTCCATCGTCCACTCGCGGCCGCATAGCTCCAGGGCCCGAGCCGGGCAGACGTCAACATCAAAACTTTCGTCTTGACTCCTTAATCCCTCGACTCCTTGACTCTTTAGAATAGAAAGCCGCCCGCACGTGTTGCAGCCGATGCACTTCGACTGCTTGAACAGCACCTCGGGTTCCACCTCCCACGACTCGGGGTTGTGGCACCACACGCAGCGCAGAGGACAACCCTTCATGAAGAGTGTTGTCCGTATGCCCGGTCCGTCGTTGATGGCGTAGCGCTTGATGTCGAAGAGCATGATCGGCTGTTCGTCTCCGTTATGCATAGAAGCCCCTGATGTCTGGTCCGCTTTGACTTATCTTTACACTACATCTCGTCGTTTTCAGTACGGGCGATGATTTCGTTCTGCAGCTGCTCGGTCATGTCGTTGAAATAGTCGCTGTAGCCGGCCACGCGCACGAGGAGGTCGCGATAGCGGTCGGGATGCTTCTGGGCATCGAGCAGCGTCTCGGTATCGACAATGTTGAACTGGATGTGGTGGCCGCCAAACTTGAAGTAGGTGCGCACGAGCGACGAGAATTTCTTCAGGTCTTCGTCGCGGCGCAGCAGGTTTGGCACGAAGCGCACGTTGAGCAGCGTGCCGCCCGACTTGGTCTGGTCGAGCTTGCCAAGCGACTTGATGACTGCCGTCGGTCCGTGCGAGTCGCTGCCATGAGCAGGCGAGGTACCGTCAGAGATGGCAAAGTGAGCGAGTCGGCCGTTGGGCGTGGCACCGCAGACGGAGCCGAAGTAGTTGTGGCAGGTCGTAGAGAGCATGTTCAGTCGGGTGCGACCACCGCGCGTGTTCGGACGGTTGTCGATGGCCTTCACCAGGTCGTCATAGACGCGCACGGCAATCTCGTCGGCATAAGCGTCGTCATTGCCGAAGAACGGTGTGTGGTTGCGGATGTACTGCCGCATGGGCTCCTTGTCGCCCCAGTTTGTCCGGCAGGCGTCGAGAATCTCTTCCATCGTGTAGCGATGGTCCTCGAAGACGTGCTTCTTCAGCGTCGTGAAGCAGTCGGTGATGGTGCCGAGGCCGGTACACTGGATGTAGGTGGTGTTGTAGCGGGCTCCACCGCTGTAGTAGTCGCGACCCTTCTCGATGCAGTCGTCGATGTAGAGCGAGAGGAACGTGGCCGGCGCATAGAGCGAGAACATGCGTTCGATGTAGTTGTTCACCGAAAGTTTCAGGTTGACGAAGTACACCATCTGCTTGTGCCAAGCCTCATAGAGTTCCTCAAACGACTTGAACGCACGCGGGTCGCCAGTCTCGAGGCCAAGGCGCTTGCCCGTCTCGGGGTCGATGCCGTTGTTCAGTGTAATCTCCAGAATCTTCGGCGTGTTTAGATAGCCCGTCAGCAGATAGGCCTCCTTGCCGAAGGCGCCCACCTCGATGCAGCCCGAACAACCACCCTCGCGGGCGTCCTCGAGCGACTTGCCGTCGCGCATGAGTTCCTTGATGTAGGTGTCGGGATTGAAGATGCTGGGGTAGCCGTGCCCCTGGCGAATCACCTTGATGCCTTCGATGAGGAAGTCGTCGGGGGTATTCTCTGCGATATGGATGGAGAGACCCGGCTGCAGCTCGTGCAACTCTTCCTGAATCTCCAGAATCATATACGACAGCTCGTTGGTGGCACTGCGGCCTTCGCGGTCCACGCCACCTATATTAATATTCGTGAAGTCGTTATAGGTGCCGCTCTCCAAAGCCGTGACGCCCACCTTCGGCGGCGCAGGCTGGTTGTTGAACTTGATCCACAGGCACGACAGCAGTTCCTTTGCATCGTCGCGCGTCAGCGTGCCCTCGTCGATGCCCTTTTGATAGAACGGGAACAGATGCTGGTCGATGTGGCCAGGGTTCATGGAGTCCCAGCCGTTGAGTTCGGTGACGGTGCCCAGATGCACGAACCAGTACATCTGAATGGCCTCCCACAGGTCGCGGGGCGCATGGGCAGGCACCCAGCGGCAGACGTCGGCAATCTTCTCCAACTCCTTCCGGCGCTGGGGGTTCTCTTCTTTTGCAGCCATCTGCTCAGCCAGCTCGGCATGGCGCTCGGCAAAGAGGATGGCGGCGTCGCACGACACTGCCATAGCTTCCAGTTCCTGCTGCTTGTCGGTGGCCTCAGGGTCGTAGATGTAGTCGAGTCGGCGAATGCGGTCCTCGATGCGAGCCTTCACGTCGAGCAGTCCCTCGCGATACATCTTGCCGTCCATGGCCGTGTGGCCGGCTGCGCGCTGCTCCATGAACTCGGTGAACACGCCGGCATGGTAGGCTTCCTCCCACTCCTTCGACACGTGGTTGAAGATGCGTTCGCGCTGCGTCTTGCCCTTCCAGTAAGGGATGACCTCGCGCTCGTAGGTGTCGATGTCCTCCTGCGAGATGTGGTACGACTGCAACTCGCGCGTATCGAGCGTGTGCAGGTCTTCCACTGAGTGGCACGTCAGTTCGGGGAACGTCGGCACGGCCTTCGGCACAGGTCCGCGCTCGCCAACGATGAGCTCGTCGGGGCCGATGTAGATGGTCTTCTTTTTGCAAATCTCATAGAAGTTCTGCGCACGCAGCATGGCAATCGGCATAGTGCCGTAGTTCTGCTTGTAGAACTCGGTTTCGATGAGTGCGCGCTCGATGGAGAGCGTCGTCGGGGTGTCGAAGTTCTGCTGGCGCAGCCGACGAATGCGGTCGTTCATGCCGCCAAGGTTTTCTGGGTGTTTGATTTGGAAGTTCATGCGTTGTTAAAGATGTTCGTTTATGCAATCTGCAAATGTAATCATTTTCCTGCAAACAGCCAATCTTTTTTTAGAAAAAATAAGAAAAAACATACGATAACAACCAGACTATCACCGATTAACGGCAGGGGTGAGTCGGCAGTAGGAGACAGAACTGCATACTGTATGAACAACGAATGTTGTCAGCGAATCATTCTCAGTGACACAAAAAAGCATTGCTCTCGCTGGTGAGAGCAATGCTTATGCGTTAGTGGAGGAAGGATGTTGCCACCGAGGAACTATGTTTCAGCGGGACGGGGACATAGCTTTTGCGGGGCGAGAATGGTGGTTTCTCGGGATGGGAGCTATGTTTCAGCGGAATTTCACTGTAGTAAAATTATCAATTCACCTTAGTAAAGTGATCACTTTACTTTAGTGATTTTATCACTTTACTATAGTAACGTACCCAAAATACATTCTTCCGGCGCTGACAGCCCTCATCCCTCCTTGGCGGCATAGACCTGCTGGAGCGTCATGGGCTTGCGGATGGTGCCGAGCAGGCGGACACCATTGGCGGTGATGACGTAGTCGAGCTCGTTGCGCAGACCGGTGAAATGGCGCCAGGGCTGAAGGCGGTCGTAGCAGATGAAGTCAGTGAACTGATGTTCAGCCTGCCACTTGTCGATGAGCTCGGGGATGAAGTAGATGCCGGGCTCTACGGTGAACACGAAGCCGGGCTCCAGCGGACGGGCCAGGCGCAGCGACTTGAAGCCGAACTGCGTGGACTTGGCTTCGCCGTCGTTGTAGCCGACGTATTCCTCGCCGAGGTTCTCCATGTTGTGGACGTCGAGTCCCATCATGTGGCCGAGGCCGCAGGGGAAGAACAGAGCGTAGGCTCCGATGCGGGCAGCCTCCTCGGGATCGCCCTTCATCAGGCCAAGACTCTTCATGCCTTCGCAAATCTTCGTGGCGGCGGCGATGTGGGCTTCGCGGAACGGCACGCCGGGCTTCAGCATGTCGACGGCAGCCTGGAACGACTCCAAGTGGATGTTGTAGATAGTCTCCTGTTGCTCAGTGAAGCGCTTGCCGACAGGCATCGACGACGAGAGGTCGCCGGCATAGTGCATCGGTCCTTCGGCACCGGCATCGAGCAGGAAGACGTCGCCCTCGCGCAATTCATGAATGAAGCCGTGGTTGTGGAGCACCTGTCCCTGCACCGTGGCGATGGTCGGGAACGACAGCGTGAAACCCTCGCGGCAGCAGGTCTGCTCGACGATGGCTGCCACCTCGGCCTCGTGGATGCCGGGGCGCACGGCCCGATAAGCGGCGAGGTGCATGCGCGTGGACATGTCGACAGCCTCCTCAATGATGGCTATCTCCTCGTCGTCCTTATAGATGCGCTGGCTGACGATGGCCTTCACCATGCGCTGCGACACCTGGATGGCCTGCTCCTTCGGGTTCAGGCCCAGCAGCTCCCACAGCCACACCTGATGGTCGCCACGGTAGGGCGGCAGGAAGTGGATGTGCTGTCCGCGGCGGCGAGCCTGGTCGAGGTAGACTTTCAGTTCGCTCATGGGGCGTGTGTCGCTGATGCCACCTGCGGCAGCGCGCTCGCGGAGCGTTGGCACGGTGCCGGTCCAGACGATGTCGTCGATGGTGAGTTCGTCGCCGAAGACCATCTCGCGGTCTTCATCGATGTCGATGATGGCGGCGAGTCCGGCGTAGTCGAGCCCGAAGAAATAGAGGAACGACGAGTCCTGGCGGAAACGATAGGTGTTGTCGGCATAGTTCATGCCCACCTCGTGGTTGCCCAGGAAGAGCAGCAGGCCACTGCCCACGTCCTTCTTCAGGCGGGCGCGGCGGCGGAGGTAGGAGGAAGTCTTCACAGCAGACCCACCCCCCTGCCCCTCCCTATGATGGAGGGGAGTAGATTGACTTGTTTGCTGAGTATTATTCATTGAAATAGCTGATTAATTATTTCGTTTTATGACCAATATCCCTAAGCATATCATCCTCACGGCACATTGAAGTTGTGAGGGTCATCATTCTCCTCCCAAGCTCCCCTCCCTTTGGGGGAGGGGCCGGGGGAGAGGCCCTGGAGGGGTTAGGGGGTGGGTCTTTTAATGTCGTTTACCTTCGGGTGCTTGCTGATCTGCAGATTGGTCTTGGGGAAGTACTCAGAGAGCAGCTGATAGAGGTCGGGATCGTACTCTTGCAGTTCCTCGCGCGTGTTGCACCAATTGTGCTTGCCGTCGGCGCGGGGCATCTCGGCATTCACGTTGAACCAGTCCTGCACAGCCTCGGCGAAGTATTCCTCCTTGTCGGTGGCACGATAGGTGCCTTCGAGGATGCCGTTTGCCTTTGCCTTCTCGTAGAGAGCCTGCAGGCGCGTGTTGAAGGCGGTGTCGACCTGTATGATGCCGATGCAGTGGATGGCATGGGCGAACTCATGGATGAGGATGTCCTCAGCATGGTATTTGTCAATCTGGTAAGCCAGCACGTTCTCCTCGGCACACGAGGTCAGTGGCTCGTCGATGGTGCCACCGAGGCCGCGGGCACGGAGGTCCCAGTTCAGGGCGGTGTCGTTGACGAGGTAGTGATGCTCGGGCAGGTCGGTAGTGCCCTCGTAGCGCGCCATGATGGCCACGCGGGCATTGGACTTCTTCATGGCCTCGAGAATCTCGGGACGCAACATCGACGTCATGGCGTAGAGTGTGCGATGGGCAGCCACGAAGGCCGAGTCGGGCACGCGCCACGATGACACGAGCGGCAGTCCGTTCACATCGACATACTTCGTGTAGAACTTGTCGTAGCCCAGTGAGTCGGGCACGGCTGTGACGACGCACTCGGGCACGACGAGAGAGTCTACAGACTCTCCCCCAGCCCCTCCCTGTGAGGGAGGGGAGTAGCAACCCATGACTGCTGACAAAAGAAGGGCGATGACAAATAATTTGGATAGTTTCTTCATCATTTAAAATAGTTTTCGATTAGTTGCATTACTTTTTCTGTTTCGAAAAGGACCTCTTCATTGCTGAAGCGCATGACATGATAGCCCATCTGCCACAAAGCGTGCTCGCGCGTCTCGTCCTTTTCCATTTGCTCTAATTCAGCGTGGTAGGCTCCATCGACTTCAATGATGAGGCCATCTTCACGAGAGAGAAAATCAACGATGTAATCGCCGATGACATGTTGGCGCAGAAACTTTTTACCAAAGTCATTCGAGCGTAGTTGCTCCCACAGAACGGATTCTGCCAGCGTGGCATTTTTTCGGTTCTCGCGTGCATACGCTTTCAGCAATCCGTATCTGTCGGGGGCAGCTGTTTTATACATTTTTTCCAATCGCAATGCTAATCACTCCCCTCCCTCACAGGGAGGGGCTGGGGGTGGGTCTTTACTTCAAATACGTATACCTGTAGTCCGTGGGACTCACCAGCGTTTCCTTGATGACGCGCGGGATAATCCAGCGGATGAGGTTGAACTCGCCGCCAGCCTTGTCGTTGGTACCGCTGGCACGTGCTCCGCCGAAGGGCTGCATGCCCACCACGGCACCCGTGGGCTTGTCGTTGATGTAGAAGTTGCCGGCGGCATAGCAGAGGTCGTTGGTGATCTTCTCCACAGCCAGGCGGTCGCGGCCGAAGACGGCACCGGTGAGTCCGTAGGGCGAGGTCTCGTCGCAGAGGCGCACGGTCTCTTCCACCTTGTCTTCGTCGTAGGGATAGACGGTGATAATCGGGCCGAAGATTTCTTCCTCCATCGACTTGAAGTGCGGATTGGTGGTCTCGATGACGGTAGGCTCAACGAACCAGCCCTTCGACTTGTCGCACTTGCCACCCACCACAATCTTGGCGTCGGCGGCCTCCTTGGCAAAGTCGATGTAGGACTTGCACTTGTCGAACGAAGCCTCGTCGATGACGGCATTGATGAAGTTGGCAGGATCGCAGACGTCGCCCATCTTCACTTCGGCACACATCTTCTTGATATCCTCCAGCACATCGGGCCACAGACTCTTCGGAATATACATGCGCGAGGCAGCAGAACACTTCTGGCCCTGGAACTCGAAGGCACCGCAGAAGGCAGCCGTGGCCACGGCCTTCTTGTCGGCCGAGGGATGCACGAAGATGAAGTCCTTGCCACCCGTCTCGCCCACGAGGCGCGGATAGCTGACGTAGCGGTCGAGATTCTTGCAGGCCTGCTGCCAGAGGCTCTTGAAGGTAGCCGTAGAACCCGTGAAGTGGATGCCGGCGAAATGCTTCGACTCCGTGGCCACCTCGCCGATGAGGGCGCCGCTGCCCGGCAGGAAGTTCACCACGCCATCGGGCAGGCCAGCCTCCTTGTAGAGCTGCATGAGATAGTAGTTCGAAAGCAGGGCGGTGGTGGAAGGCTTCCACAGCGCCACATTACCCATCAGGACCGGTGTCATGCAGAGGTTCGAGGCGATGGACGTGAAGTTGAACGGCGTCACGGCCAGCACGAAGCCTTCCAGCGGACGATACTCCGTGTGGTTCAGTTGCATCGAGCCATCCTTCGGCTGCATCTGATAGATCTTCGATGCATAGTGCACGTTGTAGCGGAAGAAGTCGATGGTCTCGCAGGCGGAGTCGATCTCGGCCTGATAGATGTTCTTGCTCTGTCCGAGCATGCAGGCTGCATTCATGATGGGGCGGTACTTCGTAGCAAGCAGCTCGGCCATCTTCATGACGATGGCGGCACGTGTGGTCCACGGCGTGCGGCTCCACTCCTTCCAGGCTTCCATGGCAGCCTCAACGGCCATCTCTACCTCCTTGCGTCCCACCTTGTGATAGGTGGCGAGCACGTGCTGGTGGTCGTGCGGGCAGGTGATCGTTCCGGTGTCGCCGGTGCGGATTTCCTTGCCGCCTATGATGATAGGAATGTCGACCACCAACTTCGACTGGCGCTCGAGTTCCTTTTCAAGTGCAATACGCTCTGGCGACCCAGCCAGATAAGCTTTCACCGGCTCGTTGGCCGGCACGGGGAATGTGATAACGGAATTGTTCATGTTTTTATCAGTTTAAAAAGATTATGATAGATTTTTCGCTACAAAATTAACAAAAAGTTATTAGTAAGCAAAGGAATTTTATTATTTTTTCGTAACTTTGGCCCATCAAAACAATTATGCTCACAATGGACAGGGAAAAATGGATTGACTGGATGCGCGTGGCGGCCTGCCTGATGGTGATGGTCGTCCACAGCACAGAACCGTTCTATCTGGGTGGCGAGGGATCGCGCATCCTGACCGAGGGCGACGCCTACTGGTCGTCGTTCTTCGACTCCTTCGTGCGGGCCTGCGTGCCGCTGTTCGTGGTGGCATCGAGCTATCTGCAGTTTCCCCTTCACTACAGCACGGGCGAGTTCCTTCGGCGTCGCGCCCTGAGGGTGCTGGTGCCGTTTCTCTGCTGGAGCATCGTCTATGCACTTGCCTGGGGCGAGCCTGTGGATAACCTACGCTCGCTGCTGCTCAACTTCAACTATGCCGCCGGCCACCTGTGGTTTGTCTACATGCTCGTGGGCATCTATCTGCTCATGCCGATGCTCTCGCCGTGGGCCGAGCGCGTCGGCAAGCGCGAGTTGCAGTTCTATCTGCTGCTGTGCTTCGCCACCACGCTCATTCCCTTCGTCCGTGCGCTGGCTGCCGACGGTGCCGCACCCGTCATATATGGTCCTACGGGCATTCCCAACCGCGCACTCTATCCGCTCTGGGGTGAGGCCAGCTGGAACACCTACGGCCTGTTCTACTATCTCAGCGGCTTCATCGGCTATCTGCTCTTGGGGCTCTACCTGCGTCGCTTCGTCGGCAACCTCTCGTGGGGCAAGACGCTGGCCGTGGCACTGCCGGCATGGCTGGTGGGCTTTGCCATCTGTTTCGGCGGCTTCATCGTGATGGTCATGAACGATGCTGCCGGACAGTTCCCCATTGAGGGTCCAACAGGGTTGGCTGCCGCTTGGGAAACCACATGGATCAACGACACCGCGGGCGTGTTCCTGATGACCATCGGCTGGATTCTCGTCTTCCGGAAAATCAATGCCGGAGGCTGGTTCTATCGCAACGTTCTACTGCCCATTTCGAAAGCCAGCTACGGCATGTATCTCTGCCACATGATTGCCTTGACATTCTTCTCGGGCTGGCTGCGCGAATCGCTCGGCACAGGAGTGAATGGTCAGCTGGGCATCTGGACGACGCCTGTCCAGATCCTGCTCACGGCCCTGCTCACGTTTGCCACGGTCGCCCTCTTCTGCGTGGCTGTGCAGCGCATCCCGAAACTCGGCAAGTGGGTTGTGGGATGAGGCGTGGCAGAGCCGAAAGTGAAAAGTGAAAAATGAAAATAACAACAACTTTAAACTATCAACTATAGGTATGAACATCACAGAAAGATTTCTGAACTACACCAAGTTCGACACACAGTCGAGCGAAGAGAGCCAAAGCGTGCCCAGCACGTCGAAGCAACTCATCTTTGCAGAATACTTAAAGAAAGAACTCGAGGCCGAGGGCTTCGACGACGTCGAAATGGACGAGCAGGGCTATATCTACGCCACGCTGCCCGCCAACACGAAGAAGAAGGCACCCACCATCGGTTTCATTTCGCACTACGACACCAGCCCCGACTGCTCGGGTGCCAACATCAAGGCTCGCATCGTTGAGAACTACGATGGCGGCGACATCGTGCTCTCCGAGGGCATCGTGAGCAGTCCGAAGAAATTCCCCGAGCTGCTGCAGCACGTGGGCGAAGACCTGATCGTGACCGACGGCACCACGCTGCTCGGCGCCGACGACAAGGCTGGCATCGCCGAAATCATCCAGGCCATGTGCTTCCTGCGCGACCACAATGAGATTGAGCACGGCAAGATTCGCGTGGCATTCAACCCCGACGAGGAAATCGGCATGGGAGCCCACCACTTCGACGTCGAGAAGTTCGGCTGCGAGTGGGGCTACACCATCGACGGCGGCGACCTGGGCGAACTGGAGTTCGAGAACTTCAACGCTGCCTCGGCGAAGATTCACTGCAAGGGTGTGAGCGTACATCCGGGCTATGCAAAAGGAAAAATGGTGAATGCCAACCGTCTGGCCGTAGAATTTGCTTCGCTGCTGCCTGCCGACGAGACACCCGAGGAGACCGAGGGCTACGAAGGCTTCTACCACCTGCTGGGCATTCAGAGCGGCATCGAGCAGGCCACGCTCTCCTACATCATCCGCGACCACGACCGCGACCGCTTCGAGGACCGCAAGGCCTTTATTAAGAAATGTGTAGCACAGATGCAGGAGAAGTACGGCGAGGATGCCGTCACGGCCGACGTGCGCGACCAATATTATAACATGAAGGAGAAGATTGATCCGAACATGCACGTCATCGACATCGTGCTCCATGCCATGCAGGACAGCGGCGTAGCCCCAAAGGTAAAACCCATCCGTGGCGGCACCGACGGTGCCCAGCTGTCGTTCAAGGGTCTGCCCTGTCCGAACATCTTCGCCGGTGGCGTGAACTTCCACGGCCCTTACGAGTTCGTCTCCATCCAAGTGATGCAGAAGGTCGTCGACGTCATCGTAAGAATCTGCGAGCTGACGGCGAGCTACAACGAGTAATAAGAGACCCACCCCCCGGCCCCTCCCAGAAAGAGAGAGACCCACCCCCCTGCCCCTCCCTGTATGGAGGGGAGTAGAAT
>OCVV011360264.1_pt1 | contig 23769 bp, 20 predicted proteins | sample 1539721 | NCBI WGS metagenome assembly OCVV01 (sample SAMN02144230, study PRJEB22623) | gut metagenome | biome: sheep rumen | host: Ovis aries | place: New Zealand
TATTAGGATTGAAATTAGAAATCCTTTATTATAATATATAATTATATTATATATTATAATAATATTAATATACTTATAAATTATAAGTAAATTGGTGAGTTCTTTAGTTTTTGAGTTGGTGAGTTAGAACTCAAAAAACATAAATGTCTAAAGTGGAAAAGTGGAAAAGTGGAAAACCTCCTCCTACTCTTCGTTCTATTTTTTTCGAAAAAGCGAGAACTATGAAATTATAACTCTACATCTATAAAAAAAATGGAACAGTAAAAAGACACAAGATAGCACAAAACTTTTTCAGACATTTTTACAAGAAAAATTTGGGAAGGATGTAACATTTTTGTATATTTGTGAAACAAAATCTAATCCATAATAATATGCCCAACGAATATACGTGGAAAAATAAAGTGTCTTGTCAGTATATTGACAGCTCTCTCGAATTAAACAAGGAACACATAGCAACACCGATGGGTTGCTACATGTATAACATTGTAGAGCAAGGGGAATGCTATATTGAATACAATGGTGAAAAAATTACAATGAGAAAAAACGAACTCACATTTTTCAACCCAACAATAATACCTGAACTGAAAGGAGCTACCGATGACTACAAAGCGATAATACTGATTATACACTCAGACTTTGTTTCAGAAAACATCGTGATACGAAAAATGCTGCAAACGGCTTTCTACTCGTCGATATATATTGGCTCGCCAACAGTTACCATTGTCAACGAGCTGCATCTTGAACTACTAAAGAGCAGCATGCGACAAATAATGCTGCACATTGATAATCCACATGAATTCACCAGTCAGGCTATACACGGTGCCTACTCTGTGTTTCTTGCCGACCTTGCCGCTATACTCGGCGAAACAATGGGCTACAACAAGAGCAACTGCAAGAACTACGATCTGTTCATATCATTTACCGAACTGTTAAAAAACAACTTCAAGCAGCACCATGATGTGGCTTTCTATGCTCGTCAGCTACACATCTCGCCTCGCTATCTATCGATGATAATTAAAGATCTCACTAACAATACGGTAATCTATTTTATCAATAGAAAACTATCACTTGAGGCATGCTGGCTACTAAAATCATCGAGAATCAGCATTCAGGAAATCTCTGATGCGCTACACTTCTCCGATCAGTCAGCATTCTGCAAGTTCTTCAAACGTCAAATAGGAAAGACACCACTGGCATATAGGAACGAGTAACCTTCCCACCCTTGCAGAAGAGGTCATAAAAAAAGCATATCTTCACAGACATGCTTTTTTCCGAAAATGATAAATATAGATTAAATATGTTGTCCTGACATCTCAGGACGATAAGTTCATTTCAATTTGAGATTACGAGCCAACAGTCATTGTCCAAATGGAGATAATGAAGACTTTCAATTAGTTGCGCAAGTAACTCTAAATTATTTACTGCAAAAGTATAAAAAAAACTTTCAAAAACAAATTTTTTTAATTAAAAATTTTCACTCAGCTCTTGATAAATGCGCTGAACAGGAAGCCCCATAACATTAAAATAACTGCCCTCAATACCTGTGACGCCTATATAACCTATCCACTCTTGTATGCCATAGGCACCAGCCTTATCCATGGGTTTATAGTGCTCCACATAATAGTTGATTTCGCTTTCCGACAGTTGCTTAAAGGTCACCTTTGTTGACACAGAGAAATGATGCTGTCTATGTGTGGTGGTGAGACATACACCAGTTGTTACCAGATGGGTGTGCCCACTGAGACGGGAAAGCATCAGCTTGGCATCATGTTCGTCACGTGGTTTACCCATTATTTCACCATCAAGAATCACTACAGTGTCGGCAGTGATAAGAAGGTCATCGTCGCCAATTCTATCACGATAGGCAGCAGCTTTCTCAACAGAGATATATTCCGATACTTTTTCCGCCTCAAGATTATGCGGAAACGATTCATCAACTCCATCAAGCACCTTCACTTCAAAAGGAATATCAAGCCCAGCCAATAATTCTTTTCGCCTTGGCGAATTACTTGCAAGAATAAAGTTATATTTCTTTTTCACGTTGCTTAACCTCTCATTTTTTAATATTTCAATCTTTCAATTTTTCAATCTTCCTTACCATCCAAAAGCCTTGGCATCACTAAGCCATTTTCCTTGCGCTCTAAGCACCTGTTCCACTATATCGCGACCACAACCATAGCCCCCCTTACGATCAGACACATAGAGACTAATTGCCTTGATATCGCTGCAAGCATCGGCAGGACAACATGGACAGCCACAACGCTTCATCACCTCGTAGTCGGGGATGTCGTCACCAACATATATCACCTCATCAGCACTAAGTTGGTATTTTTCAAGAAACTCCTCGAAGGTAGTTATCTTAACGGAACACTTCATATAGATATCCTGAACACCAAGGTTCTCATATCTGGTACGTATAGCCGAAGTATTTCCACCTGTGAGGATGGCTATTCTAAGTCCCATTTTCTGCGCCAATTGAATAGCATATCCATCTTTGATGTTAACAGTTCTAAGAGGCTCTCCTGTTGCTGCCATAGTAATGGTTTCTGCCGAAAGGACGCCATCAACATCAAATACTATCGCTTTGATTTTCTTTAAGTTATAGTTTATCATTTCATTAAAGCTTTACAATGAATACTTTGCGACATTTTCTCATATATCTCCTTTGCTAAAGGATTGCTGTTAAGCATTTCCAGTTGCCTGCTTATAACATTCTCGTCGTATCTCACAGCAGGTCCTGTCTGAGCTTCCTGCGGAGCAAACTTATGAACCTTGCGTGCCGTTTCGTCAATCAATGGCAGCATAACATCAAATGGGATATTCTTCTGCTGCAACACATCGGCAGCCAGGGCATAGCAATGGTTAGCAAAATTGCAGGCAAAGACAGCTGCCAGGTGAAGATATTTGCGATTGGCAGAAGAAAGGAAACGCACATTATCAGATACACTTTCTGCAAGAGAAGAGATTAAAACACTTGTAGGTGCATCACTACCCTCTATGAAACAAGGAATCTCCTTGAAATTTACTTCTTTATCCTTAGAAAAGGTCTGCATGGGATAGAGCACTCCATATCTAAGAGCTTTATCCTTGAAAAGCTCTATTGGCATACTTCCAGCGGTGTGAATGAATATACCCTTCTGCCGTCCCTCGCACACCTTTGCTATAAGTTCTGGCAGCACACTATCCTTTACCGAAAAGATAAAAACATCAGCTTCGGTAGTTATATCAGCAATATTATTTGTGGGAGCAGCATCCAAAGTATCAGCCAACAATGAAGCCGCTTCCATGGTGCGGCTATACACCTGCACAATATCGTGTCCAGCCTTAAACAAGGCTTTTCCTATGTTAGTAGCAAGATTACCTGCACCTACCAGTACAATCCTCATTGTTACATTTTTTTCAAATGCTTCCGAGTTCATAAGTTTGGAATTCATAAGTTTGCGAATTTATGAGCACAAAGATAACGATATTTTGCCACATCGTTGATGATTTTATAAAAAGATTTAGTATTTTTGCAATGTGGAAGACTACAAAATTGAAATAACAACTAAGGCTGAAGAACTACCCCAAATAAGCTATAACTCATTCTTTCATAGCAAGGAGTTGTTCATGATATGCAAGAATACGAAAGGACTAACACCTTTTATGGTAACAGCCTTTCGTAAAGACGGCTCTGTTGCTGCACACATGCTTGCCATACTAAGACGCAAGGGAAGTCTGTTTCCACCCTATCTTCATTCACATGCATTGATCTACGGACAAGGTGACTATGCTGACGATGAGCAGCAGAAAACAATCTTTCCGCTGATGCTGAAAGCAATAACAAGAAAACTCACAAGACAGCTGTGCCTATATATCGAGTTTATTGGTATTTCACCAAAGATGTTTGGGTACAAAACATTCAGAGAAAACCACTATTTCCCCGTGAACTGGCAAGAGGTGCACAACTCGCTCCACAGCAAAACACCTGAGGAAAGACTGTCGCCGAAGCAGTTAAGCAGAATAGAAAGAATAAAGCTGATGGGAGTGGAAACACACAAACTAAGCACCACTGAAGAAATAGACGAATGGTATAGTCTCCTGTACCGTTTCTACAAACCCAAATTCAGAAAGTTTCTTCCTTCAAAGAGTCATTTCCTGCAACTCTTCGCATCAGAAAATGCTGCTCTTTTTTCTACAACATACCGCAACAAGGTGATAGGCGCTTGCGCCTGTGTTTATTCCGAGGGTAATGCCTATCTATGGTATCTGGCGTCACGACGCAAGCGCTACCCAAAACTTCATCCTAACTTTATAACCATCTGGCATGCCATTCAATATGCCCACCAGCACAACTATGCTCACATATTCTTTATGGATGCGGGACTGCCTTTCTCTCGCAACCCCTATCGCGAATTTATATTGAGCTTTGGCGGTAAACCAGTTGCACACTACCGCTGGTTTCGCGTATCGCTACCCTGGATAAACAGTTTCTTAGGATGGGTGTTTAGAAGTTGAGAGGGAGAGGAAAATGCAATAAATTAAAGAAATAAACGTTATAACAACAATGAAACGTTTTTTCTTTTTTATAATACTGATATATTGTTCGATTGTTGCTCTTGGACAGTCGTTTACTCTAAAGGGACGTGTTCTTGACGGGAACATGTCGCCTATAGAACTGGCAACAGTGTCGGTGCTACAACAAGGCAAAGTCACCATGACCAATCTGAAGGGCGAATTCTCTATACAGCTTCATTCTGCCGATAGCGTTGTGGTGAGTTTCTCTATGGTGGGATACAAAACGAAAAAACGTATTCTGCGCAACCCAAGAGGAAAACAAAACCTGCAAATAATCCTGTATAGCGACAACAATATCGACGAGATACAGGTGAAGGGACAGAAAATACAAACCACACAAACACAAGAACTGAAAAACAGTGACTTGAAAAACATAAATGCCGCATCGGGAAACAACGTAGAGAAACTGGTGCAGATGCAAGCAGGAGTCACCACTCACAGCGAACTATCATCGCAATACAATGTACGTGGAGGCGCCTTTGACGAAAACAGTGTTTATATCAACAACATCGAAGTGTATCGTCCTTTTCTTGTGAGAAGCGGTCAGCAGGAAGGTCTTTCGGTTATAAACCCCAATATGGTAGAAAAGATTGATTTCTCAACAGGAGGTTTCGAATCAAGATACGGCGATAAAATGTCGTCGGTGCTCAACATCACCTACAAGCGCCCCACTCGATTTGAAGCCTCTGCAGAAGCAAGTCTTATGGGAGGTGGTATATACGTGGGCTATGGCAACAAAAAGTTATCATGGACAAACAGCATTAGATATAAAACCAATAGGCTGCTTTTGGGAAGTTTGGAAACTAACGGAGAATATCGTCCTAACTTTTTTGACTACCAAACATATCTTAGCTATCGCCCCAACGAGAGATGGACAATTGATTTGATTGGAAGTATAAACAACAAGCATTACAACTTTAAACCCACAAACAGAGAAACAAGTTTCGGTACCATGGAAAATGTTAAATCTTTCCGTATATATTTCGACGGACAGGAGAAGGATATTTTCCGCACTTATTTCGGTAGTGTAGCACTAACACGACTGTTCTCAAAGAACACAACTCTGTCACTCCAGGCATCAGCATTCTCTACCAACGAAAGGGAATGTTACGACATTCAGGGACAATACTGGCTCACACAAACCGAGACAAGCGAGAACCTTGGCGTGGGAACATACTTTGAACACACACGAAACTATCTAAAAGCTCATGTGGAAAGCTTCAAGATGACGTTTAAACATCAGCTCTACAAACACAGCATTGAAATTGGAGCAACCCTGAAAATGGAACACATCAAAAACAATAGCACCGAATACGAAATGCGAGATTCGAGCGGATACAGCATCCCCCACACTGGCAAAGACCTGTATATGATTTATTCGCTACGCGAGAGAAACACCATAAACACCAACCGCTTTGAGGTGTATGCACAAGACACATGGCGATTTGCAAGCACCAACGGCAACACACACTTCACTCTAAACTATGGAATAAGACTAAGCCACTGGAACTTCAACCGAGAAACAATCGTTTCACCACGACTGTCTCTCGGCATAATACCTGCCTTCAACGAGAATGTCACATTCCGCTTAGCTACAGGATTGTATTACCAGGCGCCTTTCTACAAAGAACTAAGAGACACATCAACAGTGAACAGAATAACCACCGTGAATCTGAACAGAAACATACGAAGTCAGCAATCTATACATTTCATTGCAGGCTACGATTATAGGTTCAAGATAAACAACCGCCCATTCCGCTTTACTGCTGAGGCATACTACAAAGCACTACAAAACTTAATTCCTTACTCGGTTAACAACGTTAAGGTTGTGTATTACGGCAAAAATGAAGCCTCGGGACACATCACAGGCCTTGACCTGAAACTATATGGCGAATTTGTTCCAGGAACTGATTCGTGGCTGAGTCTTTCGGTTATGGATACAAAGATGAAACTGCATGAACAAACAATACCTATGCCTACAGACCAGCGCTATTCGCTAAATCTGTTCTTCACAGATTATTTTCCCAATACCGACAAATGGAAGATGTCACTAAGCCTAAGTCTTGCCGACGGACTACCTTTCTCGGCTCCACATCAAGAACAGTATCGTGCATCCTTCCGTGCACCTGCCTACAAACGAGCTGATATAGGTATGAGTTACTGTCTTTTCGACAAAACAAAACAAGGCAAAGAAAGCCTATTCCGAAATGTGTGGTTAGGACTTGAATGCCTAAACGTTTTCGGAATAAACAACGTTAACAGCTATTACTGGGTTACTGACGTAACCAACCAGCAATATGCCGTGCCAAACTATCTCACAGGCAGAATGTTAAATGCCCGCCTAACAGTTGAATTCTAACTGAAATAAACAAACCAAAGGAAAACAAGTATTGCTATTATAGCAATACTAAGAATAGACTTTATCAAGCAACTTGTTATCTTCTTGACAACGAAAACACCTGCTACAATAGCAAGGAGAACTAAGATATAATATGTCATAATTTAAACCTTCAACGCATGAATAAAACTTCCAGGGATTTGACTCTCGAATTCCATTCGCTGATGAGTAACAGGATGGATAAAACAGAGCACATAGGCATGAAGACACAAGCGTCCACATGGATCATCGCCATTACCATATTTTATATCGCCACACACAGGATGCCCCATGTCGGCACTATGAACACGTATCTGATTTTTTCTTCCTGTTTCAAGTCGATACTCCACTAACGAATAGTTTGCAGAGCGATTAAGCACATGAAAATGGGTAACGGCATATTTTCCACCATTATCCGTAGGTGAAGAATAAGTGATATAAGCCTTATTATCCTTCAACCAGTTGGCTATTGTTCCCTCCTCGCGCTCCATCTCGCCAGAAAGAAGAGCCACATAGCGGCGATCATAAACGGTATTATGCCAATCCTCCTCAAGTTTCAGCTCTGTTGCTTTATCCTTGGCATATATCATCAAGCCGCTTGTATCTCTGTCCAAACGATGAACCACATGAGCATTACACTTCTGACGACTCTGATGAAAATAGTCATCAAGCACCGCCTTAACGTTAAGCGAACTGTGACCAGCTGCCATAGAAAGAATACCAATATTCTTTTCAACAACAACAAGATACTGGTCTTCATAAACAATCTTCACATAACGATTCTTAAACACAGCATTGTTCTGCTTGGTTCTGCTTACACTGATACGCATACCAGGACGCAAGGCATAGTCAAAACGGGTTATTATCTTTCCATTAACCCTTATGCCTTTTCCTTTAAGAGTTGCCTTCAGTTTACTGCGACTGACATCCTTGACATTAGCCAAAAGCCATTCAAGCAGCAAGCCATCCTCCTTTACCTCATATTGAGCGTAATCACCTCTGGAATTTTGATTGTTTATTCTCATATCGCTTGCAAAGATAATAAAAATCGCATTAATATCTCTGCAGATTAAAGAATTTAGCGCTTCTTACATAACTTTTAGCTCAAAAAGCATTACCTTTGTAACAACTTGAAAATGTATATATTAAACTATGCGCAATACAAATATCACATCACCACAACCTCTTATCAGTTTCATCATCACAACATATAACTTGCCAAAGCAACTGCTTGTCGAGGCTATTGAAAGTGCAATGAACTTAACACTATCAAAAAAGGAAAGAGAAATTATTGTGGTTGATGATGGATCAGACACTATCGACACATTAAAAGATATACAAGAAATTGCCAACAACATCATATACATACGTCAAGCAAACCAAGGACTATCAGCTGCACGCAACACAGCACTAAGAATAGCCCAAGGGCAATACATACAGTTTATCGATGGGGATGACAAATTATTGCGCACCCCCTACGAACATTGCCTCGACATTATGCGCTATCACAATCCTGACATAGTGATTTTCGAATCAACAAACAAGAACAGCAAGACAATACCATTCAACTACAATGGTCCTGTAACGGGTGCCGAATACATGCGCAACAACAACGTAAAAGCTTCGGCTTGTAGCTATCTGTTCAAGAAAAACGTCCTTGGCTCGCTACAATTTCCACTAAACATACTGCATGAAGACGAGGAATTCACACCACAGCTCCTATTGCGTTGCGAAAGAGTGTTCACCACACAAGCCGAAGCTTATTTCTACCGACAGCGCAAAGGCTCTATCATGCACCCCACATCAAAGCTGAAACTGACAAAAAGCCTGAACGACACCGAACAGGTAATCTATCACCTTCAGGAAATATCACTCAATTTGCCAGAAGAGGAGAGAGTAGCCATAGAACGACGCATAGCACAACTTACAATGGACTATATATATAATATGTGTAAATCACATAGTTCAAACGAAGTGGAAAAAGCAGTAGAACGACTATCAAAGCATAACCTCTTCCCACTGCCTGACAAGAAATACACCAAGAAATACAATCTATTCAGAAAGGCAACTATGACTTCGTGGGGAAGAAAGACAATGTCATTACTCATTAAAAACAGTCTTTTACACAATTAATTCCACATTCCGCATACCACAATCCACATTAAACTGTTAAGGCACACAGTATTTTTAACTTCGGTTAACAATTTACAATGCGCTGATTTTCAATAACTTACAAAAAAGTTACAAAAAACATCGAAAAAAAGTTCATAAAAAAAGAACAACCTATTAAAAATTTACTTACCTTTGCAACGTTTTAATAAACAAATGATTGTTTTACAGATTTAAAAAGCAAAGAAAATGAAGAAATTAGTTTTAATGTTCGTAGCTATCGCAGCTATCTCTTTCGCATCTTGTGGTAACAAAACTGCAGCTAACACTGCTGCTGCTGATTCAGACTCTGTAGCTGATACAGCAATGGTTGATTCAGCTGCTGATTCTGCTGCTGTTGATACAACTGTAGCTGAGTAATTTTAGCTCGAACTGAAAAAATGAGAGACAAGCCGTCTGGAACTAAGTTCCGGACGGTTTTTTTATTTAAACATATATGAAACATACAAGAGAAGAAAAGCTAAAAGCATTTGGCAGATTGTTAGATGTTCAGCACAGGCTAAGAAAAGAATGTCCCTGGGATAGGAAGCAAACCAACGAGAGTTTGCGTCCAAACACCATAGAAGAGGTTTTCGAACTTTGCGACGCCTTGATGAAGAACGACAGCAAAGAAATAAAGAAAGAATTAGGTGACGTGATGGAACACATCATGTTCTACTCTATCATTGGCAACGAAAACGATGAGTTCGACATTGCCGATGTATGCAATCAAGAAGCCGACAAACTGATGTTCCGCCACCCTTTCATTGACTGGACAGGTTGGGAAGGTGATCCCAAAGCAAAGAACAACGAAGCTACAGATACAGAGAAGCCAACTGATGCAGAAAGCGTGGAGATGACATGGGAACAGATAAAGCAGAAAGAAAAAGATGGCAACAAAACAGTTCTAAGCGGAGTTCCTAATGCTCTACCAAGTCTTATCAAAGCATACCGCATTCAAGACAAGGCTCGCAATGTAGGATTCGACTGGAAAGAAAAGGAAGACGTGTGGGACAAGGTTAGAGAAGAACTCAACGAACTCGAAGCAGAACTAAGAAAAGAAGATAAAGAGAATAGCACCAAGGAACTGGGCGATTTCCTCTTCAGCGTTATAAACGCAGCACGACTCTATCATCTCAATCCCGACAACGCTTTGGAACACACTAATCAAAAGTTCATCTCTCGTTTTGGATACATAGAGCAGCACGTGAAAGCAGCAGGAAAAGAGTTCAAAGACCTTACCCTCGAAGAAATGGACGTCCTGTGGAATGAGGCTAAAAAGTTAGAAAAGAAATAATAATCACCTAACAACCAAGTCTCAAAAAGAAAAAAAACAGGAACTGATACAAAATCAAAAAAGGAACTTGTCTCACGACAAATTCCTTTTCCATACTTACTAAAACTAAATTAACCACTAAAAAAACTAATCTTATTTAAAGTTATTACTTTAATCAAACCATATTTCCTAATTACTTAGGTAACTGCAAAGGTACAAACTTTCTCGTAAACTCCAAAGAAAACACGCTATTTTTTTCTTAAAAATACTATATTTATACCAACAAAAATAAATTACGCCCCTTTAAAGACCCAAAAACAGCCTAAAAGGAGCGTATTAAATCAAATGAACTAAAATTCGTTGTTCTTTAGAAACGATAGCCAACTGTCATGAGGAATTGGTGACGATTATTCTTAACATCAACACCACTCGCTACATTATTGTTCTCTGGCTCATCAGCACCAGCAAAGTAGTTCATGAATGGATGGAACTCACCTTTTGTAGTGCTATACTGATAAGCAAAATCAATATTAAAATTGTTGAACGAATATCCAACACCACATGTAAGGCGGTTGGTAGCCTTCCAGTTTGTATAAGCGGTCTGAGAAGCATAATAGCTTCCCTGAGAATAGATTGTTCCATCCTTATAGCCGTCATTCATATCATACATACCTGAAAGATAGTTATAGCCTGCACGAACTGCAAAATGTGGAGCAACCTTAACTTCTCCACCCACCTTCAGGGTGTGAACACCTTTGAGAGTTCTCTCGGTATGACGGTTCATCGACTTGTCACTACTACTTGTCTCATAACTATCACCATACCAGTTGTCGTAGTAATACCCATCCTTTTCACGACTATCCATACTGCCGTAGTCGGCATACTCATATGTGGCACCCAGTGCAAGAACATTATCCACGGTGTGACCAAGACTAAGACCAAACTTCCATGGAGTGTTCACCTTGAAACTTACACTCTCACTCATATCAAACTTCTGTTTACCATCTGTAAGCACAGTATAGTTGCTTGATGTAAGATCATAGAATGTTGGTGTATGGATGTAAGCACCAATACGGAAAGGACTTTCCTCTATTGGACGGAAGATAGCTCCAAGCTTAACATCAAATCCTGTTCCCGTAATCTTACGAGAATCTATAAGCGCCATATTATCTATTCCTTCAGCATTCTCCAGAAGATGCTCTGCATATTCACTATATCCATTATAATGAACATCATGAATTCCCACAGTAAGACCAAGATACCAGCGATTACCTAAGTTACCACTAACGTTGAAATCGTATTCGCCAATATAACCTTTGTCGCCACTATCAAAAATATATCTATCTGCAGGATAATAGTAATATGACTTATCTGCTTCATTATACAGCAAATGTCCAGCATACAAATCATCAACCTGAGTATAATTCAAATCACTCGTGCTTCCAACCACTCCCTTACTAAGCTTCAAATATGTGAGCTTATTCTGAGAAGCACCATTCAAAGCAGAAGCAGCACTAAGGAGCTGATTGAAGTTTCTGCTCTTGCGATAGTTGAAACCGAAATTAAGATACGAGCCATTCCACTGCTTCATGGAATAAACGATACCAAGCTGATCAAAACTTAAAGCTGTCTTATCAGCATTTCCAAAACTTTTATATTTTTCCTGAGAAGTAACACTCAAGCTTCCGTCAACCTTTGATTTACGAAACAATCCAACACCTGCTGGGTTTGTTGACATAGTAGAGATGTCAGCTCCTAACGCTTCCATAGCTCCACCCATACCCACATATCGGGCTGTGCCATTCAAATCATTATCAATAAGTTTGGTATTCTCGTAGGTCTCCTGAGCCGCCGCTGGCATAGCCAACAAAGCAAGAGAAGCCAAATATAACAATCTTGTTTTCATATATCTTTTCTTTATGGATAATACTTAGTTTTCACTTTTACAACTGTCTATCTGCGATTGCCAAAATGGCCTCCGCCACCACCTCCTGAGTGACCACCACCCGAAGAACGACTGCCACCAAAACTACCGCCACCAAAACTTCCACCGCCAGAGCGACTGCTACCAAAACTTGAATTGTTTGAAGAGTTGATGCTGCGCGAAGTATTACTATTAAAAGTTGAATTATTATCGCGATTAATCGCACGTGAACCACCAAAGCGAACACTACCATCATTCAACTTCACACCACGTGACACAACTGTAGTCTGTGTGTTAGATACATTATCACGCCTTCCAAACGAACCACCAGTAGTAGAACGGCTTCCTCCAAACCTTGCATTTCCGAAACTACGTACTCCACTATGATTACCAGTTCCTGCTATAGTGCCACGTGAATGATTTCTGGTTCCAGCAGGCCCTCCATATGATACATATCCTATACGAGGATAGCCATAGTAATATGAATGATACCAACCATAACGATATGGGTATCCATAATACCATGGATCGTAGAATCCTGCATAATAAGGATAACCCCATCCCCAATATGGATCATTCCAGCCATATCTCCAGAATGGATCGTACCTCCAATAAGGTCCGTATCCCCAGCGATAACTATAGAACCATGGATCATAGAAACCATCCCAACGACTCATGCGACGAGTATATAGATAATCATCAATATCATCCTGAGAAACCACTGTATCATAATACTTACCTACAAAGGTAGTGTCAATATAGGTTGAATCAGGATAAATACCATTACCCTTCTTGAACTCTATTATGTCGTTACCCTTTGCATCAACACCAACCTTCTGGTAAAGACTCCAGGATTTCCCTCTACGATTATATTCGTCAACATCACGACTACTACCCACATAATATGCAGGATTAGAATCAATGGAACTAACCTCTGATTTAACACTCTTCTTAGGCGTAAAATAAAGGTCATCGTCTTGTGCCATAGACACTAACGGTAATGTTCCTAAAAGGACCGATATAAGAAAGAACTTTTTCATATTTTACCCTCCTTATGTATATTTACTATTTCTATGCTACAAAAATATTTGTTTATTTACTGCAAAAATAAGGAAATTCCCTAATCAATGATAGGTTTTTCCCTATTTTTTATATATTTGCAACACAAAAAGCTTTAATGTATGAAATATTACGCGATAAAATTCAACATCCAAACTTCTGATGAACTGATGCAGATTGCAAAAGACTTGCTAACAGATTGTTCAGCAGAAGCTGGTTGTGAATCATTTGAAGAAACAGACAACGGTATAATTGCCTATGCACAACAGGAAGTATGGGACAAGGAAGAAATGGATTCACAAATAGAATCATTTCCTCTTGACGACACAAAAATTACTTACACTATAGAGGAAGCCGAGGACAAAGACTGGAATCAATGTTGGGAAGACGAAGGCTTTGATCCCATTACTGTTGACAACAAGATTGTTATCTATGACGCCAAGCACACAACGCTTGACGAGCTATGCTCATTCACCGACAAGGCACCTATAGCAATAGCTATTGACGCAAAACTGGCATTTGGAACGGGTACACACCAAACCACACGCATGATTGTCTCTACCCTCCTTCATAGCGACATAGAAGGAAAACGCGTCCTCGACTGTGGATGCGGAACAGGAATACTGGGCATCACAGCATCAAAACTTGGTGCACAGGAAGTTGTTGGTTACGATATTGATGAATGGAGCGTAGAAAACACGCGTCACAATGCCGAAATAAACAAGGTAGAAAACATGGACGTTCTTCATGGCGACAGCACAGTACTGAATCATATCAGCGGCGTCTTCGATATTGTTTTGGCAAATATCAACCGCAACATTCTCCTTCAAGACATGCATCAATTCCGTGATGTTATGGCAGGAAATTCTAAACTCATCCTAAGCGGATTCTACGAAGAGGATGTTCCTCTCCTACTGGAAAAAGCAAAAGAACTGGGACTTGAGGAATACGGACGCAAAACAGACACAAACTGGTGCTGCCTTGCTCTTACAACTACTCACTATCACACCTGCCGATAACCTACCACTCGTTATCCTGATTACCGATAGTGAGCTTCTTTAAGTCGTAATAACTACCATTATAAATATTGAAATCGACATATCCCTTCACCCCGGGGAGCTTGCCGGCATCAGTATGTTGCCAGAACTTCCATTCACCCTGATATTCCACCTTCTTAACATAATAATGAGCTATCCAATAAGGATAGTCATCAAAAACAGGTGCATTGAGATAATTCTGCTTAAACTTATAATAGGTATAAATGATTGGTTTTACATGATACTTATCTTCAACTATATGTAACCATGTAAGCACATCGCGCTGAAAATCTTCTACCGACTGGTCTTTCTTCTTATGTTCAATATCCAATACTGGAGGTAAATCACCATCCTGTAGATGAACTTTTTTCAAAAACCAATAAGCCTGCTCACGAGCCGACGACTTATTTGTCCAAAAATGATAAGCACCACGAATAAAACCATATTCACGGGCATTCTCAAAATTGTCATAGAATGTATCATCTAAACGTGAAGCCCCCTCCGTACTCTTCATAATTATGAAACGTATCGGACAGCCTTCTATCATACCGTTTTGCAATTCATCCCAATCGATTTTGCCTTGATAATGACTAATGTCAATACCATGAATTTCATAACCCTCTGGATATTTGGCATCACCATAAAGAGCGCGCCAGCGAAAGCCCATAGGACCAACAAAGAAATAATAGAACAACCACACATACAAAGCGATGATGCCCGCTCCACCAATCCAAAGAGCCAAACGGTTCTTTTTATAGAAATTAAAAAAAGAAGAATGACGGGAACCACGCGAACCACGACTTGCTTTCTTCCGATGATAATTATTGGAAGAACTGCTCTTTCGTGAATAGCGTTTTGTTCCCGTCATTTATTTAGATCTAATTAATTACTTAGCTTGTTCCAAAGCCAATGTACGTGTTGTCTGGTCGCAAACAGCAGCAGGACCCCAGTACTGGATAGGACCTGGATAGATGTAACCAGTTTCAACAGCAAGACGATCGCGCATAGCTTCCCATGCCTTGAAAGGAGCACCATCAAGCTCAACAAGAGCCTTACGGATAACTGGCTTCATCTCGCCATTACGCTTCTCCATGTTCATCATCATAGTGATTGGCACACCACCTGCCTGCCAGTTGTCAGCTACGTCAGTTGTGTTCTTAACGATAGCCATGTAACCTGTCTTGCCATTAGCAATCAGCTGAGCTGCTGATGTACCAAGAGCATAGCAGTAATCTGCATCAAAGTTAGAAGGAGCTGCGCAACGACCCTCGTAACCGAAGAAGTGATGCAAAGCAGAGAACTTACCAACATACTTACCCTCACTCTTCATCTGTTCAAGCTTCTGACCAACCATAGTTGACAACAACTTCTCTGTCTCGATCAAAGATACCTGTACGTTTCCATGTGGGTCACGATCAAGAGCCAACTGACGAGCAACGCCTGTAGGCAGAGAGTTGAATACAGCGAGATTCTCAGCTGTGAGGTGAGACTTAGCGAAGTCGATAGTCTCTGTACGACCAAGGTTCTTTGCTTCTGGCAATGCCAAAACATCGTTCAACTGAGCGATAAGCTTCTTGATAGCAGGAATAAACTCGATAAGACCCTCTGGGATGATAACTGTACCGAAGTTGTTACCGTTAGCAGCACGCTTAGCAACAGTTTCAGCAATTGAAGTTACGATATCATCAAGACTCATTGCCTTAGCCTCAACCTCCTCAGAAATAAGACAGATGTTTGGCTGTGTCTGCAAAGCACACTCAAGAGCGATATGAGAAGCTGAACGACCCATAACCTTGATGAAGTGCCAGTACTTACGTGCAGAGTTACAGTCACGCTCGATGTTACCGATAAGCTCAGAATATGTCTTACATGCTGTATCGAAACCGAAAGAAGTCTCAATCTGATCGTTCTTCAAGTCACCATCGATAGTCTTAGGACAACCAATTACCTGAACACCATAGTTCTTTGCTGCATAGTACTCAGCAAGTACACAAGCGTTAGTATTTGAGTCATCACCACCAATAATAACAACAGCCTTGATATCGAGTTCGCGGATAATCTCCAAACCCTTCTCAAACTGCTCAACCTTCTCAAGTTTGGTACGACCTGAACCAATCATGTCGAAACCACCAGTATTGCGATAGTTTGCAACAACATCATCGGTAATCTCCATATAGTTGTGATCAACAAGACCACCAGGACCCATCAAGAAACCATAAAGACGGTTCTCTGGGTTCAACTTCTTAACAGCATCATAAAGACCACAGATAACGTTGTGACCACCAGGAGCCTGACCACCTGAGAGTATGATACCAACATTCATCTTGGCTGTATTCGCCTCATCACCAGGTACGAACTCTACGAGAGGCATACCGTAAGTGTTAGGGAACAACTTCTTGATTTCTTCCTGGTCACCTACACTCTGAGTAGGCTCACCTTCTTTTACCTTTACTGCACCCTGGAGACCCTTAGGCAGCTTTGGCTGGTAAGCAGCTCTCTCCTTCTGCAATGCACTAATTTCCATAATAAACTGTATTTTAATTAAAAAATTTAATCTACATAAAATTTCTGCTCTGCAAAAATAGCGCTTTTCCATGAATTATGGAAAGAATTAAGCCGCAAACTGCATTTTTTTTTGCACAAATACTTGCATGTCCCATTTTTTTTCTATCTTTGACATTGGATTGTATTCTGTGGATACTAATCCGTACGAGAAAAGATATTATTGAATACAACAAAACAAACGGTATTATGGCAAACAAAAGAGATTTAAAAAAGACCATTGGATTCATCTGCAGCGATATTTTCGCAGAAGCATACGCTGCATCATTAGCATGTTCAGAAGAAAAGAAAGAGAACATTGCAGCTATCCTTTCATCTGTCATCATTACTCACAACGACTTTGTACGTCGTATTTCTCATCCTGAACCAGGATTGAAACAGAAGGCATATTATAAAGCTATCATTTCTGATTTCAACAAACAGGCTTCTGAGCTTATTGACCAAATTGTAAATTTAGGATAATATGCTGCAGAACCTTTGCAAATGGATATTATACAAACGCTGGGGATGGAAGACAAATATAACTGTTGACCATCCCGACAAGTTTATTATCTGCCTGGCTCCACACACCAGCAATTGGGATTTCATCCTTGGCCAGCTATATGCAAAGGCTGAGGGCATGCACATCAATTTCCTAATGAAGAAAGAATGGTTCTTCTGGCCATTAGGTCCAATATTTAGGAGATTGGGCGGTATCCCTGTATGGCGTTCAAAGCATAGTAGCATGACAGACAATCTTGCCAACACAGCAATACAACGCAACAATTTTAAACTCTGCATCACTCCCGAAGGCACACGCTCTCCTAATCCCGATTGGAAAAAGGGATTCTATTATATAGCTCTTAAAGCTCAGATCCCAGTTCTCCTCTACGGCGTTGACTACGAGAAGAAAACCATCGAGTGCACACGCAGTTTCATCCCTTCAGGCGACATTGACAAAGAGATGAATGAGGTAAAAGCTTATTTCAGTCATTTCAAAGGCAAGTTCCCTGAGAAATTCAGATACTAACATTGGCTATAAAAAAAATATTTTTTAGCAGCTTACTGCTATTAGCTTCATTCCACAGCAATGCCCAGCAGTTTAAAAACGCTTGGGGCGATATCGAATACAAAGGCAAACCATGGGTGTCGAATGTATCTAAACAAATAAAGATAAAGCACGGCCTCAGCAACAAGCACCTTAGTGTGTGGGCAAGTCATGGACGCTATTTCGATAACGACAAACAGGTGTGGAAATGGCAACGCCCACGATTGTTTGAGACAACAGAAGACCTCTTCACTCAAACTATCGTGGTTCCTTATCTTATCCCAATGCTCGAAAACGCTGGAGCTATCGTTTTCACCCCTCGAGAGCGCGACTGGCAACCTCTTGAGGTGATTGTTGACAACGACCACAGTACTGCCCTATCACGCTATTCGGAGCAAAACAAATCACGTTTGTGGACACGCTCCGAAAAACGAGGCTTTGCCATGCATGAGGGTACTTATTTGAATTCTGAGAATCCTTTCACAGCAGGAACTGCCCGCCAATGTATATCCACAAAAAATCGTTCTGAAGCCTCAACTATCAGTTATCAACCTCAGCTTTCTGCCGAGGGTAGATATGCTGTTTATGTAAGCTATCAAACAACCGATGCAAGCGTTGATGATGCCGAATACATAGTGTATCACCAAGGACAAAAAACCACCTTCCACGTGAATCAGCAAATGGGTGGCAACACATGGGTGTATCTTGGTTCATTTAATTTCGACCGCGGTTGTAACGAATTCAATAGAGTTGTTCTCACCAACTATTCAAAACACAAAGGAATAGTGTCTGCCGATGCTGTTCGCTTTGGCGGCGGTATGGGCAATATAGAACGTGGTGGCACCACCAGCAATCTTCCACGTTGTCTCGAAGGAGCACGTTACTATGCTCAATGGGCAGGCGCTCCATACGAAGTATATTGCAGCAAACACGATGAAAGCGATTATGGCGACGATATTAACGTACGCCCATATATGACCAACTGGCTTGGTGGAGGTTCGGTATTTATGCCTACCATTGAGGGTAAAAAAGTACCTATCGAACTTTCTTTGGCCATACATAGCGATGCAGGAAAAACCAATAACGACTACGACTTGATAGGTTCACTTGCTGTGTGCACAACACAGTTCAATGAAGGACTTCTTGATGCTGGTATATCACGCCAAACATCCAAAGACTTTGCACGTCGACTCCTTGACGGTCTTGATCGTGACCTTCCACCTATAGCACATCATTGGGCACGTCGCTATCTGTGGGATCGCAACTATTCTGAAACACGCAACCCCGAAGTTCCATCAGCTATTCTTGAAACTCTATCACATCAGAACTTTGCCGACATGAAGTTAGGGCACGACCCTAATTTCAAGTTTGCTCTTGCGCGTTCTGTATATAAAACCATTGCTCGCTACGTAAACGATCAACATGGCGAAAAAACTATTATCCAGCCGCTTGCACCTCATAAGTTCAAGTTAGAGTTTATCAAGAAAGGCACTATTCGTCTCTCATGGATTCCTACTTTCGATCAGCTTGAACCTACTGCCAAAGCCAAGAGCTACAACGTGTATGTGGCAACAGGGAACAGCGATTTCGACAACGGGACAAATATACGCAAGAACTACTACGATATAAAACTCGAACCAGGAATGGTATATAATTTCCGCGTCACAGCAGTAAACGATGGTGGTGAGAGTTTCCCTTCCAACGTGCTTTCGGCAATATATCAGCCTGAAGCCACACAAACAGTTTTAATCGTTGATGGTTTCAATCGTCTTTCATCGCCTGCCGTTGTCAACAAACCAGGAAAGAAAGGATTCGACCTATCCATTGATGAAGGAGTAACACGTGGAATCACAGCTGGTTGGGAAGGTCAAAATATGGTAGCTGGCAACGATTTCAATCATATACGCACCCACGCCGACGCCATTGCCTCAACACATCAATATAACGTAGTGAGCACCACAGCTGATGCCTTTGTGGAAGATGACCAAAGCATGTATTACAACATTATCGATCTTGTCTTTGGATTACAGAAACACGAAACATGGCAACTAAAATACTACAAAACATTCACTCCAACCATTCAGAAAAAGCTCAACGCTTTCTCTCGCCTTCACGGCAAGATAATGGTTAGTGGAAGTTTCTTAGGTAGCGACATGCAGAACACGTCAGAGAAGCAGTTCATGCAATCACTCTTCAAACTTGAGTATGCACCATCAAACACTGATTCCATTGGCAACATGCTCAATGGCTTGGGAATGATGTTCAAATACTATCGCTCCATAAATCCCACTCACTATGCTGCCACCCACCCCGAAGTGTTGCAGCCATTACCAAATGCCATCTGTGCAATGCAATACGACAATGGCCTTTCGGCAGCAGTAGCCTATAAGGGGGCCGATTACGCATCCTTTGCCATGGGCATTCCTTTCGAGTGTATCACCTCTCGCGAGGAGCGCAACAAGCTCATGAGTGGTATCCTCAACTATTTAGTTGGAAATCAATAACTTTAAAAATATAAGAACATGAAAATTCAAGCAAACCAATCAGGTACACGTAGCATTGAGATTACAGATAAACATCTCGAAACAATTGATAAGTATCAGCTTTTCCGAAATCTCGTTGATTCCAACGGTTTTGTTGACGAAGCTGTTCTTGATAAGCTGAAATTCAATGTACGTGCACTTCTCGAAAGTAGCACAAAGGATAACGACCTTCTTGACCTATGTCTTGATGTCATTTACAATAACAATATGAAGGCCTTAGGCCTCCACAACCTCGTACTTGCTTACGTGGAGTGGAAGAATAAGAATAATGGAATATAAACTAACAGATTTTCTCCCCACTACGAAGAAAGAATGTGAACTTCGTGGATGGGATCAGCTCGACATCATTCTTTTCTCGGGCGATGCATATATTGATCATCCTGCTTTCGGAGCTGCCGTAATTGGCCGCTATCTGGAGGCTGCAGGATACCGTGTAGCAATAGTTCCACAACCCGACTGGCATGGCGATTTTCGCGATTTCAAGAAACTCGGTCGTCCACGCCTGTTCTTTGGCATTGCCCCAGGAGCAATGGATTCTATGGTAAACCGCTACACAGCCAATCGTCGTTTGCGTAGTGAGGATGCTTATAGCCCTGACTCACGTCACGATATGCGTCCCGACTATCCAACAATTGTATATACACAGATTCTAAAGAAACTCTATCCCGATGTGCCTGTGGCCATTGGCGGTATAGAGGCATCGTTGCGTCGCGTAACCCACTACGACTATTGGCAGGATCGTTTGGAGAAGAGCATCCTTGTTAAGAGTGGTGCCGACATTCTTATCTATGGTATGGGCGAAAAGCCTATCACCGAATTAGCTAAACAAATAGAACTTGGTCGTAACATCAAGGATATTCGCGAAATACCACAAACTGCCTATCTTTGCAAAGAGGAAGGCATAGAAGGTGGCATCAAAGACGATGATATTGTTCTACACAGCCACGAGGAATGTCTTAGAAACAAAAAAGCTGAAGCCGAAAACTTCCGTCATGTGGAAGAAGAATCAAACAAGATGCACGCCCAGCGACTCATACAGGCTGTTGACAACAAATATGTAGTCATCAACCCTCCTTACCCACCTATGACAACACCTGAGGTGGATGCCTGCTATGACCTGCCATACACCCGTATGCCTCACCCAAAATACAAAGGCAAAACCATTCCTGCCTTCGAGATGATAAAGTTCTCGGTAAACATTCATCGTGGATGCTTTGGTGGATGCGCCTTCTGTACTATCTCGGCTCATCAAGGCAAGTTTATTGCATGCCGAAGCAAGGAAAGCATTCTTCGTGAAGTGAAGAAAGTGGTAAAGATGCCTGGGTTCAAAGGCTATCTCAGCGACCTCGGAGGTCCATCGGCAAACATGTATGGCATGCACGGACGCAATCTCAAAGCCTGCGAACATTGCAAGCGTCCTTCGTGCATCAACCCACAGATTTGTCCTAACCTCGTTACAGACCATAGCAAACTCCTCGACATCTATCATGCCGTTGATGCCCTTCCTGAAATAAAGAAGAGTTTCATTGGTAGTGGTGTGCGCTATGATTTGTTGCTTCACAAGAGCAAGGACGAAAAGAGCAACGAGGCAGCACGTCAATACACACGTGAGTTGATAACAAAGCACGTTAGCGGACGATTGAAGATTGCTCCAGAGCACACCTCCGACAGAGTGCTAAAACTCATGCGCAAACCCTCATTCCAGCTTTTCTACGAGTTCAAACGCATCTTTGACAAGATAAACAAGGAAGAAGGACTTCGACAACAGATAATCCCTTATTTCATCAGTTCGCACCCTGGCTGTCATCCCGAGGATATGGCAGAGCTTGCTGTTATCACCAAGGATCTTGATTTCCACCTCGAACAGGTACAAGACTTCACCCCTACCCCAATGACTGTATCTACCGAGGCTTGGTACACAGGCTTCGATCCTTACACACTTGAACCTGTGTTCTCTGCAAAGACTCCAAAGGAGAAACTGGCACAGCGACAGTTCTTCTTCTGGTATAAACCTGAGGAGAGAGCGGGCATACGTCAGGAGCTCATCCGAATGCACCGTGAAGACTTGCTTCAAAAACTCTATCCTAACGGCATACCAGGTGGTTTCAGCAACCACAAAGACAAGAATGCCCGTCACAAAAACGACGAGCCCCGTGGACGCAGAGGCAAAGAAAGTCGCAAGAAACGTCCCGATGTGCGTTACGACGACAAACCCGTTGGTTCGGTATATGACAATCCGGGAGTAGGAAAAGCAGCCAAGCCAAAGCACACAGGCTCTGGCTATTTCAAGGATAAAGCTCAAAAAAGTTTTAACCCCAACTTCACGTCTTCTAACAAGAGGAAAAAATAAATAGCTGAAATTTCACTTGTTTGTGAAGATAAGCCAAGATTAAAAGATAGAGGAAGATAAAAGCCAATGCTTCCTCTTTTTTTTATACCTTTGCAGTTAATATGGAAACAGAGAAACTTTGGAATAGAAATTATAATCTTGTGATGATAACTAATTTCTGTCTATTCTTCTCGTTCTACCTGCTTACGCCTCTGTTGCCGATATATATGGCTGAGACCTTTGGTTCAACGAAGGATATGATAGGACTGGTGCTTAGTGGCTACACTCTTGTGGCGTTGCTTATTCGTCCGTTCAGCGGATTCTTTGTGGATTCGTTTCCACGAAAGAGAGTGCTGCTGGTGGTGTTGTTCTTGTATTTCCTGTGTTTTGCAGGTTATTTAGCTGCTGGCTCTCTGGTGTTGTTTGCTATAGTTAGAACCTTACATGGTGGACCTTTTGGTGCTTCTACGGTTGCAAACTCTACTGTGGCTATTGATGTGTTGCCATCGTCACGACGCAATGAAGGAATTGGTTTTTATGGCATCAGCAATAACCTTGGTTCGGCAATAGCTCCTTCGGTGGGCATATTTATCTATCGTTATGTGCATGATTTCAATATGCTCTTTTGGCTTGCCTTTATAATAGCAGGAATAGGCTTTGGGGCGGCTTCACAGGTAAAGATACCTAAGAGAGAACAGATTAAGGTGGAGCGGAAACTGTCGTTAGATAGATTCTTCCTTGTTAAAGGCTGGTATCTGGCTTTGAACATGATGTTCTTTGGTTTCTGCTGGGGTGTGTTGAGCAATTATTTGGCTATTTATGGCAAGGAACATTTAGGTATCACCTCAGGAACAGGCACTTTTTTCCTTTTGCTTTCAATCGGACTTATTGCTTCGCGATTGCAGGGAAGTAAATCACTGAAGGAAGGGC